>Ga0102929_1001940_pt1 | contig 12308 bp, 9 predicted proteins | sample SalPonR1_B_D2_MG_FD_78510 | JGI IMG/M metagenome (GOLD analysis project Ga0102929, IMG submission 78510) | Salt pond soil microbial communities from South San Francisco under conditions of wetland restoration - Salt Pond MetaG R1_B_D2_MG | ecosystem: Environmental > Aquatic > Marine > Intertidal... | reverse complement strand
GCGCGACGAGGACATGCCGGACCTGGACGCGCTGAACGCCTGGCTGAAGCAACACGTCGAAGGACTCGAGGGCAGGCCGGAGATCGAGCAGTATCCCAAGGGCGCGTCGAACCTGACCTATCGTCTGCGCTATCCGGGCCGCGACCTGATCCTGCGCACCCCGCCGGCCGGCACCAAGGCGAAGTCGGCCCACGACGTGATTCGCGAGTACCGCATCCAGAAGGCGCTGAAGCCGGTTTTCCCCAAGGTGCCTGAGATGCTCGCGGCTTGCGAGGACCGCGATGTGATCGGTTCGGACTTCTACGTGATGCAGCGGCTGGAGGGCATCATCCCGCGCGCGAACATGCCGAAGGGGCTCGAACTTGCCGAGGCAGAGAACCGGGCGCTTTGCCGCAACGCCATCGACACGCTGATCGAACTGCATTCGGTCGATATCGAGTCGGCCGGGCTGGACAAGCTGGCCAAGGGTGCCGGCTACAACCGTCGCCAGATCGACGGCTGGTCGGGACGTTTCCGAAAGGCCCGCACCTGGAACGTGATGCGCGGCGAGAAGATCATGCGCTGGCTTTCCGACAACACGCCCGACGAGGTCGCGATCCGTCTGATCCATGGTGATTACCGATTCGACAATCTGGTGCTGGATGCAGACGATCCGCTGAAGATCATCGGCGTGCTGGACTGGGAAATGGCCACGCTGGGCGACCCGCTGATGGACCTGGGCAACGCCATGGCCTACTGGGTGCAGGCCGACGACGACCGCGTATTCCGCGCCTTCCGCCGCCAGCCCACCCACCTTCCGGGGATGTTCACTCGTCGCGAAGTGGTCGAGTATTACTGCGAAAAGATGGGTTATGCCCCTGAAAACTGGGCATTCTACGAGGTCTACGGCCTGTTCCGACTGGCCGTCATAGTTCAACAGATCTATTACCGGTATCACCACAAGCAAACCCGCAACCCGGCGTTCAAGCGCTTCTGGCTGGTGGCGAATTATCTGCTGTGGCGGTGCGGAAGGGTGATCAGAAAGGCTTGAAGAGAACGGTTTCCGGGTTCCGGTTTCGGGTTTCCGGAAATCAAAAGAGGCGTACCGGTTTTTTTAACCTCTGGCCCTTAACCACCGATTATCGTCTTTGCGGAAACCGGAAACCGGAAACCGGAAACCGGCTTTTTCGGCTTTCAGCCTTTTCCCCTCGTCTTGGTCTTGCCAGCCTTGGCGCTCTTTTCGAGAAAGCCGATGATCATCCCGGCGACATCCTTGCCGGTGGCACTCTCGATGCCCTCCAGGCCGGGCGAGGAATTGACTTCCATCACCAGCGGGCCGTGATTCGAGCGCAACAGGTCGACGCCGGCGACGTTCAGGCCCATGATGCGGGCGGCCCTGACAGCGGTCGAACGCTCCTCGGGTGTGATCTTGATCAGGCTGGCGGTGCCGCCGCGGTGCAGGTTGGAGCGGAATTCGCCGGGCTTGGCCTGACGCTTGATCGAGGCGACGACCTTGTCGCCGACCACGAAGCAACGGATATCGGCGCCGCCGGCTTCCTTGATGTACTCCTGGACCATGATCGAGACATCCAGGCCCATGAAAGCTTCCAGCACGCTCTCGGCGGCCTTCTTGGTTTCGCACAGCACGACACCTATTCCCTGCGTGCCCTCGAGCAGCTTGACCACCAGCGGTGCGCCTTGGACCATCTGGATCAGGTCGCCGATATCCTTGGTCGCGCGGGCGAAGCCGGTCACCGGCAGGCCGATGCCCTTGCGCGACAAGAGTTGCAGCGAGCGCAGCTTGTCGCGCGAGCGGGTCACGGCTACCGACTCGTTGAGCGGAAACGTGCCCATCATTTCGAACTGGCGCAGCACTGCCGTTCCATAGAAAGTGACCGAAGCCCCGATGCGCGGGATGACGGCATCGAAATCTTCGAGCTTGCCGCCGCGAAAGTGGATTTCCGGGCGGTGCGATGCGATGTTCATGTAGCAGCGCAGCGTATCGACGACGCGAACTTCGTGTCCGCGCTCCGCGGCAGCCTCCTTGAGACGGCGGGTCGAATAGATGTTGCTTGAGCGCGACATGATGGCAATGCGCATTAAAATTCTCCGGAGTCGAGTCGGGGCTTGCCCTGCAGAAACGTACGCGCCGGATAAACCAGTGCATGGTCTTTCATTGCGCTGCGTCCCAGGAGCATGCGGTACCGCATTTTCGCACGGTTGGTCAACGTGATGTCGACGCCCCAGCGATTGTGGCCGATGATGATATCGGTGCGAATCGTGAATCGCTCCTGCGGCTGTCCCGAGCTGGAACGGACGACGCGCACGCCGCGCAGGTCGGATTCGCACATCTGCCACTGGTCCGGGCGGGTGTGGCCAGTGTGCAGCCGGAACCGAACTCGGTCGCGGCCGCCGTCGACAAATCGCTCGATCTGGCTGGCGTGCAGCGCGCAGGATTTCGCCCCGGTGTCGGTACGGGCGCGCAAATTCTGGATCCCGAGCTCGGGCAGCGCCACCCACTCGCAGGCGCCGATGATCATGTTGGGTTCGTGGTGTCTCTGCGCCATCGGGTGTCGATTCGTGTAAGTCAGGTCGCATTGTAGCCGTGCCTGCAACGCGGCTGCACCCGCAAACCGACAGCCAATGCCGGATACAATTGCCCATCGAATCAACAGGCAAGCGAAAACATGGAACAGACCGCACTCAAAGCCCTGCAGGATGATCTATCTGGACGAGCCGCGGCGCTCAGGAGGTATCTTTGACTACGATGGCAAGCAGGAAAGGCTGGAAGAAGTCACCCGCGAGCTCGAGGATCCGAACGTCTGGAACGACGCCGAACGCGCGCAGTCACTGAACAAGGAGCGCGCCGCGCTTGACAAATCCCTGACTGCGCAGCGCGACGTGATCGAGGGCGTGAGCGACGCCGGCGAGTTGCTGGAAATGGCGGTCGACGAAGACGATCCCGAAACCCTGGCCAGCGTCGAAAACGATCTGCTGGCGCTGGAACGCAAGATCGGCGCGCTGGAATTTCAGCGGATGTTCTCCGGCGATATGGACGATCGGCCGTGCTTCATCGACATCCAGGCCGGGTCCGGCGGCACCGAAGCGCAGGACTGGGCGGAAATGCTGTTGCGCATGTACCTGCGCTGGGCGGAGGCGCGCGGTTGGGACGCCGAGATCGTCGAGGTTTCCGAGGGTGAGGTGGCCGGCATCAAGAGCGCGACCATCCGCGTCGAAGGTGAATACGCCTACGGTTGGTGCCGCACCGAGACCGGGGTTCACCGGCTGGTAAGAAAATCACCGTATGATTCAGGCAACCGTCGTCATACCTCGTTCGCCTCAGTGTTCGTGTCTCCGGAAGTCGACGACAACATCGATATCGAGATCGATCCCTCGGATCTGAGGGTCGACGTTTATCGGGCATCGGGCGCCGGGGGGCAGCATGTCAACAAGACCGAATCGGCCGTGCGCCTGACCCACGAACCCTCCGGCATCGTGGTTCAGTGCCAGACCGACCGTTCGCAGCATAAGAACCGGGACCGGGCGATGAGTCAGCTGCGGGCCAAGCTTTACGAAATGGAACTGCAGAAGCAGCGCGAGCAGGCGCAGGCGGCCGAAGAAGACAAAGCCGATATAGGCTGGGGCAGCCAGATCCGCAACTACGTTCTGGACCAGTCGCGTATCAAGGATCTGCGCACCGGCGTGGAGCGCACGGACACGCAAAAGGTGCTCGACGGCGACCTCGACGAATTCGTCGGCGCGTCGCTGAAAGCGGGCTTGCAGTAAACCTTCTTGGCCGCGGGTCATCTTCGTTCATTCGCGGCAAACAAACGGATCTTGATCATGACCGACCAGCACGACAACGAGCAACACGACGAAAACCGGCTGATCGCCGAGCGCCGCGGCAAGCTTTCCGCTTTGCGCGAGCAAGGCAATGCGTTTCCCAACACCTTCAGGCCGGACTACACCGCGGCCCGGCTGCTGGCCGAGTACGGAGACGCAGAGGCCTGGCCGCAGGAAAAGCTCGACGCCGAGAAGGTGCCCGCAAGCGTGGCCGGCCGCATCATTTCGCGCCGGATCATGGGCAAGGCCGCGTTCGTCCACGTTCGCGATCGTTCTGGCGTCCAGATTCAGCTCTATCTTCGCCGCGACGACCTGCCCGAGGGCGTCTACCAGGCGTTCAAGCACTGGGACGTGGGGGATATTGTGGGAGCAGCCGGCGCGCTGATGCGCACCAAGACCGGCGAGCTGAGCCTCCACGCCGACCGGTTGGAGCTGCTGGTCAAATCGCTGCGGCCGCTACCGGAAAAGTGGCACGGGTTGACCGACCAGGAAACGCGCTATCGCCAGCGTTACGTCGATTTGATCGCCAACCCCGAGGTGCGCGACGCATTCGTAATCCGCGCGAAGCTGGTGCGGACTATCCGTAATTTCCTGGAGACGCGCGAATTCCTCGAGGTCGAAACCCCGATGATGCACCACCTGCCCGGCGGGGCCGCGGCAAAACCATTCAAGACCCACCACAACGCGCTTGGCATTGACCTGTTCCTGCGCGTGGCGCCCGAATTGCATCTCAAGCGACTGGTGGTAGGCGGTCTTGAGCGGGTCTACGAGATCAACCGCAATTTTCGCAATGAAGGCGTCTCGACCCGGCACAATCCGGAGTTCACGATGCTGGAATTCTATTGGGCCTACGCCGACCACCACGAGCTCATGGACCTGACCGAAGCCATGCTTCGGGAGATCGCGCGTGAACTCGGGCACGACGAGGGCAAGGTCGAATATCAGGGCGATACCATCGATTTCGGGCAGACATTCGCCCGTCGGACGGTCGAGGAGGCCGTGCTCGCTTTAAATCCGGACCTGGATGCGGCCCAGTTGCGCGACCCGGAAGCGCTGCGCGAAATCTGCAAACGCCTGGACATCCATACCGAATCCGGCTGGGGCTGGGGCAAGCTGTTGCTGGAATTGTTCGAGAAGACCGTGGAAGAAAAACTGGTCCAGCCGACTTTCATCACCGGTTACCCCACCGAGGTGTCTCCGCTATCGCGAAGAAATGACGACGATCCGGAGATCACCGACCGCTTCGAGCTATTCATTGCCGGGCGCGAGATTGCGAATGGATTCTCCGAGCTCAACGACCCGGAAGACCAGGCCGAGCGCTTTCGCGCCCAGGTCGTCTCGCGTGATGCCGGCGACCAGGAAGCGATGCACTTCGACGCCGACTACATCCGGGCGCTGGAATACGGCATGCCGCCGACCGGCGGCGAGGGCATCGGCATCGACCGGCTGGTCATGCTGTTTACCGATTCGGCCTCGATCCGCGACGTGCTTCTGTTTCCTTACCTGCGGCCGGAAGCGGCGGACTGAAGTAGCTCGGGAAAGCCTCCGCGCTCGCGGCGGGAGGGCGGGGAAGCGGGTCCGGCCGAATTCCCAAGTTTGCCGCAGCATCGGCCGGGCCGCCAGATTGGTCAGCACGCGATGCAAATGCGCGGACAGGTCGATCGGGCATTCTGTTCAGCAGGCGTGATGTCGATTATGCTTGCAGCCACATACTCAATCGACGAGGGAGCCAACATGTTTGATCCATCGAAAACCGTGCAACTCATTACCGGCGGCCTGACCAATCCGCGGCAAACCTGGCAATCGTATCTGGGCGAAAATCCGGGCTGGCAGCGCACAGCAATCGAGCTGACCGTCCCCATGGTCGTATCGGCGATCATCATCGGCTGGCTGCTGTCGGTACTTCTCGGCGGGTACTTCTACTACGGCTACGGCCGCGGCGTCGTGCTGGGACTGATCGTGGGCCTGATAGCCGCCGGCATCAGCATCACCGTGCTGAGTTTCGTGGTCAGCGCGCTGGCCGGCGTGTTCGGAGGGCAGGCGAATTTCGACCGCGCGTTTGCCGCCGTCTCGCTCGCCACGATTCCCAGCTGGGCGGGCGCCGCCCTCGGTGGCATCCCCTTCCTCGGCTGGCTATTGCAGCTGGCAGGTTCGATAACGGCGCTGGTCTTTCTCTACAAGATCATTCCGCTGGCGGTTCGGGTTCCCGATGAAAAGCGCGTCGCCCATTTCGTGCTGACCATCGTGACGGTGTTCGTGATCAACATCGTTCTCGGCCTGATTTTTGGCCTGGGTGCAGCGACCGGCGGCGAGTTTGCGGGGCGATAGAGGGCTGTTAACCTTCAAAATAAAAAGGCCTTGCGGTGCGGAAACACGCGCAAGGCCTTGATTTATATGGCTCCCCGGGTCGGATTCGAACCAACGACCTAGTGATTAACAGTCACCCGCTCTAACCAGCTGAGCTACCGGGGAATTGTTGCAAGCCCGATATTGTCGTTTGATAGCCTGGTTTCGTCAACCCCAAATCAGGTCTTTTTTGCATTTCGGCGTTGATTCAGCCACGGTGCTGCGGGCAACTGAGATAGTCCGGAAGGTCAGCCACACGGGGCCGGCCAGGGTTGGACACGATTACCGCGCGCGACTGGTCGGGAAAGCTTGTGTCGCAGAGCTTTATCGTGAGGTTGGTACCGGAAGCCGCGCCGGAGGGCATGTAGCGAATTCGAGTTCGTCCGGCCGAATCGATCACCAGGGCTGGCATGCCGCTACTGACGCGCAACACGTCGCCGGGACGATCGGGCGCAAGATTGCGATCCGGATCTCTAAACACGATCCATCCGTGTTCCCAGCGATTGCTGCCGGAGCAGTTTGCGCCGTCGAGCGACGGGCAGATAACCGCCAGTTCGCGCCGCGTCACTGCATGTATCCTCGCGAGGTTGATGTGGGCGACCAATTCGTTTGCCGCCGAAACGATGCGTTGACGCTGCTGGAGGTCGCGCATGGTGGGCAGCGCGACGCTCATCAACACCGCGGCCACCGCAAGCGCCAGCATGAGTTCGATCAGCGTGAATCCAAAGTTTGCTCTAGGTTCCCAAAGCATGGTGTTCTCCCGTCCTTGTTGATGGGATCCATGCTGACCTGCCGCGGCGACCAAGTCACTCGGCAAACGCGCGCAATGCGCGTAGGGAAATTTCCCGGCCCGGGGTAGGAAAAGCTCTTGGCGGTGGTTTTTCGCGCTACTTCAGGGCGTCGCCGATGCGTTGGACGGCCTGCTTCAGGGTCTCGATGCCGCAGGCGAAGGAGAAACGCGCGTGGCCCGGGGTTCCGAAGGCGCTGCCGGGGACGAGTGCCACGCCTGCCTTGTCGAGAAGATGCTCGCAGAATGCATGGTCGTCATCCAGCCTCAGTGATTCGATGGCGCCCGAGCAGTCGGCAAATACGTAGAACGCGCCTTCGCCGGGGCTGCATTTTACGCCGGGCAGGTCGTTCAGCGCCGGAATCAGCCAATCATGGCGCTTGTGGAACTGCTTGCGCATCTCTTCGACGCACAACTGGCTGTCGCTCAGAGCGACTTCGGCCGCCGCCTGGCTGACCGAGCACGGGTTGGACGTGCTCTGACCCTGGATCTTGCGCATCTGCTTGATCAGTTCGCGGTCGCCGGCGGCATAGCCGATGCGCCAGCCGGTCATTGCGTAGGCCTTGGAGACGCCGTTGACGACGACGGTACGGTCTGCAAGCGCCGGGCAGACTTCGGCCAGCGTCGAGAACGGCTCGTCGGCCCACCAGATGTGTTCGTAGATGTCGTCGGAGACGATGACCACGCGCGGAAACCGGTCCAGCACCTCACCGAGCGCCTCTAGTTCGGAACGGTGATACGCTCGCCCAGTCGGATTGCCGGGTGAGTTCAGGACCAGCAACCTCGTCTCTTCGGTGATCGCCGTGCGCAACTGCGCCGGACTGATCTTGAAGCCCGAATCCAGCGTCGTCTGCAGCGTAACCGGTGCGCCGCCGGCCAGCCGGACCATGTCGGGGTAGGACACCCAGTATGGAGCCGGTATCAGAACTTCGTCGCCGGGGTCGATCATGGCCTGCATCAGGTTGTATAACGATTGCTTGGCGCCCGACGAGACCAGGATCTGCTCGCGGCTGTATTCCAGATTGTTGTCTCGCTTGAATTTCTCGATGATCGCGTCTTTCAGGCCCGGCGTACCGTCCACGGCCGTATACCGGGTCTTGCCTTCGCGGATCGCTTCGATCGCCGCCTGCTGGATGTGATCCGGCGTGTCGAAGTCGGGCTCGCCCATGCTCAGGCTGATGATGTCGCGGCCGGCGGCCTTGAGTTCGGCGGCCTTCATCGACATGGCGATGGTGGCAGACGGCTTGACCTGGGCGACGCGTTGAGCGGTGCGGATTGGCATGATCTGTCCCCGGTGGATTGTCCCCGACAAGAGGGCGGCGGCATTGCATTGACCGTCGATGAGCCACAATTATAGTTACTTGTCCCCAACCGCGTGTATTGCCGATGCCACGAGTCCAGCCCCTGAAGAAATTCCGTATGGCGTCGAGTTACGAGCCGGCCGGCGATCAGCCCGCCGCAATCGAAAAGCTGGTCGAATCGGTGGGCGAGGGCAGCCAGCACCAGACATTGCTGGGTGTGACGGGGTCTGGCAAGACTTTCACCATGGCGAATGTGATCGAGCGCACCCAGCGCCCGACACTGATCATGGCGCCCAACAAGACTCTGGCCGCGCAATTGTACGGTGAGTTCAAGGCGTTCTTTCCAGACAACGCGGTCGAGTATTTCGTCAGTTATTACGACTATTACCAGCCCGAAGCCTACGTGCCGTCTTCCGACACCTTTATAGAAAAGGATGCCTCGATCAACGAGCACATCGAGCAGATGCGGCTGTCGGCCACCAAGGCCCTGCTGGAAAGACCCGATTCGCTGATCGTGGCCACCGTCTCGGCCATCTATGGCCTGGGAGATCCGTCGAGCTTCCTGAAGATGACGCTCCGCCTGGAGACCGGGCTGGTGATGGAGCAGCGGGCCATCCTGCGCAAGCTGGCCGAGATGCAATATGCGCGCAACGATTTCGAGCTCAGGCGCGGTACCTACCGCGTGCGCGGGGAGGTCATCGACGTGTTTCCCGGCGATTCCGATTTTGAAGCCGTGCGCATCGAACTGTTCGACGACGAGATCGAGCGCATCAGCCTGTTCGATCCGCTGACCGGCGAACTGCGGCAGTCTCTGGACGAGCTGACCATCTTTCCCAAGACGCATTACGTCACACCGCGCCAGGTGGTGCTGGATGCGGCCAAGGCGATCAAGGTCGAGCTGGCCGATCGGCTGGAGCAGCTTAAAGGCGCCGGCAAGTTGCTGGAAAACCAGCGGCTCGAGCAGCGCACCCGTTTCGACCTTGAAATGATGATGGAGCTGGGCTATTGCCAGGGCATCGAGAACTACTCTCGCCACCTGACAGGCCGCCAGCCCGGTGAGCCGCCGCCGACGCTTTTCGACTACTTGCCGGATAACGCGCTTCTGATCCTGGACGAATCGCACGTCACCGTCCCGCAGATAGGCGGTATGTACAAGGGCGATCGTTCACGCAAGGAAACCCTGGTGGAATACGGCTTCCGGCTGCCGTCGGCGCTGGACAACCGGCCGCTGACCTTCGAGGAATGGGAGGCACGCGCGCCGCAGACGATTCACGTCTCAGCGACGCCGCGACAATGGGAGCTCGAGCGATCGGCAGTCGTGGCCGAGCAGGTGGTGCGGCCGACCGGGCTGATCGATCCGGAAACCGAGATTCGGCCGGTCGATAGCCAGGTTGACGACCTGCTGTCCGAGATCGGCGAGCGGGTCGGCGAAGGCGATCGGGTGCTGGTGACCACGCTGACCAAGCGCATGGCCGAGAATCTGACCGAATACCTGGCCGAGCACGACGTGCGAGTGCGCTACCTGCACTCCGACATCGATACCGTCGAGCGGGTCGAGATCATCCGCGACCTGCGTCTGGGCGTTTTCGACGTGCTCGTGGGCATCAATCTGCTGCGCGAAGGCCTGGATCTGCCCGAGGTCTCACTGGTCGCGATCCTCGACGCCGACAAGGAAGGCTTTCTGCGTTCCGAGGGTTCGCTGATCCAGACCATCGGCAGAGCCGCGCGAAACGTCCGTGGCAAGGCGATTCTCTACGCCGACAAGATCACCGGCTCGATGCAGCGGGCGCTGGAAGAAACCGAACGAAGACGCGAAAAGCAGCTCGCGTTCAACGCCGAGCACGGGATCACGCCACGGACCATCGAAAAGAACATCGCCGACATCATGGCTGACGCTCACGCGACCCCCGGCAAGAAAAAAGGTGCCAGGGGTGTGCGTACCATGGCTGCGGAAACCGAAGGCGGTTACGAGGTCGGGCCGCTGTCGGCGGCCGAGGCCGCCAAGCGAATCGCCAGCCTGGAGAAGGACATGTTCCATGCAGCGGAAAACATGGAATTCGAGCAGGCGGCGAAGATTCGCGACCAGATTCAGCAAATCAAGAAACAGGGGTTTGCGGCGTAATACAGGGTTTCAAGTGTTAAGTGTTAGGTGAAAGGCCTAAAAACCTAGCCTGACTAACGTCGTGTCTCAGTAGCGTTCTCGCGCCGTGTCATGACCCGCCGAGCAAGCCACTGGACCCCGGCTCAAGGCCGGGGCGACATTGTTGGAGCTTGCCCCTGGTTGTCGTCCCGGACCTGATAAACGTCATCCCGGACTTGATCCGGGACGGGACCCAGAGACTTTCAGCGCAAATTCTCCGTTGGGGTACTGAGACACGACGCCAGTCAGGAAACCTAAAAACTGAAAACTGAAAACTGTCATCCCGTGACCTCCGGCAATCTGGCCGACATCCACGACCCGGCAATGCCCATAGCGGCCAGCACGATGATTACGCCCGAGATTGAGATCACCGAGCTCAGCGCGCCGATGCTGCCTGCGGCAAGCAGAACCACGCCGATGACCGTATTGCTGACCGAAACGTAATCGGTTCGCTTGTTGCCACCGGCCAAGTCGACGATGTATGTCTTGCGCCCCATGCGTACGCCGGCGTGGCTGACCGAAAGCAGAAAGAAAAAGATCGAATACAACCAGGGTTGATTCGCCAGTCCCGGCACCAGGTTGACGGCAAACACCAGAGCCACACTCGTGAGCGCGGCGCTGGTACCCGAAATGATCATGACCTTGCGGCTGGAAACGTCGGCAAACTTGCCCCAAAACGGCGCCGAAACCAGGCTGGCAATGCCGTCGGCGATCACGAACAGGCCTAGCGCCAGCAATGCGCCCTCGGTGTTCTGGTGGGCGAGAAGAATAAAGAATGGCGCGCTCAGCGCGGAGCACAGCAGGAGCGATCTTGCGATGACGAAGTGCCTGAATTGTTGGTCAGTACTCAGGAGCGAGAGCCGTTTGAAGGCCTCGTTAACCGCGTTTCCGCCGCCTTCGGTCGCGCCGGGAAACTCCTGGATGGCCGAGTAGGTGCCGGCCGCCAGCAACCAGAGCACAGCGGCGCACGCCAGCAGGACCAGCCAGCGGTCCATGCTGGCATCATCGCCGATCCCGATCATCAGCGATGCCCCGACCGCGATCGTGATGATGCCGGCCAGGGATTGCGACCAGCCGCTGACCCTTCCGCGGCGCGTCTTGGGCACCGTCTTGCCAAGTACGTCCTTGGATGCCACCGAGCAGAGTCCGCGTGAAAGGCTGAACACCACCAGTGCCGCGAGCAAAGCGACGCCGGCGACAGCGCCCTCGAGTGTCACGGCAACCACGCCCATTCCCGCCACCGCTATTCCCTGCAGTACGGATCCCAGCACGAATGTCCACTTGCGAATCGCCTGCTTTCTCACCCACGCCGCGATGATCAACTGCGGGATCAGCGATCCGGATTCGCGAATCGGGACGAGGAACGCGGTGAAGGCGGCCGGTGCCGCGAGTGCGGACATGAGCCATGCCAGCACGGTTTTTGGGTTCGCGATTGCATCGCCGAGCTTGGTCAGAAACTGCGTGGCAACCTGAAGAATGAAGTTGCCCGGCACCACCCGGCATGCGCTGTCGGAGATGTCGGTGCAGACCCGTGCATCTTCCTCATTGACCAACTTCTCGTAGATGCTCGACATTTTCGATCCTGAAAACAGCAACTTACCTCTTCCCATGGATTGGATCCACGATAATTCGGAAGCAGTCATGATAGCGACTGAGCGTCAACAGCAGACGAAAACATAAGGGGCAAAAATAGACAAAATTGGCTATTGACAAAAATGGCTGAAACGTTTAATGTGGCCTCACTTGCAGTTTTTAGCCAAAAATGCATATTGACATTCAAGGCTAAAAACATTAATGTCTAATGCAGAGAGAAGGAAGTGGAAATGATTGCGCCGACACCCGAACACCAGATCTTGAGCGTCGACTCTCAGGCGTTACCGTGCCGCATGGCGGTACAGCATGTTTGTCGGTC
>Ga0102929_1001937_pt1 | contig 12317 bp, 10 predicted proteins | sample SalPonR1_B_D2_MG_FD_78510 | JGI IMG/M metagenome (GOLD analysis project Ga0102929, IMG submission 78510) | Salt pond soil microbial communities from South San Francisco under conditions of wetland restoration - Salt Pond MetaG R1_B_D2_MG | ecosystem: Environmental > Aquatic > Marine > Intertidal... | reverse complement strand
GAGCCCGGCGTCCCCCAGCTGGACGAGCGGCAGATCGGGCGCGATCTCCGAGAGCAGACGAAGGCTGGAAGAGCTGAACGACTGCACGAGCACGGTCCGATCCGGCCAGGCCGGGCCGTCGAGCCCGCTCTCGCGGAGTACGCGCAGGAGTTCGACTTCCATGCCGGGCGCGTCTTCCGGGCTCTTGATCTCGATGTAGTAGCGGACCGACCCGTCGGATCCGTACCGATCGAAGACCTCCTGGAGCGTGGGAATCCGCTGCGGAGGCAGGGCCGCCAACTCGGCGGCCCGTTGCGTCTCACCCGCCATCCGCAGTGCCTCCACCTTCCACGACGACACCTCGCACCGCCGCAGCCGGGCCAGCGTCTTCTCCGAGACGGGTCCGGTGCAGTCGTCGGCGGGCCCACGCGCGACCCGGTCGAGCGTGTCGTCGTGCAGAACCACCAGAACGCCGTCCGCCGTCATCTGGAGGTCCTGTTCGATGTAGTCGGCGCCCAGTTCGATCGCCCGATCCCATGCGGCGAAGGTGTGCTCGGGGAGGTACGCGGATGCCCCTCGGTGGGCGATCACGGTCTGCGCGTTCAGTTCTGCGGCCACGAAGGAAAGGGCGATGGCGGAGGCCGCGATGAATACGGGCAGGAGTCGCGGGAGCGAAGTCATGGCGTCATTCGACGTCGAGGGATGCCAGGTGCGACACCCGGAGCCGACGGACATCACCCGCAGCGCACACCCCCCGCAGCCGCAGCCTCCAGGATCTCGACGAACTCGGCAGCCGTCGTGGCCCCCGCGTCGTCGGCGTACCACTCCATCTTGAACTCGTAGAGCCCCCGCTGATCCAGGCCGTCGGGGTTCTCGATGACGCGGGTCTGGAGCGGTGTGGGTCGCTCGATGAAGCACCCTCGCTGTTCGAACTCGGGTGTGAGCAGCACGACCGTAGGTGTCGCGGGTCGCCCGTCGGGCGTGGGATTCTCGTCCATGATCCACGCGCCGGCATCGGAGTCCACGATCCGCAGTTCGAGCCCCTCGACGCGTTCCGCGAGCCGAGCCAGGAACGGGATCGTGCTCACCGAGTCGGAGCAGGCGTCGACCGCGACCGCGAGGATGTACCAGGTGCCTCCCGCTGCCGTGGCGCGCGCGACCAGAGCCGGATCCAGACCTTCACTCTCGGCCCAGTTCTCCAGCCAGAGATCACGTCGGTTCTCGCCCTCCGCCAGGAACGCCTCCCAGGACTGCCCGTCCTCCCAGAGCTCCCGATACTCCTCGGGGTCACCCGGATCGGCCGGAAGGTCGGCGCACAGGGCCGGTATCGGCGGAAGCGGGGCCATGGACAGGGCGACGGCGAGCAGGAACGACGAAGTCATGAGATCCTTCCGGAGAGACGGGTTCAGGCGGAAGCTACTGCCCGAACCGGCAGACCGCGACAGATCTCGTGACCGTCACCGGATTCGGCACCCCCCCGACGACCACGAGGCTCCACCCGGCATGATGCGCGGATGGAGCCTCGTCGGTGCCGTTCAGCTCACGGCCGGGTGGCTGCGTTCTTCGACGCAGCCATCGTGCCTATCCGTCGAGATGCGACTCGACGAACCAGAGCTGCTGGTCGAGCCCGCGGGTGATCTCGGTGAGGACGTCCGCGGTGATCTCGTCGCCGAACTCGGCCGCCGAGTCGACGCCCTTCCGCATCTCGTTCGCGACGAAGGCGAGCCGCTCCTTCACGGCGTGCAGCGCGGACTCGCCGTCCAGGAATGCGTTCGGCATCGCGTCGAGCCGCGTCGTCTTCGCGACCTCGGTCACCGAACCGATCGCGGCTCCGCCGAGAGTTCCCGCACGTTCGGCGAGGTCGTCGGTAAAGGCGGGAAGCGGCTCCGCGACGTCGTCGAACAGCTCGTGCAGCGCCTGGAAATGAATGCCTCGAACGTTCCAGTGCGCCTGCTTGATCTGGACACGCAGGTCGATGGTGTCCGCGAGGAGCTGATTCAGAAGCGCGACCATCTCCACGCGGTCGGCGAGCGGAATGCTGGTCGAACTGTCCCGCATCAGCGTCCGGATTCCCGCCTCGGTCTCGTGGAACGTCCCGGAATCGACATCGGTCGTTCCGGAGGTGTTGGAGGTCGTCTGGTCCCTCTCCAGCGTCGCGTTGCTCATCGCACTCCCGTATATCGGCTCGGACATCGCGAAGCGAAGCCCGATGTTCATAAATTGTTTCTGCCTATATACTTATGCTTCGAGCACCACTGAGTTCCGCTAGTCGGCCTCCCGCACCTCGTCCTTCGACGGGGCAGGCTCCTCGGGCCCCGTCCCACCGGAGGACGCTCCCCTCGATAGCACATCGAGGTGCACGTCCATCTGGGGGAAGGCGATCGTGATTCCCGCCTTCCTGAGGGCATTCCAGACGGCGTAGTTCAGGTGCGACCGGTTGATCCGGGACGTCCACGGATCGTTCGTCCAGACGGACACGTCGAAGAGCACGGCGGAGTCACCGAACTCGGCCAGGAGCACGACCGGATCCTTGATCGGATTCCGGAACTCGACCGCACCGGCGGCGGCCATCAGGACCTCGCTGGTGCGGTCCAGATCCGAGTCATAGGCCACGCCCACCTTGGCGCGCAGCCGGTGAAGATCGTCACGCAGCGTGAAGTTCTTCACATTGCTCTGCACGAGGGTCGAGTTCGGGATGATGATCTCCTCGTCGTCCCAGTTCCGGACGATGGTCGCCCGGATCCCCATCTCCTCGACCTTCACGATGTAGCCGTCGACCTCGATCGTGTCGCCCGGCTTGACCGAGCGCTCGATCAGCAGGATGAAGCCGGACACGAAGTTCTGCAGGATGTTCTGCATCGCGAACCCGAATCCGACCGCGACGACGGCACCCGCGGCGAACAGCGCGGTCAGGTCGAAGCCGAGCGTCTCGATCGCCACACCGAAGCCGATCACGACCAGACCGTAGTGGACCAGCCGCTGGGCCGTGCCGACCGTGCCGACGTCCTTCATTCCCCGACGGTGCATCGCCTTCGCGAGGAGCATCTGGACGAACTTCGAGACCGCGAACGTCACGACGATGACGATCACGAATCCCACGACGTTCCCGACATCCACGGGCACCTCGCCCGGCGCCAGTGCCGAGAGAATCGGGACCTCGATCTCGAGGAGGCGCTGGATCTGCGCGATCAGGCCGCCGGCCGCGTCTTCCACAAGCTGCTCGGCGGCCTGCCCGAGCGCCCCGTCATCCGTCGAATCCTGGAGGAAGCTCACAGCCAGTTCCGTCTCCTGAAGTAGATCAACATTCCGATGGTCACGGCGATCATCACCGCCCAGACCGCTGCGTATCCGTAGCGGAAGCCGAGTTCCGGCATCACCTCGAAGTTCATGCCGTAGATCCCCGCGATGAAGGTCAACGGGATGAAGATGGTCGCGACCAGCGTCAGGACCTTCATGATCTCGTTCTGCTTCATCCCGACGAGCGAGAGGTAGGTATCGAGGTTGGCCACGATCGCCTCCCGCATGAGCTCGTTGACCTCCCCCACCTGCCGGACGTGGTCACGCACGTCCTCGAGCAGGAGCCTCGTCTCGTCGCCGAATCGCTCGTCGGGCACGCGCGTCAGGCTGTCCATCGCCTCTCGGAGAGGCCACGCGGCCCGCCGGAGCGCGACGGCCTCCTTCCGGAGCACCCGCAGGCGCTGGGGCGTGTCGGTCGGGAGGGACTGGAAGATCTCCTCCTCCATCCCCTCGATGCCTTCGGCGATGCGATCGAGGACCAGGTAGTAGGCGTCGACGGTCGCGTCCAGCAGGGCATACCAGAGGAAGTCCGCGCCCGATCTGCGGATCGCCGAGCCGGGTTCGGCCAGGCGCCTTCGAACACTCTCCCACACGTCTCCCTCGACCTCCTGGAAAGACAGGACCAGCCCATCACGGAAGTACAGCCCGATCTGCTCGCGGCGGAGGTCGTCCACGTCGGGCAGGATCGAGATGCTCCGCAGGGACAGGAACACCGACTCACCGAGAATATCGAGCTTCGGGCGCTGGCCCACGTCGACCGCATCCTCGATCACTAGCGGCGGGACGCCGTAGTGGCGGGCGATCCGGGTCAGTTCGTCGATGTCGGTGTGGCCCACCAGGTCGACCCATAGGACCTCGCCCTCTCGCATGTCGGGGAGCGGCGAGCCCGGTTCGAGCTCGCCGGTCTCCATTCCGTCCGGACCGTATCGCGTGACGTGGACGATGAAGGGTTGATCGTGGCTGCCACCGATGGAGATCGTCCCGGGCGGCGCACCCACCTGTCGGGGTCGGCGGCGCAGATAGCTCGGCATGGGATGGCCTCGATCGGGGAGAAGTACTCGCACGGGCTGGGGCGCCCATTCCCGAACCGCGCTTCCCGGTCAGACGCGTCGGGTGAACCCCACCGCCTCAGGGTACAGCGTCGGGCTCCGGGGCGAAATCCGCCGCGCCCGCGCGCCGGAGCGTGCTGCGGGCTCGTCCCCGAAGGAAGAGGTTCGCCACGGTCCGCGCCCCGACGAAGGCGAAGAACGCCGACGTCACGCCGATCCACCCGAAGCCCCAGGCCGCGGTGACGAAGAGGATCGCGATCATCGATACCTCGATGGCCGTGGCGACCGTGATCGGCTTCGTGCGTCGACCGTTCACGAGGATTCCCCGCTGGAAGGAGAGCCAGACGCTGATGCCCGGCATCGGGACCAGCAGCATCGTCGGGATCAGCGCGAGCGCGGCCAGCTCCGGCGTCAGGCCCGACACCTGGATATACCAGAGGTCGGCCAGCGGCGTGAACGCGACCAGACCGAGAGCAGCGGAGGAGCCGATCCCGAGATAGAGCGCGAACCGCCCGACCTCCTCCACGCTCTCGAAGTCGTCGCCGATCAGCGCGATCGCGGCTTCCTGGAAGCTCAGTCCGAGGCTTCGAAAGAGGAACGACAGCGCATTCACGACCGGGAACACCGCGAGCGACTCGATCGGTGCAGCCGCACGCCCCATGAAGAAGGTGAGCATCGGCTGGATGGTCAGCCCGATCATCGACGTGAGCGCGAGCGGATAGTAGAAGCGGGCGATCTCGCCGTAATCGGGTGCGTCGGCCGCCGTGGCCTCCGAGTCCGCCTCGAGCTCACGCAGGGTGGGCAGCGCCATGAGGCGCGCGGCGAACGCCTCGATGAGCACGCCCGACGAGAGCGCCGCGGTTCCGACCCAGGCTCCGGGCAGGTCGGTGAAGTGGTACAGGGCGAGCGCCATCCCGACCATCGACCCGACCCGCAGCACCGTACCGTAGGCGACGAGGCGTGTACGGTTCGCGCGGATGAGGACCCCCTGAACGAACCGGCGGTACCCGATCGCCGCCGGCCAGGGCAGCAGGAAGAGCAGGCCGCCGTACACGAGCTCGGCGACCTCGATCGGCAGGCCGAGCATCGTCTCCATCACCAGGTCGAAGACCGGCGGGATGAGAAGGACGACCAGCAGGGCCGTCGAGAGTGCGTTCAGCGCCCACGCGAACCGGCGCAACCGGAGGAACGCGACCCAGTTCTTGGCGAGCGCCGTGGACGCGCTCATCAGCATGATGACGGGACCTTCCACCAGGATGCCGAACGCGAACGCCACGCCGAAGGCGGCGAGGTTGTAGGTGGGGTCGCCCAGGCGCGCGATGATCGCCGTGAGGAACGGCCCCTCGGACGCCATCATCACCCAGGTGGCCGCCAGCGGCACCCAGAAGATGAAGATGGAGACCTGGGTGCGCTTCATGGCGGACGCGATTCGGGGGGTGCGGACACGGACCCGGGAACATCGCGTGCCGACGAGGCTTCCCGGAACCCCTCCGCCGGCCCATTGCTCTCTCCGTCCTGCTCCTGGAGTGTGGAGTCGACGGGCCGCTACGGGCACCGTCCCGGTCGTCCGGCGCATGGACCCGTCACGGAGAAGCGGGGAATCAACCCGGGACCGCCGAGTATGCCCATCGCTACCGAGATCCCATGCACCACGGTGACACCCGACTCCGGCGCGGAGCTTCCCGCCTCCCCCTCTCCAGTTGGGTGACGGGTCTTCTCGTCGCCGTGCTCGCGGCGGGGTGCGTCATCGGGTTGCCCTCAACGGCGTCCGGGCAGGCGGCCGCGCAGGCGCAACCGCCCTCGCCACCACCCTCCCCGCCGACCGAATGGGTCGGGCCGGGTGCCGCCTATCGGACGGGCAAGAGCATGCTCTTCGGGCTGCGGAAGGTCGAAGTGGTCGGGATCACGGACTCGATCGGGCTCGCGCTCGAGCCGGGGACGGACGGAAGGGTCGAGATCGTCGCGACGATCGACCCGACCACGTTCGACTCGGGGAACGACAGCCGGGACGAGTGGGTGCAGGAGACCCTCGGTGGCCCCGAACTCGCTTCCCTCGTCTTCCGATCCCGACCGATCGACGTCGAGCGCCTTCGCGGCGTCCTCGTCGGGCAGCCCCTGGAGCTCGAGGGTACGCTCGACCTTCCGGAGGGGCCCCGGCCGATCATCTTCGATGTCGGGATCTACGAGCTCGCCCTGCAGGACGACACCGCCGCGCGCCGCTACCTCGAGGCGTGGGCCCGGACGACCTTCGACGCGCTCGGGATCGAGGTGCCGGATGTCGGCCCGGGGGGCATCGTGGCCTCTCCCGGGGACGAGCTGGAGCTCTGGCTACGGCTCCCCGTGTCCAGCCTCCCGGAACCGGAGGCGGGGGTGGGACCGGCGCTCAGTCCACCCGCCGCTCGTGCTTCACCCAGTCGACCTCCATCGTCCAGCTGGGCACCGTCATCTCCGCGTCGTTGATCTTCGCGAAGTTCAGGATCGCGAACAGCGGCTCGGGAAAGTTGGCGCCCTCGCCCTCGCTGCGGAGAATCACCTCACCGTCGAGCGTGAAGAGGAGGTCGTCCCCCTCCCACTCGACCCCGTACTCGTGCCACTCGGCCAGGTCCGCCGCCTGCACGTGCATGAGCCGCTGCCAGTCTCCCCCGCCGCACGTGCCGTCGCTGTCGATCGCCCGCACCGCGTAATGGTCGGGGCCCCCGTCCGAGTGATGTTCGAACACGTCGATCTCGCCCGAACCGGTCATCGGCCAGCAGACGGTCTCGTCGGCGTCCTCGATCGGCGGCTCGTCGTTGAGCGCGCCCAGCAGCCACCACGCCGGAAACATCCCGTCCTGCCCACTGCCCTGGACGCGTAGCCGTGCCGTCCACCGGCCCTTCACGAACTCCTGACGGTTCTTGGTGATGATGCGTCCGGCCACGTACTGGGTGGGCGGATGCTGCACCCCCGTCTTGCTGTAGGAGTCGCACTCCTGCGGCTCGCCCAGATCGACCACCCGGATCTTCAGCGTGCCGTCGCTGACCTCGCGCGTCCCGTGCTCGCCGCCGGGGATGTAGCAGTGGTCCTCGTCGTTCACCCAGATGGACTGATCCTGCCAGTTGGCGGCGTCGAAGGTGTCGAAGTCGTCGAGGAAGGTGGTCTCCCACTGCGCCGTCGGCGCCGCCGTGGCCGTGGCCGACGCTTCCATGTCGGAGGTCCGAGCTTCGGCGGGTGGCGATTCCCCGGCACAGGCGGCGAGGACGGCGAGCAGGGCGAAGAGGAGGGAGCAGGCGGGCTGGCGCATGGCGTGCGAAACCGTGTGGGGCGAAACAGGCGATTCGACGGCTGAGAAGACACGATACCAGCCCTTCCGGCGCTCCGCGACGGGGCGCCGTGCGGGTCCCCCCGAACACCCGGCTTTCCTATCTTCAGGCATGCCTTCCTACGACTTCCGCTGCCGCGAATGCGGCCACGACTTCGAGCTCCGTCTCTCCATGTCGGCCTACACCGACGGCGAGGGGCGGGTGTGCCCGAAGTGCGACTCGGAGGAGGTCGAGCGCACGTGGACCGCGGCTAACGTGATCACATCGCGCTCTCGCTCGACATCGCCCTCTCCGGGATGCGGATCCAGCGGCTTCACCTGAGCATGAGTTCGAGCGCCCCGTCGGGGCGCACGGACATCGGTCGACGGACAGGAGCGTATCGCAGCGGACCGGGGTCGCCTGAACCACCCGACCTGCGGGCGAGTCCGCTGGCTGGATCCGCACACGAGGCGCATGTTCACGTCCATGAAATTGCCTCTTCGCTCCGTGATCATCGCCGCGCTCGTCGCACCATGCTCGGCGCTCCCCCTCTCCGCCCAGGCGGGATCCGACATTCACGTCGGTGATCTCCTTCTCGGCCCGTCCTCGGTCGAGATCCGTGGCGTGTACAACGCGACCGATCGGCCGGGTTACGACAACCAGCCGTGGTTCGCCCCGGACGGAGCCTCGCTGCTGTACGCGCGAATCGACGACGAGCGACCCGACATCTACCGGTACGTCTTCGCGGATCGGAGTTCCGTCCGACTCACCGAGACCCCCGGGGGTGATCTCAGCCCCTCCGCGTTCGGCGAGACCGGCGAGTTTCTGGCGCTCTCGAATGGCAGCGTCGACGACGGACCGTGGGGGGTGTGGCGTTTCAGTGCTTCCGGCGAGCCGATCGCGCCGCTCATCGACCCCGTGTACGTCGCCAACTACTACGGCATCGCGAACGAGCAGGTCGTGTTGGGCTGGCTCGCCGAAGGAGATGGCGTCCTGCAGCGGGCGGACCGGAACGACGGCACCGTGACCTTCGTCCGGGATCGTGTGGCCCCCTCGCCCCCGCAGAGGATCCCGGGCGATTCGGGGATGAGCATCGCCGAGCCGAATTTCCTCGGCCAGATCTGGATCAAGCGCCTCGACCTCGACAGTTGGGAGGTCACCCCGATCGTGCCCGTCGTGGGCCAGGGCTGGCACTACGCCTGGACGCCGGACGGCCGCCTGCTCATGGCGGACGGTGAGGCGATCTTCCTGCGCGATCCAGATACGGACGAGGACTGGCGCGAGGTAGCACGGTTCCCGGGGATGGGGTCGATCTCACGCGTGGTGGTGAGCGCCGACGGCACGCGCATCGCATTCGTGGCCGAGGGCTCGTGATCGAGCGGCTGACTGTGGCCCTCGCCGACCGCTACCGCATCGAGCGCGAGCTCGGTCAGGGCGGGATGGCGACGGTCTACCTCGCCCAGGATCTCAAGCACGACCGGAGGGTCGCCATCAAGGTCCTCAAGCCGGAGCTGGCCGCGGTGGTCGGGGGCGAGCGCTTCCTGGCCGAGATCCGCACCACCGCGAATCTGCGCCATCCGCACATCCTTCCCCTGTTCGACAGCGGAGACGCCGACGGCTTCCTGTGGTACGCCATGCCGTATGTCGAGGGCGAGACGCTTCGCGAAAAGCTCGACCGTGAGAAGCAGCTGCCGGTGGACGAGGCGGTCGCGACCGCCAGGAAGGTGGCGGGCGCCCTGCAGGCGGCGCACGACGCGGGGGTGATCCACCGGGACATAAAGCCGGCGAACATCCTGCTCGAGAAGGGCGAGCCGGTGGTCGCGGACTTCGGGATCGCGCTCGCGGTGCAGGAGGCGGGAGGTGGACGCCTCACCGATACCGGCCTGAGTCTCGGTACGCCCTACTACATGAGCCCCGAGCAGGCGACGGGGGACCGTGACCCGGACGCCCGATCGGACGTGTACGCGCTCGGCGCCGTTCTGTATGAGATGCTGACCGGAGAACCGCCGTTCACCGGCACGACGGCCCAGGCGGTCCTGGCCCGGATCCTGACGGAAGACCTCCGCCCCGTGACCGAACTGCGCCGGACGGTACCGCCCCACGTCGAGGCCGCCGTAGCGAAGGCCGTCGAAAAACTACCGGCCGACCGGATCGAGCGCGCCCGGGGATTCGCCGACGCCCTCGGTGACCCGGCCTTCACGCACGCCTCGGGCGTGTCCGGGCGTTCGCGGACTCGGAGCCCCGCGGGCGCGCCGCGCCGCCGCATCTCACCGTGGCAGCTGGCCACCGCCGCGGCCCTGATCGGCGCAGCGGGCTTCGCGGGTGGCGCACTGTTCGATGGCACTCCCGACGTGTCGCGGCTCCCGGCCGAGTTCGTCGTCACCACCTTGGCCGTCAGCCAGATCGACCTGTCCGAGCTCGTGGAGCGTTTCGCGGTCTCGCCCGACGGAGAGCATATCCTCTTCCGCTCGGAAGCCGTTCCCGGGTCGGACGAGGAGCGTCTGATGCTGCGAAGACTCGGGACGCTCGAACCTGAGCCATTCGACGTCGACGGGTATGCGCCCGCCTTCTCGCCGGATGGACGCTACGCGGCCTTCACGGTCGGAGGGCGACTGTTCACGACCCCGATCGACGGCAGTGAGCCGCTCACCGAGTTCGCCGCCATCCCCGCCGCCAGCAGCATCTCATGGAAGGACCCCGACCGGATCATGTTCCGGACGGCCGGAGGGGGAAATCAGGTCTACCACATGGCGTCTCCGACTCCCGGATCCCCGGTGGACTCCATACTGGTCCGCGGAGACACGCTGCTTCGGCGTGCGGAATCGTTGGGCGACGAGCGCTTCCTTCTTTCCCTGAGCGTCGGGGAGCGCGATGTCATCGCGGTGCGCGAATCGGGCCGCATCACGAAGGAGATCGTCCAGGGCCGCAACGCCACGCTGACGCCGACCGGACACCTTCTGTTCGCACGCCGGGCGTCGGACCGGTGGACGCTTGTAGCCATTCCCTTCGACGTCGCCTCAGCCGAGGCCGCGGGAGACGAGATCCTTCTCTCCTCCGACATCCCGTTCAAGTACGCGCTTCCCGCTGCGGTGACGACGGCCGGTGACCTGTATCTTCTCGAAGGCCCTCCACGGGCGGATCGCAGAATCCTCGTCCTCGACCGTGAGGGCCGTGAACTCGATGCCGGATTCCAGTCCGGTCCGTGGGAGTGGCTCTCCGTTTCCCCGACAGGTAGTCGTGTCGCGGGCCAACGCTGGGACGGTCGCAACCGGAGCCTGTGGGTGGGCGACCTGGCGTCGGGTCGCGTCGATCGGCTCACCTTCGACGGCGATCGGTTCGGGCCTACCTGGAACCCCACCGGAGATCGCATCGCCTTCACATACTTCCCGGATGCGATCGGTGCGGATGGGACGCTGACCTCGATGTGGTGGACCGCCGCGGACGGGAGTGAGGAGATCCTGCCCCTCGGGGCCCGACGGGATGCGTATCCTGAGAGCTTCCACCCGGATGGACGGTCCCTCTTCTACCGCTATCTCGGAGGGAACGGCAGCGATATCCGCAGGTTGTCGCTCGAGGACGGGGGTGAAGATTCGGCCGTCCTCGACAGCCGAGCAGGGGAAAGGTGGGCGGTGGTGTCGCCCGACGGCCGCTGGCTGGCCTACATATCCAGTGCCCCCGGCAGTCCTGAGCTTCGTGTCGCGCCCGTGTCCGATGTCTCCTCTCCCACCCCGATTCCGTCCGGAGACGACGTGATCCCGATAGGCTGGCGCGGGGATTCCCGTCGCCTCTTCTATCGGCTCGGCGGTGATGTGTGGGAGGTGGCCGTAGGACCCGATGGTCCGGACCCCGCAACGAGCCGCGTGGCCTTCGAGTTGCCGGACGACGTCGTGAGTGCGTCGATCCTCCCCGACGGAGAGCGACTGGTGATCGTGCGGGGGGGACCCATCCTTGCCGACCTGGTGGTGCGGCAGGGAGCGCTGCCCGCTCGATGAGGCCATCGTCCCGATGATGGACTCGATCAGGACCCGGGAAAAACGAAAACGCCCCCGCCGACACGACGTCGACGGGGGCGTTTCTCAGTGGACCGAGCTGGACTTGAACCAGCGACCTCACGCTTATCAGGGGCGGGAGACCGAAGACCAAATCCCAAGTAGCCCAATAGGGATTACGGCTCAGGCTTGATTGCGGTTGGGTGATTTGGGTGCGGTCAGGCCATCTGCTTGGGTCTCTTTGGCAAAACCGCACCCAAGTTCCCGGGAAGCAGGCTCCCAATCCGCTCACCTGCATAGTCGGTGTGAGCCTACGGCCCTGGATCGCGGGCATACCGGATCGCTGGCACGAACGCGACTCGCCCTTCATTGTCTCCAGATGCCTTCTCTACCCGAACGCCTCACCTTCGCCCTCCAGGGCCGCTATCGCATAGAGCGTGAACTCGGCGAGGGCGGCATGGCGACGGTGTATCTCGCCACCGACCTGAAGCACGACCGCGAGGTGGCGCTCAAGGTGCTCAAGGAAGATCTCGCCGCGGTCCTCGGTGAAGAGCGCTTTCTCGACGAGATCCGCACCACGGCCAAGCTGCAGCACCCGAACATCCTGCCGCTCTTCGACTCGGGCGCGGCGGAAGGCTTCCTCTTCTACGCGATGCCCCACGTGAAGGGCGAGACGCTGCGCGAGAAGCTGAAGCGCGAGGTGCAGCTGCCGGTCGAGGAGGCGG
>Ga0102929_1001936_pt1 | contig 12318 bp, 11 predicted proteins | sample SalPonR1_B_D2_MG_FD_78510 | JGI IMG/M metagenome (GOLD analysis project Ga0102929, IMG submission 78510) | Salt pond soil microbial communities from South San Francisco under conditions of wetland restoration - Salt Pond MetaG R1_B_D2_MG | ecosystem: Environmental > Aquatic > Marine > Intertidal... | reverse complement strand
GCATCGGATGAGCTCGAGGGCCGCCCGAGCGGCCCGGGGTCACCCCAGGACCGTCTCGAGCAGATCGCCGTTGTATCCCACGACGAAGGTGCGCCCCACCCGGATACTCGGTGCACGGAGGGCGCCGGATCGACCGAGCATGTGGTCGAGCAGATCGTCGTCCGAGGGACGGTCGTTCTTCAGATCGAACCGGACGATCCTGCGGCCCTTCGCGACCACGAGTTCGTCGATGCCGTCGAGGAGGTGAAGTGCGTCGGCCCCCTCGATCTTCTCGCGCGTGGCGGAGCGGATTTCGTCGGTTTCGATCGAGTGCGTCTCAAGAAACTCCTGAGTCTTTTTGCAGCTCGTTCAGCCGGGGCGGTGGTAGCGCCACTCGAGCGTCTCGGTCATCGGTCACCGGGTCGGGGTGCATGGGTCGATCGGAACATCGAACATAATCAACCCACCCCGCGGCGTCCGGCTCAGTTCCCGATCCGGCGACCCTCGATGATGGTCCCGGTAGGGTCGGTGTAATAGACCGTCGAGCTCGGCCCGTCGATCTCGAATTCCGCGCGGACGTCCGCCCACGACTCCCGGAACTCTCCGTCGTACGCCTCACCCGGCATGAAGAAGCCGTCGGCCGCCGTCGGCAGAAGCCAGAAGTCGGTCTCGTTGAACCAGGGAGCGGGGTGCCCTTCGAAGTCGGAGCGCAGGATGCCGGACTCCTCGTCCCAGACGACCTCGATGGTGAAGGGTGGAGACCACTGCGGCTCCGTCTCGCCGGGTGCGACCGCCAGCATCCGCACCTCGTAGGTGCCCACGGCATTCGCCGCCTGCTCCTCCGTCACCACGGCCGTCATCGACGGTTCGACCTCGACCTCGAGCGGGATCCAGTGGTCGCCCCAGTGCATCGCGAGGGTGCCCCCCGAACTCCCGAGCGAGGTCGAATAGTCGAGGAAGTCCCACGTCAGGAGCTCGCGGTAGAAGGGGGCGTCCTGCAGCTGCACCGGCCACGAGATCTGATCGTCGGCCCGCGGCGGGCCGGCGGTGTGGAAGATCATCGTGTCGGGCTCGAGAAAGAGCTCCTTCGGCATGAGTCCCTCGTCCATCTCGATCCACACCGAGTAGACGCCGGGGTCCACCGTGGTCCCGTTGATCGTGATCGGCCTCTCGAAGGAGATCTTCGTCGCCCAGTTCGCGCCCGGAGTCCATGTCGGCTCCCACACGACCGCCTCGTCTCCGCCGAACAGCGGGGTGCGATCCCGGGCGCGCGGACGGTAGTACTCGACCCGAATCTCGGTCCCGTCGATCATCTGCGTCATCGAGGCGAGCTCGCTCGCCCGGATCTGCGCATCGGCCGGGGCGGGGGAGAGGAGGACGAGGCCGGCGAGCAGCAGGAGGGTGGAGAACAGGCGCATGGAGAACCTCACGGAGGGATCGAGAAGAATGAAGAAGATTTCACCCTCGGACCGCTCCGCGTCAATCAGCGTCGCGATCTCCGCGCGATCGTGTCATGTTCGGACAACGTCGCTTCGGGCAACGCCGCACACCCGCAGGCGACGTCGCACGCCTTCGGGCGACGCCACAGATCCCGTCACCCCGTTTCCGGACCGACCGATGCGCATTCTCCCGATACTCGCTGCCCTGACGACCCTCCTGCTGTTCGGAGGCTGCGCCGGCGAAGACGTTCAGGAGGTGTCCGACCGGGAGCGCCTCGAGGCGATCGGGAACTCGGGGCTGCCGGGCGCGCAGGGGATCAACCGCGCGCTGGACGCCTCCGACGCGATGGACGCGCGCGCCGAGGCGCACGACACGATCCGATGAGGATCCGGGTGAAGAACGGCGACCCCCTCCACGTGCGTCTCAGCGATCCTCGCGCCGCACCCGGATCAGGCCCTCCTGGGCCGTCGAAGCCACGAGCGTTCCGTCCCGGGTGAAGTAGGTTCCGCGGGCGAATCCGCGTCCCCCACCCGACACCGGCGAGTCCACGACGTAGAGCAGCCAGTCGTCGATCCGGAAGTCCCGGTGGAACCACAGCGAGTGGTCCAGACTCGCGACCATCATCTTCGGGTCCCGCGCACTTCGTCCGTGAGGCCGCATGGCCGTGACCAGCAGCCCGTAGTCGGAGGCGTAGGCCAGCACCGCACGATGGTGCACGGGATCGTCGTCGAGACGCGTCGTCGTCTTGACCCACATCATGCGATGCGGTTCGCGCGGTCCCCGCCCCAGCACGTAATCCCCCTCCACCGGCCTGAAGTCGAGCGGCCGGTCCTGGGTGGCCACCTCGCGCAGCCCGGGAGGGAGGTCGGCGGCGTGCTCCCGCACGATGTCGAGTTCGTCGCGGAGTTCCTCGGGCGGGACGACGTCCGGCATTTCGAGCTGATGCTCGAGCCCCTCCTCGTGGCGGTGGAAAGAGGCGGAGAGGTTGAAGATGGCGTTGCCGTTCTGGATCGCGGTCACCCGGCGGGTGGTGAACGAGCCGCCGTCGCGGAGCCGGTCGACGAAGTAGACGACGGGCGTCGTCAGGTCACCCGGCAGGATGAAGTACCCGTGCATGGAGTGAATCGGACGATCCTCGTCCACCGTGCGCTGAGCCGCCACCAGCGCCTGCGCCAGCACCTGTCCCCCGTAGATGCGTCGGGTCCCGATGTCGCGGTTGCGCCCGCGATAGATGTTGTGCTCGAGCGGTTCGAGGTCGAGCAGCTTCACGAGGTCGTCGGCGGAGAAGGCCATGGTCCCGGGAGATCGATGTCGAGGTCGTGTGCAGGTACTGCGGCGGCGTTTCATCATACCCCCGGAGCGCGCGGTGGTCCGAGCGATCCTGCACGGCGCGGTCCGCCCGTCTCGCGCTCCGGGGGTCCGGTCGTCACGTTGCCCTCATGACTCTTCGACCCATCCCCGCACAGTCGCCCGCGCAGTCGCCCGTCGCGCAGGCGACCGACTCCATCATGGCACTCGAGGAGTCCGCACTCCAGGCGGTCTCGAACCCCGAGTTCCAGACCAAGCTGCTGCTCTCGTTCGGGATCATCCTCGCGTTGATCCTCACGCGTCGGCTGGTGCTGCGGCTGGTCGAGTCCCGCATCGAGAACTCGACGACCCTCTACTGGTGGTCAAAGTCCTCGGGCTACGGGGTCTTCGCGCTCGGCCTGCTCTTCGTGGTCCTCATCTGGTTCACCGAGTTCCGGTCGATCGGCACCTTTCTCGGGCTGCTCACCGCCGGACTGGCGATCGCGCTGAAGGACCTGGTGGCCGACCTCGCCGGATGGGTCTTCATCCTGTGGCGCAAACCCTTCGAGCTCGGCGATCGAATCCAGATCGGAGATCACGCGGGCGACGTGGTCGACATCCGGCTGTTCGCGTTCACGATCATGGAGATCGGCAACTGGGTGGACGCCGATCAGAGCACGGGGCGCATGATCCATGTGCCGAACGCGAAGGTGTTCACCGAATCGATGGCGAACTACACCTACGGCTTCCCGTTCCTGTGGAACGAGCTCGGTGTGATGGTGACGTTCGAAAGCGACTGGAGGGCGGCGAAGGGGCTCCTTTCGGAAATCGTCGAGGAGGTCACCGAGGGCATCAGCCAGCGCGCGGAGCGCACGCTGCGCACGACCTCGCGGCGCTTCCTGATCCACTACAGCAAGCTGACTCCGATCGTCTACACCAACGTGAAGGACAGCGGCGTGATGCTGACCGTCCGGTATCTGTGCGATCCCCGTGCTCGACGCGGCACCGCCGAGGGGATCTGGGAGCGCGTGCTGGACCGCTTCGCCGAGCACGACACCATCGACCTCGCCTATCCCACGCAGCGAGTCTTCCTCAACCCGATCGAGGGCGAGCGAGGCGCGCGAGCGGAGTGGCCCGCGTCGGAGAGTCCGCGCGACTGACCTCGGATCGTTCCCCCGCCTCACGGGTTCAGTCGGGAACAATGACCCCTCCCGCACCACATCCGGAAACCGACTCGGACACGTCGTCCGAACTCAGGCGGTTGTGGCAGCTCCTGCGCCCCTACCGCTGGCGCATCGCCGGACTCGCGGCGCTGATCTCGAGCACGGCCGCACTCTCCGCCGCCTCACCGCAGTTCGTCCGCTACGCCTTCGACACCGTCATCCCGTCCGGCGAGCTTCGCCTCTTCGGGATCTTCGCGCTGGTGTTCGCGGCGTTCTACGTCGTGCAGGGGCTGATGCAGTACGCGGGGATGTACCAGAGCTTCGCGTTCACGCAGTCGGTGATCTCCGACATCCGCATGCAGGCATACCGACGCCTGCTCCGCCTCCCCGTGTCGCACTACGCGGAGGAGCGGTCGGGCTCCCTCACCTCGCGCGTCGTCAACGACGTCAATGCGCTCGAGGGGATGATCCAGGCGGGTGCCACGCGGCTCGCCGGGCAGCTCTTCTCGATCTTCGTGATCGCGGGCCTGCTGCTGTGGATGAACTGGCGCCTCGCGCTGGTGAACCTCGTGGTGATGCCGCTCGTCGCTCTCATCACGCGGCACTACCAGGAGCCGCTTCGGAAGGCGGCCCGCGTCATCCGGAAGCGCGTCGGCGAGATGAACGCGGTCTCGACCGAGGCCGTCGGCAACATCCAGGTCGTGAAGTCGTTCGTGGCGGAGGAGCAGGAAGAGGCTCGCTTCGCGGTGGAGAACGACGCCTACGTCGAGAAGAACCTCGACCGTCGCAAGGACGTCGGGTACATGGAGGGGCTCATCACGCTGACCGCGGAGTGGGGGGTGGGCGCGCTCCTGCTGCTGGGGGGCTGGATGGTGGCGCAGGGCAGCCTGAGCCTGGGTGAACTCACGGCCTTCGTCCTCTACCAGCGCCAGCTTCAGCGCCCCGTGATCTCGGTCATGTTCTTCAACAACCAGCTCCAGGCGGGGATGGCGGCGCTCGACCGGGTGGCGGACCTGCTCGACGCCGACCCCGAGGTCGAAGGCGAGTTCTCGCAGGTGCCCGCGGGTGATCTCGTGTTCGAGGACGTCGCCTTCACCTATCCGGGAGCGGAGACACGAGCACTCGACGGGCTCGACCTCGTGCTGGAAGAGGGACGGACCGCCGCGCTCGTGGGCTCCTCCGGTTCGGGCAAGACGACCGTCACCCGCCTGATCGGCCGATTCCACGACCCGCAGGAGGGACGCGTCACGCTCGGGGGGATGGACCTCCGGGAGCTGAAGCTCGCCGCCCTGCGCACGGCGGTCGCGCTCGTCCCTCAGGAGCCGACGCTCTTCAGCGGGACGGTGTCCGAGAACATCGGATACGCCGACCCGGACGCGTCGCGGGAGAGCATCGAGCACGCCGCCCGCATGGCGAATGCGGAGGAGTTCGTCTCGCGCCTTCCGCAGGGCTACGACACGCCGGTCGGGGAGCGCGGCGTCAAGCTGTCCGGGGGCCAGAAGCAGCGCGTCGCGATCGCGCGCGCGATTCTGAAGGACGCCCGAGTTCTGGTGCTCGACGAGGCGACGAGCTCGCTCGACTCGGAGTCGGAGGCGGTGATCCAGGACGCGCTCGACGGCCTGTTCGCCCGGAATTCAGGCCTCACGAGCCTGGTGATCGCGCACCGGCTCTCGACCATCGAGGATGCCGACGTGATCCACGTGCTCGAGGAGGGCCGCCGCGTGGAAACCGGGACGCACGACGAACTCATGGCGCAGGGCGGCCGGTACGCGACGCTCTGGGATCTCCAGCATCGGGACGACGCGAGTGGTTTCACCGCGTCCACGTCCGCCGCGGCCGTACCGGCGGCGGGGGACTGAGTCGTGTCCCGCGCCTTCGTCAACGAGGACGCCCAGTCCGTCCCGGAGCCCGAGTTCTCGCTGCCCGAGCGCGACTCCGAGTACTACGACGAGGCGGCCGCATGGGCGCTCATCCAGGGCGCCGACGCCGGATACACCCGCGCCGCCGAGCTGGCGACGGGCTACACGTGGGGAGAGCCGAAGCTCGTGCCGGAGATCGAGAAGATCCGCGACGAGGCGGACACGGAGGACAACCTCCGTGTCGCGCAACTCGCCCGACGCTTCCTTCGGGCGGCGAAGCGAGGGTGAAGGCCGTTCCGCCGCCCGGCGGTGTCCCCCCGTCGTCGTCGGGCCGTCGACCGCTGCTCCCATTCCTGCTGGCGGCTCTGCCACTGGCGGCGCTGCTCGCGGCCGGTGCGTGCGCGGCCGAGGACGATCTCACCACCCTCGATCCGCCGCCGCCCCAGCCGGGCGCTCTCCGCATCGAACCGGGCGATCTGCCTCTCTCCTCCATCTCGGTTCCCGTCGACGTGTCGACAGCCGTACTGCACGAGGCCGTGGAGGAGGGGCTCCCCTCCTCGATCGGATCGCTGGACCGTCGGATGCAGATTCCGGGCAACGACCGGCTGAGCCTGGCGTGGGAGATCTCGCGCGGGCCGATCGAGACCCGCTTCGACGACGGGCGGGCCCACGTCGCCGCCACCCTCTCCTACGGGGTCCGTGCATGGTACGACCCGCCGGTGCTCCCGGAGGTCAGTGCGTCGTGCGGCACCGACGACGGGCCGCCACCGCGACTTCGCGTCCGGCTGGCGTCGCCGATTACGCTGGACCGCGACTGGACACTCCGGACCGACGTGGCCGCGATGACGATCCGACCCGCGACGGACACCGAGCGTGACCGGTGCGAGGTGACGGTCTTCGACATCGACGCGACCGGCCAGGTCATCGAGGGGGCACGCTCGGCATTCTCCGCGCTGTCCCACGAGATCAACGAGCTGGTGTCGGAGATCGACGTCCGGTCGGATTTCGAGGGCTGGTGGGAGACGATCGCGGAACCGGTGGAGCTGACCGAGCGGGTCTGGCTCGTCCTGGCGCCCGATTCCGTGGACCGGACCGGGATCGTGGGACAGTCCGGCGAAGTGCTGACGACGCTCACCCTGCACGCACGTCCCCGCATCGTGATCGGGGAACGGCCCGACGTGGACGTCTCGCCCCTCCCGCCGGTCGACTCGGCGGACGTGCCCGGCGAGGGGGTCCGGATCGTGGCCGAGGCCGTCGCCGGATACGCCGAGATCACGCGCCGGCTGAACGACGCGGTCGCCGGGCGATCCTTCGAGGCGCGGGGACGCACACTCACCGTCGAACGGCTGCAGGTGTCGGGAGTGGGAGACGGGAGGGTGTCGGTTCGTGCCGACCTGGACGGCGATGTACGCGGCACCGTTTTCCTGGTGGCGACACCTACCTACGACAGGAAGGCGGACGAGATCCACGTCGACGACCTGGATTTCGACGTCCGGACGCGGGATCGACTCGTCGCGAGCGCCGCCTGGGTCGCGCGCACCGGACTCATCTCGGAGATCCGATCGGCCGCGCACTTCCGGGCTACCGACGCGCGCGCCTGGGCGCTCGAGAAGGTGCACCAGGGATTCAACGCCCGGATCTCCCCGGAGGTGCGCCTCGAGGGGATCGCGACGGCGGTGGAGATCGAATCGGTCACGGCCGGCTCCGACGCGCTCCGGATCCGGACGGTGGTCACCGGGGAGGCCCGCCTGCTGGTCGAACCGTCCTGAGCGGTCCGGGGGAGGCGCTCTGAGAGCAGGCCACCCGACGTGCCCCGTTCACCCGCGTGCTCACCACCGAGCCCGTGTGCCTCGGACATCCAGATGCACGAACGGCCCCCGGACCGTGTTCGCGCGATAGACCCCGGCACCCCCGATCGGATACGTCTCCAACTCCCTCTCGAGGCTGTCCACCACCTCGGTGATCAGACGGATGTCCTCCAGCCCGATGTCTCCGTCGCCGTTCAGGTCGTCCATGTACCCGTTCTTCGGAGCCTCGTCGACGAAGACGTCGGCGGCTCCTCCCCACTGGTGCCGACTGTACCGGGCGTTCCCGAGCACGCCCACGTTGTAGTACGGCGTGCGATAGCCGCTCATCACGTGGAACGAACTGGCGGGATATCCCCGTTCGATCATCTCGTCCAGCAGGACTTCGAGCTTGAGCAGCAGCTGCGATCGCAGAATCAGGTACGTCGGAAAGGACGACGACTGCTTGGACGTGAACTGTCCGATCCGGAATCGCGGAGAGACGCGCACGTCGCGGTTCTGGTCGGTCACCCTCACGAGTCCGGGTGGCGGAAGGTAGATGGGATTTCCGCCGAGCGGTGAGGTGGGGTATCGACCGACGCGGTAACCTGCGATCCTGCCGTCGCGGATCGTCGCTCGCGGCTCGAGCCGCCATGCCCGAATGATGTACTCGCGGTCGTTCGGGCCGTGCGTGAGCGACAGATCGGCGTAGCCGGCGGAGAAGGAGGGGTGCCAGATCCAGCGCCCCGTCCTTCGGTCGTCCACCGTGCCGTCGGCGTCCAGGTCCACCGCGTCCGACGCCACGCCCTCGACCGTGACGGTGACGGAGTCGTCGGGCAGAACGAAGACCGATTCGAGGGGGAGGAAGATTCTGCGATCCTCCTCGACGTCCCGATGGCCCTCCACGTGGATCACCATCTCTGCACCCGCGCCGTCGTTTCGGACGTCACCGACCGGTTCCGGGTCGGGTGTGCGTGGTCGGGCCGCGGCGGGGGTCGAGACCGACGTGCTCGTCGCGGTGAGCGACTCGCCGGGGGGCACGCCGAACGCGGCGGCGTCGGTCGAATCGTTATCGGCATTGGTCGAGTCGCCCCCGGCATTGCCGAGGTTCGAACCTGCCCACGCCACCGCCACGACGGCTCCGATGAGCGCGACGGACGCGATCGTGCCGCGAAGGGCCGTCATGGGCTCACCTCCGTGGCGCCGCGGGCGTCGGGGTCGCGGTCGTACAGATCCCGGTGGAAGGACACCGTGCCGTCCTCGTCCACCCAGCTCGTCAGGTACGCGATGTAGACCGGGAGGGAATGGTCGAGGTCGATCCGCGTTCGCTCCGTCGAGTCGCGGACGGCGGCGAGATCCCCGTCACGGTCGTGGGAACTCGTGTCCAGTATGTAGCGGGCCAGCTCCCAGGGTCGTTCGACGCGGATGCACCCGTGACTGAAGGCCCGGAAGTTCTCCCGGAAGAGTTCGTCCGCCGGCGTGTCGTGCAGATAGATGCTGTGCCGATTCGGGAACATGAACTTGATCTGCCCGAGGGCGTTCTCCGGTCCGGGCTCCTGCCGGAAGTCGTACGGCATGCTCGCCGCGGATACCGAGGACCAGTCGATGGACGAGGGGTCGATGGGCTCGCCGAAATTGGCGTCCTCGGGGACGACGCTGATGTCGTTGGCCGTGAGATAGTCGGGATCGTTCCTGACCTTCGGGAGCGTTTCCTCGGCCTCGATCGACTCCGGGACGTGCCAGTAGGGATTCACGACCAGGTGCTCGAGCGTGTCGTCGAAGACCGCGGTTCTCCACGACGGCCGGCCGACGACGACGCCCATGTCCATCACGGGCCGGTTGTCCTCGAGCACCCGGAGTTCGAACCCGGCGACGTTCACGAGAATGGCTCTCTCCCCCATGTCCCGCGGCAGCCAGCGGATCCGGTCCAGATTGACGCGCAGGTCGTCGATCCGTTCCTCGAGCGGGACGTTCATGGCGGCGAGGGTCTCGGGGCCGATCACGGAGTCGATCTCGATGCCGTGCCGGCCCTGGAAGTGGGCGATCGCACGCGCCAGGTCGGGGTCGAAGCGGCTCGGGCGATCCGTCCCCCGCTGCGCCATCTCGGCTTCCCGGCGGTCGATTCCGGAGACGAGGCGCGCGCGGGCCTTCCGGACGATCGCCATCGAGTCGCCCGGCTCGGCGACATCGGTCTCCGCGATCTCGGACCATCCTGCACCCTCGTCCCTGCGTTCGTGAAGGTCGCGGAGGGTCGCCACGGTCCGATCGTACAGCGGGAGGACGGGGCGCACCGAGTCCACGGCCGTCGCGGGCCCGTCGCGGGACACGACCGAAAGGACGTCGATCCCCGGTGCCGAATCGGGACGAATGTGCCAGGCCACCTCCATCTCGACACGCCGGTCACTCCCCTGCAGGTAGAGTTCGGCGATCCCGAGGAACGCCGTCGAGACGGCGACCTCCGCGTCGGCCCGCACGGAGTCGGAGTACAGGCCGGCATCGAGGCGATCGAGGTTCCGGCGAATCTCGTCGGCTGCGAGTTCGGCTCCGGTCAGCCCTTCGAGGCGAGCCTGATCGAGGACGGCCGGCAGGGTCTCCGCATGGTAGGAGTGCGGGTCGGCCCAGAGCAGCGGACGATCCGGCGAGCCGTACCAGTTCCGTATCGGACCCGGCAGATCGGTATCACGCTCGGCGATCCGGCGCGCGATCGTCCGCACGTTCTCCGCCCGCACGTTCTCGTCGGATACGCGTGTGCCGTCGGACACGCGGGCGCCCTCGTCGGATGCGAGCGCGCCGCCGGGGGACCTCGCAGTCGCATCGGACCCCCCGACCGTCCAGAGTCCGGCGAGGGCGGCGCAGGTGACGAGGGCAAGAACGAGAATCGTCGATTGTTTCACGGCTTCGCTCCGAGGTCGGGCGAAACACTCCAGCGAGTGACGCGTCCTGCGTGGGCCGCTGCGGGGCCGTCAGGCCGTCGCCGCACATATGGTTGCAAGCGTCATGCCGCATGGGTCGGTGGCGCGGCGGTTGCAATCGGCCGCGCCTGCGCGCCTGCGCGCGAGCAGTGAGGATCAGCCGGATTCGCCACCCGTGTCGTCCGACTCGTTGTTCGTGTCGATCCGCTTCCCCAGCGGCGTGAGGATGAGGAAGGTCCCGAACGTCACCAGCGCGATGGCGACGGCGAGCTCGAGACGCTGGAATGCGACCGACGCCCCGATCGCTCCGGTCGCCCAGACGGCGGCCGCCGTCGACGTGCCACGGACGTGATCCCCCTCCTTGAGAATGGCACCGCCGCCGATGAAGCCGATGCCGGTCATCAATCCGGACACCAGCCGCGCATTGGCGTTGGGGTCGTCCGCCGCCACCTCCAGGCCCACGAGCAGGAAGCCGCAGCTGGCGATCGAGACGAGCGGAAGTGTCCGGAGCCCGATCATGCTGCGTTCCCGGTGCCAGGCGATCGGGAGGGCGAGCACCCACGAGATCATCAGCCAGAGCAGGGCGCTCCACACCGAGTCCGGACTCATGCCTCGATCTCCTCGAAGACCCCCGTGTCACGATTCTTCCGGACCTTGTCCCAGTCGAATACGCGGCCGTTCATCGTGATGTAGACGCCGGGGGGCAGGATCTGCACGGCGGTCAGGGCGCCACCGAGGTTGAACAGGCCGTCCGAGCTTCCGAAGGCGATCGGAATCATGGCGCCGGTCAGCACGACGGACTTTCCAAGATCGGCTTCGGCGATCGTGCGGGCGGTGTCCACCATGGTGTCGGTGCCGTGAGTGATGACGATCTGGTCCTCCGCGACCTCGCGGCACTGACGCGCGATCAGCTCGCGATCCGACTCTCCCATGTCGAGGGAGTCGACCATCATGAGGGTCCGCACCTCGACATCGAGGCGACACCGCCCCATGTCGAGCATGTCGACGAGGTGGGTGTCGGCGAAATACAGCCGCCCCCGGACCTCGTCGTATTCCTTGTCGAAGGTGCCGCCGGTCACGAAGAGTCGAATTGCCATGCGGGAAAGATAATGGCCGAGGCGCGGGTGTCGTGGGAGGTGCGCTCGTGCGACCTTGCTGCGCCATGCCGATCGAACCCTTCCATCTCGAGCGATACTTCGCCGATTTCGAGTTCGAGACGCCGATCCTCCTCGGCGCCTCCGACTGCGAGACGATGTCGGTGGGGGAACTGCTCGACCTCGACCCGTCCGCGCGCGACCGCTTCGAGCGGATGCGCCTCGGGTACACGCACAGCGAGGGGGACGCGGAGCTGCGGCGTACGATCGCGGACGGGTACGCCGGCGCCGTCGGACCCGACGACATCCTCGTGCACGCGGCGGGCGTCGAGGTCATCACGACGCTGATGATGGCGACGCTGGAGCCGGGCGATCGAGCCCTCGTGCAGATGCCCTGCTATCAGGTGCTCCGGACCGCCCCGGTCATCGCGGGGGCCCGGGTGGATCGGCTGGAGACCGATCCCGATGACGGATGGAGCGTCACGGCCGACGCGGTCGCCGAGGGGCTCACGCCCGACACCCGACTGGTGGCGCTGAACTCGCCCCACAACCCGACCGGCCGGACGATCCCGCGCGGGAAGCTCCAGCGGATCGCGGACCTCTGCGGCGAACGGGGGATCATCCTGCTCGTCGACGAGGCCTACCGCGGCACCCGCCACGAGGGCCCCGTGGACGAATTCTCCGCGTCGGAGCTCGGCGAGCACGTCGTGACCCTCGGGCTGGTTTCCAAGGGATACGGGCTGCCGGGCCTGCGGCTCGGATGGCTGGTCTGCCGCGATCCCGCCCTGCGCGCGGCCGTC
>Ga0102929_1001931_pt1 | contig 12340 bp, 9 predicted proteins | sample SalPonR1_B_D2_MG_FD_78510 | JGI IMG/M metagenome (GOLD analysis project Ga0102929, IMG submission 78510) | Salt pond soil microbial communities from South San Francisco under conditions of wetland restoration - Salt Pond MetaG R1_B_D2_MG | ecosystem: Environmental > Aquatic > Marine > Intertidal... | reverse complement strand
TTTCTCTTGCCACTTCTTTTGTTTGACCCCGTCCGTTAAAATGCCTATCCTGTCCCAGACCTCACATTGTCCGACCTAGGAGCCTGTCGACAGACTCCTGGTTTCCTCTTTAACAGACTCCATTATGATCCCGCAGCAGCTCGCAATTGTCGACCTCGAAACCACCGGCACCAACCCCCGCCATGATCGGATTACCGAAATCGGCGTCTGCGAAATGCGTGATGGCGCTCCGGGCGAAGAGTGGTCCACCCTGGTCAATCCAGGCCGGCGCCTGAGTCCTTTTATCGAGCGCCTGACCGGCATCCGCAACGAGATGCTGGTCGAGGCGCCGCGTTTCGCCGACGTCGCCGAGGCGCTGCGGAACAGGCTGACCGGGAAAGTCCTGGTCGCCCACAACGCCCGCTTCGACTACGGTTTTCTGCAGAGCGAATTTCAGAGGCTTGGCCTGCCCTTCGACTGCCAGGTTTTATGCACCGTCAAACTTTCGCGGCGCCTGTTTTCGCAGCACCGCCGGCACAATCTCGACACCCTGATCGAGCGCTACGGCCTGGCTGTTAGCGACCGGCACCGGGCCCTGGGCGACGCTCGGGCCGTGCGCGAATTCCTGGTCAGACTCCAGTCTGAAGTGTCTGCCGATGCCCTTCAGCAGGCCGTGCTGGTGCAGTTGCGGCAACCGAGCATGCCCCCGCACCTGGCAAAAACTGCGCTGGAGGAACTGCCCAACGGACCGGGCGTTTATCTGTTTCACGGCGAAAACGACACCCTGCTTTACATCGGCAAGAGCATTGCCGTGCGGACCCGGGTCCGCAGCCACTTTGCCGATGCCGGCAAAAACACCAAGGGGATGAAGCTGTATCGCCAGGTTCGCCGCATCGATGTTATCGAAACGGCCGGCGAGCTGGGCGCGCTGCTGCTCGAGGCGCGCCTGGTCAAGCAAAAAGCGCCGATCCACAACCGTCGGCTGCGCCGCTGCCGTGACCTCTTTTCCATCCGCCTGAACGTTCATGCCGGCGATCATCCCCGCCCGGAGATCGCCGCCCTGAAAAACCTGTCGGGCGACGACCTCGAGCACCTGTTCGGCCTGTACCGATCCCGCCGCGAGGCGGAAAAGTCCCTGCGGGAGATCATCACGGCCCAGGGCCTCTGCAGCCGCGTGCTCGGCCTGGAGCAGGGCCGGGGTGCCTGTTTCGGCTATCAGATCAAGCAGTGCCGCGGCGCCTGTCTCGGCCTGGAGCCGGTCCCGCTGCACAACGCCCGTCTGCTCAACGCCCTGGCCGCCGTCAAGGTCCGCTCCTGGCCGTTCCGCGCCGCCGTCGGCATCCGCGAAACCTCGCCGGTGAACGGCCGGATCGACATCCACGTCTTCGACCGCTGGTGCCACCTGGGGACCGCGCACGACGAAGACGGCCTGCAGGAGATTATCGACAGTCCCCAGCCACTGCCCTTCGACCTGGACTGCTACAGGATTTTGACCCGCTACCTGGACCGGCCGGGCAACCGCAGCGACCGCATCAACCTGCCGCGTCCCCGGCCGGCTTGCTGACACGCTCTGCCGCAGGCCGCTCATCCAGAAAGCCGACCCACTCCACGTTCAGGGTCGCCACGCCGAAGTCCTCCTCGATCCGGCCTTTGAGCAGGTAGGGCCGGTGGCGGGTCAGCTTCCGGCAGAAGCGCGCGTAGGCCCGCGGAAAAAAAGTCGTGTCGAAGAGGGCCGTGGTGTCTTCGAAGGTCACGAATTCCATAGGCCGACCTTCCCTGTCCTGGACCGGCTTGCCGGTCACCCACCAGCCGATCATGGTCACATAGCGGCCGGTCCATTGTCGCATCCGGTCGGCCCGCACCGGCTCGAGCCGCGCGACCGTTTCCCGGTGCAGTTGCAGCGGGTGGCAGGACAACAGCATGCCCAGAGTTTCCAGTTCCTGCTTGAGAACCGTCTGCCGGTCGTAGGGGCGCGATGTCTGCAGGGGTCTGCCGGCGACCGGAAAGAGCCGGCCCTCTTCTTCCCCGGCAGCATTCTGCTGTTTCCGCTCCAGGACCGCCCAGAGCAGCTGCGGCCGGTTCTGCAGACCTTCCAGGGCGTCGAAGCAGCCGGCCTTGACCAGCAGCATCGCATCCGCCGCATCGATCTTCACCCGGTCGAGAAAATCCCGGAGGTTTTGATAGGACCCGTTGCCGTCGCGCTCGGCCAGCAGGGCCGCCGTCGCCTTACTGTTCAGCCCCTGGACCTGCATGAGACCGACGCGCACCTCCCGGCCGCGGCCGGTGTAATGGCGGATACTGGCGTTGATGTCCGGCGGCAGGACGCTCAGACCCAGGCGGCGGGCCTCGGACAGGTAGGCGAAAGGCGTGTAGTAACCGCCCTGATTGGAGATCACCGCCGCCATGAACTCGGCGGGATGGTTGGCCTTCAGCCAGGCCGACTTGCAGCTGACCAGCGCGTAGGACGCCGAATGGGGTTTGCAGAAGGAATAGCCGGCAAAGGAGAGGATCTGCCGCCAGACGGCCAGCAGCACCTCTTCGGCAATGCCCTTGCGCCGCCCCCCGGCCAGGAACTGCTCACGGTAGTCGGCGAGCCGGCGCTGTTTGTGCTTCTTGCTGATGATCTTGCGCAGCTGGTCGCCGTCGACCGCCGTGAAGTCGGCCAGCGCCATTGCCAGCTGGGTGATGTGCTCCTGGTAGATGGCGATCCCGTAGGTCTCCGCCAGCACGCCGCGCAGCAGGGGGTGCAGCGGCTGCCAGCTTTTGCCGCGCATGCGGGCGACGAATTCCCGGATGAAGGCGTTGGCGGCCGGCCGGATGATCGACGAGGCCATGACCAGGTGTTCGAACAGGTCGCACTGCTTTGCCCTTGGGTTGCCGACCCACATCTTTTTCAGCAGCTGGCGGGTGGCCGGCGATTCGATGTAAAAGCAGCCCATGGTCTCCCCGCAACGCAGCAGCTGGCGGGTGCGGGCATCCTCCAGCGGCTGCCAGGCGGCATAGTCCACGGTCTGTCCGGTGTTGGCGGCGACCGCCGCCAGGGCGTCGCGGATGACGGCCAGCGAGCGATTGCCGAGAATGTCGATCTTGACCAGGCCGGCGGCCTCGGCCTGGTCCTTCTCCCACTGGATGACCGGCAGGCCCTTGGCGGCGATCTCCACCGGCACGTAGCGCCGGATCTCGTCCGGCACGATCACCAATCCGCCGCAGTGCAGCGAAAGATGCCGCAACTGGCGCTGCAGCTTCTGCGCCAGGCGCAGGATGGTCTGCCAGTCTTCGGCAAGGGCTTCGCCGCGAAACAGGGGGTGGCGGATAACGGCCTGCGCAGTCTGGTCGGCCTTCCAGAAGCCGGAGATGCGCGAAGTCACCGCCTTGATCTCGGCGGCGGGCATACCGAAGACCTTGGCCACCTCGCGCACCGCCCCCCGCCCCTTGAAGCCGACCTGGTTGGCGACCATCGCCGCCCGGCGGGCGCCGTAGCGGGCAAAGGCGAAGTCGATGATCCGGTCTCGCTCGTCCCAGGGAAAGTCGATGTCGATGTCGGGCGGGTCGACCCGCCCCTCGTTGAGGAAGCGCTCGAAGAACAGGTTGTACTTTAAGGGGTCGACGTGGGTGATCTCCAGGCAGTAGGCGACCAGGGAAGCCGCGGCGCTGCCCCGGCCACAGGTGCGCGGCGACTGCCGGGCGATCTCTTCGACCACCAGGAAGTAGTCGGCGAAGCCCTTGGCGCGGATGATCTCCAGTTCCCTGGCGAGCCGGGCAGCAACCCGGGCGTCGATCCGACCGTAACGCCGCCGGGCACCCTGCCGGGTGCGGCGCTCCAACTCCGCAAAAACCGCCTCCCTGTCCAGGCTGCGATAAGCGGGAAAGATGGTCGCGGCGAAATCCCAGTCGGTTTTGCACTGCCGGGCGATCCGGACGGTGTTGACCATGGCTTCGGGGCAATGCGGATAGTAATCCTCGAGCCGCTCCGCGGCCAGCAGCAGGTCGCCGGCGCCGGCCGTCTGGTCGGGTTCGAGCCGGGACAGCTTGGTGTTGAGGGCGATCGCCCGGATCACCCGGTGCAGTTCGAAATCCTCCGGCTCCAGCAGGACGGCCCGGGTGGTGGCCACCGGCGGCAGGTCCAGTTCTCGCGCCAGCTTGAGAGCCCGGTGCATCTGGTGACCCGGCGACAGTTCGACGAACAGGTCGTCTCCGGCCTGCCGCCGCAGGCTGGTCAGCACGATCGGGTCGTCGCTGACGATAAACAGTCCCCGGCGATAATCGGCAAGCGCCCGACAGAGATCGAAATCCCGGGCGGTGTGCAGCGCGGAGAGCAGCCGGCAGAGGTTGCCGTAGCCTTCGGCGTCGCGGACCAGCAGCAGAGCGCGTCGGGAGCCGGCGATCGCTTCGGCGCCGATGATCGGCGCCAGACCCGCCGCGCGGGCCGTCTCCAGGAAATGCGGGATGCCGTAGAGGCCGTTGCGGTCGGTCAGGGCCAGCCGGTCCAGACCCAGTGCCCGGGCTCGGCCGCAGATCGCTTCCGGCGAGCGCACGCCCCACTGCGGGGAATAGCCGGAGTGGACATGCAGGGGAACAAAGCGGCTCATGAACTGAAGTTCCGCCCGCGGCACACCGCGGCCATGCCGTATTTGCGCCGCACCTGGTCGAGAGCGTCCTGCAACTCGACCTGGCGAGACGAAAGCTTCTGCCGATCGGCGAACAGGCCCAGCTGCCGGCTGCCGGCATCCAGCCGTGCACAGGTCAGCTTCAGGCCTTTGACCCGGACCCTTCGCCGGCAGGCCCGGTGGAACAGATCGTCGGCGGCAGCGAACAGCAGAAGATCGTGATCGACAGGCTCGCTCAGGCGTAGCGCGCCCTGTTCGGCGACCCCGTCGGCGAAATGCACGACCAGGGACAGATGTCCCGTCTTGCGGCCGGCCTGCCGCAGGCGCAGGCCGCAACTCTCCACCAACCGGCCCAATTCTGCGCGAATCAGCATGTCGTCCTGCTCGTCGCGGCCAAGAAAGACCTCTTCGGCGAACTCCGGGCTCCGCACTGGCGGCCGGACCGGCGAAGGGTCGCGCCCCTGCGCTCTCTGCAGCAGAAGGGATGCAAAGGGCCCAAACGCCAGGCGCAGTTGGCGCACCGGCAGGCCCGCCACGTCTTCGACCCGCTGCAGGTTCAGATCCTGCAGCAGGACCGCTTGTCGCGACCGGCCGATGCCGGGCAGGACCGAAACCGGCAGCGGCCCGATAAAGGAGGACTCGGCGCCGCGCAGCACCTCGCAGAGACCCGGCTTTTCCAGACAGCCGGCGGCGATCCGGGACACCAGCTTGTTGCCGGCGACGCCGATCGTCCCCTGCAGGCCGAGCCGCTCGGCGATGTCGCGCTCCAGGCAGGCGGCGGCGTCTCGGACCGGGCCCAGCAGCCGGCGGCAGCCGGTCAGGTCGAGGAACAGGCCGCCGGGAGACGTGGGTTCGGCGAGCGGGCTGTAGGCCCCGGCGTGCTTGAGCAGTTCCCGGCAGGCCCGGGAGACCGCGGGCGGATCCGGCGGGATGGTCAGCAGGGCCGGACACAGCCGGCGAGCACGAAAGGCCGTCATGCCCGCATGCAGGCCTTCGGCCCGGGCTTCCGCGGAGACAGCTTGCAGAATGGCGCGGTCCGAGTGGCCGGGGGCCACCGCGACCGGTCGCTCGCGCAGAGCCGGGTCCGCCAGCCGGGCCAGGGCGACCGGAAAATCGGCAATCGCGTAATGCAGGATATCCCGCTCCATGGCTAGGAGCCTGTCCGGACTAACGGCAATGCCGGATAACACCGACCACCACGCCTTCGACGCGGAAGCTGTCCGGGTCCTCGACCAGAATCGGGGTCATGGCCGGGTTGGCGGGCTGCAGTTCAATGCGGCCGTTCTTGCGGAAGAAGCGCTTGACCGTCGCCTCGTTGCCGACGATGGCGACCACCACCTGGCCGTTCTCGGCCGCAGCCTGCTTGCGCACCACCACGTAGTCGCCGTCGAGAATGCCCTCGCCGACCATCGAATCGCCGCTGATCCGCAGCACGAAATTCTTGCCGTCGCCCAGCATCGAAGCCGGCACATCGATGGTATCAGGGTTTTCGATGGCCTCGATCGGCTTGCCGGCAGCGACCAGGCCCGCCAGGGGCAGTTCGGCACCGGTCCGCCCGGGCCGCAGCACGCGCATGCCGCGCCGCGCATTCCACTCCTTGCGAAGCACGCCTTCCCGCTCCAGCCGGACCAGGTAGTTCTGCACCGTACCCAGTGAACGAAAGCCGAAAGTATCCGCGATCTCCTGCTGGGACGGCGGATAGCCCTGCCGGTCGGCGAAGGATTGGATGAAATCAAGGATTTTTTTTTGCTTGGGGGTCAAGGGACTCATCGCATAACTCCATATCTCTGGTCGGCAGTATATGCGTAGGTTCTGCGTAAGTCAAGATCGTATTCAACGGTCAGCCAGTCCTGTGAGAAACTCCGACTATTGCCTCAGGCAGATCCTGGAATCGGGTTGCCGGGACTGGATTTTCGGAATTGGATCTTTCCGGAAAGGACCGGTTACTTGTTCCGTGCTCTCTCGTGCATCTTTCTCTTCTCCCGCACCTGCAGTTCATCCTGACCGATACGGGAGTGCCGGCCGAGATGCAGCATGACATAGAGATGCACGGCGAAGCCAATCATGAACAGGAAGGTCGCCCAGCCGGGAATGAAGCCGATGGCCGCTTGCTCGTAGAATTGCCGCAGGGTTCCGGCCGGCTCCGGGTGGAGCTTGATCTTGAACAGCCAGCCGGCCAGCAGGATGCCGAACAGGTAACCGTAGTTGGCGTAGATGCGCCGGCCGAGAGCGGTCGACAGGGCCATCTTGTATTGCGGGTAGCGCAGGTCCGAGGCCAGTTCCGCGCGCCAGAAGGTGGTTTCGTCAAAGCCCAGGTCTTCGGGAACGAACCGCTCGGCCAACACGCCGTAGATGAAATGATTGTGGAGCAGGCGGATACGGAACTCGTAGGCGTCGTAGTAGCGGAAGCGGCGGGATTCGACGAACAGCAGCACGTAGATGATCGCCAGGCCGAAAGCGAACATGCCGTGGCTGACCTCGGGATGGGAAAAGCCGAAGCCGAGAAAGGCGGCAGTGGCACCCACCGCCCAGTTGGTGGTACGGTCGAGCCTCTCACGCCAGGCCAGGCTGCGCTGGATCTCGGCCCGGTAGTAATGGGTCAGGACGGTAACCTGTTCGCTGCGGGACAGCTGCTGCGGTTTCTCCTGCTCTGCGGTCATGTCTCCTCTCGATCCTGCCTTCGATTATAACAAATGATCGATCTGCCCCCTGAAAAAACCCCCGCCAGGACAGAAGCAAGCAAAAGAGCCGGCAGAGTCAGGAGACCGTCGATTCCGTCGCCCCTTTCACACAAGATTGAATCGCCAGCAGGTCGATTTTGCGGATATCGATGAATTCGATGCCCATACCGGCCGCCGCGTAATCTTTTCTCAGGTAACTGGCGTTATTGAGCCAGGCGACCCGCCCCTTGCATTGAATGGGTGGCGACTCGCTGCGCAGAGGAAATTCCAGGTGCAGTTCAGTGTCAATCGGCAGCAGAGCGTCGGTTTCCAGGAAAACCCCGCCGACGGAGATATCGGAGAGTATACCCCTGGTCGGGCAATCGGCCTCCCTGCCGAAGCGTGCAGGGACCCGGAGGCGAGCCCGCTTTCCCGACCAGCTCGGAAACCTGATGAACTTTTTGCTGGTTCGCAGGAAATCGTCCCGGGTCAGGGGTTTGTGAACGATGTCGTCGCAGCCGGCCTGTCGACAGCGCTCGATGTCCCGCGGCGTATCGCTGCTGGTGACCATGACCACGGGAATCGATCTCAGGCGGTAATCGTCCTTGATCTGCCGGCAGGCCAAGTCGCCGTCGCCGCCCGGCATGTAGAGATCGAGGAAGACCAGATCGGGCTTTTCTTTCCTGACGATGTCGAGTGCGTCGACCCCGTTGCGAGCTGTCAGGATGTTCACCTGCTCGCGCCGGAAGAAATCCACCGCCAGGTTCAAAAAAAGCCGGACATCGTCAACGAACAGGATCGTCTTGGAATACATAAAGAGCGTTTCTTTGGTATACACGGAATCCCCCCTGCGGAATAAGACTTCGCAAAAATCTGACGTCACCTGAAGACGATCACCGGATCGACCGCTCAATCCTGCCGGGACGGTTCGCCGATCTCGCCACGCCTCTGTTCGGCAATCTGGCGGGCCATTTCGATCTCGACCGCCGTCAGGTGCTGCTGGACGTCCGCCAGGTGACGCTGCGCAACCCGCTCGCCGTTTTCGAGGGCCAGCAGGTACCAGGCGGCGGCCACAATATCATTTTGAGCCACTCCACGGCCGACATCGTACATGATGCCGAGATTGAACTGGGCATTGGCATCCCCTTGCCGCGCACCCAGAAGAAACCATTTAACCGCCTGCTGATCGTCCTGAGGCACTCCCTGCCCCTTGGCATAAAAAATGCCGAGATTGCTCTGGGCGGCCGGGTCCCCCTGCTCGGCAGCCAGACGGAACCACTTCGCCGCCTCCCGATAATCCCGGGGAACGCCCTGTCCTTTGGCATACAGGACGCCGAGATTGTTCTGAGCTGAGGGGCTGCCCTTGGCGGCCTCTGCGAGCCAGATTTGCCGGGCTTTTTCGAAATTGCCGGCGTCGGCGGCCGCCAGGCCGGCATCGACCCGGCTGTCGTCGGACCAGGAGAACGAGCCGGTGAGCAGGATGGCAAGAACCGAAAGAGTCCGGAGCAGGAGCAAAACCTTCACCGGGATAATACCTTTTCCAAGATGTTGATGTGCTTCTCTTCTTCAGCGCAGATGGCATCGATCATGGCGCCGTTTTCGCCCGGGAAACGTTTCCGGATTTCCAGGAAATAAGCAAGGGTCTTCTGCTCGAATGCCAAAGCTTTCTGCAGGATTTTTTCCATGCTCTCCCCTGCATCAAACTCGAGACCGGCGGTGACCTCTTCAATCAGCATGTTGATGAAATGGCCGTATTCACCAACCAGGTTCTCCTGCCGGATTTTTTCGCCGGCGATCTTTTCGTAAAGAGCTTTGTAGGTCTCGCCGTGCGCCTGCTCTTCGGCTGCCAGCCAGGTAAAGAGGGTCCGAGCGGCATCGTCTTCGGCGACCGCGAGTGCCTGCCGGTAGAAGGCTTCGCCGTGTTTCTCGAGCCAGACGGCCAGGTCGAGAGCGACTTCGGGTTTCGTGATCAACTGGTTGAACGGGTTCATGAATTCTCCCCCAATGACAATGATGAAACAAACCTGCCGAACCGCCCCCGAAACCTGAAAGCCATGGCTTGCCCCGGCGAAGACGCCAAGAGGGCCCGGTCGACGCACCCGGGGGGGAATCGGAAAAGGGTCGGACTCCCGAGGTTTTCGTTGCTTAATCTACCCCATAACCAATGGGCAGGTAAAGTATTCTGCAACGACCAAAGGGGCTGCTTTTTTTCCGGGGTAAGCAGTGAATGAGAATATCCGGCGAAAAAAAACGCCCCACAGCCACGGGGGGAGGGGTCAGGGAGGGCGGCTGTGGGGCAAAGGTTGACGGGTTCTTGGGTGCTTTTATGGAGCTTGGTGCAGACCCGTCTGCCGCAGCAAGCGTTCTATGGCTTATAAGATATCTCACGCAACATGTATATAACAGCGGCAGCCGCGCAAAAAACCCGCCCGAACAGCGCATGTCGGGACTGTGTATTTATGCACTTCTTGCCAGGCCCGGCCTTTTCATGTCCGGCACGGCTCAAGGCCCCCCGTCGCCGGTTCAGCCATCCCGCTTCGGAGCACCACCAGAACCAGCGGATTTCAAGAGTTTCGAACATCAAGCTTCCCGTTCCGGGCGATTTTATCTCCACCGCCACGTCCTGCTTCAATGAATGTGCCACTCACGCTTTTGCGGCAACCCTGCAGTGCATTATAACAAAGCAAGCTGACCATGATTTGTTAGTATTGAAAGGCACAGGACATTGTCCGGAGAAGCGAGCTTCCCGGCTTTGGGACGCGTACAGGCACTCTTTGAGGAAACCACATGGAAGCCATCGCCTTCCACATTTTCGAAAACTACCTGCTGGCGATCCTGCTGGGCGCCCTGATGGGCCTGGAACGGGAGCGCAAGAAAACCCGCCTGGCCGGCCTGCGGACCTTTATCCTGGTGACCCTGTTCGGCAGCATCTGCGGCCAGATATCCATTCTCAGCAGCAACCACTGGGTCCTGCTGGCCGGAATCCTGGCGGTCACGGTGCAGGCGGCCATGCTGCACTATGCGCGCTTCAAGCAGGAGGTCGCCCTCGGCATGACGACCGCAATCGCCCTGCATGTCGCCTTCGGCATCGGGGTCCTGGTGGCGCTGGGGCAGATCGACGCCGCCGTCGCTCTCAGTCTGGCGACTACCATTATCCTTTACTTCAAGCCTCAACTGCATGATTTTACCCAGAAACTGTCCGAGCGCGACCTGCACGCGATCTTCCAGTTCGGCCTGGTCGCCTTTATCATCCTGCCGGTCCTTCCGGACCAGGGCTACGGCCCCTACGATGCCCTGAATCCCAACAACATCTGGCTGATGGTGGTCATGATCAGCGCCATCAACCTGACCGGCTACGTCATCCTCAAGCTGGTCGGCCGGCGTTGGGGCGGACCCTTTCTCGGTGTTCTCGGCGGCATCGTTTCCAGCACGGCCACCACTCTGACCTTCAGCCGGCACGCCCGGAAAGAGCCTGACTTTTCGATGACCGGCGCCCTGGTGGTCGCCCTGGCCTCGACAGTTGTCCTGGTCCGGGTGGCCTTCCTGGTGGCTGTGATCCAGGTGGAGCTTCTGCCGGGCATGGCCCTGCCGCTGATCGCCATGTTCTGTGCCGGCCTGGTCCCCTCATTTTTCATCTGGCGAAAAAGTTCCCGCCAGGATTCTCCGATCCCGGAAACCAGAAACCCGGTGGAACTCAAACAGGCCCTGGTTTTCGGCCTGCTCTATGCCATCGTCCTGCTGGCCGTTTCCGCCGGGCAGCATCTGCTGGGCAACAAAGGTGTCTACATTGTCTCGCTGCTCTCCGGCCTGACCGATGTCGATGCGATCACTCTCTCCAACGCCCGGCTGGTCGATACCGGGACCCTCGCCGAAAGCCAGGCGGCCATCAGCATCCTGATCGCCTACGTCGCCAACCTCGCCTTCAAACTGGCCATGGTCGGCGTCATCGGCACACGCCGGATGCTGGGCTGGGCCGCACTCTGCTTTATCTGCCTGTCCCTGCCGGCGTTTCTGATCCTGCTTTAACCTGGAGAAAAGGCGGGCCCGGGGGAATCCTTCAGAAATACACGGCTGGCTCAATCGAGTCCCACGCCCCTCTCATCAAGACGAATACCCCGTCTCTCGAGCAGGCTGCCTTCCGCCAGGGCCAGCCGAACCATGGCCTGGCGGTAATTGACCACGGCTTCCACTTCGGCGATCCGGGCCCGCAGCAGGTCGCGCTGGGCCTGGGCAACCTGCAGGGCCGTGCTGGAGCCGACGTCGAAACGTTCTTTTTCCGCGTTCAGGGTCTGCTCCTGGAAAACCCGCGTGGCCCGGCTGGCATCGATCTGCTGGCGGGTGCGTTCCACTTCATTGACCGCCAGGCGCACATCGAGATGAACCAGCTGTCGGAGGTTGGCGATCGCCTCGGCGGCCTGCCGTCGGGAGGCGTAAGCCGCCAAGTTGCGAGCTTCGGCCGCCCGGTTGCCGAGAAAATGACTCAGGCGTACCCCGACGGACAGATCATAGGTGTTGCCATCGATATCCCGCAGCGACTCGCCAAAGGTATTCGCATATCCGGCCTCGCCGAGGGCGATGAACAGGTCCAGTCGGGGCAGCATGCCATTGCGGGTCACCACGGTCTCCAACCGGTTCTGGCGCAGCCGCAGACGGGCCTCCGCCAGGTCGGCCCGTGCCTGCTCGGCCAGAGAGAGCCGCTCCCGGAGATTGGTGATCGTTTCCGGCTCGATATCCGGCTCGCTGACCGCGGCAACCTGCAGGTCGAAACGGGCTTCGCCACCCGGATTGATAAGCCGCAGAAGGCGCAGCCGCCGCTCTTCAAGCTGGCTGCGCGCATCGATCAGCGCCTGTTCGCGCAACGCCACTTCAGCACGGGCGGCGGCGACCTCGATCTCGGGCAGCAGGCCGACGTCGATGCGAAGTTCGATTTCCTCCAGTTGGCGCCTGGCCAGATTCAGGGATTCCTCGAAAATGGCAATTTCGTCTCCCGCCAGCACGTAATGCCAGTAAGCGATTTCGGCGTCGGCGAGCATGGCTTCGGTGAAACCGCGCAATTCATATATGCTGGCCCGGGTCTCCAGTTCGGCCTGCCGG
>Ga0102929_1001929_pt1:0-7500 | contig 12347 bp, 4 predicted proteins | sample SalPonR1_B_D2_MG_FD_78510 | JGI IMG/M metagenome (GOLD analysis project Ga0102929, IMG submission 78510) | Salt pond soil microbial communities from South San Francisco under conditions of wetland restoration - Salt Pond MetaG R1_B_D2_MG | ecosystem: Environmental > Aquatic > Marine >... | reverse complement strand
GGCTCCGAAGAGCCGGGTCAGATGTCCCCACCAGTCCACCAAAATTCTCATTCCTGGACACTCGCATCGAGTTTCCGAGACACCGCTCGGCAAAGAGACGGTCTCTCGAGAAACCCAGGTATCCTTTACTTCACCTCTCGACCCGGAAGATACGCCCGCCTTGGTAGAGCTTGGGCGCATCCGTTTTTCAAACAGCGAGGCCCCTGAGGGCCCCAACAAAGAACACGGGTTCCGAGAGAACGAGCGGGTAGACTTCTGAGCAGCTTTCCGACCCCTCGCGGGGTCTTACTCGCCAGCTCCGAAAAGGAGGTGATCCAGCCGCAGGTTCCCCTACGGCTACCTTGTTACGACTTCGCCCCAGTTACCAAGCTTGCCTTCGGCCGCTCCCTCCCGAGGGTTGGGTCACGGACTTCGGGCACTCCCAGCTTCCATGGCGTGACGGGCGGTGTGTACAAGGCCCGGGAACGTATTCACCGTGGCGTAGCTGATCCACGATTACTAGCGATTCCACCTTCATGTAGTCGAGTTGCAGACTACAATCCGAACTTGGACCGGCTTTTTGGGATTCGCTCCATCTCGCGATATCGCTGCCCTTTGTACCGGCCATTGTAGCACGTGTGTAGCCCCAGACGTAAGGGCCATGATGACTTGACGTCGTCCCCACCTTCCTCCGGTTTATCACCGGCAGTTATCTATGAGTCCCCGACATTACTCGCTGGCAACATAGACCAGGGGTTGCGCTCGTTGCGGGACTTAACCCAACATCTCACGACACGAGCTGACGACAGCCATGCAGCACCTGTCATAGTGCTCCGAAGAGGGGCAACTGTTTCCAGAAGCTTTCACTAAGATGTCAAGTCTGGGTAAGGTTCTTCGCGTTGCTTCGAATTAAACCACATGCTCCACCGCTTGTGCGGGCCCCCGTCAATTCCTTTGAGTTTCAGCCTTGCGGCCGTACTCCCCAGGCGGGGCACTTAATGCGTTAACTGCGACACCGAACCTGTCTATAAGCCCGGCATCTAGTGCCCATCGTTTACGGCGTGGACTACCAGGGTATCTAATCCTGTTTGCTCCCCACGCTTTCGCGGATCAGCGTCAGAATCGGCCCAGCAGGCCGCCTTCGCCACAGGTGTTCTTCCTAATATCTACGCATTCCACCGCTACACTAGGAATTCCGCCTGCCTCTACCGATCTCTAGCTCACCAGTATCTCCTGCATGTCCGAAGTTGAGCCTCGGAGTTTCACAGGGGACTTAATGAACCGCCTGCCCGCGCTTTACGCCCAGTAATTCCGAACAACGCTTGCACCCTCCGTATTACCGCGGCTGCTGGCACGGAGTTAGCCGGTGCTTCCTCTGGGGGTACCGTCAATCGACCATGATATTCTCATGACCGGGTTTCTTCCCCCCTGACAGCGGTTTACACCCCGAAGGGCTTCCTCCCGCACGCGGCGTCGCTGCGTCAGCCTTTCGGCCATTGCGCAATATTCCCCACTGCTGCCTCCCGTAGGAGTCTGGGCCGTATCTCAGTCCCAATGTGACGGGTCGTCCTCTCAGACCCGCTACGCGTCGTTGCCTTGGTGAGCCATTACCTCACCAACTAGCTGATACGCCGCGACCCCCTCTCCAGGTGATAGCATTGTAAAGAGGCCATCTTTGATTCAACCGGCATGCGCCAGAAGAACGTTACGCGGTATTAGCCCAAGTTTCCCCGGGTTGTCCCCCGCCTGAAGGTAGGTTGGTCACGTGTTACTCACCCGTCCGCCACTCGGTTCCAGGTGCTGCAAGCAGCTCCTGGTCCTCGTTCGACTTGCATGTGTTAAGCACGCCGCCAGCGTTCGTCCTGAGCCAGGATCAAACTCTCCGTTAAGTACAGAAAAGCATGAAATAGCTCTGGTGAACGTTGACACTACCTAAGTAGATCTTCGTTCGGAATCTACGTTTGTTTGAACTCATGCTCCCGAAGGAGCGCTCGACTGAAGACGTAGTGCCTCAGCGAGACGATGAGCCCGCTCGATCTCTCGAAACCCGAATTTTCAATCAGCTTTTCAATGTGCCCTCCGGGCGGGTCTCAGACCCTCCTTTCGAGCAAAACGCAGCGGCCGGTCAAGTCCTGCCCCGGCTCGCTGCGAGGACACCCATGTTACCAGTCCGTTTCGCCGATGTCAACACCCTTCGGATGCTTCCTTCGACGGCGGGCTCGGTTGTGTCCTCAGGGTGAGCGACCGGAATCGAACCGGCGACCTCCAGGGCCACAACCTGGCGCTCTAACCGACTGAGCTACGCCCACCAACGGTCGTCCGGGTTTCGACTCGCGTCGCCAGGTCCCGGACTTCTCGGCCGCGTTTCTGACCGAGCATACCAACGTAGTCTACAAAGCGATCGCTGTGAAGGGGGGTGGGCCTCTTTCTTTCGGAAGGGAACATCGGAGCGCGAAAAGGGGCTTCTCGAGTTGGACCATCGAGACCTTCTTCCTTCCCCGAAATCCCGCGCCCTGCCAGCGAATCGCGTACCCTTTCCCGGTGCCCTGGGTGACCGGCTGTCCGCCCGACTCGACCTTCCTTCCAGTGCGCGTCCCCGCGCGACAGCGCTCTTCGCCCACTGTTTCACCTGCTCGAAGGACCTCCGCGCGGCGGTCACGCTCACCCGCGAGCTCGCGAATGCCGGATTCGCGGTTCTCCGCTTCGACTTCACCGGGCTCGGCGAGAGCGAGGGCGATTTCGCGGATACCGACTTCACGTCGAGTGTCGATGATCTGGTTGCGGCGGCTCGGTGGCTCGAGGGTCAGCACGGCGCGCCGACCCTGATCGTCGGTCACTCGCTGGGGGGTGCCGCGGTCCTGTGCGCGAAGGCCTCCCTTCCCTCCGTCCGGGCCGTCGCGACCATCGGAGCGCCCGCAGATCCGGCGCATGTTCTGGAACATGTGGCCGAGAAGGAGGAGGAAATCCGCTCGACCGGGGAGGCGACCGTCATGCTCGCGGGGCGTCCCTTCACCATCCGGGCGTCGTTCCTCGACGACCTCGAGGCGGCCACCGTCGGGGACAGCCTCGCCGACCTCCACGCCGCCCTGCTCGTCATGCACTCCCCTGTCGATCCGACGGTCGGGATCGAGAACGCCCGGCGGATCTGCGAGGCGGCGAAGCATCCGAAGAGCTTCGTGTCGCTCGATACGGCGGACCATCTGCTGTCCGATCGGGCAGACGCCGAATACGCGGCGCGAGTGCTGGGGGTCTGGGCGGGACGGTACGTGTCGGAAGCCGTCTCCCGCGGGGCGCTCAAGGACGAGGATGCGATCGACGACCCTCTCGTACACGTCCACACATGGGCGGATGGCTACGAGACGAGCATCGGCGTCCGTGGGCATCGGACGGTCGCGGACGAACCGGCGTCCGTGGGCGGGACGGATCGGGGTCCGACCCCCTACGAGTATCTGCTGGCCGGTCTCGGGGCCTGCACGTCCATCACGCTCCGCATGTACGCGGACCGCAAGGGATGGGCGCTGGAGGACATCGACATACGCATCCGGCCTCCGACTCGGAGAGAAAAACGACGAAGCGCCCCCGGTTGGACTCGAACCAACGACCTGCGGATTAGAAGTCCGCTGCTCTATCCAGCTGAGCTACGGGGGCCTGAAGTCCGTCGCGCCGACGCCCGACGGGTGGAGGTCAGCGGGTGTATCTGAACGTGCCGCGGAGATCTCCGGTGCAGTCGCTCGCCAGTAGCGTGCCGCTGAGCACCATCTCACCGTCCGCGGAGGCCTCCCCGATGAACTGGGCCTCACCCGGACACTCGAGCTCGTACATGAAGCTCGCGCGAAGCGTCCCGTCCGGCAGGATGTTGCCCATGCCTCGCGTGACGAGGTCCAGCGCGGGAATCTCGATCACCAGACGCAGTACCGGTCCGATCTGCTCGACCTCCAGCATGCTGTTGAACCCGTCTCCCTCGATCTGGAGAGCACCCATCCACGGACCGGCGATCTGCGGATAGGACGGACCGACGTCCTCGGTCGACGCTCCGCCGCCGCCCACGACGGAGCACGCGGTCATCGAAGCGAGCAGCGCGAACGGGATCAGGGTTCGGATCAGGTGCCGGGCCATCTGGATGCCTCCCTGGTGGAGTTCATGTCGTTGTGCTGTTCTGTCGACGTCGACAACGGTTCGGGACTCACAGCCCGCCCGGTCTACCGAGCGGCTGCCGCACCGCGAGACGGACCCGCACGTCGAAGACTCCCTCGAACATGCGGGCCCGCTTGCGGAAAGCCCAGTGTTCCAGCAGAAGATCGCCGTATCCCTCGACCTCCAGAATCACCGCATCCTCCTCGACCTCCACGTCGACCGCACTGACACGCTGGAGGTGCTCCCGATCCAGCGCGTCCGCCAGCCGCAGGATCGACGCGAGGCGCGCGACCGCCTCGCGGTCTTCCTCCCCGAGGTCCCGATACAGATAGTGGGACTCCCTGGGTTCCGCACGTCGGTGGTACCGCGCGACGAGGGCGGTCATGGGCCGATCCTGCTCCGAGATGCCCGGGATGTCCGAGTTGTAGATCAGGTAGAGCGAGTGCTTGTGGTGCCGCCGGTACGAGATGAATTGTCCGGCATCGTGGAGAGCCGCCGCGACGAGAAGCATGCGGCGCTCCCGTACCCCGAGGCCGTGAAGGTCCGACAGCTGGTCGAAGATGCTGAGCGCCAGGCGCACCACGTGACGGTGGTGCGCCTCGTCGAACTGGAATCTGCGCCCGAGCGCCATGGCTCCGGCGAACGCCTGCTCCTCGATGCGGGAGGCGCGCACGCGCGGGCCCACGACGTCGTCAAGGCGATCGATGAGAACCCCCTCCTTCACCCCCACGTGCGGCACCCAGATCTCGTCCACCCCCACCAGGTCCGCCACCCGTCCGTAGATCAGGCCCGCCGGATAGATGACGTCGGCGCGATCTTCACGCAGGCCCAGCTTCTCGATCCGCTCCGCGACACTCATGGCACCGAGCATCTCGATCGTCTCGCGGAAGGCCTGCATGGAGAGGCGCGCCGCACCTCGTGCGTCGGGCTCCGCACCCGCGAGGTCGGCGATGGCTTCGATGTTGCCTCCGCTCGCCAGCAGTCCCCCGATCTCCTCGCCGGGCTCCCGCTCCGGGATCCGGAGCGTCTGGACATACTCGGCCATGAGCTTCTGAAGCTTCTGCTCGTCCTCCTGTCCGCCGAGGCGCTCGAGCGTCCGCACCGTTCCCATGTGGTACGACTCGGCCCAGTCGACCCCGGTCCGGGAGATCTGCGAGACCTCAAGACTTCCTCCGCCGAGGTCCATCGCCATCCACGGGAGATCGCCGAGGTCCACACGCATCCGAATGGCCAGCCAGACCAGTCGCGCCTCCTCCGACCCGGTGATGGTCTCGAGGCGGATGCCGCACTCGCGACGGATCCGGTCCACGAGTTCCGGACCGTTCCTGGATTCGCGTACGGCGCTCGTCGCCACGGCGCGGTACTCGCCGATCCCGAGATTGTCGAGCGATCGACGGAAACTCGCCATGGTGGCCACCGCGGCCGTCATCGTGTCCTCGTCGAGGCGGCCGGTGACGAACGTCTGGTGACCGAGCCGCACGGGCACGCGCTGCGCCTCGAGATCGACCCACGTGGTGTGATCTAGGAACTCCGCCGCGAGAAACCGCATCGCGTTGGAGCCCACGTCGATCGCAGCCACCCGGATCGGAAACGAGGTCACCGGCGGCGCCTCCTCATGCGCTCCGCTCCGTCGCGGCGTTGAGGATCCGGCGCCGGCCCCGCTCGGCCAGCTGCATCAGGGTGTCGTGGAAGGACCGCACGGGCTCCCCCCGACCGGGTCGACGCTGACGGTAGCGCCCGTCCGCGTAGAGGTCCCACGCCAGCCGATTATCCACGAGCGCATCCTCGAGAATCGAGACCAGGCGGCGCCGGAGCCCCGGATCGCGCACTTCGATCACGGCCTCGACCCGGTCCTCGAGATTCCGACGACGCCAGTCCGCGCTCCCGAAGTAGACCTCTTCGTCTCCCGCGTTCTCGAAGTAGAAGATGCGATCGTGCTCGAGGAACCGTCCGATGATCGAGATGAGCCGGATGTTGTCGGACACGCCCTTCACGCCGGGGCGAAGCCGGGTGTGCCCTCGCACGATCAGGTCGACCTCCACGCCCTCCTGTGAGGCCGAGTAGAGCTTCTGGATCATCTCGACGTCGTCGATGGCGTTCATCTTCAGGATGATCCGCCCTCCCCTGCCCGCGCGCTCGTGCTCGACCTCACGATCCACGAGTTCGACCAGCTTCTTCCGGAGGTCGCGCGGCGCGACGATCAGCCGGTCGTATTCCTGCTCCGGGGCGTGTCCGGTCAGATAGTGGAAGAGTCGGACGAGGTCGTGGCCGATCGCGTTGTCCGACGTGAGCAGGCCGAGGTCCGTGTACAGGCGCGCCGTCTGCGCGTGGTAGTTGCCGGTCGCGATGTGCGAATAGATGCGGATCTGCCCCTCCTCGGCCCGCACGACCTGCGCGACCTTCGCGTGGGTCTTGAGGCCGACGAGCCCGTACGTGACGTGCACACCGGCCCGCTCCAGCATCTGGCCCCACTCGATGTTGGCGGCCTCGTCGAAGCGCGCCGTGACCTCCACGAGCACCGCGACCTGCTTGCCCGATTCCGCGGCCCGGACGAGCGCGCGGATGATCGGCGACTGGCGTGAGGTCCGATAGATCGTGACGCGAATCGCGAGCACGTCGGGATCGTCCGCCGCCGCCTCGACGAAGCGCTGCACCGACCCGGCGAACGCATCGTACGGGTGATGCACCAGCACGTCCTGTTCGCGGAGCACGTCGAAGATCGAACGCTCGTCCTCGCCGAGAGCGAGCACCGGCGGTGTGACCGGCTCCCACGGCTGGAATCGCAGGTCGCCGCGGCCCGGTGCGTCCAGCTCGTCCATCCCCGTGTAGTCGATCGGCCCCCGGACCCGCGTCACGTCGTCCCTGTAGAGCTCGAGTTCCTCACGCAGGAGTTCCACGACGAACTCGGGCATCGACTCCGCCACCTCCATGCGGACCACGGGCGCGAACCGTCGCTCCCGAAGCTCGTCTGAGATCATCTCGAGCAGGTCCTCCGCCTCCTCCTCGTCGCGCCGGAGGTCGGCGCTGCGCGTGAGGCGGAAGGGATGGACGTGGAGCACGGGCACGCCCCGGAAGAGTTCCTGAACGTGGCGGGCGACGAGCTCCTCCATGGCGAGGTGACGGCCGGAGTCGCCGATGGGAATCCAGCGGCCGCGGGATACCGGCACCTTCACCCGGGCGAACTGGACCTCGTCCTCGTCGGGCGGCTGCAGCACGATCGCGAGTGAGAGGCTCTGGTTCGAGATGAAGGGGAACGGGTGCCCCGGGTCCACCGCGAGAGGGGTGAGAATCGGGTAGATCTGCTCGCGGAAGTAGCCCGCGAGACGAGCCTTCTCGACGGGCTCGAGCTCGTCCCAGGTGACCGGGTGCACGCCTTCGTGGCGGAGT
>Ga0102929_1001928_pt1 | contig 12347 bp, 13 predicted proteins | sample SalPonR1_B_D2_MG_FD_78510 | JGI IMG/M metagenome (GOLD analysis project Ga0102929, IMG submission 78510) | Salt pond soil microbial communities from South San Francisco under conditions of wetland restoration - Salt Pond MetaG R1_B_D2_MG | ecosystem: Environmental > Aquatic > Marine > Intertidal... | reverse complement strand
TTCTTGACCAGCGGCAGAACGAATTCGAGGCGATCTTCTTCGCCTGTGACCGAGTTGAGCAGCGGGCGGCCTTCGCAGGCCTGAAGCCCCGCTTCGAGGGCCGCGGGGACCGAGCTGTCGATGCAAAGCGGCACATCGACGAGGCCCTGAACAAGCTCGACGATCTTGGTCATGAGCGGTGGCTCGGTCTCGTTCGGGTTGGGGTTCGAATTGTAGACAACGCCCGCATTGATATCGAGCACCGTGGCGCCGGCCGCGACCTGCGCGATGGCGTCTGCTTCGACGGTCGAGAAATCGCCCGCCTCAAGCTCGGCGGCGAGCTTCTTGCGACCCGTGGGGTTGATACGCTCACCGATCACGCAGAACGGTTGATCAAAGCCGATGATGGCGGTTTTGGTTTTGCTCTCGACAACGGTGCGAGTCATGAATTCGTCCTTCAGGCGGGGTTTGCGGGCCGGGTGGATGCGCCACCGTGTTCGATAGCCCAGTTTGCGTTCGACTTGATCCCGCCGAGCGGGAAGAAGTGCACATTTGTGATGTTGAAATCAGGGTTCGCGGCCTTGTGCGCCGCAAGCTCGGCGATCACGTCGTTCGGTTCGTAGGGGAGCAGCAGCTTGGACACGTCCATCGCGCGCTTTTGAAGCACTTTGAGCGAGGGTCCGACGCCACAGGCGATGGCGAACTTGATCAGGGTCTGAAGCTTGGCCGGGCCGGCGATGCCGATATGGATGGGAAGGTCGATCCCCGCTTCCTTGAGGCTGTCGGCCCATGCGATGATCGGTTTCGCGTCGAAGGCAAACTGGGTGGCGATCGCCATTTTGGCGTCGGTCCGCTCGGAGAAATCCTGTTTCCACTTGAGCGCGGCGCTGACATTGGTGATCGAACCGTCGGGGTCGATATCCCTGTTGCCCTCGGGGTGGCCCGCGATGTGCAGGCGCTTGAAGCCCGCCTTATCGAATTCACCCGACTCCAGCAGACCGATGGCACTGTCGTAATCGCCGTGGGGCGTCACGACGCCACCAGCAAGGACGAGCGCCTGATCGACACCCGCCTCACCCTGATAGCGGGCGATCCAATCGGCCAGCGTGGCGCGATCCTTGATGATGCGCGCCGGAAAATGCGGCATGACGGGATAGCCTTCGTTGGCGATGCGCTTGGCGGTGGCGACCATCTCGTCGATGGGCGTGCCCTCGATATGAGCAATATAGACGCGGGTGCCCTCGGGCAGGAGCGTGCGGAAATCCTCGACCTTCTCGGCGGTGCGCGGCATCACCTCGATCGAATAATCCTTGAGCAACGCTTCGACCTGACCGTTCACGGGTGTTGCGCCGGGTTTTTCACGCTTCTTGAAGTTCAACAGAGCCATCGCGGCCTCCCATATCGATGCAGGCGTCATGCCCAGCCATCATTCGCGATCAGTTGCTTGATGCGCGCCTGATCATATTCTGCGTCCAGCCGGGCCGCTTCGGCCTCGACTATTTCGGCGGGGTCACCTTCGACGGTGAAGGGTGCGGCCTTGCGCCATTCGGCGAGATAGGCATCTGTATCCTCGGCGCCCACTTTCATCGCGGCCCTGTCGATGGCCTGCTCGAACCGTTCGGGCAGCTGCTTTTTCGCGCCGCGGCGTCCCTTGCCCACGATGACTTGGGCAGGGATATCGCGCCAGTATACAATTGTCACGTCCGCCATGGATGATTCCCCTGAAATGATGGCCCTGTCTAATGCAGCACCGCCGCGCCGCGACGTCATTTTTCGACACCATAGCGCGATACAGCGACGTTGCCGGACCATGCGTCATGCAAGTTGAAAAATCCACCCGGGGCCACCCCAGAAATCCTCATGAAGAAGATGAGAGCCGTCGCAGAGCTTGCGCCTGAGCGGTGAAACACCTACCTTTAAGGCAACTCGAAATGGAGGGCGTGATAGATGGCGCCCAAGCGTCCCACTGGTGCGGGCGCACTCCCGAAGCCGGTTGAGAGCGCCGCGCCTATCAAAGCCCGTCCCGGCCCGCTTTATGCGGCGCTGGATCTGGGCACGAACAGTTGCAGGATGCTGATTGCCGAACCGCAGGGCAATCAGTTTCGTGTCGTGGACAGCTTTTCCAAATCGGTGCAGTTGGGTGCGGGGCTCGAGCGTTCGGGGCGGCTGTCGCGCGGATCGATCGTGCGGACCATTCAGGCCCTGCGCGTCTGTCAGCAGAAGCTCAAGCGGCACAAGGTTCGCAAGATGCGCCTTGTCGCGACCGAGGCCTGCCGAAGGGCCGAGAACGGCGAGCAGTTTCTCAAACGTGTCATGCGCGAGACCGGGCTGCGCCTTGAGATCATCCGACCGCAGGAAGAGGCGCAACTGGCGGTGGTGTCCTGTGCCCCGTTGGTGAGCCGCAAGACCGATCAGCTTTTGGTGGTGGATATCGGTGGCGGCTCGACCGAGCTTGTCTGGATCGACCTGACCGAGGTGGCGCCGGCCGAGCGGGTGCGCTCGATCATGCGTTTATGCACCGGCTTCGACGGTCCTTGTGACGATGGGCCGCGCGCGCGGGTCGTGGACTGGATCAGTGTGCCGCTTGGTGTCGCGACACTCAGGGATCAGTTCCGCGATGTCGAGGACGACGCCGCGCGCTTTGCGCTCATGAGTTGGTTTTTCGAGGAAAACCTTGCGGAATTCGCACCCTACAAGGAAGAGCAGGCGCGTGAGGGGTTTCAGATCGTGGGCACCAGCGGCACGGTCACGACGGTGGCGGCAAGCCATCTGGGCCTGCGCCGCTATGACCGCAACCGGGTGGACGGTCTGCGCATGACCAGCGATGAGATCGACCGGGTGATCCGCACCTATCTTGAACTGGGGCCCGAGGGGCGGCGCAAGGACCCGCGCATCGGGCTTGATCGGCAGGCGCTGATCATGTCGGGCGCTGCGATCCTTCAGGCGCTGCTCCGCTGCTGGCCGACCGACAGGCTTTCGGTGGCCGACCGGGGCTTGCGCGAAGGGATGCTTTACGCGCAGATGGCCGCCGACGGGGTGCTTGACGAAGGGACGATCTGATGACCAAGGGACCGGACGGCAAGAACACATCGGGGCGTGGTCAGCGCGATCTGACCGTGAAGGTCAAAACGGCGCGTGGACGGCGCAATTCCTCGACCCGGTGGCTACAGCGGCAGCTCAACGATCCATATGTGAAGCGCGCGCAGGCCGAGGGCTATCGCGGTCGCGCGGCGTTCAAGATCATGGAGCTGGACGACAGGTATCGCTTTCTTGTGCCGGGGGCGCGGGTGGTCGATCTGGGGTGCGCGCCGGGCGGGTGGTGTCAGGTCGCGGTGCCGCGGGTGAACGCGTTGGGCGAAAAAAGCGGCAAGGCGCAGGGGCGTATCATCGGTGTGGATATTCAGGAGGTTGAGCCGCTTGCAGGGGTCGAATTTCATCAATTGGATTTCATGGACGAGGGCGCCGACGATCAGATCAAGGACTGGCTGGAGGGCACGGCCGACGTGGTGATGTCCGACATGGCCGCGTCAAGCTCGGGGCACAAACAGACCGACCACCTGCGCATCATGGCCTTGTGCGAGGCTGCGGCCTATCTGGCGTTCGACGTGCTGGAAGAGGGCGGCACGTTCGTGTCGAAAGTGCTGGCCGGCGGAGCCGAGGGGGAATTGCAGAAGCTTTTGAAGCAGAGGTTTGCGAAGGTGGCGAATGTCAAACCACCAGCCTCGCGCCCGGACAGTTCGGAGAAATTCGTGGTGGCAACGGGCTTTCGCGGCTGATCAGCCGGTCACTCGGACCCGAGCGATACAGCCGCGCGCGCCCGAAAGTCATGCATCGCCTCAAGCGGGGGAGGATTGGCCGCCTCGATCTGATGGGCGATGCGGCGGGCATAGGCGCCTTGCCGGATCAACTCGAAAAGGCGCGCGTGGCGGGGCGCGCTAGGTGTGGACGGGGACGCGTGCATGACGGGCCTCTGGTTGTTGCGAGACATTCATACTGCGCAAAAAGTGTTAAAATGGCCCCAATACCGGGCAATTTAGAGGCGCGCGGTCCATTATGATCCGCTTTGGGCGATGATTTCCACCCGCCGGTTCATTTGACGGCCCGCGTCGGTGTTGTTGTCTGCGACGGGCTGCGATTCGCCACGTCCCACCGCCTTGATCAAGACCTCCGAGAGAGCGGGCCGGCCGGCGAGATAGCCGCGCACGGCCTTGGCGCGACGCAGGGAGAGATCCATGTTATACGCCGCCGATCCAGATGCATCGGTGTGTCCGATCACGGTGAATTTCGAAATACCGGCGGCAGCGATGTCATGGGCCAATGTATCGAGCGAGGAAAGGGCCGCAGGGCGCAACATGTCGCTATCGACGGCAAAGAGCACCGATGCATCAAGGGTGAACCGCATGGCCGACCCAATAGCGGCCACCGCGTCGATATCCGCACCTGCGAAACTCGTGCCACAGCCCAAACCGTCATCGGTAATTCGGACGAAGCGATAATCCGTGTCGGCTGTGGCGACGGGAGCGATATCCACCTCGGCAGTGCCGCCGGTGATGGCCCCCACATCGGTCCAATCCACACCATCCGCAGAGATGGCCAAAGTCAGACCCTCGACCTTGGGGCCGACTTCGAACACGTAAAGATCCGGCCCCTCGAGATCGACGAGCGCGTTGTCGGTGAGCTCGAGGACAAGCGACCCGTCGCAGCCCAACGAAAGGAATGTGCCATCATCAACGTCGCCCGAAAAATCAGGCGCGCCCAGTGCAGGCTCAGCGCGCGCGGCGCTGTCCTTGATCTTGCCGGTGCCGGGCGTGTGGGACACGACCCTGTCGGCGAAAGAGAGATCGCCCAAGGGTAAAAACACCTCGCCCCGTGACCCGTCACCATAGGTCTTGCCCTGTTGGGCGGTGGCGGGGATACCGGCCATTGACAGCGAGAGACCGGCGGCGAGTAAACTTGGAATGTGCAATGTCATGCGCTTAGCCTAGCACGACAAGCAGGCAGGATTCGACCGTGGAAGCTGAGGTTTCGCGTGCGATGCTAAGGCCGTAGTGGCGGAGAGACAGGGATTCGAACCCTGGGAACCCGTGAAGGCTCAACGGTTTTCGAGACCGCCCCGTTCGACCACTCCGGCACCTCTCCGCGGGGGTCTGTGGGGGAGGCGTTTAATTGCCTTTGGACGGGCTGACAAGGGCGATTTGAGGGATTTGCATTGCGAGGGTGCAGAAAGCCCCTAAGTTGAGGGTGAACCCATTGGAATGAAGCGAGGCAGCATGAAACCTTTGATGAATGTCGCACGGCGCCGGGCCGCGCATCTGTTGGCGGCGCTGGTGGCGGCGATGCTGATTGTGCCCACCGCGCGGGCGGCGGACCGCGCGGACATCCACGACTTTCTCGAGGTCACGGGCTTTGACGTGGTATTTACCAGTATCGGAGACGGGGTCGAGGACGCGCCGCTCATGCTTGGAATGAGCAATGAGGATTTCGGCCCGGGATGGACCGCGGCGGTGTCGGATCTTTATACCGACGAGGTGTTGCAAGACCTTGCCGTCGATATGCTCGAACCGACGCTGAGTGATGATATGCTGGATCATGCCAAGGCGTTCTACGGCTCGGCCCTCGGAGAGCGGCTGGTCGAGGTCGAGAACGCGGCGCATGTCGCCGAAGACACCGAGGCCGAGAAGGTCATGGGACAGCGTCTTTTGGCGGAGGCCGGGTCCGAGCGCCGCGAGATTCTCGAACGGATGTCCGATGCGATCGACCCCCAGAGCATTTCGGTGCTGGCAATCGAGGAGATACAGGTCAGGTTTCTCATGGCCGCGTCTCGGTCTGGCGTGGTTGAGACGCCGCTCGACGAGCGGGCCTTGCGGGCGCTGATGGCTGCCGAGCGGGAGTCGTTGCGCAAGGAAATGGCCCGCGCCGGTCTTGTTGGGGCGGCATATACCTATCGCGATTTCGACAATGACGATCTTGCGGCCTATGTCCGCGCGCTCGAGACGCCGCGCATGCAGCGGGTCTATGAGCTTCTTAACGCGGTGCAGTTCGAAATCACCGCGAACAGGCTCGAGCAATTGGCGTGGCGGCTGGCCGATCTCAAGAAAGGTCAGGACATTTGATGCCGATGCGATCTTTTGTGTTGGCGGTGGGTTTCGTTTGCGCGTCGCTGACCGGTGCGCTGGCACAGGAGGCGGACCGCGAGAAAGAGCTTGGCACGCTTTTTGAGGTGCTGAAACTGGGCGAAACGATTTCCCTTCTGCGCAAAGAGGCGATCGCCAATGGCCGTGATCTGTCGGAGACCTTCCTTGGCGACCCGGCAAGCGAGGTATGGATGGACGAGGTGCAGCGCATCAATGATCCGGAACGGATGCGATCTCTGGTCGAGGCCGAGATGTCAGAGGCGTTGAAGGGCGAGGACATTGCGGGAATGATCGCGTTTTTCGACCGCCCCGAAGGTCAGCGCATCCTGAAGCTTGAACTGGCGGCGCGTGATATCATGACGGACGCGTCCGCGGCCGAAGCGGCCATCCTGAGCTATCAGGACGCCCGCGAGGACGGGGCGCCGATCATCGCGCACATCGACCGGATGACCGCAGATAGCGACCTGATCGAACGAAATGTCGAAGGGGCGCTCAACACCAATTTGATGTTTTTTCGCGGTATGGCCGATGGTGGTGCGTATGATGGGACGGACACGGAGATGGCGCGCGATGTCTGGCGGCAGGAGTCGGAGCTTCGCGAGGAAATGACCGACTGGCTGGGGGCGTTTCAATTCTTGGCCTATGCGCCGCTCGACGATGCGCTATTGACGGATTACAGCACGTTTTTCCGCACTTCTGAGGGGCGTGCGCTGAACCATGCGCTCTTTGAGGGGTTTAACCGGATGCTGGATGAAACCAGCTATTTGACGGGGCGCGCGCTTGCCGATCACGCGCTGGCCGAGCGGCTTTGATCCGTGAGGTGAAAAAGCCGCCCGGCGCCGGGCTGACCCCCTTGACTTTCGGGCTCTGCTCTTGAATAAGCCCACATCCCGGCTGGCCGCAGGCTCGCGCGGGGTTTATGACATACCGTCCTCAAGGGGCGCGCAGTTCGAGGTGGCCTGAGGGCCGAAAACTCCCGGATCGGGGACCACAGAACGCGGAAACGACGAAGGAAGCAAAAGATGTTTGCGGTTCTCAAGACCGGCGGCAAGCAATACAAGGTTCAATCCGGCGATACGCTGAAGGTTGAAAAAATTGCGGCCGATGCCGGCGAAAAGGTTCAATTCAACGACGTGCTGATGTTGGGCGGTGACAAGCCCGTACTCGGCGCGCCGCTGGTCGAAGGCGCGGCCGTGCAGGCCGAGGTCATTGACCAGATCAAGGGCGACAAGGTTATTCACTTCGTCAAGCGCCGCCGGAAGCACGGATCGCAGCGCACGAAGGGCCATCGCCAGCAATTGACCGTTCTGCGCGTGACCGAGATCCTGGAAAAGGGTGCCGAGACGTCGGGCGTCAAGGCCGCAGCGGGCGCAGGCTCGGTGGCGGTTGCCTCTGACGGTCGCTATGCCAAGAACAAGACCGATCAGGCCGAGATGGCCAAGCGCGTCGAAGAGGGCGAAGCGAAGGCCAAGAAGGCCGAAACCAAGCCCAAGAAGGCCGCACCCAAGAAGGCCGCCAAGGCGGACAAGGGTGATGACCTCACGCAGATCAATGGCGTCGGTCCGGTGATCGTGAAGAAGCTCAACGAAGCCGGTATCACCACATTCGCGCAGATCGCGGCGTGGAATGCGAGCGACGTTGAAGAAATGGACGAGAAACTATCGTTCAAGGGCCGTATCGACCGCGAAGAATGGGTCGCGCAGGCCAAAGAACTGACCAAAGGTTAAGGAGAGAGAGCATGGCACACAAGAAAGCAGGCGGTTCCTCCCGTAACGGTCGCGACTCAGCCGGTCGCCGCCTTGGCGTGAAGAAATACGGTGGCGAAGCGGTCATCCCGGGCAACATCATCATGCGTCAACGCGGCACGAAAATGTGGCCGGGCGAGGGCGTGGGCTTGGGTAAGGACCACACCATCTTTGCGACCGTGGAAGGCCAGGTGAAGTTTCACAAAGGTCTCAAGGGCCGTACGTTTATTTCGGTTCTGCCAGTGGCGGAGGCCGCAGAGTAAGCCGATCTAAAGGGTTTTAGCACACTCAGAGGGGGATCGGCGCAGGCCGGTCCCCTTTTTCGTGTGTGTCGCACGACGTTGCGGCCTTTGCCGAAGGGCCTATCGTGGGAGACCATTTCCGGAGCCGCAATTTTTGACCTGCCGCAGGCCGGACTAACCGGCCCCGAAGCAGGGCCGATTACAACAAGGGGCCGGGCGACGACCACCGCTGTCACGGTCCGGCACGTGCTGCTCATGGGAGGAAAAACATGAAACACGAATGCGTCATCAATCTTCCGGTGATCGAGACCGAGCGCTTCGATCTGCGCCCGCTTCAGCCATCGGATGCGGGGCTTATCGCGTTGCACACTGGTGATATTCGTGTGGCCCAGACATCCGGCACGATCCCGCACCCGCTGCCGCCAGGTTGGACCGAGGGCTATATCTCGCGGGTGCGCGCCGAGGACCGGACCGAGGATGCCTGGGCGATCGACGCCACACGCTCGGGCGGGCCCGAGGTGATGGGTCTTGTCCTGCTCAAACATGTGGATGCGGGTGTGTGCGAGATCGGCTTCTGGGTGGCGCCGCAGTTTTGGAACGCGGGCATCGCAACCGAGGCGGTGCGCGCGCTTGTAGCCGCAAATCCGCGGGGTTGCCGGGCGCATTTCGCCACGGTGTTTCAAGGCAACGCGGCCTCGGCGCGGGTGCTTACCAATACCGGGTTTCAGTATCTGGGCGATGCCGAGGGGTTTTGTGTGGCGCGGAATGCGACACTTCCCACATGGACCTATAGTCGCAAACACGATTGAGCCCGGTTCCCCCTTCGCGTAAGGACGCGTCATGAAGTTTCTTGATCTCGCCAAAGTCTATATTCGATCGGGTTCCGGCGGCGGGGGCTGTATCAGCTTTCGCCGGGAGAAATACATTGAATTCGGCGGCCCCGATGGCGGCGATGGCGGCACCGGTGGCTCGGTTTGGGCCGAGGCGGTGGATGGTCTGAACACGTTGATCGATTTCCGCTATCAACAGCATTTCTTTGCCAAGAACGGCACGCCCGGAATGGGCAAGCAACGCACCGGCGCGGATGGTGATGATATCGTGTTGCGCGTGCCCGCGGGGACCGAAATTCTTGACGACGATCAGGAGACACTGATCGCTGACCTCTCACAGGTGGGTGATCGGGTGCTACTCGCCAAGGGCGGCAATGGCGGCTGGGGCAACCTGCATTTCAAAACCTCGACCAATCAGGCCCCGCGCCGGTCCAACCCCGGCCAAGAGGGTGTGGAGCGCACCATCTGGTTGCGGCTCAAGCTGATTGCGGATGTGGGCCTTCTGGGGCTGCCCAATGCTGGCAAATCCACCTTTCTCGCCGCGACTTCGAACGCTCGTCCGAAGATTGCGGATTATCCCTTTACCACCTTGCACCCAAACCTTGGTGTCGTTGGTGTGGACGGTGTGGAATTCGTCGTGGCGGATATCCCGGGCCTGATCGGCGGAGCGAGCGAGGGGCGAGGGCTGGGCGATCTTTTCCTCGGTCATGTTGAGCGTTGCTCGGTGCTTTTGCATCTTGTCGATGCCACGGCCGATGACGTGGTCGAGGATTATCGAACAATCATTGGCGAGATTGAAGCTTATGGCGACATCCTCGGGCAAAAGCCACGGATCACCGTTCTGAACAAGGCCGATGCGCTCGGGGAAGAACTGACCGAGCTTGTTCGCGCCGACCTGAGCGAGGTGGCCGAGGGGCCGGTCCTGACCATGTCGGGCGTGTCAGGCGAGGGTGTGACCGAGGTGCTGCGCGCCCTGCGAACCGAGATTGCCGAGGACAAGCTGCGCCAGAAGGCCGGTGACGCCGAGGATGCGCCATGGGAGCCGTAAGCGGCGCGACGCGGGTGGTCATCAAGATCGGCTCGGCGCTGCTTGTGGATCGCAACAGCGGAACCTTGCGCGAGACATGGCTCGGGTCGCTTTGTGATGATGTGGCTTGGCTTCGATCCGCAGGCGCGGAGGTTATACTCGTCTCGTCCGGGTCGATCGCATTGGGGCGGGCCGAACTTGGCCTTGGTGGGCCAAACCTTACGCTTGAGCAATCACAGGCCGCGGCAGCGGTGGGTCAGATCCGGCTTGCCGGAGCCTATGATGCCGCGCTCAAGGCCCGGGGGCTGCGCGCGGCGCAGGTTCTTCTGACGCTTGAGGACAGCGAGGATAGACGCCGCTATCTCAATACCCGCGCGACACTGGCACAGCTATTGCGACTGGGTGTGGTGCCCATCGTAAATGAGAACGACACCGTGGCCACGGATGAAATCCGCTATGGCGACAATGACAGGATGGCCGCACAAGTGGCGGTCACGGCGGGGGCCGATCTGTTGGTCCTGCTGAGCGATGTAGACGGTTTCTATTCCGCCAATCCGTCCGAGAGCGCGAGCGCGCGCCGGTTTGACGAGATCACCGCGATCACCCCCGAGATCGAGGCGATGGCAGGTGATGCGGGGTCCGGCCTGAGCAAGGGTGGCATGAAGACCAAACTCATGGCGGCGCGTGCGGCGATGGCCGCGGGCTGTGACATGGCGATCACCGAGGGCAGCGTGCCGGGACCGGTCCGTGCGCTGGAAGATGGCGCAGCGGCCACGTGGTTTCGCGGGCAAGGTGATCCACAGGCGCGACGCAAGGCGTGGATCGCAGGGATGAAGCCGCGCGGACGTGTCATCGTGGATGAAGGCGCCGCGCGCGCACTTGCGGCGGGAAGCAGCCTTCTGGCGGCGGGTGTGACCGAAGTGGAAGGCCGGTTCGAGCGGGGTGATCCGGTGGCCGTGATCTGTGCGAACGGCATCGCACTGGGGCAAGGCCTCACGCGATATGGATCAGATGAAGCAAACCGTATCAAAGGCTTGCGCAGCGAAGCTATTGCAGATGTGCTGGGCTATGGTGGGCGCGGCGCATTGCTGCACCGCGACGATATGGCGTTCTGAGAAGGAGGCGCTGTGGTGACCGAGAGAGATGATATTCCGGCAATGATGCTGGAGCTTGGACGGGCCGCGCGTGAAGCGGCCCGCACGCTGGCCGTGACCCCGGCGGCAAAGAAGACACAGGCTTTGCTGGCCGCGGCGGATGCTGTCTGGGCACAGCGAGAGACGATCATCGCGGCCAATGCGCAGGATCTTAAGCACGGGCGCGAGAAGGGTCTTGGCGCGGCCTTGATGGACCGGCTGCTGCTGGACGAAGGGCGCATCGCGGGCATCTGCGACGGGCTGCGTGCCGTGGCCGGGCAGGACGATCCCGTGGGCGAGGTTCTGGCCGAATGGAGCCAGCCAAGCGGTCTGAAAATCAAGCGGGTCCGCACGCCTCTGGGGGTTGTTGGCGTCATTTATGAGAGCCGTCCGAACGTGACGGCGGATGCGGGCGCGCTCTGTCTCAAATCGGGAAATGCGGTAATTCTGCGCGGCGGCTCGGAAAGCTTTCAGTCCAGCCGCGCGATCCATGCCTGTCTTGTCGAAGGGCTTCGGGCGGCCGGGCTTCCGGACACGGCGATTCAGCTTGTTCCCACACGGGACCGGGCGGCGGTGACCGAGCTTCTGACCATGACCGAGCATGTGGACGTGATCGTGCCACGGGGCGGCAAGGGCCTTGTCGGTCTGGTGCAGCGCGAGGCGCGGGTGCCGGTCTTTGCCCATCTCGAGGGGATCGTTCATATTTATGTGGATCGCGCCGCTGATCCGGCGAAAGCCAAGGCCGTGATCCTCAACGCCAAGACCCGCCGGACCGGGATTTGTGGTGCAGCAGAATGTCTGTTGATTCACAAAGATTTAAAAGACGGTCTTGGTGCGGATATTGTCCGCATGCTGATTGAGGCAGGCGTCGAGGTGCGCGCGGATAACGCCCTTCAAGCAGTTTGCGGCACCGTAGCTGCCGAGGAGGCCGATTGGGGGCGCGAATACCTTGACAGCATCATCGCGGCACGGGTCGTTGACAATGTGGACGCGGCCATCGCCCATATTGGACGATACGGGTCAAGCCATACCGACTGTATCCTGACCGAAGACGAAGCCGTGGCAGGCCGGTTCTTTGCCGAGGTGGACAGCGCCATTGTCATGCGCAACGCCTCGACCCAGTTCGCGGATGGCGGCGAGTTTGGAATGGGCGCCGAGATCGGTATCGCGACCGGCAAAATGCACGCCCGCGGCCCGGTCGGCGCGACGCAGCTCACGAGCTTCAAGTATATTGTCGACGGGGATGGTGCGGTCCGG
>Ga0102929_1001925_pt1 | contig 12361 bp, 16 predicted proteins | sample SalPonR1_B_D2_MG_FD_78510 | JGI IMG/M metagenome (GOLD analysis project Ga0102929, IMG submission 78510) | Salt pond soil microbial communities from South San Francisco under conditions of wetland restoration - Salt Pond MetaG R1_B_D2_MG | ecosystem: Environmental > Aquatic > Marine > Intertidal... | reverse complement strand
CATCTCGTCGGCGCCGTCGCCGAAGATGTGGCAGCCGACGATGCGCTCGTCGTCGCCCACGGTGACCAGCTTCATGGAGCTCGGCCGCTTGAACTCGCTGAGCGCGTAGAGCATGGGGTTGAACCGGCTGGTGAAACAGCCCACCTCTTCGCCGTAGCGCTCCAGCGCCTCGTGCTCGGTCAGCCCCACCGTGCCCATGGGCGGATGGCTGAACACCACCGTCGGGATGTTCGCGTAGTCCAGGTGCCGGTCGCTCATGCCGCCGAACACCCGGTCGGCGAGCCGGCGGCCGGCGGCGATGGCCACGGGCGTCAGCGCAGCGGCGCCGGTGACGTCGCCGATGGCGTAGATATTGGGCACGCTGGTGACCTGGTATTCGTCCACCGGGATGAAGCCGCGCGCATCCGTCTCCACGCCGGCGGCCGACGGCTCCAGTCCGTCCGTCGCCGGCGCCCGGCCCACGGCCCAGATCAGGCAGTCGTAGCCGTCGAAGTGGCGGCCGTCCTCGCTCAGCAGGCACAGGCCGTTGTCGGTCTTCTCCAGACCTTTCGGGATGAAGTGGCGCTCGATGATGATGCCGTCGTCGTCCATCGCCTGCATGACTTCGCTGCGCAGCATTTCATCGAAGCTCCGCAGCACGCCGTCGTAGCGCACGAACTGGGTCACGTCGGCGCCCAGGGAGTTCAGCATGCCGGCGAGCTCCACGCCGATGTAGCCGCTGCCGACAACGGCGACCCGCTCAGGCTTTTGCTCCAGCTCGAAGAAACCGTCGGAGGTGATGCCCAGCTCCGCGCCGGGCAGGTCCGGAACGATGGGGTAGCCGCCCGTGGCAATCGTGATGTGATCGGCGCTGAAACGCTCGCCGTCCACCTCCACCGTGTGCTCGTCGACGAACTTCGCGCGGCCGGCGATGTGGGTGACGTGGCGCTTGTCGAGGTTGCCGGCGTAGATCTTGTTCAGCCTGGCCACGTAGGCATCCCGGGCGGCCTTCAGCCCGGGCCAGTCGTGACCGTTGACCGCCACGTCGAAGCCGTAGTCCTTCGCCTGCTCCACGTGATGGGCCATGGCAGACGCATACCACATGACTTTCTTCGGCACGCAGCCCACGTTTACGCAGGTGCCGCCCAGGCGGCCGCTCTCGACCACCGCCGCCCGCGCGCCGTATTCCGCAGCGCGCTGCGCATGAGCCAGTCCGCCGCTGCCGCCGCCTATCGCGATCAGATCGAAGTGGTGTGCCACCGTCAGTCTCCGTTTATCGTGGTCCATTTCCCCGCGCGAAAGCCTGCTATCGGTGCGACTCCGGGCGGGACGCGCATGCTAACATGCGGGTCGGTCAGGGAAATGCAAGACCGAGGTCGGGTTTGCCCATGTCCAACCCCATGCCCAATCCATTGCTGGAAAACACGGAACTTCCGCCATTCCCCGAGCTCGAGCCGTCGCACGTGCTGCCGGCGCTCGGGACGGTGCTCGAGGAGAACCGGCGGCGCCTGCAGGAGCTGCTGGCCGACGAGTCCCCCACGCCGGAGTCGCTGGTGGTCCCCCTGGAAGAGATGAGCCACCGGCTGTCACGGTTGTGGTCGCCCGTGAGCCACCTGCACATGGTCACCGCCGACGCCGACTGGCGGGAGGCCTACGGCGAAGGACTGCCGCTGCTGACCGAATACGCCACGGAGCTGGCCCAGAACGAGACCCTGTACCGGCGCTTCCGGGAGCTGGCCGAGCGCTTGCCCGCGGACGCGGAGCCCGGCCTCGGCAAGCTTCTGGAACACGCACTGCGTGACTTCCGGCTCGCCGGCGTCGGCCTGCCCGAGGACGACAAGCGGCGCTTTCGCGAGATCCGCCAGGCCATGGCGAAGGCGGCGACCCGCTTCGAGCAGAACCTGCAGGACTCCACGGACGCCTGGAGCCTGCACGTCGAGGACGAGGCGCGGCTGGCCGGACTGCCGGCCGGCGCGCGCCAGCGTGCCCGCAGGGCGGCCGGGGAAGCCGGGCTCGACGGCTGGAAATTCAACCTGGATCAGCCCACGTATCAGGCCGTGCTGACCCACGCCGACGACGAGGATCTGCGCCGCACCTATTACGAGGCCTGGGTGACGCGCGCCTCCGATACCGGCCCCCACGATCCCGCCCACGACAACGCGCCGCTCATCGAGGAGATCCTGGCGCTGCGCCACGAGGCGGCCGCCCTCACCGGCTTCGACAACTACGCACAGTACTCGCTCGCCAGCAAGATGGCGCCGGGTGTGGACGAGGTGCTGCAGTTTCTCGCGGAACTGGCCGAGCGCAGCCTGCCGGCGGCGAGAGACGAAGTGGCGGCGGTGGAAGACTTCGCGGGCCGCGCGATCCGCCCCTGGGACCTCGCCTACTACTCCGAGAAGCTCAAGCAGGAGCGTCACGCCATCTCCGACGAGGAGCTCCGCCGCTACCTGCCGGCGCCGAAAGTCATCGAAGGGCTGTTCCGTCTGGCGGGAGAGCTCTACGGACTGGAGATCCGGGTGCGCGAGGATGTCCCCGTCTGGCACGACAGCGTGAACTACTACGAGGTGCTCGACGCCGACGGCACGGCCGTGGGCGGCTTCTACGCCGACCTCTATGCCCGGTCGGGCAAGCGCGGCGGCGCCTGGATCGACGAGTGCGTCGTGCGCAAGGGCATCGGCGGGGAGAGGGCCGAGCCGGTGGGCTACCTGGTGTGCAACTTCACGCCGCCTCACGGCGACGAGCCGTCGCTGCTGACCCACAGCGACGTGGTCACCCTCTTCCACGAGTTCGGCCACATGCTGCACCACCTGCTGACGCGGGTGGACTACCCCAGCATCGCCGGCATCAACGGCGTGCCCTGGGACGCCGTGGAGCTGCCCAGCCAGTTCATGGAGAACTTTGCCTGGCACTACGAGGTGCTGGCCCATGCCTCCGGCCACGTCGACACCGGCGAGCCGCTGCCGGCGGAGCTGTTCGAGCGTCTGCGCGGCAGCCGTAACTTCAATGCCGGCCTGCAGATGCTGCGCCAGCTCGAATTCGCCCTGTTCGATTTCCGCCTGCATGCCGAGTACGACCCCGGCCAGGGCTCCCGCGCGGCGGAGATCCTGGAACAGGTGCGCGACCGGGTGACCCTGGTGCGGCCGCCCGACTGGAACCGGTTCGCCAACGGCTTCGCGCACATCTTCGCCGGCGGCTACGCCGCGGGTTATTACAGTTACAAGTGGGCGGAAGTGCTGGCGGCGGACGCTTTCAGCGCCTTCGAGGAAGCGGGCATCTTCGACCGCGGCACGGCGCAGAGCTTCCGCACCAGCATCCTGGAGGTGGGCGGCAGCCGGGACATCATGGACGCCTTCGTCGAGTTCCGCGGCAGGGGCCCGAGTCTCGAGGCACTGCTCGCGAGCAGCGGGATCAGCCGGGCAGCGTGAAGCTCGCCACCTGGAATGTGAACTCCCTGAAGGTCCGCCTGCCCCAGGTGCTCGCCTGGCTGGCGGAGGCGAAGCCCGACGTGCTTGCGCTGCAGGAGATCAAGCAGCCGGACGAGGACTTCCCGGCAGAGGCGCTGCAGGTGGCCGGCTACCACGGCATCTGCAACGGCCAGCGTACCTATAACGGCGTGGCGCTGTTGTCCCGGCAGCCGCCGTCCGACCCGGTACGCGCATTACCGGGCTCCGAAGATCCCCAGCGCCGGGTGCTGGCGGCCACGATCGGCGGCGTGCGCATCGTCAACCTGTACGTGCCGAACGGCCAGGCAGTGGACTCGGACAAGTACCAATACAAGCTGGAGTGGCTCGAGCGCCTGCGGGACTATCTCGCCGACGAGCTCGAGCACCACGAGCGGCTCGTGGTGCTCGGCGACTTCAACATCGCCCCCGAGGACCGGGACGTGCACGACCCGGAGCTGTGGCGCGGACGTGTACTGTTCAGCGAGCCCGAGCACGCGGCCCTGGCACGCCTCACGGAGCTCGGCCTGGTGGATCTGTTCCGCCAGTTCGACCAGCCGCAGGACGCGTTCAGCTGGTGGGACTATCGGGCGGCGGCATTTCGCCGCAACCGGGGGCTGCGCATCGACCTGATCCTCGGCAGCCACGCCATGGCCAGGCGCTGCGTCGCCAGTGCCGTCGATCCGGAGCCGCGGGGCTGGGAGCGGCCCTCGGATCACGCTCCCGTCTGGGCGGAGTTCGAGCAATGACGCTGCGCACGATCTGCCGTCTTAGGTCAAACCGGCCGCTTGCGCCCCGGGGCAGCGTGTATGCTGCGCGCAGAAGACACGATGGTCCGCTGCCGCGGACGGGGGGAGAATCGTGAATCCCGTGGATCCCGTGAATACGGTGAATCCGATGGATCCGGGCGCCGGAACGCACGGTCGAACTCCGCGGACGGGCCGCAGCGCGGGGGGCGCCGAGAGCGCCGAGAAGTACAAGAAAATGCTGCAGGACCGGCGCAACGACTTCGACGTCACCAACACGGTGCAGGTTAGCAACCCCGCCGCCGTCCGCGACGCCGTGCGGCAACTCCTCGAGCAGACCTACCCGGACGCAGGCTTCGACAAGATCTGGCTGGCGTTCTACGATTTCGAGCGGCTGTTCACCGGCCGCATGCCCGGCTACCTGGGCTGCGACACGAGTTATCACGACATCCAGCACACGCTGGACATCACGCTGGCGATGGCGCGCCTCGTCGCCGGCTACGAGGCCGCCTGCGGCAGCCGGGAAGGACTGGGCGCCGAACGGGCGTTGCTCGGCATACTGACGGCGCTGTTCCACGACGCGGGCTACATCCGCCACGAGCTGCGCGACCGGGAGTACCGCAACGGTGCCGAGTTCACCCTCTACCACGTGACCCGGAGTGCGGACTTCCTGCGCCGCTACCTGCCCGCCATCGGACTCGACCACCTGGCGCCCGCCGCGAGCAAGCTGGTGCACTTCACCGGCTACGAGATCGCGCCGGACGCGATCGAGATGGAGGATCCGAGGGACACCGTGCTCGGCCATCTGCTGGGAACGGCGGACCTGGTCGCCCAGATGGCGGATCGCTGTTACCTGGAGAAGTGCCGCGACCGCCTGTACAGCGAATTCGTGCTGGGGGGCATCGCCGTGGAACACGCCCGGCCGGGCGAGTTCATGGTGCGGTATGCATCCGGCGAGGATCTGCTCAGACAGACACCGGGCTTTTTCGAACACTCGGCGAAACCCCGCCTAGAGGAGACCTTCGGCGGCGTGTACCGCTATTTCGAGCCCCTGTTCGACGGCCACAATCCGTACATGGACGCCGTCGAGGCGAACCTGAGCTTCCTCCGTTCCCTGCTCGATAACGGCCACTGGCAGCTGCTGCGCCGGAATCCGCCGGCCTTCGTGGGCGAACAGTCGAGCCTGCGCACCATCCGGGAGATGGTGCAGGAAGAGGCCGCACGGCTCGAGCGGGTGCGGCTCGGCAACACCGCGACCGGCTAGCCCTCCTCAGGGCGCAGACTCACGCTTTCGCGCGCAGGAACACCGGCCGGTCCGGCTCGGACTGCTCTTCGCTGTAGCGGTAGCCTTCCTCGGCGAAGTCCTTGAGACCCTTCAGCGTGTCGACCCGCTCGCGGATGATCCACGCGGCCATCATGCCCCGCGCCCGCTTGGCGAAGAAACTCAGCACCCGGTAGTCGCCGCTTTTCGCCCGGTCCTTGAACACGGGCGTCACGATGCGCGCGTCCAGCAGGTCCTCGTTCACCGCGCCGAAGTACTCGTTGGAAGCCAGATTGACGAGCGCCTTCGGCTTCTGCCCGGCCAGCTCCTCGTTCAGCGCGCGGGTGATGCGGTCGTCCCAGAACGCGTAGAGATCCTTGCCGGCCTCGTTGGCGAGCGAAGTGCCCATCTCCAGCCGATAGGGCTGCATGAGGTCGAGCGGGCGCAGCACGCCGTAGAGTCCGGACAGGATACGCAGGTGATCCTGGGCGTAGTTCAGATCGCGGGCGTCGAAGCGCTCCGCCTGCAGGCCCTGATACACGTCGCCCCTGAACGCGAGCAGCGCCGGGCGCGCGTTCTGCGTGGACGCCCGGGCGGAGAAATCACGGTAGCGCTCCACGTTCAGCTTCGTGAGCTTCGGCGACAGGTTCATCAGCGCGGCAATCTCCTTATCGGACTTGCCGCGCAGGATCTCCACCAGCTTGCGCGCCTCGCCCTGGAAGCGCGGCTTCGTGTGCTTGTCCGTCGCCAGCGGCGTTTCGAAGTCCAGGGTCTTGGCGGGAGAGAGAACGATGATCATGTGGGTCTACCGGTGTTGCTCGGGGTGGTGGCGGCCGCCGTCGGACGCCGGGCGACTGCTCATCCTAGTGAAACGGCGGCCGTTGTAAAGTCGCTGCGCAGCTGCTCTCGCAGCCGGTCTCCGCCCGCGGGTCAGCGCCGCCGGCAGCCCCAGGCCACCACCTGGTCGCCGACGGTTACCGACGCCTCGCCGTCGCGTATCCAGAGCAGAATGTCACCGTCGCGCCAGCGCCGGCCCTCGTCGGCCGCGACCGAAGTGAGGGTGTAGCTGCGACCGTCGAACTCGATGCGCGCCACCGCATCGCCGATCTCGACGTGCAGGAGCCCGCCCCGTTCGCAGTCATAGCTCCGGGTGTCGACGGGTGCACCGGCGCAGCCGGTGCCGGCGAGCGCAAGGGCTGCCAGGCAGGCTGCCCGCAGGCTCGCGCTCAACCGCGGAATGGCCGGTCCTGGCGCGGCCGGGCCTCGCTGACCCGGGCCGGGCGGCCGTTCAGGTCCTGACCGTTCAGGACCCGGATCGCTTCCTCGGCTTCCCTGGCATCGTCCATCTCGACGAAGCCGAAGCCCTTGGAGCGACCCGTCTCGCGATCCATGATGACCTTGGCTGACTTCACGTCGCCGAAGGCGGCGAAGGCCTCCCGCAGTTCGTCATCCGTAATGCTGTAAGGGAGGTTACCCACATAGATGTTCATCAAACCGTCCACGCACCGCCGTTCTCAACACGCTGACATCAGCCGGATCAACGGCGTTGGACCTCGGCCGGATGACCCCGGGCGAACCGGGCGCGGGCCGGCTGTCAGTGATGATCCGCCCCGCCGCGGTCAATAGTATCCGGCGGTGGTAGACGACTCAAACCCGGCGAAACGCTTGTTACGGTGCGGTAACGGCCGCGGCCGTCAGGTCCTGCGCATCGCGGCCAGGATGTCGTCGTGCTCCCGCTGCCGGGCATCGTCCGGATCCTCGATGACGGGCACCGCCGCAATGTCCTCGACATAGGCCGACGGGAAGGCGTGGTAGCGGGCGCCGTGGAGCACCAGGTCCCGGTACCAGCGGAACGGCACCAGGGAGCCATCCTGAAACTCCGTGTCGGCCTTGTAGGTGTGCACCTCGCCGAGGCCGGGCAGCGACAGCACGTGGGTATGGTAGCCCCTGTTCACCCCCTCGATCCGATCCAGCGCGGGCTTGTCATGGAGATCGAGTTCGAAGATCGCCGCATGGACGAGGTCCCGGCCGGCGTCCGTGGGCGCGATGGTGGCCTTGGCGGAGCCGTCGAAGCCCCGCTTGTCGAAGCTGAGCCGCCAGCCGGTCAGCTCCCAGGTGGTGAGCAATGCCGCCGACGGCGTCCGGCGCCGCAGGCGCTCGGGGTGGAGATTGGAGCCGTAGGCCAGATAGCGGATGACAGCCATGGCTGCCGATTCTCGCCGCCGCCCTGCCGGCCATCAAGGGGACGGGCAGGCGAGGCGAGCGAGAGCCCTTGCGCGGCCGGCCTACAGTCAGTACACTTTAATTGAGAATAATTCTCATTTACATGCCGGGAGAGGACGACATGATGACAGACACGGCCCGCCGCCCCGCTCCCCGGAACCTCCGGGGTAACGCCCCCGCCAGCGAGGCACGAAGGGATGCCCGCTACCGTCTCAGCATCGCCCGGGTCCCCGGCGGCGCAGCGGCGCTCGAGGTTCACGACAACGAGCGGGGCTGCCCGCTGCTGGGGTGGCAGGGCGACGTCGCGCGGCAGATGCTTGATTCCGGCATCCTGCCGGCGGAGTATTGCCGCGGAGGCTGCCACGGCTGCGACAAGTCGCTGGTACAGCGGCTGATCATGGCCGGCGCCGCGGCGGAGATGCGCATCCGGGCAGTCGACGACGCCACACACTGACACTCAGGACGCCGGCCGGCCCGGCGGCGGTGTTCCATGCAAGCGACCGTTGCCGAGGCATTACAGTGCGTACCGGGTCTGGCGGGCCTCGAAGACCGTGACGCGGAAGCGCTGCTCGGCGCGGCCGCCCTGCTGCACCTCGGTGCGGGCGATGCCGTCTTCCATGCCGGCGCCGAATGCCGGCACTTCCTCATCATCACGCAGGGTTCGGTCCGGGTCACGCTGAACGCGTTGTCCGGCCGATCGGTGACCCTGTACCGCCTGCAGCCCGGCGACACCTGTGTGCTCACCACGTCCTGCCTGATGAGCAGCCGCCGCTATCCCGCGGAGGCGCGCACCGAGACGCCGGTTAGCGCGCTGGCGATGGGGCGCTCGACCTTCGAACGCGGCCTGGAGGAGTCCGCGCCGTTCCGCCGCTTCGTGCTGGACAGCTTCTCGCGGCGGCTTGCCGGTGTGATCGAGCGCATGGAGGCCGTGGCACTGACGCCCGTGGAGGCGCGCCTTGCCGCGCTGCTGCTGGCCCTGGACCGCGGCGGCAGCGGCGGCGTGCAGATCACCCACCAGAGTCTTGCCGAGGAACTCGGCACGGCCCGTGAGGTGATCTCCCGTCACCTGAAACGCCTCGAGGGCGCCGGACTGCTCACCCTCGGCCGCGGGGTGGTGAGGCTCTCCGATCACGCCGGGCTCCGGGCCATAGCCGACGAGCATCCCTGCGGATAGTCGTGCCGCCGAGCCGCCCGCCACCCTCTGTGACGAAGTCACTGAGCCGGACGGCAGCTGGCTGCACACTGCAGCCGTGACATCGCAAACCCCTCAAGGAGGCTCGTCATGGCATTCCGTAACGAAGGCACCGTCGACCGGGCCGTCCGCGTGACGGCAGGGCTGGTACTGCTCAGCCTGGTATTCATCGGACCGCAGACCCCCTGGGGCTGGATCGGGCTGGTACCGCTCGCCACCGGCCTCATCGGCTGGTGCCCGGCCTACTCCCTGTTCGGCATCAAGACCTGCAAGACCGACTGATACCCAGGTTCGGAGGCGGTAATTTAGCCGCGGCGCGCCATAGCCGGTAGACTAACGCCCTGTCAGCCAACGCGCAGAACAGGGGAAACCGGCTATGGCGCTATTGATTCTGGGGCTCGTACTCTTTCTCGGCATCCACTCCTCCTCCATCGTGGCGGAAGGATTCCGCGACCGCATGGCGGCGAAGAGCGAACTGGGATGGAAGGCGTTCTACGGCATCGTCTCCATCGTCGGCATCGTGCTCATCGTCAAGGGCTATGCCGACGCGCGCATGGACCCGACGTTGCTGTACGTACCGCCGGTATGGATGAAGCACCTGGCCGCGTTACTGTTGCTGCCCGTCTTCGTCCTGTTCTTCGCGCCCTACTTCCCTGGCAGGATCAAGGCCGCCACCAAGCACCCGCAGCTGGTTGCCGTGAAGCTGTGGGCCGTGGCCCATCTGCTGGTGAACGGCACGCTGGCGGACGTCATCCTGTTCGGCAGCTTCCTGATCTGGGCAGTGGTCGACCGCGTCTCTTTCAAGCGCCGGGTCGAGCGCCCGGTGCCCTCGGCGCCGGTCAAGGGCATCAACGACGTGCTGGTCGTGGCCGCCGGTCTCGGCGTCTACGTGATCTTCGTGCTCTGGCTGCACGAGGCCTGGTTCGGGGTGGCGCCCTTCGGCTGATGCAAGGCCGTCTTCAGTCGTCGCTCAGCTCGATGCGGATGCCGCCCAGCCAGCCTGCCACGGTGTTGAAGATCAGGCAGATGAGCAGGGTCATCCAATAGATGACGAAGAGGTAGGCGACGGGCATCAGGAGCACCAGCCAGATGGAGGCCGCGTCCAGCGCACCATCCGGCGCAGCCAGCTGGATCTCTGTGAAAGTCATCACCAGCAGGGCTATGAGCACGTAGACGAGCATGAAGACCGCTGCAGTGGCGGCCGAGATCTTCGCCGCCGACCAGGGATCGATTCTTCGCAGCGTGCGGTTCATGGCTGGAACTTCATGGCTAGAACAACGCGGCCAGCAGCATCACCAGCGTGGCGACGAAGCCGACCGACCAGATAAGCGAGCGGATCAGGAAGACGCCGGACGCGTAGGCCGGCACGTAGGCGACGCGGGCCACGAGATACGTCCAGGCGGCCGCCTCGGTGGCCGGCGTGGACGCCTCGCCCAGCACCACCACGACGACGGCGATGGTGAACAGCATCAGGGCCTCGAAGTGGTTGTCGAGGGCGCGCTTCAGCCGCCCGGCCACGCCCCAGGGCTGTTTCTGCTCGTCCCGGTTGCCGCCCGTGTAGCGGGGGCCCAACTGTTTGTTGACGGGCACGGCCATCAACACGAACTGCACGAATTGCAGCAGCGCTGCATAGCCGAGGACCTTCAATTCGACCGGCATCGGGATCTCCTGTTTTTCCAGTCTACGAAGCCATCCTACGCCCCGGCCTCACCGATGGGAACGGCCGCCGGCGGCGGCGAGCCGGCGCGCCAGGGCGGGGATCTCGTTCAGGGCGTCGACGGAGGCGGCAAGGGCGGAGGCTGCTTCGCCGCCGGGCAGATCGCCATAGCCGTAGCGCGCAAAAATCACCGGCACCCCGGCGGCCCGGCCGGCAGCCACGTCGTTGGCCGAGTCGCCCACCATCAGCGCCCGCGCCGGGGCCACATCGAGGGCATCAAGGCAGGCACGCACCGGCGCCGGATCCGGCTTCAGCGGCAGGGAGTCGTCGCCGCCGACGACGGCAGCGATGTGGCTGCTCAGTTCCAGTGCCGCGAGGATGTCGCGGGCGATCCCCGCGGGTTTGTTGGTGCAGACGGCATGACGCCAGCCATCGGCCGACAGCCCGGCCAGCACGGCGGCCGCACCAGGCATCGGGCGGGTCTCCCGTATGGCGCACCGGGCGTAGATGGCCAGGAATTCCCGCCGCAGCGGCGGCAGGTCTGCAGCCGCAAGCGCCCGGCCCGCGGCGGCGAAGCCCCGGAGTACGAGTTCGCTGACCCCGTCGCCGATCATCTTCCGGACGGCGGCTGCGGTCCGCGGCGCCAGACCGTGCTGCCGTAGCACGCCGTTCAGCGCGGACGCGAGGTCGCCGACGCTGTCGACGAGAGTGCCGTCCAGGTCCCAGATGACGGCCCGGGGGTGAATCTCGTTCACAACCTTGCCGCTAAAGGATTGTTTCAAAAGCGTTAATGTTTTTTCCTTGGGCTGGACGCGGGGAATTCAAGTGAGGATAATACCTGAGTTGCTGCAGTGCAGCATCGAGGTAGGATAAGGCCATGGATTACACGGACGTCTATTTCACACTCGACGGGATCGCGCTCGCAGGATTGCTGGTCGCGATGGCAGTCGCCTGCTATCTCGCACACCGGCGCTACCGTCACAATGGGCGCAACGGGCGCACTGGGCGCCGCTCTGATGAAGAGCCGCGCAAGCGGATACGACACCGCAGAGTCTGATCGCCGTTTCTGATACTCCCGGTCACCCTCAGGACGGGTCATCGGGCGGTGTCAGACGTCTTTGGGCTCGAGTTTCCTGACGCGGAAGTTCTGCGAACCGCCCTCGAGCAGTGCATCGAGCAACTCGCCGAGACCGGTCTCGATCCGCCACTGCAGGTATCTGTCGTAGTGTTCGAACGACTGCCACTCCTCTATCAGGACATAGGTGGAGGCAGCCTCCTCGAAATACGTATCGATGCGGATGCAGCCGTCGAAGGCCCGCGTGTCGACCAGCGCTTCCTTCAACGTCGCCTCGAGCTCCTGCACCTTGTCCCGTTGTGCGGGAAACTCGGCAATGACGATCTTCTTCATGGCGCATCCTCCTGATAGGGAGAGCCAAGTCTACGCGCAACGGGCCAGGAAACGCCGCATGCCTCAGAGTTCGGCGTCGCCTCGCCTCGTGCCGTATTCTGACTCGAGCTCCGCCCTTCTCAGGAAATTGTAGCCGGTCCAGTCCGCCACGGAGCAGTAGTCCCCCTCCGCGTTCTGTCGGTCGAGATCGCAACTGAGTTCGAGATGACGGGGCAGAGAAGCCCATATCGAGGTCGTGAAGATCGGCACCGCACCGGGCTCCTCTTCCGAGCAGACCGTCATGAAATAGGTGGGCGAACTGGGGGCGAGGATGACGGTGCGGAAGTGGCGCCGGCTGGTGATCTCGCTGAAGTGGAACCGGCCGTATTCATCCGTGGTGGTCTCTGCAATCGGCGTGGAGCAGGGCTCGCGGTTCCATAGAGAGTTCATGCTGAGTCTGCGGCCGGCCAGCGATT
>Ga0102929_1001924_pt1 | contig 12364 bp, 11 predicted proteins | sample SalPonR1_B_D2_MG_FD_78510 | JGI IMG/M metagenome (GOLD analysis project Ga0102929, IMG submission 78510) | Salt pond soil microbial communities from South San Francisco under conditions of wetland restoration - Salt Pond MetaG R1_B_D2_MG | ecosystem: Environmental > Aquatic > Marine > Intertidal... | reverse complement strand
TCAGCAAATATATTCCGGGAGGATAATTCCCTAAACCTGAGATACGTATATTGTTTTCATTTTCAACTTTCTCCTTGTAAAATATTTTGCCGGTTAAATCAGTTAAAACAACCAATTCAATCTTTTCAGGCAATTCAACCTGAATAAAATTATTTACCGGATTGGGATATACATTTAGCGCCTGATTTTTTTTGGTAACAAGAAGGTCGGAAGAAGTGAGTTTTGCCATCGTAAAATTATCGATACAAAAATATGCAGGCGTGTTCAATCCCCATTCACTCATATCAGTAGATTCCATACCAAAATGCAATTCAGTTACTTTTCCCAGGCTACTCAAATTCATCCATTCCCAGGTATTTACCAGGTAATCTTCATCTGAATTTTCGAACCGGTAATCGGCCAGAAAAAATTCAACAGTATCGGTTGAATTGCCCCACTCATTAACTCCCCAAGCCAAAAGCTTTAAATAATCGGGGTCGGTTCCGTCGGCACCTCCAAACTGTTTGGAAAAACCGTTTACACCACCATCGCGCATGGCTAAATAGGCATAAGTTGAATTGGTAACATTGAACCCGGTAATATCAACTGCAGAATCAAATTCCATCTTTAGGGCGCCCGGGAAATAAGCTACTGCATAGTTCTCAGAACCTGAAACTCCGCCACCGGGAATGGCGCTGTACTGGTTTTCGTACCCTGGGGTAACCGTGTCTGTCATATTCGAAACAGAAAAACCACTCCAGCTTTGATATTCGGCATTGTAATCGTTGGGGAACCAGATTCCGCCACTGTTAAAACCACCGGCACCGTCGGAGCCATTATACCACGAACCGGATTCCAAAACTACATCATCAAAAGTTGCTACAGTCTGGGCATTTGCTGATAACAGGGCCACCCAGAGCCCCAGAAACAAGTAAATTTTTTTCATTGTAAAATTAATTTTGGTGAAACAAAACATTTTACAATACCAAAAACCTGTGGGAAAAATGAAAGGTATGTTACCTCCAGCTTTTACTCCCGAAAGCTTACGATATTGTTTATGAAACGGCAGGTCTTCTGGCTTTCCCCAATTGGCAGCGGCCTTCCCGTTTTATCCTCCGAAACTTAAGCGAAGGAGGATTATATCCTTCTTTTTCAGGACACCCACCTTCGCTGAAGCTATGGTGGGTAACAGTGGCTAATTGCTGTCAACATGAAAGGATTACAGCTGCGGGTACAGCTCCGGATTTCCCCGATAGTTATCGGGCTCACCGGATTCCCTCAAAATCTCAAAACTGAGAACCATTTCGGTACAAAAATAGGTTTTTATTTATAAAAAATGCACCTGAAGATTTTTTTACTCATCCTCAGGTGCATTCCTTTAATTTGCACCACTTTGTCAGACAACTACTATAGTGCCTTAAACCACTCCTGAAAATATTTTCCCAACCACGGTGTTTCTTTCTTTTCTCCCTGAATTGAACCAATGAGGCTCAAAATCCAAAAAACGAAAACCACAATCGAAACAATCCAGCCAATCACGGGAATTAAAGTCAGAATCAAACCTGCAAGGTATATTCCAAGAGTCTGACGAATGTAATAACTGGCGAACTCGTCTTTTTCGTTGCTGTTAATAACCAATGCAATAATCCAACCGATAATAGTAATGTGTGCTACAATTGCCTTTGTTTTTCCATCCATAGTTTTAAATTTTTAATTTTTGTAAATTTCGTAAATTAAAATTTAGTTAACAAAACAATTTTCAAAAATCGTACTTTTTTATCTTTTTCAAATATCTGTTATTACCGAATTATTTAATGCTACCAGTTAAACAAACTTTCAGGAAATCTTTTCTGAAGAAAGCAGATGTTCGAAATAATCTATTGTTTTTTCAAGTCCCACGCGCAAGGGAACAACTGGCTCCCAGTTGTTTAATTTTTCTCTGGCCAGCGAAATGTCGGGTTGGCGCTGCACCGGATCGTCTTCGGGTAACGGCTGGTAAACAATTTTAGATTTTGAACCGGTAATATCCAAAATTTCGTGTGCCAGTTCGAGCATAGTAAATTCACCCGGGTTACCAATATTTACCGGGCCGGTAAAATCATCACCGGTCTCCATCATGCGCACCATCCCCTCAACCAAATCACTTACATACTGAAAACTTCGCGTTTGTTTGCCATCGCCAAAAATGGTAATATCCTTATTTTGGAGCGCCTGAACAATAAAATTTGACACCACCCTGCCGTCGTTGGGTTCCATTTTGGGACCATAAGTATTAAAAATGCGTACAATTTTTATTTTCACATCATTTTGCTGATGGTAATTCACAAACAACGATTCGGCACATCGTTTTCCCTCATCGTAACAGGAACGAACACCAATCGGGTTTACATTTCCCCAGTAACCTTCCGGTTGCGGGTGCTCTTCCGGATTGCCATACACCTCGCTGGTTGATGCCTGCAATATTTTTCCTTTGATACGTTTAGCCAGTCCAAGCATATTTATGGCCCCCATTACCGAAGTTTTAATGGTTTTAATAGGATTGTACTGGTAGTGAATTGGCGAAGCCGGGCAAGCCAGGTTGTAAATTTCGTCCACTTCAATGTAATACGGCATGGTAACGTCGTGTCGTATAATCTCGAACCATGGATTTTCCATGAGGTGAACTATTTTTTGTTTTTTGCCCGTGAAATAGTTATCGAGGCAAATAACTTCATTCCCCTGGTTCAGGAGGTATTCACACAGATGCGAGCCGACAAATCCGGCACCGCCGGTTACCAAAATCCGTTTCATTTTTTTCAACTTTTTGATTTAACTTTTTACCGGTTTACGACCAATGGGATAATAGGTAAAATTCATTTCTTCCAGTTCTGCCCTATCGTATATGTTACGTCCGTCAAAAATGATTTTATTTTTCAGCAGCCGCTCAAGCACCCTGAAATTGGGTAGCCTGAATTCAGGCCACTCGGTTACCAGAATAATGCCATCGGAATCAATGCAGGCATCATATTCATCTTTTGCATAGCCGATTTTGTTACCCAAAATCCGCTTTGCTTCTTTCATGGCCACGGGGTCGTAGGCAACTACTTCAGCACCGGCTTCAATTAATTTTTCAATTACAACCAGTGATGGCGCTTCGCGCATATCATCGGTTTTGGGCTTGAAAGCCAGGCCCCACATCGCAAATTTCAACCCTTTTAATTTGCCTCCAAAATGATTAAAAATTTTCTGATAAAGTGTTGATTTTTGCCTGTTATTTACGGATTCAACCGCTTTCAAAATTTCAAGCGGATACCCTTTTTCATTGGCTGTGCGAATAAGTGCCTGCACATCTTTGGGGAAACATGAGCCCCCGTATCCGGTGCCCGGATACAAAAATTTGTTTCCAATCCGCGGGTCGGAACCAATTCCTTTCCGCACGGCATCGATGTCGGCTCCAACAATTTCGCACAAATTGGCGATTTCATTAATAAAACTAATGCGGGTGGCCAGCATCGAATTGGCGGCATATTTTGTCATTTCGGAAGATGTGATATCCATAAACAAAATCGGATGCCCGTTGAGCAAAAATGGCTTGTAGAGTTTTTTCATCACCTTAATAGCCTGCTCCGATTCTGTGCCAATTATAATGCGATCCGGACGCAGAAAGTCCTGAACGGCACTGCCCTCTTTCAAAAATTCGGGATTTGAAGCCACATCAAACGGAATTTCCACCTCACGTTTTTGCAGTTCCTTTTGAATTGCAGCTTTTACTTTTACCGAAGTACCCACAGGAACGGTACTTTTTGTTGCCACTACAATGTAATGATCCATGTGCTTTCCAATTTCTGACGACACACCAAGCACATATTTCAAATCGGCACTCCCGTCTTCATCGGGAGGCGTTCCAACGGCAATAAAAACTGCCTCCGAATTTTCAAGGCTGCTTTTCAAATCTGTTGTAAAAGAGAGTCTTACCTTTTCAACATTCCGCTTATAAATATCTTCAAGACCGGGCTCGTAAATGGGTATTTTCCCGTTGTTCAACATTTCAATTTTGTGTTCATCCACATCAACACAAACAACCTGGACACCTGTTTCGGCAAAACAAGTTCCGGATACCAATCCAACATAACCTGTGCCTATTACTGTTATCTTCATCTGTTAACCTGTTTTTTATTTGTTTGAAAAACATGCAACTTGTCATTGTGTAAAATCTACTTTATGTAAAAATTTACGCCTGCTTTATTTCATGTTTATGTATTTATATATTTAATAGTGCATTTCGAAATAAATATTCAAATGTACGATTTTTGATTAGGACGTTGTTTCTTTCCATTGAAAATTACCATAGTTTTTCAATTTTATGGACAGCAATTGTAAAAAAATATGTAATTTCAAGGTGGGAAGATTAAAAAAATTATTAATTCCGGTATTGCATAATAACAAATGTTCATTTTCTGCATTTTGGCATTGCAAAACAATGCTCAGAACATTCTAATGTGCATTACGGATATCTATAAACAAAAATTATATGGAAAACGATGCGGCGCTTTTTAAAGAAAAACTGGAAAAAGAAAAATCTGCAAGAATTAATGCAGAAGAGCAAATCGGGCAGCTAAAAAAAGAATTGGAAAAAGCTTTAAATCAAAAAAACACAATTATAAAAAATGAACCTGATGTTATTTTCAACATAACTGACAAAGGTGAAATTATAACGGCTGACCTGCCACAAAAAAATAAACTTTTTGGCCATTTAATAAACGGAGAAAAACCCACAATCCACTCTGTTTTCAGCAAAAAAAATGCCCTGGTTTTCGACAATGCGTTAAAAAATTGCTTCGAAAAGGAAACAGTTCAATTCCATTTCAACCAGAAGAAATCAGATAAAATTTTCTATTACGAAGCCAGGCTTGTAAAAACCGGCCCCCATGAAGTTCTGGCCATTGCAAGAGACATTACCCCACTAAAAAACAGTGGGAAACAATTGAGGGAAGCACTAAAAAAAGCAGAAGAAATTTCCCGTTCAAAATCAGAATTCCTCGCCAATGTTTCGCACGAAATCCGAACTCCGCTCAATGCTATTTTAGGGTTCAGCCAGTGGCTTTTTGATAATGCCGAACAAAAACAGCACCGCGAATACCTGAGTACCATTCTTGAAAGCGCACGCAACTTGCTAAATCTTTTAAACGACCTGCTGGATTTGTCGAAAATCGAGGCCGGTAAAATGGAGATGGATATCCACCCGATGAACTACCAGGAAGTAATTAACGATATTGAACTGGTATTTCAGGAAAAAGTTAAAAATAAAGAATTGTCGTTTAATGTTGTCACCGATTCCTCGGTCCCCGCTAATTTTTTTATGGACGAAATCCGTTTTTACCAAATCATATTTAACCTGGTAAGTAATGCTGTAAAATTCACTCAAAACGGAATAGTTGAAATCTCAGCCCATGCCAAAAAAACCGGTAAAAAAGATGAGGTAAATCTTATAATTTCAATAGAGGATACAGGTATTGGCATAAGCAAAAAACAACAAAAAAATATTTTTGAAACCTTTACCCGGCAAGACAGCCACCAAAACCGCGAACATGAAGGAACAGGCCTGGGGCTTGCCATTGTAAACGGATTGCTGAAAAAACTAAACGGTACCATTTCCCTGGAAAGTAAACCAGAACAAGGTTCTGTTTTTACTGTAACTTTTTTTGATGTAAAAACAGCATCAGCCGACAACCCCAGGGAGGCTCCGCAAAAAGAAGGGACCATTATGCAACTGGAGCCCTGCAAAATTATGATTGTGGATGATATCAGTTACAATAAACTTGTGTTGAAACAAATTATCAAATCGGACCAGGCCACTTTTATTGAAGAAAGCGATGGCACCAGCGCACTGGCAAAATTAAAAACCGAAAAACCCGACATTATTTTTATGGACATCAGAATGCCGGGAATAAGTGGATACGATGCCGCCGAAGCAATAAAACAGGACAAAGATTTGAAACATATACCCCTAATTGCATTCACCGCCTCAACCCTGAAAGACCACAGTAAACAAATTCACCGTTTGTTCGACGGCTACCTTCAAAAACCTGTATTCAAAAAAGATGTGGACTTCATTTTAAAAAAATACCTGAAATTCAACTATGTGGAAAAAACTGAAGCAGATTAAAATGATAAAATAAACTGAAAAGAATGATTTTTCAATTGGCATAATTCGTTAATTTTGTCGAATTTCAACTACTACAATGAAAAAGAAACTCACAGAAATAGTGAATTATTTCAACTTTGAAAAACTAAAGAAGGACCGGCGGCTGATTGTATTTGCTGTTTGCCTTTTAATTGCCACTGCACTTTGGTTTTTGAACGCATTAAGTAAAGATTACACAACCACTATAAATTACCCGGTTAAATACACCAATCCGCCCGAGGAGATGTTTTTAACCAGTACTCCACCCAAAAGATTTGAGCTAAAAGTTGAAGGACATGGTTTTTCCATTTTACGGTATAAACTCATTTTGTCGCCTTCACCTATCGTATTAGATCTTGCTTCAATCCACGAAAATTATGAAGGCAGCGCAAATATCATCACCATCCAATCGCAAAGTTTAATTGAAAGAGTTTCGCAACAGGTTACCAATGAAATCTCAATTGCAGAAATTTCACCTAATGTGATTACCCTGATTTTTGACAGCGCGGCCACAAAAACACTTCCGGTAAAAACCAACCTAACCACCACTTTTAAATCGCAATTTTATCTCAAAAACAAAATTACTTTTCAGCCTGAAAGCATAAAAATATCGGGGCCATCGACAGCACTCGACACAATCCGGTTTCTGGAAACCGAATCAGTTAACATTTCAGAAATCGATGAGAATATTGAAAAAGTTGTGCAGGTAAAAAGGCCGTTAAACACAGAATTGTCGTCCGATAAAGTACTGGTTAAAATACCGGTCGAAAAATTTACCGAAAAGGAACTTACTATTCCGGTTGAAATAAAAAATAAGCCCGAAGGTGTTTCGGTTAAACTTTTCCCTTCGGAAGTAAAAGTTTCGTTTTTGGTGGGTATGAGCAACTATGAAAGCACAACAACAAATAGTTTTAAAATCACTGTTGATTTCAACCAGGCTGACAACAGCAGCGAAACCCTTGATGTAACTATTGATTCGCAACCTCCATTTATTCAATCGCTCCGGGTTTCACCCCAATCGGTTGATTTTTTGGTGGAAACCGATTAATGAATGTTCAAAAAAATCAGTATGGCTTTAACCATTGGAGTTACAGGCGGAATTGGAAGCGGAAAAACTACAGTATGCAAAGTTTTTAAACTGTTGGGGGTCCCGATTTTTGAAGCCGACATGACAGCTAAAAATTTACTTGATACCGACCAACAGCTAAAATCAGAACTCATTCACCTTTTTGGTGAAAATATTTACACCCAAAATGGCACCATTGACCGAAAAAAACTTGCCGGAATTATTTTCAATGATAAAATTCAACTCTCTAAAATGAATGCGCTGATACATCCTGCCGTTCGGAGAAATTTTGAAAACTGGGTAAAACAACACGAGCATTTTCCGTATGTAATTCACGAAGCTGCAATTCTTTTTGAAAGTGGGTTTTACAAAATAATGGATTACAACATTTTGGTAACAGCCCCCGAAAATGAGCGGATTGAAAGGGTAATGAAACGCGACCAAATAAGCAGAAAAGAGGTTGAGGAACGCATAAAAAACCAGCTCCCCGAAGAAAAAAAACAGGAACTGGCCAACCTTGTTCTGATGAACGATAATAAAAATTTATTGATACCAAAAATTATTGAAATAGATAAAAAACTAAAAGAAGATGGCAAAATTTGGTAAATGGATTGGCGGAGGATTAGGCTGGGCAGTTGGTGGCCCCATAGGAGCAATTTTTGGTTTTGTGGTGGGCTCAATTGTTGATGGAAGCACAACTGAAATTCAGACAGGAAGGCCAAGCGGTTACTCGGGCCGTACCACAACCGGCGGCTACGTGATGAGCCTGCTGGTATTGGTAGCTGCAGTTATGAAAGCCGATGGAAAAGTATTGAAATCGGAACTTGACTATGTTAAAAAATTTATGGTGCAAAACTTTGGAGCTGCATCGGCACAGGAAGCCGTGAAAATGTTGCGCGATCTTCTGAAGCAATCTATCCCGGTGAATGCTGTCTGCACCCAAATCAAGCAAAACATGAACTATTCGGCGCGGTTGCAACTGCTTCATTTTTTATTTGGAATTGCACAAGCCGACGGGCATGTTGACGAAAATGAACGAAAGCTTATTGAAACGATTGCCCGCCAGATGGGCATTGGCAACGGCGATTTTGAGTCCATTCAGGCTATGTTTGTAAGAAACATCGATGCCGATTATAAAATTCTGGAAATTGCCCAGAATGCATCGAACGAAGAACTGAAAAAAGCCTACCGCCGGATGGCCATGAAATACCACCCCGACAAAGTGAGCCACCTGGGTAATGATTTTCAGAAAGCAGCAAATGAGAAATTCCAAATGGTGAACCGGGCTTACGAAAACATTAAAAAAGAGCGGAATATTGCATAAAAATACCGGGGCAGCATCAGTAAAACATGACGCGCCCCGGCCAACAGAACGAATTAAATGTTATGCAGATTTTGCATTTTCACTTGCACAACCTTCGCGGTATTCTTTAATAATATTAACCACCTGGGTGGGTGCAACCCTGCCGAACACTTTTTCGCCCACCATAACAACGGGCGCCAGGCCGCAAGCTCCCACGCAACGCAGGCAGTTCAGCGAGAATTTTCCATCGCCGGTTGATTCGCCCACTTCCACTTTCAGCTGGCGTTTAAATTCGCTCAGAACCTGTTCGGCTCCCCGCACGTAACAGGCAGTTCCCATGCAAATTGAAATGGGGAACTCTCCCTTGGGAATCATGGTGAAAAAGCTGTAAAAGGTTACTACTCCGTAAACTTTTGCCACCGAGGTTTTGAGTTCGCGGGCAATAACTTCCTGCACTTCGGCCGGAAGATAACCCAGCTTGTTTTGAACTTTGTGTAACACGTTTATGAGTTCGCCTTCTTTGTTCCCAAATTCAGCGCAAACTTCCTTAATCTGTTGAACCGTATTTTCGGCAAGTTTTATTTTTGGCATGATATTTTTTTTTAAACATTTATTTACTCCACTTAGAAAATATAATCATTCACAACAGTTATTGGTCATCAGGCACTGGTCATTGGTCACTGGTTGTTTTGGAAAGAATGGCCTATTGATTTGATGTAATTGTTGTGCCTCTTCCCTAATTCGTCTAATTTTTGAATTAATTGATTATAAATCTCTTCATCCAAGTATTTTCGGTTTCGGGCTTTCGTTAGCCAGGTTCTGGTTTCTGATTGTGAGCCTCTTGAATAAAATTGAAACTGCCGATTTTCTTTGTAAAAATAGCGTCCGTAACCTTCACTAATATTGGCAGCAATGGAATCAGCCGCTTCCACCAGTTGTTTGCCGGTGGTCCATTTATGAAAATTGTCCCACTTTTCTACCAGAAAGTAAATTTCATCGCCAACTTCCATCGCCAACTGATAAACCCTTAAATCTTCCAGTTTCATATTAAAATATTTTTAAACTATTTTCTCTCCTCTTCCAAATGACTCATGATCAATGTCTCTCTCTTTTTCCAATTGACCAATGACCAGTGACTAATGACTTTAAGTCCTGTCAAAATATTCAGTGTGCAACAACTGATGTGCCTTTTCGCTCATCGGTTTACCCAGAAATTCTTCATACAACTGAATGATGTACGGATTTTCATGCGACTTTCTGATTTTTTTATTACCATCTTCCTGGTAAATAGCCATTTGCCTTTTTTTCAGAATATCCACATTGCCATGATGATAGGGTTGTCCACCACCACCGATGCATCCACCCGGACAACTCATAATTTCAATAGCATGGAAATTGCTTTCACCGGCTGTAATTCTATTAAGTAATTCGCGGGCATTTCCCAATCCGTGGGCAATTCCAATATTTATTGGAAAACCATCGAAATCGATTGTTGCCTGCCGGATGCCTTCCATTCCTCTCAATTCATTAAAATCAATTTTGGGAAGTGGCTTTTTCGTGTACAGTTCGTAGGCGGTTCGTACCGCAGCCTCAATTACACCACCGGTTGTACCAAAAATCACGCCTGCCCCGGTTGATTCCCCCAACGGCTGGTCGAAATCCTCATTTGATAAGCGGCTAAAGTTGATATTTGCTAACTTAATGAGCGAAGCCAGCTCGCGTGTAGTAAGGGCGTAATCCACATCCGGATTGCCATCAACTTTAAACTCATCGCGCCCGCATTCATACTTTTTGGCAACACATGGCATAATTGAAACCACTACCAGATCCTCCCGTTTGATTCCCATTTTCTCTGCAAAATAGGTTTTGGCAATGCTCCCAAACATTTGTTGTGGCGACCGTGCTGTGGAAGGAATATCTTTCAGCTGTGGAAACTGATGTTCGAAAAATTTCACCCAGGCAGGGCAACAAGATGTAAGTATTGGCAACTGCACATCTTTATCTCCCTCCAAAAATTTGGTCAGCCTGTTGAGTAATTCAGTGCCCTCCTCCATAATTGTGAGGTCGGCAGCAAAATCGGTATCAAAAACTTTGTCGAAACCCAGGCTGCGCAACGCCGAAACAAGTTTGCCTGTTACCAGCGTGCCGGGTTCCATTCCGAACTCTTCGCCCAGCGCAGCACGCACGGCAGGAGCGGTTTGAACAATTACAGTTTTTGAAGGATCAGACAATGCCCTTACCACATTATTGGTTTGATTCACTTCGGTTAACGCGCCGGTTGGACAAACAGCCACGCACTGCCCGCAATAAGTACAAACCGAATGGTCGAGGTTCATTTCAAAAGCAGGAGAAACAACAGAGTTGAACCCGCGGTTGATGGCAGAAAGCACCCCAACTGTTTGCACCTCGTTACACATCATTTCGCAGCGTCGGCACATAATGCACTTGTCCACATCGCGGATAATAGCCGGTGAAGTGTCTTCACGGTAAGTTGACTGCTCGCCTTTGTAGTGGATTTCCCTTATTCCGAGGTGATGGGCCATATCCTGCAATTCACAGTTTCCCGACTTTGCGCAAATAAGGCAATCAGCCGGATGATCCGAAAGAATTAATTCGACAACAGTTCTTCGTGCATTTATGGCACGTATGGAGTGCGAATGTACCACCATGCCATCGGCTACCTCGGTGCAACAAGCAGGGGCAAGATTTCTTCTTCCTTCTACTTCCACCACACAAACGCGGCACCCGCCGGGCTTGTTCTCAATATTCATGTCGTCGAGTTTCATATGGCAAAGTGTTGGAATATGAACCCCAATGCTTTTTGCCGCCTCTAAAATGGTAGCTCCTTTTTTTACTACCAGTGGTTTATTATCAATTGTTAATTGTACTGTATCCATTGTTTTTAATTTTCAGGATTAAGAAAGTCTAATTGCATTGAACTTGCATTTTTCGTAACACACGCCACATTTAATACAAAGCGACTGGTCGATGTAGTGTGGTTGCCTTCTCTCCCCGGTAATTGCCCCCACCGGGCAGTTACGAAAACAAAGCGTACAACCGGTGCACAAGTCCTCGATTATTTCATATTTAAGCAACGCTTTACATTGTCCTGCCGGGCATTTTCCTTCATTAACGTGCGCCAGGTATTCATCTTCGAAATTGAGAATTGTGGACAACACAGGATTGGGCGAAGATTGTCCCAGGCCGCACAAAGAGGTATCTTTTATTACATTGCTCAGTAATTTCAGCCGTTCCAAATCTTCCTCTTTTCCATTTCCATTGGTTATATTCTCGAGAATTTCGTGCAGACGTTTGTTTCCAATACGGCAGGGCGAACATTTTCCACACGATTCTTCGAGTGTGAATTCGAGGTAAAATTTGGCAATGGAAACCATGCAGTCATCTTCATCCATCACAATCATACCACCGGAGCCCATCATTGAGCCGGCCTTAATCAGGTTGTCGTAATCAATTGGTGTATCCAGAAAATCTTTGGTCAGGCATCCACCTGAGGGGCCACCGGTTTGCACAGACTTAAATTCCTTGCCGTCTTTAATTCCACCGCCAATATCGTAAATCACTTCCCGCAGGGTTGTCCCCATAGGCACTTCAATCAGCCCCACGTTATTGATTTTACCGGCAAGGGCAAATACTTTGGTACCTTTCGATTTCTCTGTTCCAATTTTACTGAACCAGCTGGCTCCTTTGTTCAGAATTACCGGGATATTGGCAAAAGTCTCCACGTTATTCACGTTGGTTGGTTTGCCCAGGTAGCCTGAAACGGATGGGAACGGGGGTTTGAAAGTAGGTTCGCCCCTTAACCCTTCCATTGAATGGATGAGCGCTGTTTCTT
>Ga0102929_1001921_pt1 | contig 12374 bp, 7 predicted proteins | sample SalPonR1_B_D2_MG_FD_78510 | JGI IMG/M metagenome (GOLD analysis project Ga0102929, IMG submission 78510) | Salt pond soil microbial communities from South San Francisco under conditions of wetland restoration - Salt Pond MetaG R1_B_D2_MG | ecosystem: Environmental > Aquatic > Marine > Intertidal... | reverse complement strand
TTCTCCAGAACCATGCGCACCGCGCGCGCACGTACCTCTGTCGAAAAACGGTTCCCTGGGTTCCCTTTGGTCATGGCTTACCTTCCGAGCTTTTTGCTCTCCGGTAAACCCGGTCTGGTTCACCGACCGACAGACCGCCAAAATCGGGGTGAGCTCCGCATCGCCCTCATGAACCACTTCAACGCCCTCGGCACCGCCGAAATCATCCGCGTGGCATGACGTCAGCGGGCTAAGGGGTAATCACGCCTCACCCAAGGTTATGGAACAACGCCATCACCGCGCAGGATGCATCCGAACCGGCGGGTTCCGGCTCCGGTTGACAACGGGCGCTGGAACCCCACGTGCAGATAATGGAACGTATGAAAGCGATACTGACACTGACCGCCGCACTCGCCTTTGCCGTGTCACCCTTCACGACTTCGGGATTCAACGGTTTCAGCCCGGACCAGTTCCCGATTCAGCAGTCGAACCCTCCGGTTCAGCCCGCCGGGTATGCCTTCGCGATCTGGGGGGTCATTTATGTCTGGCTGATCCTCGGGGCCGGTTTCGGCCTTCTCAAGCGGGATCTCGATCCGGCGTGGGACCAGGCGCGCTGGCCACTGTTCGCCAGCCTCGTTGTCGGTGCGGCATGGATTCCGGCCGCTCAGGTGTCCCCGCCGGCGGCAACGGTGATGATAATCTGGATGACCGTGACCGCGATCATCGCGCTTGTGCGCTGCGGCCGCGATGACACGGCCTGGTTACGCGGTCCGATTGCGCTTTATGCGGGGTGGCTGACGGCCGCGAGTTGCGTCGCGACGGCGCTCGTCCTGGCGGGGTACGGTGTCACCGGGCCACAGAGCGCCGCGATCATGATGCTGGCACTGGCACTGGCGATATCCGTGGCCGTGCTCAGGGCGCGCGCCCGGGCATGGGAATACGGCGCAGCGGTGATCTGGGCCCTGGCCGGGATCATCGTGGCAAATGCCGGGCCGGGGCTGCCGAACTGGCCCGTCATGGCGCTGAGCGCAGTGGGGATCGCCCTGCTTTCCTCGCAGATGTGGAAGGGGCTGTCCCGACCGGCACCAGTACGTCGCTGAGCAATGCCGGGCGCCGATCCGGCAGGACAGGACGCATTTGCCGGAGCCGCCCCGGCCAGGCCGCGACCGGCAACAGGAACCGTGCACGCGAAGCAGTCCGAAACAGGCCGCAAGGCGAGATGCGGAGCTATTTTTGCGCCGGTCCGTCCCTCATGTGCTTGCGCAGCCGCGAAGGGGTGGATTTCTTGCGGTTCTTGTAGGGGTTGCGATCACCCTGCCCGCGCATCGTCAGCCGGATCGGAGTGCCCGGCATGTCGAAATCGTCGCGCAGGCCATTGACGAGGTACCGCGTATAGCTCTGCTGGATCTTGTCGGGATGCGAGCACATCACCACGAAACCGGGCGGGCGTGTCTTGACCTGCGTCATGTAGCGCAGTTTGATCCGCCGGCCGCCGGGCGCCGGGGGCGGATGCGCCTCGATCATCCCGGCGAGCCAACGGTTGAGTCGCGCCGTGCTGATCCGGCGGTTCCAGACATCATGCGCCTTGAGTATCGCCGTCCGAAGCCGGTCCAGCCCGCGGCCCGTCTTGGCCGAGACGGTGACCATCGGCGCACCGCGCAGTTGCGGCAGCAGGCGCTCGAACGCTTCGCGCAGGTCGCGCAGCTTGCCCTGGCGGTCGGTCTCGACATCCCACTTGTTCACCGCCAGAACCACGGCGCGGCCCTCGCGCTCGGCAAGATCGGCAATCCGCAGGTCCTGCTGTTCGAAGGGAATCGCGGCATCCAGAAGCACCACCACGACCTCGGCGAAGCGGACTGCGCGCAACCCGTCCCCGACCGACAGTTTTTCCAGCTTGTCCTGAACACGGGCCTTCTTGCGCATCCCGGCGGTATCGAAGATGCGCAGCGGCAGGCCCTCCCAGTCCCACCGCAGGGAAATCGCATCGCGGGTGATCCCGGCCTCCGGGCCGGTCAGCAGGCGTTCCTCGCCGACGATGCGGTTGATCAGGGTGGATTTGCCCGCGTTGGGACGGCCAACAACGGCAACTTGCAAGGGGCGGTCCGGCGTGGGTGCATGGCCGATGGCGGTTTCTCCGTCTTCGTCCACCGCCACGTCCAGAACCGGGGCCGCTTCCGCCGTCCGGGCCTCATGGGCATCGGCAACCGGCATAAGTTGCGCGTACAGATCATTGAGCCCTTCGCCATGCTCGGCCGAAAGGCGGATCGGTTCCCCAAGGCCCAGGCCATACGCCTCGTAAACCCCGGCATCTGCCGCGGCGCCTTCGGCCTTGTTGGCGGCCAGGAGAACATGACCGGCGCGCTTGCGCAGGATATCGGCGAAAACCTCGTCGGCCGGAGTAACACCGGCGCGGGCGTCAATCACGAAAAGGCAGATATCCGCCATGTCCACGGCCCGTTCGGTAAGACGGCGCATGCGGCCCTGAAGGCTGGCATCATCGGCCTCTTCCAGGCCGGCGGTGTCTATGACCGTGAAGCGCAGATCACCAAGCCTTGCCTCGCCTTCGCGAAGATCACGGGTAACCCCGGGCTGATCATCGACAAGCGCAAGGCGCTTGCCAACCAGCCGGTTGAAAAGTGTGGACTTCCCCACGTTGGGGCGGCCCACGATGGCAAGGGTGAAAGGCATCGGTCAGGCTCCGGGCACGTCAGAGAGCCCTGTTAACGCATCGCCGGGTCAACGGAAAGCGTGCAGTTGCCCTTTGGTCGAGACCGCATAGAGCGTGCCGCCCGCAACCACCGGATTTGAGGTGGCGCCGCCGGGAACCTCGATGCTGCGGGCAAGCTGCCCGGACACCGGATCGAAAAAGCGCAGCTTGCCATCGCTTGAGGCGACAACCACCTGGCCGCCGGCCACGAGCGGGCCGTAATGCGCGAATATCTCGGACTGCTTGCGCGGCCGGTCCTTGACGAAGAAGGGCAGCCGCGTTCCCCAGACCCTTGTGCCATCGGCTTTCTTCAGGCGGACCAGTTCGTTGCGGTCCGATATCAGGAAAATCGAGTCGCCGGCCGGCCATACCGGGCTGAGCGGACCTTCGCTGGCGGTCCACAAGCGTTCGCCATTGGCCAGACGCAACGCCACCATGCGGCCCGAGTGACCGCCGATGTAGATCCGGTCACCGTCGATCACCGGATCGCCTGTAACATCCGCGACGCGGGCACTTGCAAGCCCCGGGCGCTGCCCGGCGATCTGAGCATCCCAGATGCGCAATCCACCCTTGCGGAACGCCGCCTGAACCTCTCCGGACCCAAAGGCGAAGATGGCGTATTTGTCTGAAATCGCGGGGGCCGGGCCGCCGATCACATTGTTGATGTCAGGGGTTGCGGACAGGCGCCACCTTATCCGGCCGGTATCCGTTTCAAGCGCCCATGCGACATCGTCACCGGCGACAAGATAGATCAGCCCACCCCGAACGGCCGCGGTGCCCGATCCGGTTGCGCGCAGTTTCTGCTGCCAGAGTTCGGCGCCGGTTTCGGGGTCGAGCGCGGTGAGAAAGCCGAAACCCGTGGTGACGAAAAGCTTGTCATCACCGTAGGTAAGCCCGCCGCCGCTGGCATCCGTCGGTCGTTCGTTTTCGGGCACCAGATCGCGTGTCCAAAGGGTTTCACCGGATGTTGAAAGGGCGGTCACCCGCGATTGGGAATCCATCGCGAAAACGCGGCCTTCGGCAACAACCGGGTCGGCGGTAATGCGGGTCCGCCGGCCGTCCCCGGCGCCGATCGAGGCCGACTAGGCAAGCTGAGGCGCCTTGGACAGCGCCGGGTGATCGGTGCGCGTCGCCGGAGACCCGATCCGCTGTGTCCACTCCGCGTTGGCACGGGTTGCCGGCAACCGTATCGGCGCGGGAGCGTCCGCGGTTTGCGTCGCGGGCTCGGGGGCGGCTTGCCCGTCCGTGACGGGGGCACGGATATCTTCGCGTTCGCCGGTCAGGATCGGATCGTCCTTGTCGCATGCGGACAGGGCCAGAAATCCCGCGGCGCCAAGCAATATCGAAAAACGTTTCAACGCAAAATCCTCATCTGTCCAGTCCGCAACCGGCGCTATCGGGCCGGGGGATCACCGCCAAGCGCGACAATCACCTGTGTGACACGCCGACGCAAGCCCTGGGTGGCGTCGGCATCTACCGAGACCTGCCGGAGCCGCTCGATGGCCGCCGATGTTTCACCGGCTGCCGCGTCCATGAGGCCCAGTTGTTCCTCGGCCAGAAGCCGGGTCAGGCCGCTGCCGAGCGCCAGTTCCTCAAGTCGCTGGCGGCGTTCCTCCACCGGCAGGCCGCTATCCGGAATCATCACTGCCTTTAGAATGGCGATCTGCCGATAAGCCGGCGCGACACCGCTGCTGTCGGCCAGCCCCAGAAGCCGGTTGGCGGCGTCCGCCGGCGCCACCGCGGCTTCTTCGCTTGCAGTCAGCATATCCAGCACGGCGCGGCTTCCGGGGTTGGGCGCCTCCACCTCGGCGAGTGCCCGGGACCGTGCGGCGGGCGCGTCACGCTCCAGCCCGGACAGGATCGCGTCGCCAAGGGCTTGCGCGGCCTGCCGCTCCTGCGACTTGCGCCATTCATTCCAACCGGCCCCCGCCACGAGCACCAGAACCGCCAGAACGGCAATCCAGCCATACCGCCGCATGAGCCGGAAAAGACGGTCTCGCCGGACCTCTTCGGTGACTTCATCTATGAAACTGTCAGTGTCACTCACGGCCCTGCCCCCTTGACGATGCGCCCCTCTTAACCCGTCGCCGGTTCGGTGCCAAGAGCGACAGGTGTTGCAGGAATGGCCCAACTTGCACTCGGTTGCGCAAAGAATTAATCTGAACCGGTCGGTTTAGCCCGGCGGGGTATTGCAAAGAGGCCCGTCTTGCCCAATTCCCCCGCAGGAGTTTCCGTCGTGGAGTTATGGGTGAACTCATGCGCCTGTTTCCTGTATTGGCCGCACTGGTCGTCATGGGCCTGGTATACGCTTTCGTTTTCGAACGCGACAATCTGCTTGCGCTGGTCTCATCCGGGCAGGCCGAAGCCCCGCGGGACGACGCGCCCGCCGAAGCCGATGCAGGCACAAACGCGACGGATCGCCGCGCAGACAGGCCCGTGGGGGTGGTCGCGGTGCATTCGCGAGCCCGGATTGTGGAAAATGCGGTTGTCCTGAGGGGCCAGACCGAGGCTGACCGGCAGGTGGACGTTCGCGCCGAGACTTCCGGCAAGGTCGTTTCCGAACCACTCAGGAAGGGGGCCTTCGTCAAGGCAGGCGATCAGCTTTGCCGGCTGGAGCCGGACACCCGCGAAATATCGCTTGCCGAGGCCAAGGCCCGACTGGCCGAGGCCCGGGCCCGCGTTCCCGAGTCCCGTGCGCGCCTTGAGGAGGCGCAGGCACGGCTTTCCGAGGCCGAGATCAATGAAAACGCCGCGTCCCGGCTTTCCGAAGAGGGCTTCGCGTCGGAAACCCGCGTGGCCGCCACTCAGGCGGCCCTGCGATCAGCAGAGGCCGCCGTCGAATCCGCCAGGTCGAACCTTGAAACAACCCGTGCCAATATCCAGTCCGCCGAGGCCGCCGTCGCGTCGGCGGAACTGGAGATCGACCGCTTGACGATCACCTCCCCGTTCGGGGGGGTGCTGGAATCCGACACCGCCGAGCTTGGCGGCCTGCTGCAACCCGGCGCGCTTTGTGCGACAGTGATTCAACTCAACCCCATGAAACTGGTGGGCTTCGTACCCGAAACCGGGGTTGACCGCATCGAAACGGGCGCGTCAGCGACGGCGCGTCTGGCCTCGGGGCAACGTGTGGAGGGCAAGGTGATCTTCCTGTCGCGCGCCGCCGATCCGGAAACCCGAACCTTCCGCGTGGAAATCGAGGTGCCCAACCCGGATCTCGAGATTCGCGACGGTCAGACAGCCGACATCATGATCGCCGCCGAGGGCAAGAAGGCCCACAAGCTGCCGCAATCCGCTTTGACGCTGAATGACGAGGGCACGCTGGGCGTCCGTCTGGTCACGGCCGATGGCACCGGGACACGTTTCACACCGGTTTCCATACTGCGCGACACGCCCGACGGGGCATGGATGACCGGACTGCCAGAAAAGGCCGACGTCATCATCATCGGGCAGGAATACGTGACTGACGGCGTCGCCGTCGATCCCGCCTTTCGGGAGGCGGCGCAATGACCGGCATCGTCGATTGGGCCGCCGCGCGCGCGCGAATGGTCATCGCGTTCATCGCCCTGTCGCTGCTGGCCGGAACCCTGTCCTATGTCAACCTGCCCAAGGAAGGCGAGCCGGATATCGAGATCCCCGCACTTTTCGTGTCGGTTCCGTTCCCGGGAATCTCGGCGGAGGACAGCGAGAAACTTCTCGTCAAGCCGATGGAGACCGAGTTGAGCGATCTTGACGGGCTCAAGACGATGACCGGAACAGCCGCCGAGAACTACGGCGGGGTTGCCCTGGAATTCGAGTTCGGCTGGGACAAGACCAAGATCCTTGCGGACGTGCGCGACGCGATGGATGCCGCAGAATCCGAATTTCCCGAGGGCGCCGAGAAATACACCCTGAACGAGGTGAATTTCAGCGAATTTCCCATCATCATCGTGAACCTGACAGGTGCGGTACCCGAGCGCACGATGCTGCGGGTTGCCAGGGATCTCCAGGACCGGCTGGAAGGTCTGGAACCGGTGCTGGAAGCCGGGATCGCCGGCAATCGCGACGAAATGATGGAGGTCGTGATCGACCCGCTGCGGCTGGAGGCCTACAACGTCACCGCGACCGAGCTGATCAACGTGGTGCGCAACAACAACCAGCTGATCGCCGCCGGCGAGGTGCGCACCGAAGACGGCAGTTTCTCGGTCAAGATCCCCTCTTCCTTCGACGAAACGCGCGACATCTACGACCTGCCGGTCAAGGTCAACGGTGACCGGGTGGTGACGCTGGGCGATCTCGCGCGCATCAACCTGACCTTCGAGGACAGGCAGGGGACGGCCCGTTTCAACGGCGAGAAGACGGTCGCGCTTCAGGTCGTCAAGCGCAAGGGCTTCAACATCATCGACACCGCGGAACTGATCCGCGACACGGTGGACGAGGCGGCGGCGAAATGGCCCGACAAACTGCGCGCGGCGGTGGACGTGGGCACATCGAACGATCAGTCGCGTATCGTCGAATCCATGGTCAAGCAGCTTGAGGGATCGGTGCTGACGGCGATCGCACTGGTGATGATCGTGACCCTCGCCGCCCTTGGCATCCGGCCCTCGCTTCTGGTCGGGTTCGCGATTCCCACCTCCTTTCTGTTGTGCTTCGCATTCCTGGCGCTGATGGGGATCGCGGTATCCAATATCGTGATGTTCGGCCTGATCCTTGCCGTTGGGATGCTGGTGGACGGTGCCATCGTGGTGGTGGAATACGCCGACAAGCGCATAGCCCAGGGCGAGGGCCCGATGACGGCCTACGTCGCCTCGGCCAAGCGGATGTTCTGGCCGGTGGCAAGCTCGACGGCGACGACGCTCTGTGCGTTCCTGCCGATGCTGTTCTGGCCCGGCATTCCGGGGCAGTTCATGGGCATGCTGCCGGTGACGCTCATTTTCGTCCTAAGCGGCTCATTGCTGGTGGCGCTGATCTACCTGCCCGTGCTTGGTGGTGTGACAGGGCGTGTGGAACGTCTTTTCAACACGGTGACCGCCAGTATCGCCGGCGGTTTCTGGCTTTGGAACCTGTTGCTGTTCCCGCTGGCTTTGGGGGGCGTGGCTCTGACGCTGTGGTTGCTGCCCCCCCTTCTGGAGGCGGTGAGCGCGCAATTCGCCGCGATGGACGGCGAACGGATCCTCGGATCGGTGATGCCCACACTCGCGACAGTGTTTGCCATGCTGCTGGGCGCGGTGGTGCTGGCCGCGGTGGCGCTGTCCGGCGTGATCGCCACGCTTCTGGGTCTCATCGCCTGCGGGCGGCGCATCAAGGGCGTCACGGGCTGGCTTCGGCGGGCGCTTTTGCCGCCGCGGCGCCCGAAGGTCGCCTCGGGCTATCGGCGGCGCCCGTTTGGGGTGCTGATCCACATGATCGCCGCCAATCCGGTGGCGCCGCTCCTGGTTTTCTGCGGTGTCTTCGTTCTGGTCGGGTCCGTGCTGGTTTTCTACATCAACAACAATAACGGCACGGAATTCTTCGTGGAAACCGAGCCGGAGAACGCGATCGTCTACGTGCGGGCGCGGGGGAACCTGTCGATCGACCAGAAAGACATGCTGGTGCGCGAGGTCGAGGAGATTGTCATCGACCATCCGAACGTGCGCAACGCATTCGCGTTTGCCGGTGATGGCGGGTTGAGCAACAACACCGGGGGCGAGCAGCCGCCTCTCGATACCATCGGGCAGGTTCAACTGGAAATCACCCAGTGGGAGAACCGCCCGACCGTGACCGAAACCTGGTTCACCATCCCGTTCCTGGATTTCGACGTGACGCGGCGTGTCAACGACCCGGCGTTCGATGGCGAAAGCACGATCGAGGACCTGACAGCCGAACTCGCGAAGATCCCCGGGATCAGGATCGAGATCCTCGCGCTGGAGCGTGGTCCGGCCTCGGCCAAGCCCGTGCATCTGCGGCTCAAGGGCGACAACTGGACCGCATTGCGCGAAGCGACCGCGCTGGCGCGGGCAAAATTCGACGAGACCCGCGGCTTGGAATTGATCGAGGACACGCTGCCGCTGCCCGGAATCGACTGGCAGATCGAAGTCGACGTCGAGAAGGCCGGACGCTTTGGCGCCGACGTTGCCACCGTGGGGGCGATGGTGCAACTGGTGACACGCGGCATCCTTCTCGACACGATGCGCGTCGACAGCAGTGACGAGGAAATCGACATTCGCGTGCGCCTTCCGGGCGAGGAACGGGTGCTGAGCACGCTCGATACGCTTCGGGTTCGGACCGATCAGGGTCTTGTCCCTCTGTCGAATTTCATTTCCCGGCGTCCGGTGGAAAAACTGGCGCAGATCGACCGCGTGGATCAGACCCGTTTCTTCGACATCAAGGCGGCAGTCGCGAACGGTCTGACAAGGACAGAGCAGACCGAGGATGGCGGCACGGCCGAGGTGCCGATCACGCCGAACGAGCGGATCGAAACGCTCACCCGGTGGCTGGAAGGCGGAAATCTTCCGCAGGGTGTGGAATACGAGTGGACGGGCGATCAGGAAGATCAGCAGGAAAGCCAGGCATTCCTGAGCAAGGCCTTCGCCGGTGCCCTGGGGCTGATGTTCATCATCCTGCTGGCGCAATTCAACAGTATCTACAATGCCACGCTGGTGCTGCTGGCGGTTGTGCTCAGCACCACGGGGGTGCTTATTGGAATGCTGGTGATGAACCAGCCCTTCTCGATCATCATGACCGGCACCGGAATCGTGGCGCTTGCCGGCATCGTGGTGAACAACAACATCGTCCTGATCGACACCTACCAGGAATACAGCCGCTACATGCCCCGGATCGAGGCGATCACCCGCACCGCCGAGGCACGTATCCGGCCTGTCTTGCTGACCACGATCACAACCATGGCGGGCCTCGCGCCGATGGTTTTCGGACTGAGCCTCGATTTCATCAATGGCGGTTATTCCTTCAATTCGCCCACCTCTCTGTGGTGGAAACAGCTGTCGACGGCGGTTGTCTTCGGACTCGGCATCGCCACGCTGCTGACGCTTGTCTTCACACCTTCGATGCTGGCGTTGAGGGTTTGGGCCACGACCTATGTTGTCTGGATCGCGCGGACCGTGGCGATGCTGGTGCCCGGCGGATCGACACGCGCCGCACATGACTGGGCCCTGAACCGCGCCGCCGGACGTCTGCGCGCGCCCGAGGTGATATGGGACATTCCCGCGCCAGCGGACTCCGCCGAAGCACAGGCGGGGGATCCGGACGCGCCCGAAGATGCGGCGCCCGACGGACTCCGCTGGGTGCTGGAGCGACGCAAGGCCGAAACACAAGAACGCCCGCGCGGCGGCACACCCCTGCGCGCCGCCGAATAGGGCGTGTTGCGTTCAATCGGAGACGGCTCGGCGACGGGCGGATGAACCCGATCCGGCGCAACATGCTTCAGGCGCAGGCCCGCCGGGCCGGTCTTGTGGCAGCAAACGGGCAGTGTTCTGTTCCCGGGGCTGGCAGGCCTTTCCTCCAATTCCGCCATGCGGCCATGGGTGAAAGCCGGCAGTCAATGCGGTCGGCCGGGTACGGCGCTGTCAGGCTGCCGCGCTTTCGGCCTGCTGGTGGCGCCACAGCGCGGCGTAGCGCCCGTGCCGCGCAAGCAGGTCGGAATGGGTGCCTTCTTCGGCCACGCCGCCATCCTCGAGCACGACAATCCGGTCGGCATCGGCCACCGTTGACAGCCGGTGCGCGATGGTGATCACCGTACGCCCCTGTGCGGCCCTTTGCAGCGCCCCCTGAATGTCGCGCTCGGTTTCGGTATCCAGAGCGCTTGTCGCCTCGTCCAGAAGCAGGATGGGCGGATCCTTCAACAGGGTCCGGGCGATGCCGACGCGCTGTTTCTCGCCACCCGAAAGTTTCAGGCCGCGTTCGCCGACCGTCGTTTCATACCCGTCTGGCAGACCGGTGATGAACTCATGGATCTGCGCGGCTTTCGCCGCCGCCTCGATCTCGGAGCGGGTGGCGCCATCCCGGCCGTAGGCGATGTTGTATCCTATCGTGTCATTGAACAGCACCGTGTCCTGCGGCACCACGCCGATCGCGTCATGCAGGCTTTCCTGCGTGACATCCCGCAGATCCTGTCCGTCGATCCGGATCGCGCCGCCCTGAACATCGTAGAACCGGAAAAGAAGCCGCCCGATGGTGGACTTGCCGGCCCCGGACGCCCCCACCACCGCGACCGTCTGCCCGGGCGGCACATCCAGCGACACGCCGCGCAGGATCGGGCGCTCCGGGTCGTACCCGAACGTGACGTCGCGCAGTTCGACACGGCCGCCCGAGACCTTCAACGGCGTGGCACCGGGGCGATCGGTGACCTCGGCGGGTTGGTCAAGCAGGCCGAACATCTCGCCCATGTCCACAAGGCTCTGGCGGATTTCGCGATAGACGGTGCCGAGGAAGTTCAGCGGCATTGTGATCTGGATCATATAGGCATTGACCATGACGAAATCGCCCACGGTCATGCTGCCGCCCTGAACCCCGAGAGCGGCCATCACCATCACCGCCACCAGGCCGGACGTGATGAGCAAGGACTGCCCCACATTCAACAGACCAAGGGAATAGGACGTTCTGAGCGCCGCCCATTCGTAGCCCGCCATCGCGGCGTCATAGCGCGCCGCCTCACGTCCCTCGGCGCCGAAATACTTGACGGTCTCGAAGTTCAGCAGGCTGTCGATCGCCTTCTGGTTGGCGTCGGTATCCTGATCGTTCATCTGCTTGCGCAGCTTCACGCGCCATTCCGTCACCTTGAAGGTGAAGACCACGTATGCCGCGATCACCCCCATTACCACGGCGAGATACCAGAAATCGAAAGCGGCCCAGAGCACCACCGAGATCATCGCCAGCTCCAGGATCAACGGACCGATGGAGAAGAGCAGGAAGCGCAGCAGGAACTCCACCCCCTTCACGCCGCGTTCCATGATCCGGCTGAGCCCCCCGGTGCGCCGCGTGATGTGATAGCGCAGGGACAGACGATGGATGTGGCGGAAGGTTTCAAGCGCAAGGGACCGCAGGGCGCGCTGAGCCACGCGCGCGAAGATCACGTCACGCAGCTGTTGAAAGCCCACGTTCATCAACCGCGCCATGCCGTAGGCCACTGTCAGGCCCACGGCCCCGGCCCCCAGCATCCAGGCCGGCTGCGTTCCCTCGTTGGAAAGAGAGTCCACGGCAAGCTTGTAGAAATAGGGCGTGCCGACGGCCACCAGCTTGGCGATGAAGAGCGCGGCAAGCGCCAGAAGGACACGGCGTTTCACCCAGGCCTGGCCATCGGGCCACAGGTAGGGTGCGACGCGGCGGATCGTGCGCCACCCGTTGGCGGGAGCCTCTGTTGTCGTGAGCGGCCTGCGGCGCATCGTGAATACCCTGGTAAGCCGTTGCAACGGACGGATGGCATCAGATAGGATGCCACGAGCCGGATTGCCAGTGCATGGCGCCTGAATGGCACCCGGTGTTCCGCACCGGCCACAAGAGCCCGGTATGAACGCAGGCCTGAGGCCACGAGAAAAGGATCCCGCGCGAAAATGTCGGATGACGACAGTCAGCCCCTAAGCGGACATTGTGCGGGACGACGAGGCAGGAAAAAGCGGACGCACGTGCTGCGCTGGTGGAAAGGCCGAGATGCGGTCGTTTGCGGCGGCTGCACGAAATCCCTCGCAGGAGCAGCATTGCCATCGTGAAGGGCGGACTA
>Ga0102929_1001919_pt1 | contig 12376 bp, 11 predicted proteins | sample SalPonR1_B_D2_MG_FD_78510 | JGI IMG/M metagenome (GOLD analysis project Ga0102929, IMG submission 78510) | Salt pond soil microbial communities from South San Francisco under conditions of wetland restoration - Salt Pond MetaG R1_B_D2_MG | ecosystem: Environmental > Aquatic > Marine > Intertidal... | reverse complement strand
ACCGAATGCAGCTCCTGGGCCTGCTCGTCAGTGAGACCTGTGAAGGACAGGTCGGATTTATCAGCCATGAACTTTCCTCCGGAACGTTATGCTGACGCCGCGAACCCCGCGGCCGGGTGCCTTTGGGGCCTTCACGGTCCCTCAGGTTTCTGTCCGCCCCCGCAGGGACAGGCAGGTCGTATCTCGGATTACTGGCCCTTTGCGGGACTCAGACCGAGAAAATGAATGGTGTCATCCGGTCCGCTTCCGCCCATGCGCGCGCCAACGGGCCACGCAGGTTCAGGGTGCGATACCGCGCCACGTCGCGTCCCCAGCGTAGGCTTGCAAAGGGCAGCGCCAGGATGAAAATAGATGTGAAATAGACGCGGTACTCAACACTCCAGCGGCTGGCGCTGCGGCCACGTTCCGGTGGATTAGATGTCATGTCAGTCATCGGTTCAGTCCTCCTTTTGAACTGTTTTGCCCGTGTCGGGCGAAAGTGATTGAACGGTCTCCAGAACCACCCGATCCTGCCCTTGGCGAAGGGCGGCGTGCTCGGCGGCATCGCGCAGGGATTTGGCAGCAGAAATTCGGGTCAAGACAGGATGGCTGGCCACGATCCGGTCCAGCTCTCGGCTGGCGTCTGCATCCCATGGAAAATCGCGGCGCAAGGGTGTTGGCGTCGCCTCGCCTGCGTCCATCTCGGTGCCCAACGGCAGAATGTGAAAAAGCGCATCGAACAGCCCGTTGCACACCTCTTGCAACAGGTAGGTGGCCCCGGCATAGCCCATCATCGGCGTGCCCGTGGCGCGCCGGATCGCGGCACCGGGAAACGAGGCCGGAATGAACGCAGGGCTTGGCCCATGCCCGCCCGCCGTTTCGGCCAGATACATCTTTTCGTTGATTGACCCCATCAGGATCATCGGGCGTTTCTGCGCGATCATCGCGCGCACTTCTTCGTTGTTGGTCTTCGTCCCGGCACACCGTGCCACCGCAAAGGCGCAAGGCAGGCCCAGATCATTTTCAAGGAAATGCCGGATACCGCGGGCATAGGTTTCGCTTGCCACGATGCCGAAATTCGCAGTGGCAAAAAAATCCTGCGTCACCGAGCGCCACAAATCCCACACCGGCTTCAACGTGGAGTGTTTTTCACGCTCGATAAACGGCTCTGGATCAAGACCCAGCAATTCGCCCAACTTACGCAAGAACAATGTCGTCGACTCAACACCGATGGGCGCTTGCACATAGGGCTTGTCCAGAACCTCGGCCAAACCACGGCCAAACTCGCGATACATGCAGATATTCGCGTCGGCATTCACCAGATCGCGCATCTCGGCCAGGTGGGCGCCCAGTGGCAACACCATGTTGACCTCGGCACCGATCCCTTCAACCAGCCGCCGGATCTCGGCCAGATCGCTTGGCATGTTGAATGTGCCATACATCGGCCCAAGAATATTGACGCGCGGGGCGGCCCCCTCTTCGCGTTGCTTCTCTTTGGGCATACGGCCCTTGGTCATCCCGAATTCGGTAAACAACCATGTCATCGCACGGTCAGCAGCCTGCCATTGATCTTCGTCGATGGTGCGCGGCAAGAACCGTTGCAGGTTGGTGCCCTGTGGTGTGACGCCCCCGCCGATCATCTCGGCGATTGAGCCTGTGACCACCACCGCCGGCAAGGCCGGGTCCAACGTCCCCCAAGCGCGCTTCATCGCGCCTTCGGTGCCCTCGCGGCCAAGTTCTTCTTCCCCAAGACCGGTGACGACGATGGGCAATTCATGCGGCGGCAAGGCATCGGTGTAGTGCAACACGCTGGTCACTGGCAGGTTCTCGCAGCCCACCGGGCCGTCGATGACAACCTGAAGGCCCTTGACGGCACAGAAGGCATAGACAGCCCCCCAATAGCCACCGGCGCGATCATGGTCTTGGATCAACATGCCAGACCGCCTTTCTTACCGGCAAAATACCGACGGCATGCCGACCTGAGACCGACGCAGGTTTTTGCCCTTTCCCAAGACATCACATCATCTCCTGCGCCTTGGCGGCGCGCTTTTGTTTTTCCAACTTCTTGAGGTTCAGCGCCCGATAATCCTCGCGTATATTGGGATCGCCTTCCCATACGCCCGCGCTGTCACCCGAGCCCACGCCCTCAAAGAATTCGCGCATATGATCCATACGCGCCTTGCCGGCGATGGCAGCATTGACAACCTCGGCCAGACTGCCCGCGCCCGCCGGTCCCATAAGCGGCCGCGCAGAGATTAGGTTTGTGAAGTAAAGCGCTGGAATTCCTTGTTCTTTCGCCTTTTGAACGACAGGTGTCGTGCCGATGGCAAGGTCGGGTTTCACAGCCTCCATTGCGGCGCAATCATCTTCCAATGAGGCGCGGAATTTCACCGTCACACCCTTGCTGCGCAGCCATTCGGCATCGGCCTCGGACCACGGCGATTTGGCGCAAGCGGTGCCCACATAGGGCACATCCGCGCCGCTTTCGATCAGCAGACGGGCGACCAACAGTTCGCTGCCTTCATAGCCGCTCAAGGTGATTGTGCCATTGATCGGGGCCGTCGCAAGCGCGGTCTTGATCACCGGCAAAAACGCATTTTGCGCTTCCGCGATTTTTTCCTGCGGCAAACCAAAAGCTTGGCCGATATTGTTCAACCAATCGGCAGTGCCATCATGACCCACGGGCGCACTCCCCACGATGGGGCGGCCTGCGGCTTCGAATTCGCGCACAGCGGCGGTATAGAACGGATGAATTGCCGCCACGGCACCGCAATCAAGCGCGGCATAAAGCTCACGCCATTCGCGGCAGGGCACGACCGGCCCGGCGGCAAGGCCCATTGGCGCCAGCATCTGGCCGATCATGACCGGGTCCGCCGGGAACATCTCGCCCAACAGGGTCACTGTGGGCCGATCTGAAACACCCCCTGCCGGCGCGGCCACGGGGCCCGCTTCGCTTTCTTGGCGCGCATAGTTCAGCATCGCGCCTGCCAGCACATCCTTGGCCTCGGCATGGGTGGGGATACCAAACCCCGGCACATCAATGCCGACGATCCGGACCCCATTGATTTCCTTGGGCAAAAGGCGCAGGGGCACACCGCTTGCCGTGGGCACGCAAAGGTTTGTCACCACCACTGCGTCAACCCGGTCGGGATCGGCCAATTCATGCACGCTGTCGCGGATATCCTCGAACAGCTTGCCGGTGACCAGCGATTCCGAGTTGAACGGCACATACCCGACCGAGCGGCGCGCGCCGTAAAAGTGGCTGACGAAACTCAGGCCGTAAACACAGCAGGCCGAGCCACTCAGCACCGTCGCCACCCGCTTCATCCGCAGGCCGACACGCAGAGAGCCGAACGCGGGACACATGGATTGCGGTTTGTCATGCGGGCCTTGCGGGTAGTCCTTGGCGTATTGGTCCAAAATGTCTGACTGCCCCGCCATCCGCGCGGCCTTTTCCATTTCCGCACCCGAGTGACAGCCAAGCCCCGGCGCACCCGCCGTGTCCGGGGTCGGTTCATCGGCCTTGCCCTTGATCACCTCGGCCTCATGGGCGGCATCATATGTGATCTCGTCACTCATGGGGTTCCTTTCATGCGTCGTCATAGATGACTTCGAGCGAGGGCTTGGTTTCGGCGTGCTTGCCGCGCATGTCCTCGTCGGTGGCTGGTTCCAGCGTCACGCCGGCCCCGGTGTCCGATCCATCAAAGAGGTCCAGCAGACCGTCCTGATCCAACGGTGCCGGCCGGATTGGCGGGGCCAGTGAAACCGCCTCGGCCAATTCAGCAAACAGGCTGCCCCATTGGCTCTCGGAGGTGCCAACAATCTGATAATTGGCGGATTTCTTGCGCAGATCGTCATCTTGGGGAATGGCGGCCAGCACCGGGATATCGACCGCCTCTGCAAAGGCCTGCGCCTCGCCCGAGTGGTCATCCTTGTTCACCACCAACCCCGCAACGCCAACATTGCCCCCCAGCTTGCGGAAATACTCCACCGCCGAGCAAACGTTGTTGGCCACATACAGTGACTGTAGATCGTTCGACGCGACCAGGATCACCTTCTGCGCCATGTCGCGGGCAATCGGCAGACCGAAGCCGCCGCACACCACGTCACCCAGGAAATCCAAAAGAACGTAATCGAAATCCCAATCATGAAAGCCCAGCTTTTCCAAAAGCTCGAACCCGTGAATGATGCCCCGGCCGCCACAGCCACGGCCCACTTCGGGGCCGCCAAGCTCCATGGCGAAAACACCGCCGCGCTTGAAACAGACATCACCGATGGCGACCTGTTCGCCCGCGAGGCTTTTCTTGGTCGAGGTTTCAATGATCGTGGGGCACGCCTTGCCGCCAAAAAGCAGGCTGGTCGTGTCGGATTTCGGATCGCACCCGATCAGCAAGACACGCTTGCCTTGCTCGGCCATCATGTGGCTGAGGTTTGCAAGTGTGAAACTTTTGCCGATGCCACCCTTTCCATAGATCGCGATGATCTGGGTCTTCTGGGTGGGCTCCCCTTCGTGGATCACATCCGCCAGGTCTTCATGCGCTTCATCTCGTAGGCGTTGGTCGAAATCTTTTAGATTAGGTATGTCGTCCTTCACGCGGCGTCCTCCCAATTGAGTATCATTTTCAGGCAAGCAGGGTCTTCAAACGCCGTGCGATAGGCTTTCGGAGCCTGTTCGGCGGGGGCCTTGTGGGTTATCAAGCCACCAAGGCTCAACGCGCCGGTTTCGATCAGCGCCGCCGTGGCGTGCAGGTCTTCGGGCGTCCATTCAGCAGCCACCCGGAACCGAGCCTCCTTCATGAAGGCCGGCGGAAACGCAAAGCTCAGGGCCTGCGGGTAAAAGCCCGCCAGAACGATCTCGCCGCCTTTGGCGATGCGCCCAACCAGATCATTGAGAATGTCCGGATTGCCCGATGCGTCATAAATTGCGCGATAATCTTGGCGGGTGTCCTCTTGGGGGTTGATGACCTCATAGCCTTCGGCACCACTGCACCGGTCGGCTTGGGTTTCCCACACCGTCGGCGCAGGCGCCCCTGCCGCAACGGTCAGCCGCGCCAGAAGGCGGCCCAGCACACCATGCCCCACAATCAAGTCCGGCACGGTCTTGTCCAGCCCGGCCATCGCATGGCGAGCCGTCGCTGCCAGCGCCAGAAGCGCGCCCTCTGCCCCGAGCGCGGGATCGATGCGCGTGACGCGCCCGGCATCGGTTACAAGCCGCGACGCAGCGCCACCGAACAGGCCATAGGCCTCACTGAAACAATTCGACCCGGGGACGAAAACCGTATCTCCGGCCTTGAAACCCGTTCCCGGTCCAGCCTCCACCACTTCGCCCGCGGCCTCATAGCCGGGCACAAGCGGATAGCCCATGCCAGGAAATGACGGCATTTTCCCAGACCAGAACAGCTTTTCGGTGCCCGTGGAAATCCCCGAATGCGCAACATCGACGACAATATCACCTGCGCCCGGCGCCTTGAGCGCAAGGGTGTCCAAATGAAGATCCTCAGGACCATTCAGGTAGACAGCGCGGGTATGCATGGTCGCCTCCTGTCTGTCTTTCCACGACCCTCAAACGGAGTCTGCGGAAATTGGCGGTAGTGCCAGTTGTAAGCCTAACCATACACGCCCATATGTCAATATTAGTTTACACTTTAGGTGTATTAGATGTCAGACAGGCTTGACGCAAGTCAGGACGCGCGTCACGTAAGGCCGCCGCGGGCGGGGCTGACTGGATCGTAGGAATCCAGCCTCTTCGCACAGCTCTGAAATCCGCTCGGGCGATCGCGCCCGTCCGGTGCCCATCGCCATGGTATAAAAGGAAAAATAGATGTCTCCCGCGCGCTCGGGCCGCGCCCCGCCCGCCATCGGTTCGGAGATGATCAAACGCCCGCCCGGCGGAAGCGCAACAAAGGCCTTGGCCAGCAAATCGCGCACCGTCGCATCGTCATGATCATAGAGCACACGGACAAGGGATATGGCATCAGCCCCCCTGGGCAAAGCCCCATCGCGGAACGATCCGGGATGCAGCGAGACACGATCCAAAATCCCCGACGAGGCCAAGCGCGACTCAGCAGCCGGAATCACACTCGGCAAATCCACCAGCATGGCGCGCAACCGGCGGTGCCGCCGCAAAGCCTCGGACAGGAAAACGCCCGATCCGCCGCCCACGTCCATCACGGTATCCACCCCGCGCAATGACACGGCGCGCAGCGTATCCGCGGCCACAAGCACTTGCGACTTGGCCATCAGGCCGGAATACCGCAGGGCCTCATCACGTGCCACATCGCAGCCCCCACTCATCACATAGGGCCAGAATTGCGCCAGATGCGTCTCGCCCTTACCACGCAAGATTGCGACCGGGTCCGCCATATCCTTGTAGAACGCCGCGTTGTGCCGGATCATATCCGTCAGCCCCGGCACCCCAAGAATAGCCGCCCCTTTGCGCGCCAGGGAAAAGCGCCCATCCCGCCCACGTTTGAGCAAGCGCAGGGCGGTGCCCGCCTGCAACAAAGTCTCCATTCGGTCATGTGGCACTTGGCGCCCAAGCGCCGCCTCTTCAGCAGTCACAGGGCCGCTTAAAAGGTCTTGAAGCACCTCCAGATCGATCAAGGCCAGCAGCACTTGAGAGGCAACAAAGCCTTGCAAAATATCGAAAATCTCGGCGCCATCCCGACGCGCCAAGGATCCGATCAGCGGAACATTCGCGGCGAATTTCTGAAATCCGGGCCTTGCCACCAGACGCGCAAACCATCCCCGCCATTGGCTTTTGGGCCGCGCGGCCCGGCCCGGCAAGTCACTCAACGCGGACACCGGTCAGACCTGATAGCGTTCAGGTAGCTTGGGCATGATCGCCTGCGCCTGATGCCGCACCATCTTGGCCAAATCCGCCTCACCCGGACAGGACGGGATCGAGGCGATGGCCCCAGCCAGAATATCCGACAAATGCGCCGTGGCCCCCTTCACTCCAAGTGTGGCAACCGCGTTTGGCCGCCCATGCAGGTCGTCCTGACCCACCGGCTTGCCCAGCGCCTCTTCGTCCAGAAGTGCATCACGCAGATCATCGGCGACCTGAAACGCCTCACCGATCAAAGCCCCAAGATCGCGCCATGGCTCGGGGTCATGACCGGCCGAAATCGCACCCATTTCCGTCGACGCAATAAACAGCGCCGCCGTTTTCGACATATGATAGGCCCGCAGATCAATCGAGGCTTCGCTTTCCCAGCCTTGCCCGGCGCAAATACCGCCCGGCATGCCCGACCGCTGCGACAGCGACAGAACCAGCTGCGCCGCGCGCAGGTCTGCACCTTCCGCCCGCCCCGCCCGCGCGAGGATTTCAAACGCCAACATAATAAGGCTATCGCCGGTCAAAACCGCCAAAGGCTCGGAATACGCGCGATGCACCGTCGGTTTGCCACGCCGGGTATCGGCATTGTCGAAACAGGGCAGATCATCATGCACCAGACTGGCGCAGTGGATCAATTCCAGCGCGGCTGCCGCAGCATCACTCATCGCCGGGCAATCATCGCCACAGGCGCCAGCCACCGACAAAAGGATCGTCGGCCGTATCCGCGCGCCTCCGGGCAAAATTGCGTAACTCAAGGCTTGGCTCAATTTGGCCGGGGCTGTCTCGACTTGCACGCGGCCAAGCGCGCGCGCCAAGGCGCTGTCAATCCGGTCGGATAGATGCATTTCACCCTCCTTGAAGTAAGTCTTGTCATACTTTTATGACATCTATTGTGTAAATTACACTGGACACTTTTGTCGAACGAGTCAACACTCGGGCCATGACATCCAAGGCTTTCTCCGGATCTGCGGGATCGCGCGCAATCGTGATTGGCGCAGGCGTCGCGGGCCTTGCTGCCGCAGCGCGTCTTGCGCAGGCCGGTCTGCACGTCACCGTGCTGGAACGCCATTCCGCCCCCGGCGGGCGCATGCGCACCCTGCCCTCGGCGGCTGGCCCTGTGGATGCGGGACCGACCGTTCTGACCATGCGCGCGGTCTTTGACGACCTATTCCAGACGCTCGGAACGCGGCTTGAGGATCATGTCACGCTTATCCCCCAGCACTGCATCGCGCGGCATTTCTGGCCAGACGGCAGTACGCTGGACCTGTTTGATGACGAGGCTAGGAACGCCGACGCGATCCACGCCTTTGCCGGAGCGCGCGCCGCCAAGCAATTTCACAAGTTCGCACATCGCGCACGCCGGTTGTTCAACGGCTTTGATGCGCCGATGATGCAGGCCCCTGCCCCGTCCTTGCCAAAGCTTGCAATGCATGTTGCGGCCCGGCCATGGCTGATACCGGACATGGCCCCCACGGCGACACTCGCGCAATTGCTTGATCGCAGTTTTGATGACTCGCGACTTGCGCAGCTTTTTGGCCGCTACGCCACCTATGTAGGCGGTTCACCCTATGAAGTGCCCGCGCTCCTCTCGCTTATTTGGCAGGCCGAGGCGGCGGGGGTCTGGGCCGTCAAAGGCGGCATGCATCAATTGGCCTGTGCGCTGCAATCGCTCGCCAACAGCAAGGGAGTGCAGTTTCACTATGACGCGGATGTCTCTGACGTCATGGTCGACGCAGGTCGCGCCACGGGTGTTCGGCTGACAGACGGAACGATCCATACCGCCAATACCGTCGTTTTCAATGGCGACCCCCGCGCCTTGGCCACCGGCCTTTTGGGCAAACCCGCAACTTCTGTCGCGCCACAAACCAAACGCATCCCGCGCAGTCTTTCGGCCGAAGTCTGGGCCTTTGCGGCCACGCCAAATGGTCCTGATCTGGCCTATCACAATGTGTTTTTCCGCGATCAGGCGAAACCTGAGTTCGATGCCATTGCCCAAGGCCGCCTTGTGCCTGATCCTACCCTTTATATCTGCGCCCAGGATCGCGCGACGGGTGCGGCGCCACCGTCAGTTGAACGGTTCGAGATCATTGCCAACGCCGCCGCCCTGACTGACATGCAGAGCCCCGAGGAGTTTTCCCGATGCCAGACTCGCAGCTTCCAGACGCTGGCCAAATTCGGCCTGACCTTCGATCCGATACCGCAGAGGCCCGCGCTGACCACGCCGCAGGGCTTCGACACCCTTTTTCCAGCGACGGCCGGTTCCCTCTACGGGCAGAGCCCACATGGCACGACCGCAGCTTTTCAGAGGCCCACGGCCCGGACACCGATCACGGGGCTGTATCTGGTCGGGGGTGGGACGCATCCGGGGGCGGGTGTGCCGATGGCAGCCCTCTCCGCGCGGCACGCGGCCGAGGCGATCTTGAGCGACCGAACTTCAACATCGCGGTCCCGCCAAACGGATACGCATGGTGGTATATCGACGGGATCAGTGACGGCGGCGGGCGATCGCTAAGCATCATCGCCTTCATCGGCTCGGTGTTTTCACCTTGGTATGCATGGTCAGGGCGGCGCGCGCCGGAAAACAACGTCTGCATCAACGTGGCCACCTATGGCCCGGGCGGGCGCTTCACAATGACCGACCGAGGGCACAGCGCCCTACGCCAATCGCCGGATCACTTTACGGTTGGCCCCTCATCCTTGCACTGGACTGGCGAAGAGCTGGTGATTGCCATCAACGAAATCGGCTCACCGCCTTTGGTATCGCGGGTGCGGGGCACAATCAGGGTGCGCCCCGCGGCGCTGACCTCGGTGGAATTGCCGCTGACCGAGGACGGCGCGCATATCTGGCGCCCCTTCGCCCCAACATGTTCAATCCGCGTCGACCTTGAGGCGCAGGGTTGGCAATGGGATGGGCATGGCTATTTCGATGCCAACTTTGGCACGCGCGCCCTTGAACAAGACTTCAGCTATTGGACATGGGGGCGTTTTCCCACCGGGCGCGGCTCCACCTGCTTTTACGATGCCAAACGGCTTGATGGCTCGGAAATTGGGGTCGGTGTTCAATTTGACGAGTGCGGTCATGCCAAAGCCATCACACTTCCCCCAAAGGCACGGTTGAAACGCAGCCTTTGGGCCTTGCGCCGCGAAATCCGCGCTGATTCCGGGGCGCAACCCACACAAGTTCAAAGCATGCTGGATGCACCATTCTACAGCCGCGCAACGGTAAAAACCCGGATCAACGGTGAGGACACGATCGGCGTGCACGAAGCGCTTGATCTCAAACGCTTTCGCTCGCCACTGCTCAAGCCGATGCTGGCCGTGCGCGTGCCGCGCCGGAACCGCTGGCGCTTCGACTAGCTTTCCGAGGGTGCGGCGGCCTCATCGGGGTTCAAACGCAGCACCGACAGGTTCAGGGCCCCAGCAACGCTGACCCAAACGAGATACGGGATGAACAACGCACCGGCCAACCAATCCACCATCCAAAGCGCGACCATCGTCGCCGCGACCGACACCCATAGCCCACCCAGCACAATCAAGCCAAGGCGCATATTCCGCAGGCCGAAAAATACAGGCGTCCACAGACCGTTCAGCGCGATTTGCAAAGACCACAGCGCCATAGCCAAACCATTGTCAGGGCTGATTGCGGCGCGGGCGCCTGCTGTCGCCATACAAATATAAAGGGTTGTCCAGGCCACAGGGAACAGCCAATTGGGTGGGGTCCAGCTGGGTTTGTTCAATCGCTTATACCATGCCCCGGGCGGAAACAGGCCGCCTGTGCTACCCGCTGCGAAACAAGCCGCCAGGAAAATCGCGAAATAGACCCAAATCATGCCGTGACACTACCTTCCGCAGCAGGTTGCTTCAATGCCTCATTACGTGCGGCATCCTGCGCCTTGAGACCTGCCATGGTCTCATAGAGCGTATCGCTCCAGTCATTCACAGGCACAGTTTCCTCTGCGGCCGCCTTGACCAGAAACGCCGTTTCGGGCGCGGGCTGCGCAAAGATCACCGGCGATGTTGGCATGACCACGCTGCCCGCCGCGCGCAGGCCAGACAGGCACAACCACCGCAATTTTTGCGCCCCATTGGTGCGGGCCCGCGCCGAGATCGAATCACATCCCGCACGGCGCAACTGACAACCAATCCCCGCGTAGATATAGCGCGCCGCAAAAATGCCCGGACGACACGAAAGCGGCAAGGCTGCGATTCCGGCCTCGGACCGGGCATAAAGCTCATCCGCCTCATGCAACAACCGTTTCACCAATTGGGCGACAACCGGCGTCGGGCGCGGCGATTCAAGAAAGGCCTCTGGCGCAAGCCCCGCCTCCTCCATCCAGTCTGTGGGCAGGTAAAGCCGCCCCTCACGCGCGTCTTCGCCGACATCGCGGGCAATGTTGGTCAACTGCATCGCCACACCCAAATCACTGGCCCGCGCCAGCGCATTTTGGTCGCGCACTCGCATCAAAACGCACATCATCACGCCCACCGCCGCGGCGACGCGGGCCGCGTAACTGCGCAACTCGGACAGGGTCGCGTAACGTGTGTCCATTGCGTCCCACGCCAAACCTTCCAAAAGCGCCTCTGGCAAGGCGCGCGGCATGTCGTAATCTTCGATCATGGCAGCAAAGGCGCGATCAGCCGGTGAATTGCGCGGCTTGCCCGCATAGGCCAGATCCAACCGCGCGTGCAGGCGCAAGACGGCGCTGGCCTTTTCGGGCTGCAAGTCCACTGCGTCATCCGCCAGACGGCAAAATGCATAAAGCGCCAAGGCCGGATTGCGTACATGGGCCGGCAACAGGCGCGATGCGGCGTGAAACGACAATGACCCATGTCTTATCGCCGCCTCGCAATGCGCCATATCCTGCGGGGCAATCATCTTTCGGCCACCGTTTCGGGGTCGGGCACAAGGCTATCCAACACCTCGGCGCTGGAAATCACCCCCGGCAGTCCGGCCCCCGGATGCGTGCCCGCGCCCACCAAATACAGACCGTCCGCCTCCTCGCTCACATTGTGCGGCCGGAACCATGCACTCTGCAAAATCCGCGGCTCGATCGAGAACCCCGAGCCATGGGGACTAAGGTATCGGTCCCGAAAGGTTTCCGGCGTGAACACGGTTGAGGCCGTCAGGTGATCACCCAAGCCGGGCAATAGCTGATCCTCCAGAACCTTTTGCACCTTCTGACGATATCCCTCTGCCGCTTTGGTCCAATCCACCGGGTCATCATGGCCCAGATGCGGCACGGGGCTGAGGGCATAGAACGTGTCGCCCCCCTCGGGCGCGACACTGGGATCAGTCACGCTGGGGCGATGCACATAAAGGCTCATATCGTCAGACAGATGTCCGTTAATAAAGATATCACGCACAAGCCCCTTGTAACGCGGCCCATTAAGGATGGTGTGATGCCCCGCCTTGGGCCAGCGGTCTTTGGTGTTGCGGGTGCCGAAATACCAAACGAAAAGCCCCATCGACCAGCGTGAGCGCTTCAACTTTTGAGGCGTCCACCGCTTGCGCTGGTCATTTCGCAACAGCCGATCATAGGTATGGCCTGCATCGGCATT
>Ga0102929_1001912_pt1 | contig 12392 bp, 8 predicted proteins | sample SalPonR1_B_D2_MG_FD_78510 | JGI IMG/M metagenome (GOLD analysis project Ga0102929, IMG submission 78510) | Salt pond soil microbial communities from South San Francisco under conditions of wetland restoration - Salt Pond MetaG R1_B_D2_MG | ecosystem: Environmental > Aquatic > Marine > Intertidal... | reverse complement strand
GGAACGTCCACGACCCGCACGATGGCGGCATCGAGGGTCACGACGGGTTCGGGTCCGGGCGCGCCGGCGACCTCGCCGCCGTAGAGGTAGATCCCGGGCCGGGCACCCGTGCCCTCCGGGAGTTCACTCCAGAAGGCGGCGGCGGAGTTGGCGATGTGCCGCTCGACGTGCGCGGGCGGGTCGAGGTGGTCGATCACCGACTGGAACGCGCGGACCTGATCGCCGCTTCCGGGCCGCCCGGGCTCGTCCGCCGAGTGCAGGTGGGTGAACACGCCGGTCCACGTGACGCCCGGCAGGTCGAGGGCCCGGGCGATCTCCGGCGCCCAGCGCTCGACGTCGTCCGCGCGCAGGCCCGCCCTGCCCATTCCGGTGTCGATCTCGACGTGGAGCCGTACGGGAGCCTGCCCGGCGGCCGCCGCGAACCCCTCGATCTCCGCGACCGACGACACGGTCGCCTCGGCGGCCGACGCCAAGACCTCCTCCTCCATGCCGGGCGCGAACGGTCCGAACACCACCACACGGTCGGTCACACCCTGGTCCCGGAGCGCGCGGGCCTCGGAGGCCGTCGCGACCCCGAAGCATCGCACCCCGACCTCCCGCAGCACCGGGACGACATGGCGCGTACCGAGCCCGTAGGCGTCCGCCTTGACCATCGCGATGAGGGGTGCGTCCGGAGAGAGGGCGGAGCGTACCCGCACGAGGTTCGTGGCCAGCGCGTCCAGGTCGAGGAGGGCGCGACAGCGGAGGGGTGGGTTCGTTGACATGGCGCCGGGAAGATGCGACGAGTTGCTCGTGAACGACACTCCCTCCCCCGTGCCCGACCCGGCCCCCGGCCACGACCACGCCCAGCGCGCGGAGGGGCAGCTCGACCGTGCCCTCGACCTGGTGCGGTTCCTCCGCTCCGCCTGCCCCTGGGACGCTGCGCAGACCGCGGAATCGCTCGTCCCGCACCTGCTCGAGGAAGCGGCCGAGACCGCCGACGCCATCCTCGACGGGGACACGCGCCGGCTCGAGGACGAACTCGGCGATCTGCTCCTCAACCTCGCCTTCCAGATCGTCGTTGCCGAAGAGTCCGACACGCTCGACGCCGAGTCCGTCACATCCGGGCTCGAGGCCAAGATGCGGCGACGACATCCGCACCTGTACGGCGACGGCCCGAAGGAGTCGTGGGAGGCGATCAAGGCGCGCGAGCGGGCAGCCGCGCAGCGGCCAGCCGACTCCGAAGCCGACTCCGACGTGGGCGGCGCAGCCGGCACGGATGCGGACGCTCCCGTCGATCCACACCCGGGTGTCCTCTCCGGACTCGCCCGCGGTCTCGATCCGTTGACGGCGGCGTATCGGATCCAGGACCGCGTGGCGGGCGTCGGGTTCGACTGGGAGGACGCGCAGGGCGCGCTGGAGAAGGCCCGGGAGGAGCTGGACGAGGTCGCGGACGAGCTGGCGGAAACGGCCGGAGTCCCGGACCCGGACGCCCCACCCACCGAGGCGCTCGTCGAGGAGGTCGGAGATCTGCTGTTCGCCGCCGTCAACGTGGCGCGTCTGGCGGGCGTCCACCCCACCACGGCACTCGCGGCGGCCAACCGCAAGTTCATGGGGCGGTTCGAGGCCGTCGAGCGCATCGCACGGGCCGAGGGCCTGCGGATGGAGGAGGCGTCGCTGGACGAACTCGACGCGATCTGGAACCGGGTGAAGGCGGGCGAGACCGGCGACTGAGCCGGGCGGCCCCGACGACGACCGATGCGGCGGTGCCGGGGCCGGTGACCGGTCGCGTCGGGTCAGTACCCGGCGTCGAGGTCCACCACGTTCCTCATGTGGGCCACGTCCCCCGCGATCCAGGCCCCGAGGTTGTGCAGGATCAGATCGGTCTCCCGCCGCCAGAAGTGATCCGTCACGCAGGAGACGTGGGGCGTCACGAGGACGTTGTCCAGCCCCCACAGCGGCGAATCCTCGCCCAGCGGCTCGGTGGCGAAGACGTCGAGGCCCGCCCCCCGGATTCGACCTTCCCGCAGCGCGTCGACGAGGGCGTCTTCCTCGACGATCGCGCCTCGCGCCACATTCACCAGAATGGCGTCCGGCTTCATCCGGACGAAGGCGTCCGCGTCGATCATCCCGCGCGTCTCGGGCGTGTCCGGTGCGGTGACCACCACGGCGTCGCTGTGGCGGAGGATGCGATCCAGTCCGTGTTCACCGGTGACCATCTCGACCCCGTTCTCGTCGTCCGAGGACGTGCGCCGCAGTCCGATGACGCGGGCGCCGAGCGCGGTGAGACGTCGACCCAACTCGCGCCCGATTCCGCCGTATCCGACGATTCCCACCGTGCTCTCCGACAGCTCCCGGATCGGCGAATCGGCCGAATAGAAGGGCTCGGTGTCCCAGACCGCGTCACGCTGATTCGTGACGGCGAAGTCGAACCCGCGGAAGAAGTGCAGGATCATGCCCAGCACCGTCTCGGCCATCGGAGGACCGTGCACCCCCGCGGTGTTCGTGAACACGGGATCGCGCGCCCGGAGCTCGTCGGTGATCGAGCTTCCCACGCCGGCCGATCCGGAGTGCACCCACCGGATCCCGGTGCCGGCGGCGATGACGTCGGGGTGGATCCCGAATCCCATGTAGACCTCGGCGTCTTCCACCGCCTCGAGCACCGACGGGTGCGCGGCGGCCGAGCCGTCTCCGGTGCCCTCGGCGGGGGCGTCCAGCATGGCGAGCGACCAGTCGTCCGGCAGCTCCGCACGCAGCTCGCGCTCGAACCAGTCTGGACGCGCCCATATCGGGCGCTGGTCGTTCATGTCGACGACGAGTCGAGCCATGGGGACTACGGCGTGAGCCGGTTCATGAGGCGCGGGAAGGGAATCATTTCACGGATGTGGTGACGGCCCGTGATCCAGCCGACCGTTCGCTCGAGTCCGAGGCCGAAGCCGGAGTGCACGAAGGAGCCGTATCGGCGAAGATCGAGGTACCAGGAGTAGGCCTCCTCCGGGAGGTTCTCCTCCCGGATCCGCTCCAGCAGCCGACCCAGGTCGTCTTCGCGCTGGCTCCCGCCGATGATCTCGCCGTAGCCCTCCGGCGCCAGCAGGTCGTCGCACAGGACGGTGCGGGGGTCGTCCGGGTTCTCCTTCATGTAGAAGGCCTTGGCCTGCTTCGGGTAGTCGTGCACGAACAGCGGCACGTCCCGGCCCTCCATCAGCATCGCCTCGTCCGGCGCGCCGAGATCCTCACCCCACTCGATTTCGCTCCCCTTCCCCTTCAGGACCTCCACGGCCTCGGTGTAGCTGATCCGCTCGAAGGGCTTCTCGATGACGGGCTCGAGCTTCGACACGTCCCGCTCGAGCGTCTCGAGCTCCTCGGCACACCGATCGACCGCGCGGCCGACGATGTAGCGGACGAAGTCCTCCTGGAGGCGCATGTTGTCGTTCGAATCCGCGAACGCGACCTCCGGCTCGACCATCCAGAACTCGGTGAGGTGTCGACGCGTCTTCGACTTCTCGGCGCGGAAGGTCGGGCCGAAGCAGTAGACCTTCCGGAAGGCCGGGCAGGCCGTCTCGACGTAGAGCTGACCCGTCTGCGCGAGGTAGGCGTTCTCCCCGAAGTAGTCGGTGGAGAAGAGCGTGCCGGCGTGCTCCCCGATCGATCCCGTGAGGATGGGCGTGTCGATGCGGGTGAATCCGCGCTCGTAGAAGAAGTCCGTGATCGCCTGCTGCACCTCGTGCCGAACGCGGAGGCCCGCGCGCTGCATCGACGAGCGGAGCCACAGGTGGCGGTGGTCGAGAAGGAAATCGACCCCGTGCTCCTTGGGCTGGATCGGGTATTCCTCGGCGATCTGGATCACCTCGAGCCCGGTCACGCCGAGCTCGACGCCGCCCGGTGCGCGATCATCGAGCCGGACCTCGCCCTCGACGATCACCGTGCTCTCCTGCGTCAGCGTCGGATGGGCCTCCCAGACGCTCTCGTCCAGCTGCTTCTGGAGGAAGACGCACTGCACGATCCCCGTGCCGTCACGGACGACCGCGAAGGCGACCTTGCCGTGCGATCGGGTGGTATCGACCCATCCGGCGACCCGGACGGTCTCGCCCGCGTGGTCCTTCAGGTCGGCGACTTCGGTGAACTCGGACATCTGCAGGTCTGGATGGAGGGGCGTCGGGAGTGCGAAGGACCGGGCGCGGGCGCCGGAAGTACCGGCTCCGGAAGGTAGGAAGCCCGTCCGGGCATCGGAAGGCGCATACGCGCCGGTCCGGGCCGGCAGACCGTGCCGTCGTCGGACACGCGGTGGTCCTCGCGAGGCAGTGGTCCTGTCAGGGGCGGCGGTCCTACCAGGGGTTGAGCGTGTACCCCCGGCTCTGGAACCAGTGGAGGGCCGTCATGGCCGACAGCCCCATCTCGACGCCCGGCAGGAGCTCGGCCCGGTCGACCCCACGGGCTCCCGCGGTCTGCCCGCAGAGCACGATCTCCACACCGTTGGCCAGAAGCTCCTCGATCAGCGTCCGGGAGGGATTCTCGAGGTCGTCGAAGCGCGCTCCGTACGCCTCGTCGTTCAGGAGCGCGTGCCAGCCGCTGCCGTGCACCACGGCGGCGAGGTGGATGCGATCCGGATCGACGCCGTGGCGCGCATGGAGATTGAGGAACCGGGCCAGCGTCACGTAGCCGGGGTCCACGTCCGTGGGCTCGTCGGCCCCGTCCACCATCTCCCACACGACGCGGTACTCGTGATCGGCGGGCATGGTGAAGGTCGGATCCTCGACCGCGAACGTCGGTCCCGCGGATTCGATCACCGGTCCGGCCTGCTGCATCCCGGACCCGCCCTGTGCGGCGAGCGGCGCAGGGAGAGCGACCACGGCGACGAGGGTGGACCCGCCGAGCACGGCGACGGACCGGAGGAAACGGCGTGTGTTCATGAGCGTCGGGGCGGTGGCGACGAGCGCCGGGGTGGACAGGAGAGCTTCCGTCGAAACGTAGCCGGGCGCCCCACGGGCAGCCACGGGCAGCCCGGAGCAGCCCAGAGCAGCCCAGAGCAGCCCGGAGCAGCCCGGAGCAGCCCGGGGCCGAGGCGGCTCACGGTACCGAGCCGACGCGAAGCGCGCTGTCCGCACCATCGCCAGTTGGACGCGACTACCCGACCTCGTACAGCTCCAGCCGGTGTGCGTGCCGGGCTCGCAGCACGCCTCGGACCGCCGCATGCGCCGGGTCCTGCAGTTGGGGATCCGCCTCGATGATGTCGCGCGCGAGCCGCTGCGCCACCTGCAGGAGGTCCCCGTCCACCTCGATGTCGGCGAACCGGAGATGGGGATCGTGCCCACTCTGCTGGGAACCGAACAGGTCCCCCTGACCGCGGATCCGCAGGTCGGCGTTCGCGATCCGGAATCCGTCCGTCGTGTCACGGAAGATCTTCAGGCGCTCCAGCGCTCCCTCCGTCGGCTCGGCCACCAGGTGGCAGAAGCTCCGCGCCGCGCCCCGTCCCACACGTCCTCTCAGCTGGTGCAGCTGCGAAAGGCCGAACCGCTCCGCGTGCTCGATGACCATGACGCTCGCGTTCGGTACGTCGATCCCGACCTCGATGACGGTGGTGGCGACGAGAAGGTCGAGGTCTCCATCGACGAATGCCCGCATCGTCGCGTCCTTCTCGTCGCTCGAGAGCTGGCCGTGCAGCAGCCCGAGCCGAAAGTCCGGAAACACCTCCTCCGAGAGCCGCTCGTATTCTTCCGAGGCGGCGCGCAGATCCGTCTTCTCGGACTCCTCGACGAGGGGATACACGATGTAGGCCTGGCGACCGGCCTCGAGCTCACCCGCCACGCGCCGGTATACGTCGTCGCGCTGCGCCGCTCCGTGCAGCGTGGTCTCGATCGGGGTGCGACCGGGTGGAAGCTCATCGAGCACGCTGATGTCGAGCTCGCCGTACAGCGTGAGCGCCAGCGACCGCGGGATCGGCGTCGCCGACATGAGGAGCACGTCGGGCGCCGGATCCCCGGTGCCGAGCGCCATCCGCTGCTTCACGCCGAACCGATGCTGCTCGTCGACGACCACGAGTCCGAGCCGGGCGAAGTCGACCCCTTCCTGGATCAGCGCGTGGGTCCCCACGACGAGGTCGCCGTCCCCCGACGCGATCTCGGCGAGCGCCGCTCGTCGATCTGCGGCACCGAGACGGCCGGTGAGCAACGTGACCGTGACGCCCAGCGGCTCGACCAGTTCACGCAGCTTCCGGGCGTGCTGTTCGGCCAGGATCTCGGTCGGCGCCATCAGCGCGGCCTGCCAGCCCGACTCCACCGCGACGATCATCGAGAACAGCGCCACCAGCGTCTTCCCCGCCCCGACGTCTCCCTGGAGCAGCCGGTTCATGCGGTGGGTGGACGTCATGTCCGCGGTGATCTCCCGCAGCGCCCCGGCCTGCGCACCGGTGAGCTCGAAGGGGAGGGCCTCCACGAGGGGGCGCACCAGTTCGTTCGTCCGCCCGAACCGGATCCCCGGGCGCTCCACCCGCTCCCGATGCCGCACGATCGCCTGCACCAGCTGCAGGAAGAACAGCTCGTCGAAGGCGAGCCGACGGCGTCCGAACTCGGCCTCGGACGGCGTGGCGGGTCGATGCAGCCGATCCAGCGCGTCGCGGAGCGGGAGGAGCTGGAGCTCGGAGCGAACGCTCTCGGGCAGCCACTCCTCGCGCGCCACCAGATCGAGCAGCGCATCGAGGTTCTTCTCGAACACGGTCCGCAGCACCCACTGCGGAACGTCCTCGCTGGCGGGATAGGTCACGAACACCGTGCCGTCGGCCTCGACGACGGCGCCATCCCCGTCCGCGTCGGAGGCGCGCTGCAGGATGGTGTACTCCCGCGGCTGGATCTGCTTCCCGTGGAAGAACTTCACCGGGCCACTCACGAGAACGGTGTCCCCCTCTCGGAGCTTCCGGTCCAGCCACGGCTGACCGGGCCACGCAGCGGTGATCCGCCCGCTGTCGTCCTCCAGAATCGCCTGGAAGATCCGCAGACGTGCCCGGGTCGGGATGACGCCCTTCGTGCGAATCCGTCCGACGACGTTGGCGTCCATCCCCACGTCCAGATCCGAGATGTCCTGGACGGTCGATGCGTCGTCGTAGCGACGTGGTACGTGGTAGAGCACGTCGCGCGCGGTCAGCAGGCCCATCCGCCGGAAGTGCTCGGCCCGACGGGGACCCACGCCCTTCAGGAACTGGACGGGCTTCTCGAGCAGCGAGAAATCGACGGGCTCGTCGCGTCGGCTCACGAGCGTCGCCTCACGTACGGGTAGCGCGCGGAGGACGACGCACGGTGCGTTCGGTCGAAGGGCAGCGCGTCACGTGCGACTCAGTCCTCTGCGAAGACGCCTTCGAGGAAGCTCTCGACGTCGAAGGGCTGGAGGTCGTCCAGCTGCTCGCCCGTCCCGACCAGCTTCACGGGAAGTCCGTACTCCTCCCGAAGCGCCACCACGATGCCTCCGCGAGCCGTCGAGTCCATCTTGGTGAGCGCCACACCGGTCAGGTCGAGCACCTGCCCGAACGCCTTCACCTGCTGGAGCGCGTTCTGCCCGATGGTGGCGTCGAGCACCATGAGTGTCTCGTGTGGTGCCCCGTCGAGTTTCCGCCGAACCACCCGGTCGACCTTGCCGAGTTCCGCCATCAGACCACGATTGGTGTGGAGGCGGCCGGCGGTGTCGATGAGGATGACGTCGCTCTTGCGGGAAAGGCCGGCCTCCATGGCGTCGAAGGCGACGGCCGCGGGGTCCCCGCCCTGCTGGCCCGCCACGAAATCGACGCCGATACGCTCGGCCCACATCCGCAGCTGCTCGACGGCCCCGGCCCGGTACGTGTCGCCCGCCGCCAGAAGCACGCTCTGCCCCTCGGCGTGCAGGAGATTGGCCAGCTTGGCGACCGTCGTCGTCTTTCCGACGCCGTTCACGCCGGCGATGAGATAGACGGTCGGCGGTGTTTCGGCCGCCTGGAGCTCCATCTCGACGTCGTCCGACTCGAGGATCTCCCGTACCTCCTCGCGGAGAGCCTCGCGGATCGCGGTTCCGTCCCGCGCCTTCCCGCGACGCACCGCGGTCTCCACCGCGTCCACGAGACGAAGCGACGTCCGGACGCCGAAGTCCGCGCCGATCAGCTTCTCCTCGAGGGACTCCAGCGTCTCGTGGTCCATCCTGCCCGCGAGTACGCGAACATCGGTCAGCGCGAGGTCGACCGCGCGCTTCCAGAGGGACTTCTTTCGTTCCTGCTTCGTCTTGAAGAGTCGAGCCATGGGATGGGTCGGGTGTCGTGTCTCGGGCGACTCGAAATCTAGCGATCTTCCCTGCGCGGGAAGGGGCGGACGGGTCGGATTCGGTTCAGCGGAGTCCCGCACGGCGACGCCCGATCCACTCGGCGGACAGCAGACCGACGAGGAGCAGCCAGGGCCACCAGGCGTCACGGAGGGGGCGAGCGGTCGCGTCGGCCTGCCGGCCGGCGCCAGCCATGCCGGCGATGTCGTCGACGAGCGCGGTGTCCCTCGCGAACCTCATCTCCGACCCCGACGGCTGGACGGTGATACTCCCGGTCGCCGTCGGGGAGCCGGCGGCCTCGGCGCCCGACCCGACCAGCCGGGCCGACCAGTCGACCACCGTGCGTTCGGCGAATCCGGGCACGCGCGCGACGGGACCCGCCGCCACCGGGATCGTGTCGGTCCGAAGCATCGCGCCGGAGCGCGCCTCGCTCCAGACGATCTCGACCGCCGGGGGGGCGTCGGTGGACGCCGACGGATCGCCGGGCGCCGTGCTGTCGGGCGCCTCCGATCCCACCAGTACGTCGATGGACCCGCCGGGGACCACATCGCGGTCGCGCGGACCGAACCCGGAGGTGCGGGTGGACCCGTCCGGTGTGAGTGCCCACGCCGCGAGGCCCGACCAGAGCCGTCGATAGAGCTCCCGCGCGTCCCCCTCCCGCAGCGCCCAGCGCCAGAATCCCTCGGCGCGCGCGGTGACGATGCGCTCCCCGTCCCCGAGGCGGAGATCGAAGGCCGGGACCGGTGTGCCCGTACCACCTCGCTGGAGCAGGATGGGGGATCCCTCGGCGGTGCCGCCGGTCCGTACATCGGTGAGCGGGGGCAGACCGAGCAGCTCGAGCCCCGTCAACTCCGCGGCGATCGGCGATGCAGGCAGATCCGCGGCGACATACCACTCACCGGGCTGGGCCGGACCCGGTGGTGCCGCTTCGGAGGGGACCCCCGAGGCGGGGGCGAGCTCGAGCCGCCTCGGAACACCCCGGGCGAGCGCCACGAGGCCCGTGTCCAGCGCCGGGGCGGCCTGCAGCACCGTCATCTCCGCCCGGCTCAGCGCGGCGCGAACCTCCGCACCGTCCACGATGGCCGGTGCGTCGGACAGTCGGAGCCAGCGATCGTCCGCGAGTGCGTGGAACCCGCGCGCTCGGAGGCCCGACGTTTCGTCCAGAAGCGGAACCAGGCTTCGGAACTCCCAGTCCGGCGCCCACGACACGGCCACGATTCCGCCCCCGGGATCCCGCAGGCCGAGCACCGCGACACGACGATCGTCCTCCTCGTAGGCGTCCCCCGCGACGAGTCCGGCCTCCACGACCAGACGCGCTCGACTCCCGACATCCATGTCGGGCACGGTGAAGGAGATGTCGACCGGCTGGTCCGTACCGGGAGCTCCCGGCACGACCATGGCCCGGCCGACCGTGTCCCCATCGGCCACGAGCATGACCTCACGGGGGTCGGTGTCGGTGGCGTGCACCCGGACGGTGGCGACGATCTCTTCACCCGGCTCCGCCCGTTCGGGGAGCGAGACCGCCGCTATCCCCGCGTTCACCACGGGAGCGCCGAGGTCCACGAGTTCGATCGGTACGGTGGACTGCGCAGCGAGCGCCCGGAGCGCGACCCCGTCGCCGGCACGGAGGTCGGTCGCGACGACGACCCGCCCGGCACCCGTCTCCACGGCGGTCGCCACCGCGTCCGACAGGTTCTCCTCCGCCCGGACGACCGCTCCGTCGAACTCGGCAGCGAGCTGGGCCGCCCGGGCCGCCGGGCTCGACGGGTCGTCACCCGAGTCGCCCGTGGCCGTCATGCTGGCCGATGCGTCGACGACCAGGGCGGGGGCCGAGGGAGGCGTCGGGACGAGCCCCGGAATGTCGGGATTCCAGATCAGCAGCACGACCACGGACAGGGTCGTGCCTCTGAGCAGCGCGAAGAGGCCCCTGCCCCGCACGGGCAGCTCGCGGGTGCGGTAGATCCAGACGGCCGCAGAGAAGGCCGCCACGATGGCGACCGCCGCGACGAGGGCGGTCACCGGCACCGGAGCGTCCGATCAGTCGACGGGCGCCGACTCGATGTCACGTCCGGACCGGCGTCAGCGAGGCAGGTCGGACTCGGACGACGGCGCGTCCGACGGCGCCGGATCGCTCGTGGCATCCTGGGCGTCCGCGAAGCGCGCGAGCCCCGGGGGCGGAAGAAGGTCGAGCAGCGCGCGTCGCGGCTCCATCTCGCTCCTCCACGCCGTCATGCTCTCCGTCGGTACGGGGTCTCCGGCAGGCAGGTCGACCGCGAGAGGATCGACGTGCCGACCGTTTCGGATCATCTCGTAGTGGAGGTGCGGTCCGGTCGCGAGCCCGCTCATCCCGACGTACCCGATCACCTGCTCCTGACGGACCCGGCTTCCCACCGAGAGCCCCGACGCGAAGCGGCTCATGTGCCCGTACCGGGTCACGAACCCGTTCGCATGTCGGATCTCGATCGCGTTTCCGAGACCACCGTTCGGCCCTCGCTTGATGATCACCCCGTCCGCGGTCGCCTTGATCGGCGTCCCGGAGTTCGCGGCGTAGTCCACCCCACGGTGCGCCCGCACCGTGTTCAGGATGGGATGCCTGCGACCCGACGAGAACCGCGACGAGATCCGGCTGAAGTCGATCGGCTTGAGGATGAATGCACGACGTACCGACTCGCCCTCCAGATCGAACCAGGAGCCCTCCCCGTCGTCGTTCGGGTCGAACCAGATGGCGTGGTAGGGCGTGCCCACGTTCACGAACTCCGCGGCGAGGATGCGGCCGTCCCGCATCGACCCGTCCGGGCGAACCTCGCGCTCGTACGCCACGCGGTAGTAGTCACCGAGCTGGACCTGCCGAGAGAAGTCGATCTGCCACTGGAAGACCTTGTCGAGAGCGTCGACCAGCTTCGGAAGATCCTGGGGCTCCAGATGGTCGAGACCCGGATCGTCGATGACCGACGTCCAGAGCGACGACTCGATCTCGCCCGCGAAGAAGATGGTGTCCGTGTAGACGGGCGTCTCCACGACCGACGACTCCCACCCGCCGGGGACGCGGGTCAGCCGGATCGACTCGTCCCGGTTGAGGCCGACGTCGATCCCGCGGAGCTCGGCGTCCTCGACATACCGGAAGGCGATCTCGGCGCCTTCACGCATGCTCCGCGGATTCCCCTGCCGGCGGAACGCCGTGAGGAGATCCTGCTGGTCGTTCCAGGAGAGATGCTCGGAGAGCACCTGTCCGAACGTCTCGCCCCACGCGAGCTCCCAGACCTCGATCCGTTCCGCCGGGGCGGCCACGATCGGGGTCTCGAGTTCGACCTCGGGCGGACCCTCGCAGGCGGAAAGACCGACGCCCAGAGCGAGCGCGACGAGGGGACCGGTGCGACCTCTGGAAGATGTCATCGAACGACGGTTCGGGTGGGTCCCGGTCGGCCGGGACCCACCCGGTCGACAAATCAGTCCATCTGCCGGCGAATGAAGGTCGGGATGTCGAGCTCACCGATCTCCTGCGCCGAGACGGGCCTGGAGGGCATACGGCCGAGAGGGGTCACGGGGTCCACCTGGATGGGCGAACCACCTCCGACCGCTACCTGCTTCTGCATCTCCACCTGCAGCTGTTCCTGCTCCACGGGAGGCATCGGCGTCGGCGATCCCGTCCTGGATCGCGCACCCTGCTGACGCTGCTCCTGCTGGCGCTGCGTCGTCGCGGGCCGCCGGAAGTCCGGACGAAGCATGTCCGACTCCTGAGTGTCGAAGCCCGTCGCGATCACGGTGACGCGGACCTGACCCTCGAGCTGCGGATCGTGCACCGCGCCGAAGATGATCTCGGCCTCGTCCCCGGCCTCCTCCTGGATAATCGACGAAATCTGGGTGACCTCGTCAATCGCGAGGTCCATTCCGCCGGTGATGTTGATGAGGACGCCCTGCGCTCCACCGATGGACACGTCGTCGAGCAGGGGCGAGCTGATCGCCTCCTGCGCTGCCTCCTGCGCCCGGTTGTCGCCCTCGCCGAAACCGGAGCCCATGAGCGCCGGCCCCCGGCAGGCCATGATCGTCCGGACATCGGCGAAGTCGACGTTCACTTCCCCGCTTACCCGGATCAGGTCGGAGATGCCCTGCGTGGCGTGCAGGAGCACCTCGTCGGCCTT
>Ga0102929_1001911_pt1 | contig 12392 bp, 12 predicted proteins | sample SalPonR1_B_D2_MG_FD_78510 | JGI IMG/M metagenome (GOLD analysis project Ga0102929, IMG submission 78510) | Salt pond soil microbial communities from South San Francisco under conditions of wetland restoration - Salt Pond MetaG R1_B_D2_MG | ecosystem: Environmental > Aquatic > Marine > Intertidal... | reverse complement strand
GACCCTTCCTCGCAGCCAAAAGCTTAAGTCTAGAAAGGAAATCGCCCGTCTTTTTAAAGAGGGGCGTTTCATTCATCAATACCCTGTGGGTCTTGTTTTTAAAAAGCAAGATAACAGCGGGGATCGTCCGCTAAAAAGACCTTTTAGGGTCGCTTTTAGTGTCCCACGTAAAAAATTTAAAAAGGCAGTCGAAAGAAATTTACTCAAGCGTCGTATGCTCGAGGCCTTCAGAATCAACCAATCCGTCATGTTTCAAAATGCGGAAACGAAAGAAGCAGATTTAGTTCACCTGATGTTCATCTATCAATCTAAAGATGTGGAATCCTTTCAATCTATTGAAAGGGCTGTCGTGAGGTTACTCCAAAAATTCAGCAAGTAAAACAAACACTTTACTACTCGCCAAAATGGTCAATAATCTGATCTGCCAATTCTATCCCAATATTGCTCTGAGCCTCGAGTGTAGAGGCACCAATATGAGGTGAACAGCTGATTTTGGGGTGGTTGAGAAGTTGTGGATCCGGAGTGGGTTCGTTATTAAAAACATCCAAAGCAGCACCGGCCACGGTCCCGTCATCCAATTTTTCGAGCAAGGCTTTTTCATCAATGATACCTCCGCGGGAAGTGTTGATTAACAGGACACCCTTTTTAAGTTTACCTAATTCCTCTTTGCCTAGGACTGCCCCTGGTTGAGAGGGTACGTGAATACTGATGGCATCCGCTTGGTGTAACACCTCGTCCAGGGTATAAGATTGGAGGGAGGTGCTGATGGCAGCCTCAATACCGGGAAATTGAAGATCCAGATCGTATTTCTTTTTGGATCGGGTAACGGGAAGTACGTTCATGCCCATGCCTAGTGCTATTTTTCCCAACTCTTGTCCGATGCGGCCAAAGCCTATGATGACGAGTTTTTTACCTAACAATTCGTGCCCCTTGGCATATGATTTTTTGAGTTTCTTGAATTCTGTAGCTCCCCTCTCTGGCATTTCGCGATTCGCAAGATGCAAATACCTGTTTAGATTGATTAAATGACCCAGGCTTAGTTCAGCAACAGAACGAGATGAGGCCGCAGGTGTGTTGATGACTTTGAGGCCTTTTCCTCTGGCGTAGTCGACATCGATGTTGTCCATCCCCACACCAGCTCTTCCGATCAGTTTCAGGTCGGGACATTGATCGATCAATTCCTTTCTTATTTTAGTAGCACTTCTGACAAGGACGACATCAAATTTCTGAAGGCCTTTGGGCAGGTCATCCTGTTCAATGCGTTCAGTGATCACTTCAAATCCCGCATTTTCCAATTTTTTCTTTCCATCTGCATGAATGCCGTCATTGGCAAGAATTCTAAAAGCCATACTACCTCTTTTGTTTCCGCCTAATATAATCAGTTCAGTTCACTTGATCAGTGGATGGCCGAATTCTTAACATTAGATTCATGGAAGGACCCCGGGAGATCAGTTAAAAACGATGTATTTCTCTGGATCGAGGGGAACGCCATCGTGCCATATTTCGAAGTGTAGATGAGGACCATCTGACAGGGTGCCACTATTGCCGATGATCGCCACGGCCTCTCCGGCTGTTACCACATCTCCGGCGTGCTTCAAGAGTCGTGAATTGTGTTTATAAACGCTAATGACATCGTTGTGATGTTGGATAGCCAGGGTGTTTCCTGTTTCGAGGGTCCAGTCTGCACTAATAACGATGCCATCCATAACGGCCTTAATGGCTGTATTACTAGGGCCCAGCACATCTACCCCATAATGGTCGATACTTGGCTGAAAACTGGTGGATATAGTACCTTTTATAGGGGAAACCATATGAATATGCTCGAGTTTCCTATCCTTAAAAGAAGGATCGCTATTATCAGCCAGGCTCAAGTCCTCTTCTAGCTGAATTTCTTTGCGTAGAATTTCGTCCTCTTCTATTCTTTCTACAAGCTCTTCAGGAATGATTTCTGCATCTACATCACTGCTGTCCAGCGTCTGTGGGATTTCACCTGTTACATAATGACGAAAATTATCGATGTACAGTTGCTGGCTTTCTGCCAAATGTGTCAGCGTATCAATTTTTTTATATAAGTACAGGAGTTCTCGGTTGCTGCTCAATTCTCCGTATCCCGGAACAAGTCTTTTGAGCGGTGTAAAGGATATGAGAAAAAAGAAAAGTAGTGCTCCTAGGACAATGAAGCTGCAAATGGCTACATAGAGATTTAGCAGCGTGAGGTTAAAGGAATTTACCTCCTCAAGGGTCTCATTATTAAGAACAATGAGTCTGTAGGTATTCTGCATACGCTCCTTAAAACTCTGCCACGTGCTCTTTTTCTCAGCCATTGTCAAGGAATCAAATTATGAACTAAATTTGTACCAAATATACTGCTCCTATTATAATTGCGTTGGATAATGGCATATTGTGCGCGGTGTATTGAATTCTGATTCTACCGAAGAAAGTAAATATTGGATTGATATTTCTGTTTCAATGGGTTGTTCTCATCATGACAGAATTGAATATTTCAAAATAGAAGTTATGAAGAAAGCAGTGCTTGCAGCGCTGGCATTTGTATTTGTACTCGCTTCCTGTAACTCAAGTCAGAAGAAGAGGGAAGAGCTGAGCTCCATAGGCGAGGTTTACCAAAACACGACTGCAAAATTCAATGGCTATTTCAATGCCAGAGAATTATGGGATGCCAGCAAGGCAGAATTGAACCAGTCTTACAATTATAACTACAACCAGCTGTTACCCGTCTTTCCATATATGAAGAATGAGGCCTACCTCAATTATAAAGAGGATATGGATAAAATTATGGAGAAACTGGCTACGGTTGTCTCCAAGCATCCTTCCAGCGACTGGGTGGATGATTCTTATCTATTGTTGGCGAAAGCACTGTTTATAAAGAAAGATTACGAGCAGTCTGTTAAAACACTTGAATACCTGACCACCAAATATTCCCCGGGTTATCTGGAAAAGATTGAAAATGTCAAGGTAAAACCAGAAAAAGACAAGAAAAAAAGAAAGAAGAAAGGCAGAAAAAAGAAAAAGAAGGACAAAGATCAGGGGCCACAAGTAAAACGCTACACCTCAATCGATCAGTACGAGGTTTATGACGGTCGCGTCGTAGATAAAATTCCGGCCTTTTACGAAGCACTCTTGTGGATAGCGCAGGCCTACACAGCCTCAGGAAATTTCATTTTTGCTGAGTTGGCTCTTGATAGGTTTGAGAAGTATGACTTGCCTAACCGCATCACCAGGCAGCAATACCCCATTCGTGCTTATTGGAACTTGGAACGAAGACAGTTCACCCAGGCTTCAGAAGAATTAAGAATGGCTATTGAGGCGTCAACGGATAATTATGCCAAGGCGCGTTATGCTTTTATCCGGGGTCAGCTTGCGATGGGAAATAAGGAATACCAGGCGGCCCAATTGGCATTTGAGGACTGTATTAATTTCAACCCGGTCTATGAAATGGTCTTTGCTGCTCAGATTAAGCTAATTGAGATTAGGGCTTTAGTGAACGAGGATCCAGAAAAAGTACAAAAGAGCCTCGAACAAATGTTGGATGATGGAAAGAATGTAGATTATTTTGATCAAATCTATTTTGCCATGGCTCGTCTTGCGATGGAGAGCGGTGATTTGGTGGAGGCTGAGAAGTACTTCCGGAAATCCATTCAAAACAGTACTGGGGACGAAAACCAGCTGGCAGAAGCTTATTTTCAGTTGGCTGAAATGAATTACAAAAGACAGGATTACCTTGATGCCAAGTACTATTTTGATAGCACACTGATGTTCATGACCAAGACGGACGATCGGTATTTTTATGTAGAATCGAATAGTGGCAATCTCAAGGAGATAGCAGAAAACATTGAGATTATCCAGCTGAATGACAGCTTACTCAACTTAATGGACCTTTCTGACAAAGAACGCCGTGATTTTGCCTATGAAATTCAACAACAAAAAGAGGCAGCCAAAAACAGACCAGACGGGAGTATACAATCCAGGTTAGGAAGCAGGTATCAGTCGCGGCAAGCAGCAACGGGTAACAGTACAAGTAAAGATTCGAAATTTTTTGCTTACGATGAAAAGCTGAGTAAAAAGGGAGAAAAGAACTTTGAAAGAGTCTGGGGGGACATATCCTTACAGGATTTTTGGCGAATATCGAGCTTGAACCAGAACAATTTTACAGAGAATGAAGAAATAGAACAATACGAGGCCCTTGTCCTGACAGATGAGGATGTCGACCGTATTTTGGATTTCATTCCCGAAAGTCCGGAGGAAGTTGATAAACTCCGGCAAGAAATCGCTGAATCGATGTATCAACTCGGCGTGCTTTACCGGGATAAATTGGAGCAGTACAACAAAGCCATTTCAGTGCATGAAGAGCTGTTGGAAAAATATCCTGGTAGTCCGAGGGAGTTGGAAACCTATTTTTACCTCTATTTGAGTTACCAGGATATAGGTAAAATGCCTCAATCAGATAAATACAAGCAACTCATATTGCAAAAGTATCCTGAAACGAATTATGCCAAGGCGCTCGAAAACCCTGATTTGTTGAAAGAGGCACTGAACAAAGAGGAAATAGTGAAAAGCTATTACGATGAAGTTTATGACGACTTTCAGAAGGAAAATTACGAGTTGGCCTATGATAAAATACAGGCTCGTGAATCCAAATTCGAAATGAGTACCACATATGCTTCTAAATTTGATCTTCTTGCGGCTTTGTGTCTAGGACATATGAGAGGAAGATCGGAATACATCCGATCCCTTAGAGAGGTCATCGGGCGACACAAAGGGACCGAAGAGGGTAAGCGTGCGAAAGAAATATTGGATATTTTGGGTTTGTATACGGATGATTCCATTAAGGAAGACGATGAGGGTGAGTCGGAGGACGGAAATGAAGATCAGAATGAATTGGATCTCGTACAGCACAATTTCAAGTACAACCCGGACATGATGCATTATGTGGTTGTTTCTTATAACTCTAGTTCAGTCACTGTCAACCAGGCGAAAATTGCTTTCAGTAATTTTAACAACAAGTTTTTCCGTCTCGAACGACTAAAAGTGAGTAATATCTTCCTGGATACATCAGGGGAAACGCCTCTTTTGACCATCAGGAAGTTTCAGGATGCTAAAAAGGCTAAGGATTACGTCAATACGCTAATTGAGAAATACGATGATGTACTTGGAGGTAAATCTTTTACTGCCTACCCGATCAGTCAAATCAATTACAGGGAATTGATCCGCATAAAATCAGTGGACACTTATGAACAATTTTACCGCGAGAAATATATCAGATAAGTCGTCTATTCAAAACGAATGAGCACCTGCCCCTTATCTACCACATCCTCCGACTGAATGCTGACCTCGGAAATGATGCCACTGATTGGGCTTTTGATCAGATTTTCCATTTTCATGGCCACCAATACAAGCAGGCCTTCTCCCTCCTGAATCTCTTGCCCCGATTTAGCAAGAACCTCTAAGACTTGTCCGGGCATTGGGGCTAAGATTTCTTTAATGTTCTGTTCGGCGTCTAATTCGAGGCCCATTTCTTCGATCATTAAATCTACCTTATCATTGATGTCCAAACTGAAGTATTCACCATTCATTAAAACCGTCATGGTTTTCTCATAGCGATCCAGATTAATCAATTCGGCTTTATAGTTTTTACCTTCTTGTCGAAAATAGATTTCATCCTTTTCCTGGTGATATATCTCCAGGCCGTGCTCTCGGGAATCAAATTGTAATTCCAGGCGCTCATCTACTTCTATGCGGTATTTATTTTCTTCCGGATTCACTGGTATTGATTTGGACTAAAAATATAGTTTCAAAGATGGTGAAGATGAGGTACACCACCAAAAAGGGCAAAATAAATAATTTGCTCTCGGGGGATTTCAGGTAAAAATACGTAAAGATTGTGGCCATAGACAGCAATATTTTCACAAAGGTGCTGATAAGAATGATGTTCCCAAACAGGAATTTATTTCTATGATGGATGAATTTCATTGAAATAAAATAAATCACTACGGCAAAAATACTGAAAAGAAGGATGGCGTATAGGCTGAGATCCATGAAGGGGCGCAATTGCATGATGACGAGCTGAACGGCAAGGAATACTGCTGAAAAGAAAAGCGCATACAGGTGCCACTTGATAAAGGAATTACGCATTGTCTTTCCTGTCCTTTTCGAGTTGATAAATGAGTTTGTAAAAAGCTCCTGCGACCAATAAAACAATGAGACCGGCTGTGAAATAAGGGCGATCAGTTAAGAAATATTTATCTAAGGCCTGACCTGCGAAATAGCCAATGAGGATATAGGCGACCATTTCGAAAGCCCAGGAGCTGTATTTCGTATAGCTTTGGGTGGTCTTATTAGCGTCTTTTTTCATAGAATAGACCTTCTTGATGAATGATGGCGCTACCAGGCGTAGCCTTGAAATAATGCTTATAGATCAATAGGATCTTTTAACCCTTCTTGTCGGCAAGTGCTGGTTGTGTATCCGTCTTGGCTTTTGACTTATCGCCAGACTTGGCTCCAACTGTGGCATTTGCTTTGGTTTCCAACTTTTTAGCGGTCACCTGGTTGTTCATTTCACAAGACACATTGAAAATAGCACCTGGTTGAACGCTCAACTGGTCTGTGTTGATTTCCCCCTCTATTTTAGCAGACTCCTGTATTTGCAAATGATCTTTTACATTGAGTTTACCCTGGAAAGAACCCTCTATCATACTGTTCTGACAGTTGATTTCTCCATTAAAAACACCAGTAGGCCCTATGATGACCTTCGCCTTACAATTGAGCGTTCCTTTGACGGAGCCGTCAATACGTATGTCGCTTTCAGACCTTATAGTTCCCTCTACAAAGGTGCCTTCCACCAGGGAGTTGATGGATGGGGTGGAAGAAGGAAGCATCTTGCCTTTGTTGGTATTGCTTGCAGTGCTTTCTTTCTTTTTTGATCCAAACATACAGATTCAATTTACGTGGTTAGTAAGTCAAAAGATAACGAATACTTTTGACTCATCTGATGTGGAAGCCTGCTTTTTTTTAAATCAGAATCGAGGGCAATAAGTGCTTCTGGCTTCTGGACCACAGAACATGTAAATGAGCGAAAACTCAAATGCGCCATTTCCATTGCTGGCTACAGCCAAATCAGATACATTGATGTCGTAAGAAAATCCGATAGAAAAACTCTCATAATCAAATCTACCTGTAAGAATCAAAGCATCGCTGGCAAAAAGCTGTTCTTCGCGTTCTGCATTTGCTGCACCACTACCGTCATAGGCATTGGCCATTCTGTACCATACACCAAATTGTACTGCTTGGTTTGACCTCCTGTAATTGCCAAGAAGAAACCGAAGATTGGTACCGAGATTGGTCTGAAATGAAGGTCCCTGCGAGAATACGACTATTCCCGGGTTTAATCCTAGGCTTCGTCCTATTAAGAACTGACCTCCCGCGTGGCCTGTAAATCTTGTGTATAGAGCCTCAAACTCATCGTCATTAAAGGACTGATTGGCCCTGTTGAGGTGACTCATGGCAGCACCTACATAAAAGTTGCTGTTGTCGTCCAACACGCTGAACCATAGCAATCCTGCAGCCATATCTGCAAAGAGGAAGTTATTGTTGTTGAAATTTTCCTGAGGGTCTATGTTTGTATCTGGACCGCTTCGACCATCGTATTGGATGCCCCAAGTAGCATTGAGGAAATCCGCCCCTCTTCTGGAAACTCCACCGTTTGCGCCTACGACTAAATAGTGTGCGGTTTTTCCATATCCACCCATTTTTTTAGAATAGCTCAAAGACAATTTTCCCGTGACCGTGCCGAAATCAGTCTGACCAGCTACATCGCTCCAGAAAAGTCCGCCTATTCCAAAGTAATCAGAACGGCCAACAGGTATTTTTTGATCGTAGGATACGGAATACGTCCTGAATGCATTGGTATTTAGCACTGATGCCCATTGACTTCTGTAATTGGCAGTTACCCTCGTATTGCAATTCATGACCCCGGTTAGTGCGGGATTGAGCGTTAGCGGTGAAGCGTAAAACTGAGAAAAATGGATGTCCTGTGCTGTTGCGAAACAGAGACTAGATAGAAATAAAACGGAAAGTAAAAATTTCTTCATTCTACAATTTTTTATTGGGGCAAAAGCCTCTAAAAGACCTTTAGTTCAAAATTAGATTTCGAATTCAGTGAATCACTGTTTCGAATAACTCGGGTGACTCGAAGCCCTGTTCCTAATATTTCAGGAAAGCAGAGTGTACAAAAATAATTTTTAGAAGCATTAATGTATAACAAGATCGACTTTTTTTCAAGACAATGCCTTTATTTAACAAAAGAGCTTGTCTATTTGTCTCTTTACTTCTTTATTTGATACATTGAATCGCCAATACGTTGCCTGAATCATAATTTTATGCTGCAAGCGATTATAGCGGGTTTTCTTTTGGGTTGCGGTCTTGCTCTTATTACGGGACCTATATTCTTTGCACTCATACAGACGAGCATGAGCTACGGACGACTGAAGGCCCAGGTGCTAGGTTCTGGAATTTGGTTTAGCGATGTGCTTTTTGCAGTTTTACTTTTGTATTTCAGTCAATATATTGAGAAGGAGATCAGCTGGGATCACCCTTGGATTCGAATGTTGAGCCTGCTTGGGGGCGGAGTCATTTTATCCGTGGGCGTGCATCAACTGGCACAACGTTTTAGATCCTATCGTCAAAAAAAGCTTGAACTGTCCGGCAAATATTTGTTTCTCTTCTCCAAAGGCTTTGCCATCAATACTTTTAACCCATTCACCTTATTTTTCTGGATTGGTTTGATAACGGGCTCTAAATTGGGCGTAGACTATTCAGACAGCGAGCTTTTGGCCTTGGTAATCACGCTCCTCTTCACGATTATTGTTGGGGATAATTTAAAGATATTTTTTGCCGAGCGCCTTGGGCGTGCCATAAGAAATAGGTGGAAGGAGCGCCTGGAGTTATTTACCGGTCTTATGTTCCTGTCTTTTGGCATTTACCTCGTCTATCTTTCATTTTGAAAAAAGATTGTACTTCAGGATGCAGTATATAGCCCTAAAACCATCTTTCCAATTGATTTTTTTACCCTCGGCATAAGTCCTTCCATAATAGGATATTCCCACTTCGTATATGCGAATACCGGGTATGCGGGACATCTTCGCCGTGACTTCAGGTTCGAAGCCGAAACGTTTTTCCAATAGTTTGAGCGATTTAAGGTGTTCGCTTCGGAACATTTTGTAGCAGGTTTCCATGTCCGTTAAGTTGAGATTGGTCATGGCATTGCTGAGAAGAGTTAGAAATTGATTGCCGAGAGAGTGCCAGAAAAACAGGATGCGGTGCGGACGACCACCCATGAACCGCGAGCCGTAAACAACGTCCGCCACGCCACTTAGCAGGGGCGATAAGAGCACATTGAACTCTCCGGGGTCGTACTCGAGGTCTGCATCCTGAACGACGATGAAATCACCACCTGCTTTGTCTATGCCTGTATGTAATGCCGCTCCTTTACCCCTATTTTGTTCATGCTTGAAATATTGGATATTTTCAGAAGGGTGCGTCTCTATGAAGGCCTTTATTTTTTTCTCAGAATCATCGGTAGAGGCATCATTTACTAAAAGTATTTCCATGCTCACCTCATTTATCAGTTTGGTTTTAACCAGTTTGTTGAGGATATCACCAATGGTACGCGATTCATTGTAGACAGGGACGATAACGGACAATTGCTTCGGCATGGCTAAAGTTTCCTCAAAACTAAGCAATTCGTTTGAAGTGTTAACCAGAGCACCCTTTCAGTATTTCATTGCTTTTAGGTATTTGATTGTTTTACCTGCTTTTAAGTGCTGTTTTTCATAAAATGTTTTGATTTCGAGGATTTCGGGAATATCTTCTGTGGCGTAGATGTCTCTATTACATGCTGTAATGTTAAAGCTTGGGTGCCTGGCCAGTTGTTTTTCAGCATAGTTAAAATAGTCGGTGTCATCTGTTTTCAGGTGGAGAATGCCATTTTCTTTCAGTAAAAGCCTGAACATATCCAGGAATCTGGGCGACACGAGTCTTCGGTTCTCTTTACTTGGAAATGGGTCTGGAAAAGTAATCCAGATTTCGCTTAGTTCATTTTTGTCAAAAAGGGCATGCAGCACTTCAATACGCGTTCTGAGAAAGCCGGCATTGTTGATTTCTTCTTCAATGGCCGTTTTGGCTCCCCTCCAGATTCTGGCTCCCTTGACATCCACACCTACAATATTGTGTTCGGGATAACGTCTGGCCAGACCAAGGGTATATTCTCCTTTGCCACAGGCCAGTTCCAATATCAATGGATGATCGTTGTCAAAAAAAGCTGTACTCCACTTGCCCTTCAAGGCCTCTGAGGGTTCGTTTTGATGGTACAATTGCGGCTTGGTAGGATCCGGGCATTGACGGACGTTGGAGAAAAAAGCCATTTCTTCAAATTTCTTCAGTTTATTGCGTTTGCTCATAATTAGAAACTCCAGTCAAAGGAGGGCAAATATACCATTGATAAGAGAATTGGCTATCTTTAAGGTCGTTTAGACCAACACAATAAATCCTTGGTATGAAACAGTGTATTTTCATTTTTATCCTTCTTGTCTTTTGGGTGTCTACAGCCTTTGGTCAGTTTTCTGGTGGGTTCAAAGCCGGCTATAATATCAATTATATGGAGGGACCTAAAATTGTGAATGACAGTGGGGAAGAACTGGAGAGCTTTAATAATGCCAACGGCTTTCACGTCGGTGCCATTCTCAATTATGAAATTGCTGATTATTTCGGCTTGCGCAGTTACTTGCTTTTTACACAGCGTGGCGGGAATATCCAGTTCGACTCAGAAGACAGTTATTTATTCTTGAGAGATGTAGAGACAAATGAGCGACAGGTATCAAGTGGCAGTAAGCGCATCAGCCTCACAGTGAGCAACTCCTACATAGAGATTCCATTGATGCTGTACGGTAAGTACGGCAAATTTGAGCTTACATTTGGGCCCAGCCTGGGCATCTTGGTAGCTTCCACGGCTAGCGGGAGTATTACATTTGACGGTGAATACAGAAGAGAGCCCATACAATTTCGCTCCATCATCGACCACCAGTATTATCGGGATGATGCCCGGGAAGGAGAGCGCCCGATTGAATTCAATACCGGTCTGGAGCAGGTACAATTCCCGGGGACCCACCTCGCTTATTTTGAGTTCAATGAGAAAGAGGAATCCTTGTATACCGTCATCAACTTCGGCTTGATGGGTGAGTTTAATTTCTTTTTTAACAAAGGCTTGTTCCTGGGAGTCGGTTATTATTACGGCTTCAACGACATCACGAACAGTTCTATGGATGCCGATTGGCAGCAGTTGGATGCGGATAACCGGTTGGTCTTGAGAGATGATGAGGATACCCTGGCTGCTTTGCAACTGTCCGTTGGGTTTAGGTTTTAAGGTTGAAGGTTGGTGATCAGTGATCAGTGATCAGTTGTCGGTGGTCAGTTTGTCCTTTGTGAATTGTAAATGCCTGAATAGCATTGACCACTTTTGAGATGATTCTCAAGCTTATCCTTATCCTTCAACTACTTGTACAGGACCAAAAAAGTCTTTATCTTTGCGTCTCTTTACGATCTCGTAAAAGAAATCTTTAGAAGGTCGCGTGGCCGAGTGGCTAGGCAGAGGTCTGCAAAACCTTGTACGGCGGTTCGAATCCGCCCGCGACCTCTTCTTTTCTTTTATTTCCTTGATTAGTAGTCTACGTTGGTTTCTAAAATGCTATGAAAGCAAGATCTTTTATCTTGTTTATGAGAGAATCTTCCTTAAGTGACAAAAGGAGTTTAGACGTATCCTAAAGAAAAGTTTAATATCTTTCACCGGTGAGGTGTTATTTGTAGTATTTATATTCCCTCTCCAAGATGAACTGGGGTATTTCATTCCTAAAATCAATCCGTTTAACCCAGTTACCATGATCGTCGTACTCATATTGACGGGTTTCCTTGAATTCTAAGCTTCCGTCTGCATTGTACCACCTATATTCAACCATATTTCCTTTATCGTCATATTTTGCAGTGAACTTGTAGTGTAAGCTGCCAGCCGCATCGTTTTTCCTTGATTCGATCTTTTTCCCCCTATCGTTATATCTATTTATCTCCTTAGACAACAAGCTATCGTCTGCATTGTACCAGTTCTTTTCGATTATATTTCCGTTATTGTCATATTTATATGTGAACTTGTAGAATGAGCTGCTGTCTAAGTTGTACTTGCTCTCTTTAGTTAAATTTCCATTGTCGTCATATTCTTTTCTGGCCTTGAAGTATAAGCTACTGTCCGCATTGTATCTGCTCCATTCTATTTCATTGCCCTTTTTGTCGTATTCATGATTTTTATTGGGGTTTAAGCTACCATCTGAATT
>Ga0102929_1001910_pt1 | contig 12395 bp, 11 predicted proteins | sample SalPonR1_B_D2_MG_FD_78510 | JGI IMG/M metagenome (GOLD analysis project Ga0102929, IMG submission 78510) | Salt pond soil microbial communities from South San Francisco under conditions of wetland restoration - Salt Pond MetaG R1_B_D2_MG | ecosystem: Environmental > Aquatic > Marine > Intertidal... | reverse complement strand
CGGCATTGTAGCGGCACCGCCGGGCCCGCACAGCCGCCAGCGGCGCCGTTGGGCAGTCGCTATTTGCCGAGAGCCTTGCGCAGCGAGCTGATGTGCTCGTCGGACTCGCGCATGATGTCGAAGAAGTCGGTGGCCTCGACGGCGAGCCTGGCGCTGGCCGGCACCTGTTCGAGCTGGATCTCGGTGCTGTCCTCCACCTCGGCGCGGAAGAAGTCGGCCAGCAGGCTGGCCACGATGAGCACGTCCGTGAGATCGGCGTCGCCCTCGTGCTCGTATTCCGTCTCCCGGTAGCGGGAGACCGCGCCGGAGAGGTCGTCGGAGAAACTCCAGGTCTCCAGGATGGCGCTGCCGATGGCGCTGTGCCATTCCTCCAGGATCTCCTCGAACTCGGCGGCGTTCGCGAACAGGCCCGGATGGTGCTCGGCCTGGGTGATGATGTAGAGCTTCCCTACCCCGTGCATCAGCCCGGCCAGCAGCGCCTCGTCCGCGTTCAGGCGCGTGAACTTCCGCGCCAGCACGTAGCACAGGGCGGCGACGTAGGTGGAGCGGTCCCAGGTGGCCTCCATGTACTTGCGTGCCTCCTCGAGGGAGGTCGCGTCGCTGATCTGCTGCAGACCGAAGGACATCACCGTGTTGCGCACCATGTCCCTGCCCATGCGGGTGACGGCCATGTTCAGTTCGGTCACGGCATGGGTGCCGGGGCGCAGCGCCGCCGAATTGGCGATCTTCAGCAGGCGCGCGGCCAGCGCCGGCTCGGCGCCGAGCAGCTTGACCAGATCGGCGGTGGCGCAGTCCTCGTCGGCCAGGGCCTGGCGTATGCGCACCACCACGTCCGGGAAGGAGGGGATCTCCAGGTCGCCCCGGGACAGGTGCTCTGCCAGGGACTGGACGAAGGCGAATTTGGCATCCGGGACGGCGGGCTCAGGCTGCATGGAGACTTTTCCTTCGGCTTTTTCCACGGGTTCTCCCCGTGTATCGGCCGGCCCGCCGGAATCTTTAGCCCCGGCTACAGAACCTCGCAGGCCTCCCCGAATTCCAGCCGGGGGCTGCGGGGGAAGAGCGCCGACGGGTCGCCGTAGCCCAGGTTGCAGAGGAAATTCGACCGGATCCGGCCGTCGGGCCAGAACTCGCGGTCCACGCCCTCGTTGTCGAAGCCGGACATCGGCCCGCAGTCGAGGCCGATGGAGCGGGCGGCAATGATGAAATATCCGCCCTGCAGCGTGGCGTTGCGGAATGCGGTGACATTGCCCGTCTTCTCCTCGCCGGCGAACCAGTCGCGGGCGCCGGGATTGTGCGGGAACAGCTGCGGGATCTTCTCGTAGAACAGCGTGTCGTAGCCGATGATGGCCGTGACCGGAGCGGCCAGGGTCTTGTCCACGTTGCCTTCGATGAGGTGGGGCCGCAGCCGCTCCTTCGCCGCAGAGCTCGCGAGAAACAGGATGCGCGCCGGGCAGCAGTTGGCGCTGGTCGGGCCGAACTTCATCAGGTCGTAGAGCGCGCGCAGGTCGGCCTCGTCGACCGGCCTGTCCTGCCACGCATTGTGGGTGCGTGCCTCGCGGAAGATGCGGTCCATCGCCGCGTCGCCGATTGCTCTATCGCCGATTGCTCCGTCGCCCGTTGCGCTCATGGTTCGCTCCTCTGCCGTCGTCAGCGCGCCATCTAAACACAGATGGCCGCTGCATGCAGTGCGGCCGGCTGCTTGCCCCGTTCCTGCCTCTTTGCCATAGTTCCGGCACCCGGGTGCGTCGCACCGCAGCCTTACGCAAAGCCGGACAGCCGCATTGAGCGATCAGGATACGAGCCAGCTGCGCCGCATCGCGCGCAACCTGGGCGTCGGCCACGTCCGGCGTCATATCTTCCTGTGCTGCGACCAGACCGAGCCGAAGTGCTGCGACCGGCAGCAGTCGCTCGCCTCCTGGTCGTTCCTGAAATCCCGCCTGCAGGAGCTGGGGCTGGTCGGACGGGGCGGTATCTATCGCACCAAGGCGAATTGCCTGCGCATCTGCCGGGACGGTCCCGTGGCCGTCGTCTATCCGGAAGGCGCCTGGTACCGGGGCTGTACGCCCGCGGTGCTGGAGGAGATCATTCAGCGCCACCTCGTCGGCGGCGAGCTGGTGCAGGAGAACCTGATCACCGTCGCGCCGCTGGAAGACGACGAGGAGGCCAACGAGGAGGAATAGCCGGGCCGCTCAGCCGGCGCGGCGCCACCGGCCGTCGTCGTGCACCGCCCTGCCCTCTTCCTCCAGCTTGTGCAGATGGGCACGGAGGGAGTACCTGGCCAGCGGCAGCAGCTTCGGATCCACCTCGTCGTAGACCTCGGCCAGCAGCACGTCGATGCCGCAGGGCTCGATGCGGCCCAGGCGCTCCAGCACCTTAGCCTCGCGTTCGTTGCGATGGGCGATGATCCAGTCGACGACCGCGTCCGGTGACTCGAGCATCTCGCCGTGCCCGGGCGCGATGCGAGCGAGGCCGTAGCGCTTCAGGAGCTCCAGGGAACGCAGGTACTGGCCCATGTTGCCGTCCGGCGGGGCGATCACCACCGTGGACCCGTTCATGATGTGATCGCCGGTGAACACCATCGCCTCCTCGGCCAGCAGGTAGCAGGCATGGTTGGAGGCGTGGCCCGGCGTGTGGATCACCTCCAGCGTGTACTCGCCGCACTCGATGCGCTGGCCGTGGGCGACGGCCCGGTCCGGGCGGAAGGCACGGTCGTTCTCGGGCGTCGGCGGCGGCGGCATGCCGAGGAGTTCGGCGCCGGTGCGCCCGGCCAGCAGCGTCGCGCCCGGCGAATGGTCCCGGTGGGTGTGGGTGGCCAGCACCCGGCGCAGCCGCTCTCCGGCGGCCGCGATGATGCACTCGATGTGACCCCCGTCGGCGGGGCCCGGGTCGATGACCGAGATTTCCTGCCGCCCGATCAGGTAGGTATTCGTGCCGGGCCCGGTCATCATGCCGGCGTTGGGCGCGACGATGCGCGACACCAGCGGGGAGACGCGCTCCAGACGGCCTGCGACCAGGCCGCTCATCCGGCCTCCGCGTAGCCCTCGTCCCAGGGCATCAGCACGCGGTGGTCGTCACCGGTGACGACGACTTTGGGCAGGATCTCCTCGATGGACGACTTGTCGCGTGCCGCCATCGCGTCCAGCAGCTCGCCGGTCGAGCGGAAATCCCGGATCAGCGACAGGTTGGAGACGGTGGGCGGATGCAGCCACAGCTGCTCCCGCATGGCCGGCTCCAGCGCATCCGCGGGGCGTATCCACAGACTCTCTACGGTCTCGCGGCCGTCGTGCACGCCGTGCTGCCCGGGCGGGACCGCCGCCACGAAGAAACGCGTGGCATAGCGCCGCGGCAGCACGGCCGGCGTGGTCCAGAAACTGACGTAATGCATGCGGTCGCAGGCGAGGCGCAGGCCCTCCTCGCGGCACAGATCCAGCGCACTCATGCGCCCGGCGTCCAGCGCCGCCCGATAGCGGGCGAACTCCGCCTCCCGCCCGGCGGCGCCGGGGTCCACATAGCGGCCGGCGGCATCGCAGGCGAGCAGATAGCCGCTCTCCTCGAAGGTCTCCCGGATGCCCGCCACCCAGAAGCGCAGGCCGCCTTCGGCCAGCCCCAGCTCCGCGCTGGCGGACGCGTCGTCCCGGCCGGCACAGAAGGCCTCCAGGTCGGTCTCGGCATCCGCGACGGCGGCCAGACCGCCGGGGAAGACCCAGGCGCCGCCGAAGTCGGCCTTGCCGTGGCGCTGCATCATGAAGACTTCCACGCCGTCGCTGCCGTCGCGCACCAGCATGACCGTGGCCGAATCGACGGCCGGCGCTTCGGTTTTCCGCAGTTCTGTGTCCTCGGCAGGCATCGGTTGGTAGGATACCGCGACCAGGCCACAGCGAGAACAAGCCCATGAAGCTGATCACCGCGATCATCAAGCCTTTCCGTCTGGACGACGTCCGCAATGCCCTCGCCGAGGTCGGCGTGCAGGGCATGACCGTCACCGAGGTCAAGGGTTTCGGCCGCCAGCGCGGCCACACTGAACTGTACCGCGGCGCCGAGTACGTGGTGGACTTCCTGCCGAAGGCGAAGATCGAAGTGGCCGTGGCCGACGACATGGCCGAGCGGGTGGTCGAGACCATCTGCGACGCCGCCCGCACCGGCAAGGTGGGGGACGGCAAGATCTTCGTCGCCGGCCTGGATCAGGTGGTCCGCATCCGCACCGGGGAATCCGGCGAGCAGGCGATCTGACTCTGCCGGGGCGGCGCAGCCGCCCCTCCGCTTCCGCTGCGGATTGTATGCAATCTGCAACAAAACGGGTGAACACCTGTCCGTACCGCGCCCTCTGGCGTTTGTGCGTGTAAAACCGTTGTAGAAGATGTATACAATCGGCTATCCTCCTATCGACCGATAACAAAAGAACGAGGTCACTGGGGGGGTGTTGCAGAAATGCCGCGCCGCGTCAGCAACCGACGGAGGGGATACTCATGAGGACTTTCTTACCGGCGGCGCTGGGGGTTTGTGCCGTTTCACTGGTCGGTCTCGCCTATCCTGGCGGCAGCCTTGCCCAGGAGAGCGGTGCCGGGCTGGTCATCGAAGAGATCGTAGTCACCGCCAGGAAGCGCGAGGAATCGCTGCAGGAGATCCCGATCGCGGTATCCGCCTTCGACGCGCAGACCATCGAAAACCGGGGATTGCAGTCCATCGACGACGTATCCCGATTCACGCCCGGCCTGAGCTTCTCGAAGTCTTTCGGGCGGGCCACGGAGCGCCCCGTCATCCGCGGTCAGAGCAATGTGCTCGCGGGCGTCCAGTTCGGCGTCGAGGCCGGTGCCGCTTACTTCGTGGACGGTGTCTATTTCCCGGGCGACATCCAGAATCTGGACCTCGGCGACCTGGAACGAGTCGAAGTCATCAAGGGGCCGCAGAGCGCTCTGTACGGCCGCAATACTTATTCCGGCGCCATCAACTTCGTCACCAAAGGCCCGACGGATCAACTCACCTTCAATGCCAAGGCGCTCGGCGCCAGCGACGGCGAGACCGAGTTCCGGGCGACGATCTCCGGCCCCATTATCGGCGACGTACTCGGCGGCAGCCTGACCGCACGCAGCTACGACTACGACGGCGAGTGGGCCAATACGGTCACCGGCGGCGACATCGGCGATGAGTCATCGCGCTCGCTTAGCGGGGTGCTCGACTGGACTCCGACCGAGACGTTCCGCCTGCGCACCCGGTTCCAGTACAACGACGACGACGACGGGCCGCCGGCGCTGTTCCTGCAGCCGGCAGAGTCCAACAACTGCTTCCCGGGTTTCCGGTCGATGGCATCGTGGGTACTGAGCGGCAGTACCAACAATAATCAGTATTACTGCGGAGCCATCGAACCGGCGCCGGTAGCGCTCAATACGGATGCTATTTCCGGACCGAGCCCGCAAGTGCCGGGCATCCCCGAGGGATCCACCTTTTTCGGCACCATATACGGCAGCGGCGATGGCACGGCTTTCGATGGCCTCGAGCGCGAGCAGACACTGATCAGCCTGCTCGCGGACTGGTCGTTCGGGCCGGGCTACGAGCTGACGGCTTCGGGGGCACTGCGTTCCGACGAAGTGAAGACCGGTTACGACAGCGACCATACGTCGATCAATTTCTTCTTCCCGCCGTTCTTCTTCCCGCCGGGCTTTCAGCAGGAGGCTCTGTTCGCCAACACGAGCCGCGACGACGTGGATGACTACTCGATGGAGCTGCGCCTCGCCTCTCCGGCCGAGCGGCCCTTCCGCTGGCTGCTGGGTGGCTTCTTCTATTCGCAGGAACTCGAAGGCACGGACATCACTTTCGCCCGGCCGGAGGGCGGTGGCCCGCTGGCCGACGTCTCGGATACGCGTAATCAGGCCGTATTCGGTTACATCGAGTACGACTTCAGTGATCAGTGGACCGTTTCGCTGGAAGGACGCTACGCGGAAGAGACCAAACAACTCTGGCAGGCACCGACCAACGATTTCCCGCAGGGCTTCAACGATCGTGACGAATGGACGAATTTCACGCCGCGCGCCACCATCGACTACCAGATCAGCGAAGATACCCTGGTCTATGGCGTGATCGCCAAGGGCATCAAGCCGGGCGGCTTCAATGGCAACCCGGGACGTGCCACCAATCAGGTGACTTACGAGCAGGAGGAATCCTGGAATTACGAACTGGGCCTCAAGTCCGATTTGGCCGAAGGCAGGGTGCAGTTCTCCGGCGCGCTGTATTTCATCGATGCCGAAGACATCCAGTTGACGACCCCCGTGCCGGATCAGACGGGCAGCGCACTGACCTCGATTGCCACCAATCAGGGTTCCGGTGAAGTGTTCGGTCTCGAACTCGACATCCGGGCAATCATCTCGGAGCAGCTGGACGTCGGCATGACCTACGCGCTCGCCGACTCCGAGTTCACGGAAGGCTGCGACGATTTCCAGTGGACGCTGACCAGCGGCGGCGGCGAATTGCAGCCGGGCGGCGAATCCGTCAGCGCGGACTTCACGGGCAACGGTGACTGCTCCATCGAGGGCAAGCAGTTTCCGATCTCCTCGAAGCATCAGGCCAGCGCCTTCTTCAACTGGTATCTGCCGGCGGGCGGCGGCAACGAATTCTTCGTGACTGGCGACGTCACCTACGAGTCGAAAAAGTTCGTCCAGGTACACAACCTGGCATATGCGCCGGCAGCCACAGTGGCAGGCCTGCGCGTGGGCTATCAGGCGGATAACTGGAAGGTCACGGCGTTCGCCCGTAACCTGTTCGACGAGGATGCTACGGTCATCGCGACACGCTGGCTGGCCATCCCCTATCTGTCCCCCGAACTTTCGCTGAATACCGCGTCTTTCATACCGGGCACGGCTACCGGCGCGCCGCGCGCGTTCTTCGGTACGCTGCGGCGCGGGCGGCAAGTAGGCCTGGAATTCAGCTACTCCTTCAGCGCCGGGGACTGACCGAGCACCCTGCCTGCGGCCCCCGCCCTTCGCGGCGGGGGTTTTTTCGTGCCCGCGGCACTGGACCCGGCGCGTCATGCGGCTAGAATCGACCGCTGGCCGTGAGCTCGAGGACGGCCGCCGCTCCAGGGAACCGACCGCATGATCGAACTGATCCACCAGTCCGCCTTCGCCGAGATCGCGGCGCTGCTGGGCCTGGCCGCCGTCGTCGGTTTTCTCGGGGTGTTGCTTCGCCAGCCCCTGATCGTCAGCTTCATCGCCGTGGGTCTGCTGGCCGGACCTTCCGCGCTGGACATCGTCCGCTCGGACGAGAAGATAGAACTGCTCTCCCAGCTCGGCATCGCCGTGCTGCTGTTCCTGGTCGGGATCAAGCTCGACGTCAAGCTCATCCGCTCGCTCGGGGCGGTGGCCCTGATGACCGGGCTCGGCCAGGTGCTTTTCACGTCGGTGTTCGGTTTCCTGATCGGCCTCGCGCTCGGCCTGGACATGCTCACCAGCATCTACGTCGCCGTCGCGCTCACCTTCTCCAGCACCATCATCATCGTGAAGCTGCTGTCGGACAAGCGGGAGATCGACTCGCTGCACGGCCAGATCGCGCTCGGCTTCCTGATCGTGCAGGACGTCGTGGTGGTGTTCGCCATGATCGTGCTGTCGGCCATCGGCATCGGGGCGGGCGGCGAAGGGTCCGGGAGCTCGATCGCCGGCGTATTCGCCTCCGCGCTGGCAATGCTCGCCTTCGTGGCGTTTTTCGTCCGCTACGTGGCGGACCCGCTGACGGAGCGGCTGGCACACGCGCCCGAACTGCTGGTGATCTATGCCATCGCGCAGGCGGCGGTGTTCGCGGCCATCGGCGATCTCGTCGGGCTGGGCAAGGAGGTGGGCGGACTGCTGGCGGGCATCGCGCTGGCCTCGACGCCGTACCGGGAGAGCATCGCGGCCCGTCTGGCACCGCTCCGCGACTTCCTCCTGCTGTTCTTCTTCATCGCACTGGGGGCCACGCTGGATCTCTCGTTGCTCGGCACCAACGTGACGGCCGCCATCGTCTTCTCGCTGTTCGTGCTGATCGGCAATCCCCTGATCGTGGTGGCCATCATGGGTGCCATGGGCTACCGGAGGCGCACCGGCTTCCTGGCCGGGCTCACGGTTGCGCAGATCAGCGAATTCTCGCTCATCTTCGTCGCCATGGGCGTGGCGCTCGGGCACGTGGAGCAGGAGGCCCTGGGCCTGGTCACGATGGTGGGACTGATCACCATCGCCGCCTCCACCTACCTGATTACCTACTCCCAGCAGCTCTACCCGCTGTTCGAACGCTGGCTGAGCCCGTTCGAGCGCCGGGACACGCCCCGCGAGCCCTCCGAGCAGGACGGGCGCGCCGCGGACGGCTACGAAGTGCTGGTGTTCGGGCTGGGACGCTTCGGCACCTCGGTCGCCGTCCGGCTGCAGGCGCGGGGGGTACGTGTGCTGGGCGTCGACTTCAACCCGCTCGCCGTGAAGCGCTGCCGCGACCTCGGCATCGAGGCGCAGTACGGCGACGCGACGGACCCGGAATTCGTGGCCGGTCTGCCACTCTCGGGAGCCCGCTGGCTCGTGTCCACGACGCCCGTGCACGTCATGGGACTGAGCTACGAGGACATGCGCGAGACGCTGCTGCAGACCAGCCGGGAGATCGGTTTCCGCGGCCAGATCGCCGTCACCTCCCACAGCGAGGCCGAAACCCGCGAACTCGAGGCCTCAGGCGCGGACGTCGTGCTCGAACCCTACCAGGACGCCGCCGATCGTGCCGTGGACATCCTGTGCGGTGGCGAGCGGTTCGAGCGGACCAGCCTGCCCGATGACGTGACCCACGAGCGGCCGCTGGGCTGATCAGTCCGCCGCGTCCGCGACTGTCACCGGCGTGACGAAGCCGGCCGGCTTCAGCGCCAGCACCGAGCACTGCAGCTGCTCCAGGATCGCCTCGGCCGTATTGCCGATGAACAGCCCGGCGATGCCCGAACGCCCCAGGGTACCCATCACGACCAGGTCGGCACGCAGATTCCCGGCGGCATCGGGCACCGCGCGGCTGGCCGGACCCCGCTGCAGATGGAAGCGGGGCGAGACGTATTCGTAGGTCTGATCGCCGAGTCGCTCACGCAACGCGCCGCGCGCCCGCTCCAGGGCTCGCTGATGACGCTCGCGCTCGGCTTCGACATAGCGGGTCACGTGATGATCGGGCTCGTAGTTCCACCGCCGCAGAATGCTCTCGGCCGGTGCATCCCAGGCATGCACGACGTGCAGTTCGGTGAAATCGGACACGGCCAGCGAACTCGCCAGCTCCAGGATAGCGGCATCCAGCTCGCCGAACGCAGGGTCGGACTGCTCGTCGGACTCGGTGCCGAGATCGACGGCCGCCAGTATCCGTTCATAGTCCGCCTTCTCGCCGGGCTTCGTGAGCCAGAGCGGGCAGGGGCACTTCCGCAACAGGTGCATGTCGTCGGAGCCGAACAGGCGTTCGACGTAGCCCGGGTTCTCCGCCGGCTTGATCACCAGGTCGTGGCCGTTGTGCAGGACCGCGCGGATCAGCTCCATGAAGACCCGGCCAGCCAGCACCTCGTGCCGGATCTGCAGGCGGCCGCGGTATGGAGCGGTGAAGGACTCCAGCGCCTCCAGGTGCTCGGCCTTCAGCCTGTCCTGCATTTCGGCGGAGACCGGACCGCCCTCGGGCATGCGGTAGTCTGCCGTGAAACGCGGTATGACCGACGCCACCGTCAGGCTCGCCTGGTTGTTCTCCGCCAGGGAGACGGCCCGCCGGAGAGCCGCCGCTTGTTCGGCCGCCGGCGTTAACGCGCAGAGTATGTTCCGGAATCCCTTCATCTCGACCGTCCCTCGCCAGGGTGAGCAGGATGACCAGTCCCATCCGCCCGATGGGTCCGCGCCCCAATATTACTCGATCCGGCCCATCCGGCTCCCCTGCCACGGCAAACGGCGGTGAAATATTTCGGCCGGCGGGCTGGTCTTCCCGGAGACAAGCCGTCACTCTGCCGCCAATGCCCCCGATCGACACCACTCTCGTCCTGTTCTGCAAACCGCCGGCGCTTTCGAAGCAGCGGCTGGTGCCGGAACTCGGCGTCCGCGCCACCCGGGAACTCGCCGAACGCCTGCTGGTCTGTGCGCTGGAGGACGCGGCCGGCTGGCGGGGTCCGGTGGTGCTGTCTCCCGCGGAACCCGCCGACCGGGCATGGGCACGGGGGCTGGGCCTCGCGGCGGCGGACATCGTCGCGCAGGACGGCGGCAACCTGGGCGCGCGGCTGAATGACATCGACTCGCGGTTGCGCGACGAAGGACACGGCAAGTTGCTGTTCATCGGCCTCGACTGTCCGCTGCTCGACCGCCCGGCGCTCGAAGCGGCAGCGACCGACCTGGCGGAGACCGACGTGGCGCTGGGAGAGGCCGAGGACGGTGGCGTGGTATACATGGGCAATTCGCGCCCCTGGCCCGACCTGACCGCGCTGCCGTGGAGCACGGCCCGGCTGGCCGAAGCGCTGGCCGGCGCCTGCCGGCGAGCCGGGCTCGGGGTCGTGAGCCGGGGCCGCTGGCCGGACGTCGACCGGACGTCGGACCTGCCGGGCCTCGCCGCGGCCCTGGCCGGGGACAACAGGCCCGCGCGGCAGCGGCTCCGCCGCTGCCTGCCGGCCGGAGAGGACACGCCGATCTGGAAGGTGAGATGACGGCACGCAGACGCATAGTGATCCTGGTCGTTGCGCTGGCGGCGCTGGCGGCGGCCATCTACGCCCTGCCGGTGGGCTGGGTGCTGGAGGCAGTCATCGGCTGGATCGACGAGCATCGCCGCGTGGCCTGGCTCGCCTTCTTCGCCACCTACGTGGCAGCCGCCGTGCTGATGGTACCGGGCTCCATACTGACGGTGGCGGCGGGGTTCCTCTTCGGCGTGGTAACCGGCACCATCGTGGTCAGCGTGTCCAGCGTGGCCGGCGCGACGGCGGCATTCCTGGTCGGCCGCGGACTCGGCCGCGAGTGGGTACGGCGCAAAGTCGGCACCGACCGGCGCCTCACCGCGGTGGACCGCGCCACCGAGGACCGGGGGTTCCTCATCGTCATGCTGCTCAGGCTCTCGCCCGTGTTCCCGTTCAACGCCCTGAACTACTTCCTCAGCCTGACCGGTGTCAGGACCGGTCATTACGTGCTGGCCTCGTGGATCGGGATGCTGCCGGCCACCGTGCTCTACGTCTACATCGGCTCGGTCGCCCAGGACCTGGCCGCTCTGCTCGCCGGCAATTTCGAGGCGGGCGCCGCCGGCGAGGCACTGTTCATCGCGGGTCTGGGTGCCACGGCACTGGTGACGGTGCTGGTGACCCGCTACGCGACGCGGGCGCTTCGCAACGAACTCGCCCGGGCGGAGGCCGCGGAATCATGAGCGGCTATCCCGGACAGGAGGCGGACCGGGAGTGGCGCAGCCTGGTCTTCCCGGAGGACTACCGCAATCCGGCACCGGCCGGGCGCTATCACCTGGTGGTGATCGGCGCGGGCCCCGGCGGACTCGTCACGGCCATCGGCGCGGCGGGCCTGGGTGCCAGAGTCGCGCTGGTCGAGCGCCACGCCATGGGCGGCGACTGCCTGAATGCCGGCTGCGTGCCGTCCAAGGCGCTGCTGGCCATGGCGAACCGCCGCCGCGCGAGCGGCGGGGAACAGCCGGACTTCGACGAGGCCTTCGAGTGGCTGCGCGGCGTTCGTGCCGGCATCGCCCATCACGACTCGGTGGAGCGCTACACGGAAGCGGGCGTAGACGTCTTTCTCGGCGAGGCCCGTTTCGTGGACAGGAACACCGTGGCCGTCGGCGATCTCCGGCTCAGTGCACGCTCGGTGGTCATCGCCACCGGCAGCCGCGCGGCTCTGCCGCCGATTGACGGACTCGCCGACGCCGCGCCGCTGAACAACGAGACGTTCTTCGACCTGCGCGAGCAGCCCCGGCGGCTCGCCGTCCTGGGGGCGGGCGCCGTGGGCTCGGAACTCGCCCAGGCGATGGCGCTGCTGGGCACCGAGGTGCACCTGTTCGAGGCCGCCGAACGACCCCTGCCCGCGGAGACCCCCGCGGCGGGCGATCTGCTCGCCGACCGGCTGCGCGAGGACGGCGTGCATTGCCATTTCGGCGCGGCGGTGGAATCGGTGGAACGGCGGGGCACCACGGTGACGGTGCGCGCGGGCGGGACGAGCGCGGAAGCGGACGCCGTGCTGGTGGCGCTCGGCCGTCAGCCGAATGTCGACGGGCTGGCGCTCGAGACCGCCGGCGTGGAGTACGATCCCCGCGACGGAATCCGGGTCGACGAGCGGCTGCGGACGGCCAATCGCGCGGTCTATGCCATCGGCGACGTGGCCTCGCGTCAGCGCTACACCAGCAATGCCGACCGGCAGGCGCGCACGGTGATCCGCAATGCGCTGTTCCCGGGGAACGGCTCGGTG
>Ga0102929_1001907_pt1 | contig 12403 bp, 11 predicted proteins | sample SalPonR1_B_D2_MG_FD_78510 | JGI IMG/M metagenome (GOLD analysis project Ga0102929, IMG submission 78510) | Salt pond soil microbial communities from South San Francisco under conditions of wetland restoration - Salt Pond MetaG R1_B_D2_MG | ecosystem: Environmental > Aquatic > Marine > Intertidal... | reverse complement strand
CGAAGTCCTTGCACGGTCAGTTGACCTGCACCCTGCACTTGGATGCGGGCGACACCGAAACCGGTCAAGAGCTGCTGCCGGTTCTGGAACGCAAGGCGGGCCGCGTGCTTGCCAACGGGTTCCCGACCGGTGTCGAGGTCTGTGACAGCATGGTACACGGCGGCCCCTACCCCGCGTCGACCAATTTCGGTGCGACATCCGTGGGCACGCTTGCGATCCGGCGCTTCCTGCGCCCCGTCTGTTATCAGAACATGCCGGGCGAACTGCTGCCGGGGGACCTGAAGTAACCGCGCAATGTCGCGGTGGCACTTGATTGCTTGCAAGGTGACGCAAGCAATCAAGGCCTTTATCCCCCATGATTGTTGTGTGAGGTGACTGGGCCGCTGTCACAAACTTTGCGGCCCGCCATCCACAAAGAGCGGCGCGCTCTGCACCGCAGCGTCCCCAAACCAGCTATCGCTGCACGGGCGAGACATCGTTTCGGTCGCGGTCGGAAAGACGGCAAGCCGCTGTCTTTTCGAGGGTCAAGTTCGTACCGGCCAAGACCACCAGTCGGATCAATCGAGGCGTGATAGCCCGGATCCCAGGAAGCACCAAGGCGCGCATGGAAAGCCACCGACACCTGTCACCCGAACACGGCGACCAGGGTCGCTGGATCGCATTACGCCGACAGACGCGTTTCGGTCTCGGCATCGAAGAGATGCACGCAGTCCGCAGGGAGTTCCAAGCTCACGTCCTGTCCCTCTTTCAATGACAGTCGCTCGTGGAAGACGGCCGTGATGTCGCTTCCTGCAACGTCGAGATTGACGTGCAAATCAGCGCCCGTCGGTTCGATCAGCTTGACGGTCGCAGGACTGCCGTTGTCCGAAAGTGTCACATCCTCGGGCCGGATTCCCAGGATGACCGACTGGCCGGGTCGCGCGTCGAGGGCCGATGTGAATTGCAGCGCCCCGCCTGCATCTAGATCGAAGGACTGCGCATCGGCGCCGATACGACCCTTCAGAAGGTTCATGGCAGGAGACCCGATGAACCCGGCGACGAAAACATTCGCAGGCGCATCATAAAGCGTCATCGGGCTACCGATCTGCTCGACATGACCGCCACGCATGACCACGATCTTGTCGGCCATGGTCATCGCCTCGATCTGGTCATGTGTCACGTAGACGATCGTCGTTTTCAGCTTCTTGTGAAGCGTCCGGATCTCGGACCGCATCTGCACCCGCAGCTTGGCATCAAGGTTGGACAGCGGTTCATCAAAAAGAAAGACCTTGGGATCACGCACGATGGCCCGGCCCATGGCGACACGCTGGCGCTGACCGCCGGAAAGCTGCCTGGGATAGCGGTCAAGCAGCGCGTCGAGGTCGAGAATGCCTGCCGCCTGCCCGACCTTTCGGCGCTGCTCGTCGCTTTTAGCCCCACGCATGCGCAGCGAGAAGCCCATGTTCTCGGCGACGGTCATGTGCGGATAAAGGGCGTAGGACTGGAACACCATGGCAATGTCGCGATCTTTGGGGTGCAGACGGCTGACATCCTTCCCATCGATCAGGATCCCGCCGCTGGTGATGTCCTCGAGTCCGGCGATCAGGCGCAGCAGGGTGGACTTGCCGCAGCCCGACGGACCGACGAGAACGACGAATTCGCCGTCGTCGATGTCGATGGTCACACCGTGCAGAACCTGAACGCCGCCAAAGGATTTCGTTGCCTGCTGGATCGTCAGTGGTGCCATGTTGTCGTCTCCCTCTCCGGACGCGCGTATCGAACTTTCCGGCTGTCGTGTCTCATCCCTTCACAGCCCCTGCGGTCAGCCCGCGCACCAGGTGACGTTGCAGAAGCAGCATGACCAGGACGATGGGGAGCATGATACCGATCGCCCCCGCGGCGGAGAGCGACCACGACGAGATGTCCTCGCCACCGAAGGACGCAATGGCGACGGGCAGCGTTTTGGTATCGGTGCCGGTCAGGATCAGCGCAAAAAGAAACTCGTTGTAGGACAGCAGGAGGCTGAACAATGCCGCCACCGTCATGCCGGGCCGCGCCAGCGGCAAGATGACGATCCGGAAAGCCTGCCAGTTGGAACAGCCATCGATGGCCGCAGCCTCGTCCAGGTCGCGCGGAATCTCGAGGAAGAAGCAGTGCATCAGCCAGATGGTGAACGGCTGATTGATCGCCACCAGCGCCAGGATCAGCAACGGATAGGTGTCGATCATGTTGAGGAACGTGCCCATCACGAAGAACGGGATCGCCAGCAGCATGTGCGGAAACATCCGGATCGTGAACAGCGCGCTGAGGATCGGTCCGGCGCTGCGCCGCGGAATGCGCGAGAGTGCGTAGGCGGCAAGGCTGCCCGCCGGTACCGAAATGAAAACCGTGCCGGCGGAAATGATCAGGCTGTTCATCAGATAGAAGACGAAGTCATTCTCGGTCCAGACCTCGATGTGATACTTGAGAGTCGGCTCGAAAATGATCGTCGGAGGGATGGTGAAGGCGTCGCGGGGATCCTTGAGCGAGGTCAGTACTGCCCAGATCAGCGGCGTCAGGTTGATGAAGGTGAAGACGCACAAAGCGATGAAGATAACCCAAGTCGTTCTTCGACGGCCGGGGTAGGATTGGGCACTCATCGGTCGCCCCCGCGGTATGCCTTGTTGAGACCGCGGTTGATTGTCAGAAGCAGCATCGCGACGACGATCAGCGTGATGACCCCCAAGGCCGAAGCCTTGCCGACTTCAAGCATGCGGAAGCCCAGCTGGTAGGTATAGATCGTGATCGTTTCGGTCGCCGTTCCCGGTCCGCCGCCCGTTAACACATAGATCAGGTCGAAAAAGCGGAAGACATCCATCAAACGGATCGAGATGACGAAGATGATGGCGGGGATCAGCGCGGGGACGATGACGTGGCGCAGGGTGTTCCAGCTGCTGGCCCCGTCGATCTGCGCAGCCTCGAGCAGCGAAGTATCAAGTCCCTGCAGGGCGGCATAGAGCACCATCATGACCAGAGGCGTGAAGACCCAGGCATCCGCCAGGATGACGCTGACCTTGGCCCAGACCGGGTCGCCCAGCCAATCGGGCGGTTCGATGTTGAAGGTCAGAAGTGTCGCATCCACGAAGCCCCAGTTTGAGGCGAGCATCCATTTCAGGAACAGGGCGGCCACGACCGGGGTCACGATATGCGGTAGGAACAAGAGTACGGAAAAGACCTTGGCGCTGCCGTGCAGCCGGTAAAGCGCAAGCGCCAGTGCAAAGCCGACGAGGAATTCCACCGCGACGGACCCGAAGGCGATGATGATCGTCGTCCGCATCGAATTCCACAGGCGCGCTTCAGTCAGCAGGTCGACATAGTTGCCCAGACCGATGAAGGTCCGCTCGCCCGACCCGAGGTAGTAGTCAAAGAAGCTTAGATAGACGGCGTAGCTCAACGGCCACAGCAGCACGAGAGCCAATAGGCCGAAGCTGGGCAAGAAGAACAGCCACAAGCCGCGTTGCCAGCGTACCATGTCGTAATGCCCTTTCCAGAGAACCCGGATCGAGGCCCGCGATGCAGACGACGCACCGCGGGCCAGCTTGCGCAAGATCAGGGGTTCAGTTGTAGTAGCCGCGGCTGGCAAGCAGTTCCTCTGTCTCGGCTGCAGCCTGGTCGAGCGCCTCCTGGACCTCGGCCTCGCCGGTCACCGCGCGCAGAATGTGGCGCGTGACGATCTCGCCGACATCGTTGAAGTCGGGCATGGCCGGGAAAGCCTTGCCGCTTTCAAGCGCCGCGCGGGCCGCCGGATACCAGCGGTATTGCTGCGCCAGGTCGGCGTTTTCCAGCACGGAAAGCCGTGGCGGCATGGCGTATTTCGCACCTTCCTGCATGCTTTCCTTGCTTGCCGCTTCTGCCATCATCTTGAACATCTCCTCCCGGTCGGCAGAGGAAAAGGCCGAGATGGCAAAGCCGTCATTGGCGACACGCGCGCCACCTCCCGGAGGGGCCACCCAGTCGATTTGACCAACCACCCGTGACTGTTCGGGATTGTCCATCGCCGCGGCGCGCGTGAACCATTGCAGGCCCATCGCGGCCAGACCCTGTTGCAGGTTGATGGTGGATTCATCGTTGGCATGCGCCGTGAAGCCGCGTGGCGCGTATTCCGACATCTCCTTGAGCTTTGTGATCGCCTCGACACCGGCTGCATTGTTGAAGATTGGCTTCCAGTTGGCGTCGAACCAGCCATCACCGATGGCATTGATGTACCAATGCGCCTCGTTCAGGGCGGCATCCACGGGCTTCAGCGACATGATCGTGCCGGCCATGCGGGCCGAATCCAGCTGGGCCGCGAGTGCCATGTATTCTTCCATGGTCTGCGGTGGCGCGACGCCGGCATCTTCGAGGAGGTCCTTGCGATAGAAGAACAGTTCGGTGTTGGTCAGGATCGGCATCGCATAGATCTTGCCGTCAAAGCTGACCGCGTCGATCACCGATTGTGGAAAATCGTCGAGATCATATTCATCCTGGTATTTCTCCCAGAGGTCGTCGATGGGCTCGAGCCAACCATTTGACGCAAAGCGCCGGAAGGACGAGTCGTTGAGATAAAGAACGTCAATGGCGTCGGATTCCGCCGACATCGTGATCGAGGCCAGCTCCAGTTGCTTGTCGATCGGCATCAGTTCGACGCTGACCCTGCCTTCAGGCAGCGCGTCGATCATCTGTTGGGTGTAGTATTCCAGCGCCGGTTGGCGGTGGCTGATGACGCGGATGGCATCCTGCGCCACCGTGCTGGACGCGATCGAGGAAAGAAGCAAGGCCGCGGTCGCGCCCTTCACCTTCCTGGTAACACTAAGACGATTTGTCATGGCTTTCTCCCTTGGACGTTATGAGCCGAGCCTTCCTCCTGCCCGGCGGTTTCCGATCTGCTCGTCAGGTCCTCCTTGCCCGGATCACGCGGTATGCCGCTTTGGACTGGCGCAAGAAACTTCCTTGGTCACAGGTCCCCCCTCAACTGGAGTTCAGGTTGTCGGGCACATGATTGCCCTGCATGAGCTGATATCGACGTGCTCAAACGCCCTCCTTTCGGATGAACCGAAATCGGGATGTTTGGCGGAATTGCGTACCGGGCCGCAGAGCGATCGACGGAAAATCAGCATGGTTCGGCGCATCAGGCCAATGCTGCGGCTCCATCGCGAGTCCGGCATGCCGCCCGTAGGGCAGGCCATGATGCCCTCTGGCGGGGGCCGTGTTCAGGCGCGCGGCGTCGTACACCTGCAGCCCCGGCGCATCCGTTTCAATGATCATTGCAAGTGTATCGGTTTCGAGCCGCGCGACGGGGCGCATGCCTTTGCCATTGAGGCAGAAATTCGTGTCCAGGTCGATCATCGCGGGCAACGGGGTCGCTTGGCGCAGGTCGTAGGGCGTGCCCTCTACGGCCATGATGTCGCCGGTCGGAACGAGCGCATCATCGACTGGAAGATAGGTGTCGGCATCGATTTGCAGCCAGTGCCCTGCCAGCCCCGTGCCGTTCAGCACCCAATATCCGTGAAACGCCGGGTTGAAGAACGTTGCGCGCTCGCTCTGCCCCGTGATGTCGATCTCAAGGGCGCCCTCGGGATCGAGCGCATATGTCACCGAAATGTCGATTGGACCAGGCAGCCCCCCCGCGCCATCGGGAACCCCAAGTCGCAAGGTCACGCTGTGTGCTCCTCTTTCGGCGACGGTCCAGACCTGTTGCGAAAGACCGTTGAGACCACCATGCAGCGCGTTGCCGTTTTCATTCACGTCAAGCTGCAACACATCGCCATCCAATGGCGCGCGCCCCCCGGCGATCCGGTTGGCGACCGGCCCCACGATCGCACCGAAATAGCGCATCTGCGATAGGTAACTTTCGATATCCCGGCTACCGAGCGCCAAGGACGCATCGATCCCGTCGAGATGAAATCGGCACAACGTCGCGCCATAGGTCATGACAAGCGCCCGCGCGGGGCCATTGGCGATCTCCACGCCTTGGATCTCGTTGCCGTCAGGCGTCGCGCCGAGGATCATTGTCTTGCCTCGGGAAACCGAACAATCGCCAGGTCCTGGTCAGAGCGACCCGCGATGGCCGGCACGTGCTGGTCCCGCAGGTGGCCACTGCAGGGCGTCGTGTCCGACCAGGTGTTCACGATCCCGATCACCGGCCGCCCGTCGAACAGGTGATCCGGATAGCCCTGGTTCTTCCTCCAGCCCAGCTGGCAGATCACGTTCTTGGCGGCACCCCGGTACCATTCCTGAGACCGCAGTTCGCGTGGCCATTCGGCAGGTTTGAATGTCATGCCTTTATCCCTTTACACCGGCCGATATCATGACAGCTTCGGTAACGCGTTTCTGGAAGATGAGGTAACCGATGATCACGGGGGCGGCGGCAAGCAGAGCCAGCGCCATCATTCGGGCATAGGCCACGCCGAAAGCATCATTGACCTGGGTGATCCCCACCGGGATCGTCATCATGTCCTCGCTCGTGACGACCAGGAAAGGCCAGAAGAAATTGTTCCAGGTGGTGATGAAGGTGATGATCGCCAACGCCGCCGTGATCCCCCAGTTGAGCGGCAGGTAAAGCTTGAAAAGCAGGGTGAATTCCCCGCCGCCATCCAGAAGCACGGCCTCGCGCATTTCCTTGGGTATCGCGTCGAAGAACTGTTTGTAGACGATCACCACGACCGGCACGATCAGCTGCGGCAGGATGATGCCCCACCAGGTGTTGACCAGCCCGAGATCGCTCATCAGGATGAATTGCGCGACGTAGAGCGCGGGCACGGGAACCATGAAGCTGGCCACGACCAGAAGGTAAAGCGTCTTGCGTCCGGGAAAGCGCAGCTGCGACAGGGCATAGGCGCACATCATGCCGGTCACCAGGACGATCGCGGTTGTGATCACCGAGGTCGCCACGGAGTTGAGGTACCAGATCGGAAGTTTCGAGGTCGACAGGACCTCGACATAGGCCGAAATATTGAACTCGTCGATGAAAACGCCGGCATCCGAGACGATACGGTTTTCGCTGCGCAACGATGTGGTCAGCGCCCAGTAGAGCGGGAAGATCCAGATCATCGCCGCGATCAGGACGAGACCGGAGAAAGCGAAGTTGCGTGCGCGTCTGGCGGTCATTTGCGTCCTCCGAGGCGCAGCAGTTGAAATTGCAGGACCGATACGATGACGATGACCAGAAACAACACCATCGCGATGGCCGAGGCATAGCCGCCGTTGTTCAGCTGGAAGGCCTCGCGGTACATCTGCATGAGAACGACATAGGACGAGTTGAACGGCCCCCCGTTGGAGAGCAGGTAGACCTGATCGAACAGCTTGAGTTGCAGGATGAGCTGCAAGGTCAGCACGAGTGCAGTCACAGGCCAGAGCAGCGGCCAGGTCACGCGCCAGAACCGTTGCCACGGTGTTGCGCCGTCAAGCGACGCGGCCTCGTAGAGATCTTCCGGGATATTGCGAAGGCCCGCAATCAGCAAAAGAACGTTGAACCCGTTGGTCCACCAGATCGTGACAACCGCAATCATCGGCATGACCCAATAGGGATTCCTGAAAACAGGCACCGGTTTTCCGGTCACGGCCGCGATCAGAGGCTGCAGGATGCCGAACTGGAAATCCAGCATCCAGGCCCAGATCAGCGTGACCACCGAGACCGGCAGGACATAAGGAAGAAAGAACAGCGTCAGCACCAATGCCTGCATCCGGCCCTTGAGCTTGCTCACCGCGAGCGCGATGAGCAGCGCGATCACCGTCGTCGGCACAACAGTCAGCAGCACGAAGTAGAGGTTGTTCCAGAGCGATGTGAAAAACAGCCGGTCATTCAGCAGCTTGGCGTAGTTGGCCAGTCCGATCCACTGCCCGTCACCGATCAGCGGGGCGTCAGTGAAGCTGAGCGCGATGACCTTGTAGGTCGGATAAAGGAAGAAAATCAGGAAGACGAACAGGAAAGGCGCCGTCAAAAGGCCAGCGGCCCGAAGCTCGCGGCGGCGTCGTTTCGCTTTCGACATGGCGGCCTCCTCCCCCTGCAGGCTTTGGCCGGGGGCGCCCAAGGGCGCCCTCCGGTAAGGTTGATCAGTTCAGCAGGCCTTGCAACTGATCCTTCATTTGCGCAGCGGCGTCCTCGGCGCTGAGGAAACCGTGCACCGCGGGCGCGATCAGATTGTCGACGGCGTCATAGATCGGCGAGGCGACACCGGCGATCTTTGACCGGGGATCGAAGGCCGCATTGTCGGCAAGCGATGCATAGGTCGCGTTGGGTTCGAGCGCGGCATATTCGTCGCTCTGCACCGTCGGCTTGTAAGCCGGGATGTGACCCGCACCTGCCCAGGCCAGCGAATGCTCTTGCATCCAGCCGATGACGGTCAGGACGGCATCCCGCATCTCTTCGCTCATTTCGGGATCATTCGGAATGGCGAAAGCGTGGGAATCCGCCCAGGTCGCAGGCTGGTCCATCATCTGGGGAACTTCGTTGGCGAACCATTCAAAGCCCAGCGTTCCGGCTTCGGTTTGATCCTTGAATGTGGGCACTTCCCACACGCCATTGATGTGAAGCACGGACTTATTGCCCGAGAAGAGTGCGACCCCTGCCTCGTAGGAGGCCTGTTCCGGGATCAGACCCGCCGACCGCCAGTCGGCCATGGCCTGAATGGCGGTCACGGCCTTGTCGAGGTTGTCGCCTGCCAAGACTTCGCCATCAGACAAGATCTCGCCGCCCTGCTGGCTGAACAGGGTGTAGAACATCCGCCATGTGCCACCGCCGCCCGATGTCTGATAGCTCAGCGGATCGGAGAAACCATTTTCCTTGGCCCAGTTCAGCATCTCGGTCATGGCTTCGATGGAATTCAGGTTGGTCAGGTTGCCATCCTCGTCGAGCCACTTCGTTCCTTCCAGCGCGGTTCGGTTGTAATGCGCGACGATGGAGTGGATATCGAAGGGGATCGCCATCAGCTGGCCATCATCGGTGGACGCGGCAGTGATCGACGCTTCGAAGAAATCGCTCTTGGAAAGACCTGCGGTTTCCAGATCCTCCGCCGAAATCGGTGAAAGGACGTCTTCTTCCAACGCCAGTGGCAGGCGTGAGAGGTGATAGGTCATGATGTCCGGCCCCTGACCGACCGCGACCGCAGTGCGCACCTTGGTGTAGAAAGGCAGGCCCCATTCCAGCGTCGTGCCGCTGATTTCGATGTCGGGATGTTCGGCATTGAACTCGTCGATCAGCGCCTTCATGCGGACACCGTCGCCGCCGGCGAGGAAATCCCACCATTCGACTTCGACCTGAGCCCAGGCCGGGCTGGACAAGCCCACGACAAGTGCCGTGGTCGCCGCGAGTTTGGAAATAACATTTTTCATTTCAGTTCTCCTCCATGTTGTCAGTCAGTTCACCGGATACGTTCGCCTTCGGTGTCGAAGACGAAGACGCGCCCCGGTTCGGGCGTGACGGTCTGTACTGTGCCATGCATGCCGTGCCGTACGCCGGCCTGTTGGAAAATCACCGCATCGCCGCCTTCCAATGTGCCGTGCTGATACGAGACACCTCCCAGTTCCTCGGCGACATCGACGGTAACGCGCAGGCCCTCCGACTGGCTCACGATCAGATGCTCGGGCCGCACGCCCAGTTCGACCGATGCGCCCTTCGAGGGTGGCTGCGAGAGCGGCACGTCCAGGGTCAGGTCGGGCTGCCCGGTCAGGCGGACGACGACGCCATCTTCGCTTCGGTCCTCGATGGTCGCGCTGAAGAAATTCATCGACGGTGATCCGATGAACCCGGCGACAAACCGGTTCGAAGGGTCGTCATAAAGGTCCAATGGAGCGCCCGATTGCTGGACATGGCCGCCCTGAAGCACAAAGATCGTGTCTGCCAGCGTCATCGCTTCGACTTGATCGTGGGTGACATAGATCATCGTGGCGCCGAGCTTTTGATGCAGGCGCGCCAGTTCCAGACGCATCTGGACCCGCAGTTCTGCATCGAGGTTCGACAACGGTTCATCAAACAGAAAGACATCCGGCGCGCGCACGATGGCGCGGCCAATGGCAACGCGCTGGCGCTGCCCTCCCGACAATTGCGCCGGCTTCTTTTCCAGATGCTCCGCCAATTGCAGGATGCCGGCAGCCTCGCGGACTTTGCCGTCGATCTCGGCCTTGGGACGCTTGGCCAAGCGCAGGCTGAATGCCATGTTCTCGTAGACCGACAGATGGGGATAGAGCGCATAGGATTGGAACACCATGGCCACGCCACGATCCGCCGGGTCTTCGTTTGTGACGTCGCGATCACCGATGAAGATCTCACCGTCGCTCGTCTCTTCGAGCCCCGCGATCATGCGCAGAAGCGTCGACTTCCCACAGCCCGACGGCCCGACAAATACGGCAAACTGACCCCGCTCGATGTCCATGTCGACGCCGCGAATGACGTCGACTGCGCCAAAGTTCTTTTTGACCGACTTCAAATGGACGCCGGTGGCTTTCATGACCACGTCCCCCTTGTCTCCCGAGCCACGCTTACCCAACCGACAGTCGGATCATGCTGTATGAGAAGGCCGGCAATTCGCCCTTGATGCCGCCATCCCCGACAGCCAGTTTTTCGCCGTTGCGTGGTTTGATCCTGTCGGGCGCGTCGCTGGTGTTGGCGATGCGGGCCTCGGCGCTGTCACCGCCGATCACCTTGTGCTCGACCAACTGCAGTCCCTCGAAGCCTTGCAGGGCCACGTCCAACTCCATCGTGTCTTCCGGGTTGCGGTTGATGGCAAAGATCGTGATCGACGCGCCGTCCGGCGCCAGAACTGCCGCGACATCCAGGTAATTCACGTCCTGAGCGGCGTCCGCGTCATAGCGCGGCCCGTCCACCGCCACGTTCAGCGCGGTTCCGCGACCATGGAGGCTGGCGAACTGGTAGGGATAATAGATCGACGTGGCCCAGGCGGCGCCCCCCCGTTCGGCGCGGATGGGCGCGATGACATTTACAAGCTGCGCGATGCAGGCGATCTTGACCCGATCGGACCGGCGAATGAATTCGTTCAGCAAGCCGCCGACAAAGATCGCATCCTCGAGGTTGTAGTCCTCTTCGAGCAAAGCAGGAGCTTCGGGCCAATCCCAGGATTTCCAGTTCTTGGCGTCCTGCTCGCGTTTATGGTACCAGACATTCCATTCGTCGAAACAGATATAGACATCGTTCTTGGCCCGTTTCTTGGCCTTCACATAGTCGATGACCCCGCCGATGGCCTGGATGTAGCGTCCGGTTTCCTCGATCTTGGCGAAGTAGTTCAAGGGATTGTGGCTGCTGTTGCCGAAGTACTTGTGCAGCGAGATGTAATCGACGTTCTCGTAGCACTCTTCGAGCACCTGGCGTTCCCAGTCGGGATAAGTCGGCATACCGTCGTTGGAGGATCCGCAGACAACGGTCTCGATGCCGCCGCCGAAGGCCTTGACCGCCTTCGATGTTTCATCCGCAAGCCGTCCGTATTCCTTGGCCTCCTTGTGGCCGATCTGCCAAGGGCCGTCCATCTCGTTGCCAAGGCACCACATCTTCACGTCATATGGTTCTTCGACTCCATGACTGCGGCGCAGGTCGCTCCAGTAGGTGCCCGAATGGTGGTTGCAGTATTCGACGAAATTGCGTGCCTCTTCGATACTCCGGGTCCCGAGATTGACCGCCAGCATCATCTCGATATCGGCATCCTTGGCCCACTGGGCGAATTCATTGATCCCGACCTGGTTCGTTTCCTTGGACCGCCAGGCAAGGTCGAGGCGCACCGGGCGGTCTTCCTTCGGGCCGATCCCGTCTTCCCACTTGTAGGCCGAAACGAAATTGCCGCCCGGATAGCGGATGGCCGGAATGCTGAGAGCCCGGACAAGGTCAAGAACATCCTGCCTGAAACCGTGCGCATTGGCCGTCGGATGATCGGGCTCGTAAATGCCGCTGTAGATTGCCCGACCCATATGCTCGATAAAGGCAGAGTAGAGCCGGTCGTCGATCTGCGCGAGCGCAAAATCCCGGTTGATCGTGGCACGAGCCTTCATATCCCCTCCCAGTGGCAAATGTCGTTTTTTGCCAATTTACGGGCAGTTCGCCTTAACAAACAATTTACATTTCAATCTATCGCGTTGACAGAATTGGTAATTACCTGATTGCCGGCCTGATCCCGGACATGGTCAAGAAGGCGCTGCGCGGCTGCCGACAGCAATCGGTCTCTGGGGCAAAGGATGTGATAAGGTTCGATCGTTATTGGTCTGGCCATGTTCAGCAACACGAGGTCAGCACTGTAGGGCGGCGACAGCAGGAGGTCGGCCACTTCTTCAGTAACAACCGCGATCACGTCAGAATGGCGCAGCATGGCCATGATCGCGACCACCGAGGCAGTCTTGATCAGACGGGCCGGGATGTCTGTGCCTTCTTCATGGAACGCGATTTCGACTGCATGGCGGATCGGTG
>Ga0102929_1001906_pt1 | contig 12405 bp, 12 predicted proteins | sample SalPonR1_B_D2_MG_FD_78510 | JGI IMG/M metagenome (GOLD analysis project Ga0102929, IMG submission 78510) | Salt pond soil microbial communities from South San Francisco under conditions of wetland restoration - Salt Pond MetaG R1_B_D2_MG | ecosystem: Environmental > Aquatic > Marine > Intertidal... | reverse complement strand
TCCTTTTTGGCCCATAGCTACGGCTATGAGCCTGCGAACGAGCTGAAATCTGTTCTCGAAGCCTCGAATTTTCGCTTCAGTCCGCATAGTCCGACAGACTCCTAGCCTGCCGCTTTCAGTGAAATTCAGTGGTCGCTCCTTTGGGGCAAAGCGCCGGTCAGCATCCCCCTTCGTCCCTCTCTGAATCCTTCCGGAACAATATTTCGGGCCTTTAAAGACCGCACTTCTGTTTTGCTCGCCGGGAATCCATCCGTGATATCACCGAGCGGCGTCTGTGCTTTCACTTGGCGGGCGCTTGCCCTGGAAAATATCGGAACGCCTTCAGGTAAAAATTCTTTTATTCGAAAATATTAAATAATGCACCGTTTGCTGATTGTTTCGAGGCGTGTTGACGGCTTGGGGTGTCGGTGCCTTTGCGGATGCCGGGAGTGGCATGTTTCATGCAAAATTCTGCATGTCAGTTAATTATGAAGTCCTTATATTTAAATGAGTAAATTTTTACGGCCGGAAATCATTGGAAAGGGGAGCATCGTGTCACGCCTTCTGAAAAGAAAATTGAGCCGTCGCCGTTTCCTGGGAGTCTCGTCCTGCGCCCTGGGGACCGTTGCCCTGGGCTCCCAGCTGAACGTGCTGAAAGCCCTCGCTGAACCGGGCAGCGGTGTCAAACTCTCCCTGGTCCCGGACCGGAGCGTTTTTACCTGTTGCGAAATGTGCGTCAATAAATGCGGCGTGATTGCCCGCATGCGCGAGGGCGTGATTCACAAGCTCGACCCCAATCCCTCCTTTCTGAGAAGCCGGGGGATGCTGTGCGCCCGCGGCAATGCGGGCCTGCAGACCGTTTACGATCCCGATCGCCTCAAGTATCCGCTGATCAGGACAGGGGCCCGCGGCGAGGGTAAGTGGCGCCGGGCCAGTTGGGATGAGGCCCTCGACCTGGTGGCCGGAAAAATGACGGCAGTTGCCGATCAATACAGCCGGGCCGGCATGATGTTCGTCTCGACGGAAGGCTTCCAGGAAGAGTTTTTCCTGCGTTTTGCCGAGTGCTTCGGCTCACCCAACACCCTGCGCCATCCCACGCTCTGCCTGGCCTCCAACCTGCAGGGCTTCGGCGCCACCTACGGCACCAATCCTTTTCCCGACGTTCGCAACGCCGACTATCTGATCATGAGCGGCGCCAATCGTGCCGAAGCACTGTTCACCCCGGACAGTATCGACATGATCGCCGGCGACGGGGGCAGACGCAAACTGGTTTACCTGGACCCGCGCTTTACCAGGACCGCGGCCAAGGCCGACGAATGGTATCCGATCCGGCCCGGCACCGACCTGGCTTTCGTCCTGGCCATGCTGCACGTGATCGTCGGTGAAAAGCGCTACGACCGTGAGTTCATCGACACCATGACCGTCGGTTTCGACGAGCTGGTGCCGCACCTGGAAACCTACTCTCCGGAGTGGGCAGCCGGTGAATGTGACATCCCGGCTGAGGACATCCGCCGCATCGCCCGCGAGTTTGCGGCCGCGGCACCCCGGGCCATCTACTATCAGGGCCGGCGGTCTTCTTTTTTTGACAACGACACCCAACTGCGGCGGGCCATGGCGATCCTCAACGTCGTCGTCGGCAACTGGGACGTCAAGGGCGGCATGTTGCCGGGGAAGAAAATTCATCTCGGTGAAAACTATTACCTGGCGCCCTGGTACGACGGTGTCCCGGAGCGTCTGGAGACCGGCGATGTGACTTATTTGTCGCTGAAGGACGGAGCCTGGAAACCCTTCCGGGATCGCGTGCTCGCCGCCGACCCCTACCCGGTCAAAGGGATGATGGTCTACAAGCAGAACCCGCTGCAATCGGTGCCCAACCGCAGCAAGACTCTGGCGATGATGGAACAGATGGATTTCATCTGCACCATCGATATCACCATGAGCGACACGGCCTGGTATTCGGACGTGGTGCTGCCCGAGGCCACTTATCTGGAGCGTCTCGATCCCATCCACGTTCTTTCCGGGCCGGTGCCCGAAGCGGTTATGCGTAATCCCTGCATCGAGCCGCTGTTCGAGACCAAGCCCAACCAGTGGATCATGCAGCAGCTGGCCCGGCGTTTCGGCGACGAAGTGGCGGAGTCCTTCAATTTCACCATGGAGGCGTTTATCGCCAACCAGGTCGAGGGGCATCCGGAAATACTCGAGGCGCTGCGCACCCGCGGCGTTTATCGCGAGAACGACGAACCGGTCTACGGCGCCAGCCACGGCAAGCGCATGAAGACCCGCAGCGGCAAGATTGAAATCTACTCGGCAAAATACGCCAAGGAAGGACAGGATCCGCTGCCGGTCTACCGGGCGCCGCAAACCCCCTCCAGGGGCCGCTACCGCCTGCTGCTCGGGCGGACCGCTTATTTCACCCACGGCACGACCCAGAACAACCCTTACCTGCACGAACTGATGGCGGAAAATTCCCTCTGGCTGCATCCCGACGAGGCCCGGCGCCTGGGGCTGCGCGACGGCAGCAGAGTCCGGGTCCGCAGCAGTGTCGGCGAGGAGAGCCTGCCCTTGCGGGTGACCGAGAAGATCCGTCCGGACTGCGTCTATATGGACCACGGCTTCGGGGTTCTCTCCAAAGGACTGAGCCGGATTCATGGCCGTGGCGCCAGCGACGCCGCCCTGATTGAAGACCGGATGGAGCCGATTTCGGGCAATGTCGCCATGCACCAGACTTTTGTGGAGATCCTTCCCGCCTGAGGGGAAGTCGCCTGAAAAGGAGCAGCAGAAATGAGCAAAAAACGCTATGCGATCGTGCTGGACACTCGCAAGTGCCTGGACTGCAAGGCCTGCACGGTGGCCTGCAAAGCCGAAAACCTGGTTCCCCTCGGCACGGAAAACTACCGGAACTGGGTCAGCGAGGGAAGGCTGCGCGGCAGCTATCCGCGGCTCGGCCAGGAATTCGCACCGGGTCAATGCATGCAGTGCGGCAACACGCCCTGCAAGCGGGTCTGCCCGACCCGGGCGACCGGGGTCGGTGCCGGCGGCATCGTGACCGTGGAAGACAAAAAATGTATCGGCTGCAAGTACTGCATGACCGCCTGCCCCTACAACGCCCGTTATTACAATGAAGAGCGCGGTGCTGTCGACAAGTGCACCTTCTGCGCGCACCGTATCGAGCAGGGCCGTCTGCCGGCCTGCGTGGAGACCTGCCCCACCAATGTCCGCACCTTCGGCGATTTGAATGATCCGGACAGCGAGGTCTCCCGACTGCTGGTAGAGCGCCCGTACCGGGTTGTCAAGCCGGAAATGGGCACCAAGCCTTTTCTTTTCTATTTGATTTAAGGAGTCTGTCCATGAGCGCTATTGCCACTGTCATCAGGCGGCCGGGGGAATGGGCCTGGTTCGGCGTCCTGGCCGTCGCCATGCTCGCCGGGGGGGCTGCTGTCGGTTATGTCTTCGTTGCCGGCCACGACCACGCCCTCAATGTCAGTCGGCAGATTCCCTGGGGCATTCTGATTTCCACGTATGTGTTTTTCGTCGTCTCTTCGACCGGGCTCTGCCTGGTATCCAGTCTGGGCGACGTCTGGGGCTTCAAGGCCTTCGAGGTGATCGGCAGGCGAGGGCATCTGCTCGCCATCCTGACCCTGCTGACCGGCTTCGGCGTGATGGCCATGGAACTGAATCATCCCTTCCGCATGGTCCTGTACGCCGTCATCAGCCCCAATTTCAGTTCGCCGATCTGGTGGATGGGCGCGCTCTACGGGCTCTACCTGGTCCTGCTCTGCGGCGAATTTACCGCACTGATGATCGGCAGCCGCCGGATGTCCTTCATTTTTGGCCTGGCGGGATTTGTCGCCGCGATCAGTGCCCACTCCAACCTCGGCGCGGTGTTCGGTTTGCTGGAAGCGCGGCATTACTGGTACGGTTCTTTTCTGCCCATCTATTTCATTCTCTCCGCCCTGGTCTCCGGCGGAGCGCTGACTGCACTGATCGTCTATTTCAATCACAAGGCGCGCGGCATTTCCCTGTCGCCGGACTACGAACGGTTCATGATCACCGTCGGCAAGCTGCAGGCCCTGTTCATTGGCATTCTGATGTTTTTCATCGTCTGGAAAATGATTCCCGGCCTGTACGGCAAGCCGCCGGAGAAGTACGAGGCGACCATGGTCCTGCTCGCCGGGCCGCTCGCCTTCAATTTCTGGTTTTTCGAGGTGCTGATCGGTATGTTGATTCCGTTTCTGCTGTTGATCAACCGCCGGACGCTCACTCCCTTCGGTGTGACCATCGCCGGTCTGCTCTGCACCATCGGTATCTTTTTCATGCGCTACGACCTGGTGATCGCCGGGCAGATGGTGCCGATGCGGGAAAGCGTCGCCGAAGGGCCCGCCCACCTCCTGGAGTACTTCCCGTCGCTGGCGGAATTCGCCATTGTTGCGGGGGCCATCGCTTTCTGTCTGTTCCTCTATAGCCTGGCGGAGAAATTTTTGCCCATGGAAGGGGGGCACAGGCACTGAGACTGAGGGTGGCTGAACAGAATCATGAGGCTAAAATGGCCGGCTCCTTCTGGGAAGCCGGCCATGTTTTTTGGTTTCATCCGGTATTTCTGGGGAGCAATGGAACTCCCCAACTGATCGTGCATCGGCTCTGCTGCTAAACCGGGGACTCGCCCCCGGACGGCGACCAGGGGGACCGCTCACCCTGGTCCCCCTGGACCCCCAAGGTGCCCGATGCCGATGCCCGCCATAGCCCAGCGTAGTCCGCCATAGCGCTTCGAGCGACGGCGGACTATGGCGGACGACGGCGGGTTCCCTCCGCCAGGCGCACCCCGGCCGGACCGATCAAAACTCGCTGGCGCTCAAACAGTTGATCGGTCTGTTTCGGCCAAGGCACGCCTGGCTCCGGCATCGGCAAACGGGAGGAAAGCCGGTAATCCCATTCGCGGTCTGAAGACCGCTCCGAAATCAATCTTCTTGTTTTGGTTTGTTTTGGTTGGGTTTTGACTGGGGCTTCCCGTGCAGAGCCACTGGAACGGAGTGGAGGTTTCGGGAAATAGCCGGACAAACTGTCTGAGCCGCAAGGCGAGTTTTTGTCCGGCCCCGAAACATCTGCGGAGTGGAGGGGACCCGCCGTCGGCGGGTGGTTCTGCAGGGCGCGTTTTGGTCCTACCTTTGCCGCGCAGCAAAGGTAGGGCGCCGTCCGGGGGCGCGTCCCCGGTTCGAAGGCTGGTCTGTTGCAGGTCGATAGACAAGGAGACTTGGGGCTACTCGCAATTCCCGTATGAACTATTTCCTTGGGTAAGAGCAGAGTCGGCCCAATGTCCGTCAACCGGCCGGGCCGGCACTCATCCCTGCTTGTTCCTGGCGGCTGAACTTCTCCAGCAGGCGGGCTCCCCAGCGGTAAAGCGGATGCGCCGTTTCATCTTCGGTGACCCGGCGGCAGAATTCGAAAATCCAGGGATGGAGATAGTCCCGGCAGAATTTGATCTGCTGCTCCCGGGTTTGCTCCAGCGCCGCCTGATCGCCTGCTGCGGCAGCCTGAACCTCTGCCTCCGTGAGGTGGGCCATGAAGGCAAGTTCCAAAATCAGGGAATCGGGCGGCTCCGCGGAATCTTCGGGTCTGATGCCCGCTTCGCGGTAGGCGGCGACTACGCCCTGGCTGCTTTTCCCCATCAGGCGCGGCTCGGTTTCCAGGTAAACTGCGCCGTAGGGATGAGCCCGGACCCCGCCGAGACGATTGACGAACAGCCCGGTGTAGGCTGTCTGCAACTCGTGAATATCGTCCACAGCCACCTGCGGCGGGTCATCGGTGCCAACCCGTGCGGCGACTTCCTGCAAAAGCTCCTGATCGAAAATCGGCGATTCCCGGAGAGCGGGATAGTGGAAAAAGTCGCTGAGCAAGCCGTACAGACCGTTGCGAAGTTCGGGGGAATGCATCTTCTGTCTCCCGGAGGGGCCGGTGGGTGTGTCAACCCGCTGCAAAATTTTCGCGCCTGATTCATGGAGGATTATTGGGCCGGACGCGTATGGCATCCGGCGCACGCCGTTGGCCCGCCCTGTTCCTGGTGGCAATTGCGGCAGACCTGATGGAAAAGATCTTTGCCCTGGGGCGCGGATTTGGAAATTTCGTGGCACTCCAGGCAAGCTCCTGTTTCGACGCCTTTGTGATGGCAGGTTTCGCAATCCGCCACCCGCTCCTGGTGCAGCTCATGCTGGAAGGAGACGGTGCCCATGGCCGGCGCAGGCAGGTCGAACTTTTCAGGACCTTCTGCGTTTGCGGTTGAGAACAGCCAGACCGACAGGAGCACACCGGCCAGCAGAGTCGATTTCAGGATGGGCGTCATTGTCTGCCTCCTTTCCCGGACAGGGCAAGGTTGGATACCATTCAGGTTTCTACTTATGAGAATAGTTGGAAACGTGAAAAAGGTCAAACGCCGTTTTATTTTTCAGGATTGTCTTTTAACCAGAGAGGCAATGGCCCGGCTTCTTCAGTTCGCCGGCTCCTTCAGTACAGCCTGCGAAACCAGGTCGATAACAGCCTCCTGAGACAGCAGCGAGCGTGTTTTGGCGACAAAGCCGTTGTAGTGCACGAAGCGAATCTCGGGATGATCGGCCAGGGCGCGAAAATCGACCATCTTGTTATCTCCCAGGCGCAACAGTTCCCAGCCGGGACCGCGAGCCGAGGGAGTAATGCTGATGGCGATCCGCGGATCGTCCAGAAATCGCAGGAAGCGGTCCATGGACAGCTTCGGGTGGTCACCGATGGTACTGAAGATGGCTTTCAGGTGCCTGACTTCGATAATTTGCACATGCTGTTTCAATTTTTCCAGCCGCTCCCGCTTCTTTTGCATGATTTTCAGGAGGTCGGCCCCCAGGTCGGCCATCAGCTCGTAAAGCATGTGGCTCTCGTCCATGAAGGACAGCCCGGAGAAGCGGGCCAGAATAAAACCGTCGATCGGCGAAGAGGCCGCGAACAGGACATTGGTATCGATGCCCAGGTTCTCAGCAGTCCGGTGCGGGCCGTTGATATCCATCGAATTCATGTGGCTGTACCATTCGAACATCTGCAATGCCGTCTCATGGTGGCCGAAATACTGCATGACCAGATGGAAGGAGCAGGGCAGGTTGGAATCCTGATGGTGGTCGAAATTGTGTTTTTCCGGCTCGTAGTGCATGCCGACATCCACCAGGTAGGTGTCGGGATCGACGATATCTTCCCGGGTGGCTTCCCGCCGGTGGATTTCCGCGTGGCCGAGAACAGAAAGCAGAACGCATACCGAAAGAAAATCGTCTTTGTGGGCGCTGCCGGGATGGGTCACGATTTTTACCATTACTTCGTTTGCTCCGCTTCTGAATGGTTTTACGAAAGGGTCATCGTTTCCTGCCAGGACACCGTGGTCAGCGCAGGTAGGCTTCGGTCACGTAGCGTCGCATCATGACGTGGGTATTGAAATAATAGGCGTTTTTACCGATGGCCGACTTCATGACCTGGATCCAGGCCTGCCGGTCCTGGTAATAGAGAGGAATGATGACCTTTTCCAGTTTGTGGTAAAGATCCTTGACATCTTCGTCGGAGACGCTGACCTCGGTAGACACTTCGGTCGGCGGAGGACCGATGGACCAGCCGGTGACGCCCTCGATATGCCCTTCGATCCACCAGCCGTCCAGAACACTGAAATTCGGCACCCCGTTCAGGGCTGCTTTCATGCCGCTGGTTCCGGACGCTTCCAATGGTCGCAGGGGGTTGTTCAGCCAGATATCGACGCCGGGGATCAGACGGCTGGCCACATCAATGTTGTAGTTCGGCAGATAGACGATTTTGAGGCGATCCCCGAAGTAGTCCTTCTGCGCCCGGATCTCCTGAATCATGCGTTTGCCCTGTTCATCGTTCGGGTGGGCTTTGCCGGCGTAAACCAGCTGGATTTTGCCGTCGCCCAGGGCCAGGAGGCGCTCCGGGTCGGTGAAGATCATATTGGCCCGCTTGTAGGCGGTCGCGCGACGGGCGAAACCGATGGTCAGAACATCGGGGTCCAGATCGACGCCGTCAGCGACCTCGCGGATATACTGAAACAGGTAGGCTTTCGCCCCGCAGTGTGCTTCCCAGATCTCCTGATCGGGGATCAGATCGATCCGTACCAGCAGTTCGGGTTCGTTCGCCCATCCGGGCAGGTATTTGTCGAACAGGGCGGTCATGTAGGGAGAGGTCCAGGTGAATGGATGCACGCCGTTGGTGATGGCGTGGATTTCAAAGCCGGGGAACAGAGCCTGGGAAACCTGGCCGTGTTTTTTGGCGACCCCGTTCACATAATGAGAGAGGTTCAGCGCCAGCATGGTCATGTTCAGTTCGGCGCTGCCGCCCAGTTCCCGCAGCAGGGAGTAGGGGATCACCGGGCCCATGATCTTTTCCACCAGGTCGTAGGGGAATTTGTCGTGACCCGCCTTCACCGGGGTGTGGGTGGTGAAAACGCATTTTTCCTGGACCTTGCGCGTGTCCCAGGAGTCCCGTTCGTCCCAGGTGTCTTCCACCGGCCGTCGGTGGCGGTTGAGCAGTTCGAGAGTCAGCAGGCTGGCATGTCCTTCGTTGAGATGGTACTTGCGGACCTGGAAGCCCAGCACCCGCAGCAGGCGGGCGCCGGCAATGCCGAGCACGATCTCCTGTTTGAGCCGGTAGGCCCGGTCGCCGCCGTACAGATGATCGGTGATTTTGCGGTCTTCGGGGAGGTTGCCCGGAATGTCCGTGTCCAGGAACAGGACGGGCAGTTCGCCCCCGGTCGGACTCTTGACCCGGTACAGCCAGGCCTGGACCTTGACGTCGCGCTGTTCGATGGTGACCAGGGTTTTGCCGGGCAGCAATTCCAGCAAATCCTCGGGCCGCCACTGTACGGGCTCTTCCAGCTGCCAGCCTTCCTTGGAGAAGGACTGCTGGAAGTAGCCCTTGCGGCTGAGCAGAGTCACCGCCACCAGGGGCAGCTTCATGTCGGCCGCGCTTTTTATAGTATCGCCGGCCAAAACGCCCAGGCCGCCGCTATAAGTTGGGATTTCAGTGGTCAGGCCGATTTCCATGGAAAAGTAAGCGATCCGGGTCTCGTCGGTAAAGTGTCTCCAGTTATTCATAATCCATTCCGGTTGTCTGATGTTGAGCGCAAAAAGCCGCTGGTAGCTGGTTCGTCGACTGCTGTTTCAACCCCTACATATAACATATTCTGACAATTTTCCTTGTGCAAACTTTTCACCGCTTGGGATGGCAAGGCTTGCAAAAAGTTGGCAACTGTGGAGAATGAAAAATGGCCGCAGAAGCCGCATCCCTAACCTTCCTCCAGGCTGTTGCCCATGTATGAAGCCTTTTTCGGACTCCGCGTCAGGCCGTTCAACCTGACGCCGAATCCGGATTTTCTCTACCTGAGCCAAACTCATCGGGAAGTCTATGCCCATCTGCTCTACGGCATGCAGAACCGGGCCGGATTCATCGAGGTCACCGGCGAAGTTGGAACCGGCAAAACCACCATTCTGCGAACCGTCCTCAATGATCTTGATCCCGACATTTTTCTGCCGGCTCTGATCTTCAACCCGAAGCTCACGGCGGTCGAATTGCTGCGGGCCGTCAACCGGGAGTTCGGGGTCCCGGCCGAGGGAGAATCCTCTGCCCGGCTGATCGAGGACCTCAACCACTTTTTGCTCAAAGAAAATCGTGCCGGGCGCGTTCCGGTTCTGGTGATCGACGAGGCACAAAACCTTTCCGGGGATGTTCTCGAACAGATCCGGCTGCTTTCCAACCTGGAGACCGAAACCGAGAAGCTGATTCAGATCGTCCTGGCCGGACAACCGGAACTGGGGCAGGTCTTGAGCCGGCCGGAATTGCGTCAACTCGACCAGCGCATCGCGGTGCGCTTTCATTTGACCCCACTGAGCGCACGTGAGACGCGGGATTATATCCGGCACCGGCTGAAAATCGCCGGCCGGCCGGATGGGGAGTTATTTGCGCCAAGCGCTCTGAAAAGGATTCATCGTCTTTCGGGCGGCGTCCCTCGACTGATCAACATCTTGTGCGACCGGACCCTGCTGGTCGGCTATGCCGAGGGGGTCGGTCGTATGACACGCCGGGAGGTCATGCAGGCCTCCCGGGAAACGACGCGGGCCATCCGCAAAACCGGCTGGCGACGCCGCTGGCTTTGTGCTGCGGCCGGCGCGGTCCTGCTGATCGCGCTCGGTTGGCTGTACCGCGTCGATCTGGCAGACCTCGATTTGCCTGTGCTGGACAGTGCCAGGCAGGAGGTGTCCGCCCTGGCCGATATCCTCGGAAACCTGACAGAAAAGGATGACCGGCAATGAGTTCCATACTCAAGGCGCTGAAAAAGCTGGAGGAGGAAAAAAAAGCGCCGATTGCTGCCGCAGATCGCGTTTCGCGCGATGACGAGAGTTTTCTTTCCGACGCTCGTCGATCGCAGAAAAACCTCTGGCTGCTGGGCATCGGGATTCTGGTCGGCCTGGCAGCCGCAGGCGGTTGGATGTACTGGGCGGGGGAATCTCCGGAAGAGGCGCCGACCGCACAGGGTCTGGTCAAGACTGATTCCGGTCCGCCCGCCGCCGACACCCTGCAGCAGCCGGCAGGCGCCGCAGCCATTGGCAGAGAAGAGCAGGGCGGAACCCCCGCTGCGGTGGTCGAGGTGCGGGTCCCTCAGGCAGAACCCGTCCAGGCATTGACTCCCGACCCCACGGCAGCGACTGATGACATAGTCCCCGCAGCTGATTCATCGCTCAGGTCTGATTCTCAACCCGATACCGCCGGGACCGAATCTTCACTCCCACCCCTCCCGGCAACGGTTTCCGCTTCGGCGGGTAGCACAGAAACCCCGGGATCTGGCTCCCCTGGGGCCGGGTCAAAAGCGACCGCGCCATCATCCGTACCTTTTCAGGTCATGGAAGTTTTCTACCAGGACGGGGAGGGCAGTATGGCCCTGGTGGACGATCTGCCGGTCATGGAAGGCACTGTCATCAACGGGGCCCTGGTCGAAAAAATTCTTCCGGACCGGGTGCGTTTCATCGTTGACGGGCGGCCTGTGGAGGTCTTTGCCGAACAGCCACAGCCCTGAAGTGATCGCCGCAGTGACGTTTATGACCCGTATGACCTGTCGATGGGAAAATCCCCAGCCTTTTCCCCCTAAGAGCCTGCTCCGGACATGAACAGCACCTGGTTTGATATGGTTTCCTTTCTGCTCGTCTTTACGATTGCGATCGTCACGCCGGGACCCAATTTCATCATGGTGGTCAATACCTCTCTGACGGCAACCCGGCGAACCGCACTCTTGACGGCACTCGGCGTTGCGGTGGGCAGCGGCATATTCGCCCTTGCCGGCATGCTCGGTCTGATCGTCATGCTCAAGACGTTGCCGCATTTCGATGCAATAGCGCCGCTGATCGGTGGCGGGTATCTGGTATGGCTGGGCCTGAGAATGGTGTCCTGCCGGGCCGGGATGCAGGGTGACACAGCGCCTGGCGAAAGGCCTGCAGCGAGGTCTTTGCGGGCCTTCCGGATCGGGCTTCTGACCAATCTGAGCAACCCCAAAGCCTGGGCCTTCTATCTGAGCCTGTTCACGCTGGTGCTTGCCCCGCAGACTTCCGGCGGGCTGCAGGTCCTGCTGGTTCTTATCATGTTTATGATCTCTTTGGGTTGGTACTCTGCAGTCGTATTGATCATAAGACGTAATCGGTTCCGGGTTCTTCTCGATAGATTCCAGCCACACATTCAGGGCCTGCTCGGCCTGCTGCTGTTCGGGTTCGGCCTGCGCCTTCTGCTCGGCCGCTGATGCCGATTTTTTTATTGTTACGGCAATCTTTACGAAGAAAGGATATTGACAATTATGAATATATGAATATTATATAGACAGTTAAAAATCCACAAGGAGGATGGGCCATGCTGAAAATTACCGAAACGGCTCGGGAGCAGTTCCAGGCTGTCCTGGAACAGAATCCGAACAAGGTCCTGCGGGTGGTCTTCGAAGGCTTCGGCTGAGGCGGGCCCCGCCTGGGGCTGGCTCTGGATGAGCCGAAAGAAGATCAGAAGCGTTACACCGTGAATCAGATCGACCTGCTGATTGCCGACGACGTCCTGCCCTTTGCCAAGGGCAACAAGATCGATTATATCGATACCTCTTACCGCCAGGGTTTCGTCATCGCTCCCGAAGGGGGCGGCTGCAACTGACCTTTATACTGTTCTGCTCCAAGGCGCCGCCCCGCGAGATGAGGTGGCGTTTTTTTTTGTTCATCTACGAATTTCGGGGAGCCTTGTAAGCTGGTTACCCCTCCTGCATTTTTTCTGCTGCTAAACCGGGGTTTCGCCCCCGGACGGCGACCAGGGGGACCGCTCACCCCGGTCCCCCTGGACCCCCACGGTGCCCGATGCCGATGCCCGCCATAGCCCAGCGTCGTCCGCCATAGC
>Ga0102929_1001903_pt1 | contig 12414 bp, 8 predicted proteins | sample SalPonR1_B_D2_MG_FD_78510 | JGI IMG/M metagenome (GOLD analysis project Ga0102929, IMG submission 78510) | Salt pond soil microbial communities from South San Francisco under conditions of wetland restoration - Salt Pond MetaG R1_B_D2_MG | ecosystem: Environmental > Aquatic > Marine > Intertidal... | reverse complement strand
TCTGGCGGAGTAGCTCAGGTGGTTAGAGCAGCGGAATCATAATCCGCGTGTCGGGGGTTCAAGTCCCTCCTCCGCTACCAAAAAACTTCTAAAGATATCAATAACTTGCCGTAGCGCCGCAACTATGCGGCACAATTTTTGCGCTGCAACTAACTCCCAACGCATTCCCTTGATTTCAAAGAGTTTCCTGATTTTTCCGGCTGCTCCGTGCAACAAGATTGCAGCAAGTTCGTGGCGAATGCTGAGCCGAGTTCAGCTCTTGTGCGGACCGTATTCCGCAGGCGCGTCGCGCCACCGCAACCCATTGCGATTGATGAAGATAATACCGCTCAGCACACGCCGGTCATCGACGCGCGGCTTACCGTGGCACTTCGGGAAGCAGGGCTCAAGACGCGCCATATGCGCGTCCGACAGCCAGAGAAGATCAGACATGTTCACCACTCGTTTTTCGAACCGTGAATCACGCAACCCGACGGAAATCAATGGGTCCTGACTCTAGAAAATTGCGTTTCATACCAGAGTTTTGAAAGGATTTAACAGGTGCAGTGCGCCTGCGTGCAACCCGGTCCACCAAAACCGACAAACAATTCGTAATGATGGGGTCGGGGGTTCGAGTCCCTTCGGCGGCACCAGCCTTACCCTTTCATCCCGCAAACGCGCCGGCGGTGGCCTGAACGAGCGCTCGCGCGTCGCGAACGCGCTTTTTGTGGCGGGTTTGCCGAAGGGTGTTGGCCGAGGACCGTTCCATCCCGGTATCGGAACCTCCGGGCGGATCGCGGGCCGGGCCGGCGATCCGCCTTTCATGGCGAGACCTTTCGGTCCGGATCAGTTCGGGATCTGCCCTGACATCCCCTCGACATAGAAATCCATTCCCAGGAGCGTGTCGTCTTCGGCCACCTCGCCCTCGGCCAGCCATGCGCTGCCGTCCTGCCGGTTGAGCGGGCCGGTGAACGGGTGATACTCGCCTGCCGCCATCGCCTCTTTCAGCGCCAGCGCCGCGGCGCGCACATCCCCGGGCACCGCGTCGGTGATCTCGCCTATTTCGACCATGCCTTCGTCGATGCCGTGCCAGACCTGCTGGCTCTCCCATGTCCCGTCGATTACCGCCTGCGTGCGCGCGATGTAGTAGGGGGCCCAGTTGTCGATGATCGAAGACACGCGCGGGAAGGGCGCGTATTCGGCCATGTCCGATGCCTGGCCGAAGGTGATGACATCACCGGCCTTTTCCGCCGCCGATTGCGGTGCGGTCGAGTCGGTGTGCTGCAGGATCACGTCCGCCCCCTGTTCGATCAGTGCCTGCGCGGCGTCGGCCTCTTTCGGCGGATCGAACCATGTATAGGCCCAGATGACCTTGAACGCGACATCGGGGTTGACCCTGGCCGCGTGGATATAGGCCGCGTTGATGCCCCGGATCACCTCGGGGATCGGGTAGGAGGCGATGTAGCCGATGACATTCGACTCGGTCATTTCGCCCGCGATATGGCCCTGCACCGCGCGCCCCTCGTAGAAACGGGCGGAATAGGTCGAGACATTGGGCAGCGTCTTGTAGCCGGTGGCATGCTCGAATTTCACGTCGGGGAATTTCTTGGCCACGGCAAGCGTGGGCTCCATGAAACCGAAAGAGGTGGTGAAGATCAGGTCCGCCCCCTGGAGCACCATCTCGGTGATCGCGCGTTCCGCATCGGCTCCTTCCGGCACGCTTTCGCGATAGATCGTCTCGACCCGGGCGCCGAAATGATCCTCGACGGCAAGGCGTGCCTTGTCGTGCTCGTAGGTCCAGCCGCCATCGCCGATCGGGCCGACATAGATGAAACCGACCTTGGTCTTGTCCTGGGCGGTGACGGTCGTTGCGAGGCCGAGTGCCAGCGCGACGGGTGTGAGCAGGCGGGTGAGGGTCATGCGGGGTCTCCGTGTTGAGGGTCAGTGCGGGGCGTGGAAGGTGCGGCCCAGCGAGCCGGGGGCGCGCGAGCGATCGGCCGACATGATGACCAGCACGAAGATGGTGATCAAGTAGGGCGACATGGAAAGATACTCGACAGGGATCGCGAGGCCGGTTGCCTGAAGATTGAGCTGCAGAACGGTCACCCCGCCGAAAAGCCAGGCACCAAGCAGAACGCGCCCCGCCCTCCACGAGGCGAACACGACAAGCGCCAGCGCGATCCAGCCCGCACCCGCGGTCATGCCCTCGGTCCACTGCGGCACGCGGACGAGGCTGATATGGGCCCCGCCCAGCCCCGCGCAGGACCCGCCGAACATGATCGCGAGAACGCGCACGCGCACCACCCGATAGCCAAGGGCATGGGCGGCGTCGTGGTTCTCGCCCACCGCGCGCAGGATGAGACCGGCGCGGGTATGGTTCAGCATGGCCCAGACCGCAGCGACAAGCGCCAGTGCGAGGTAGACCATCAGATCGTGGGAAAACAGAACCTGCCCCAGGACCGGAACATCGCTCAGCTGTCCGAAATCGGGCCGCGGCATTGGCGGTGGCTTGATGCCTACATAGCCCTGCCCCAGCAGCGACGAAAGCCCCAGCCCGAACAGCGTGAGCGCGAGGCCCGACGCCACCTGGTTGGCCAGCGCCAGCTGCGTGAGGGCCGCGAACAGCAGCGCCAGCGCCGCGCCCCCGCCCGCCGCCGCAACAAAGCCCATCAAGGGCGAGCCCGAATTCACGGCCACGGCAAAGCCGCAGATCGCACCTGTGATCATCATCCCCTCGACCCCGAGGTTGAGAACGCCCGCGCGCTCCACCACCAATTCGCCCAGCGCGGCCAGCAGGAGTGGTGTCGCTGCCACCATCAGCGCGGCCAGAAGCAGGCCGGGGTCGATCGCGCCCATCACGCGGCCTCCGCCCTGCGCAACCGGATGCGGTAATTGGTCAGCACGTCCACGGCCAGCAGGAAGAAGAGCAGCATGCCCTGGAAAAGCTGGATCGCGGCGGCGGGCAGGCCCAGCGTCGATTGCGCCATCTCGCCGCCGATATAGGTCAGCGCCATCAGGAGACCCGCGAGCAGGATGCCCACCGGATGCAGCCGCCCGAGAAAGGCCACGATGATCGCGGTGAAGCCGTAGCCGACGTTGAAATCGATGCTGACCTGCCCCGCGGGCCCGGCCACCTCGAACATCCCCGCCAGCCCGGCCAGCGCGCCCGAGACGCCAAGACAGATCACCACCAGCCGCCCGGGCCGCACGCCTGCGAAGCGCGCCGCGCGCGGGGCCTGCCCGGCGAGCCGGATATGGAAACCGAGCAGGTGACGGCTGAGCAGCGCATGGGCGAGGATCACGGCGATCACTGCCGCCGCCACGCCCCAGTGCATGCCTGTGCCCTCGATGATCTCGGCGTTGTGGGCGGCGGGATAATCGCGCAGGTTGCGCGACCCGGGAAAGCCGCGCCCGTCGGGATTGCGCATCGGCCCCAGGGCCATCGCCGCCAGAAGCTGCTCTGCCACGTAGACCAGCATCAGCGACACGAGGATTTCGTTGGTGCCGAAGCGCACCCTCAGCAGCGCCGGGATCATCGCCCAGGCGCAGCCGCCCAGCGCCCCGGCGAGCACCATGAGCGGAAACACCACCCGGCTTTCGAGCGGATAGAAGGCAAGCCCGACCGCCGCGCCGGTGAGTGCGCCGACGATATACTGTCCTTCGGCCCCGATGTTCCAGACCCCGGCACGGAAGCCGAGGCTGAGGCCGATGGCGATGAGGACGAGCGGGGCGGCCTTGATGAGAAGCTGCGGCCGGTAATAGAAGGCGAACTCGCCGAAGAGCGGATTCCAGAAGATCGTGGCGATCGCCTCGCCCGGGTCCTTGCCCAGCGCGGCAAAGAGGGCGCCACCGGCGATCATGGTCACGACCACCGCCAGCGGCGGGCTGGCCCATGTCCAGATCCGCGAGGGCTGCGGCCGCTTTTCCATCCTCAGCATGGCACGACCGCGACGTTGCAGGACGGGGGGCGCTGCCCCCGTCGCCCTTCAGGCGACTCCCCCGGGGTATTTCTGCCAGGAAGAAACCGGGCGTATGGCTGCGGCTTCTTCTTGGTGACAATACCCCTGCCGATGGCCTCAGACATGCGCGACCTCCATGTCGTGCGCGCCGCCCATCATCAGGCCGATCTCCTCCACGTCCAGCCCGGCCGTGGCGCGCGCGGGCGACAGCCGCCCGGCGTCGAGCGCGGCGAAGCGGTCGGAGATTTCCATGAGTTCATCGAGGTCCTGGCTGATGCACAGGATGGCCGCGCCCGCTGCCGCCAGATCGAGCAGCGCCTGCCGGATTGCCGCGGCGGCGGCGGCATCGACGCCCCATGTCGGCTGGTTCACGACGAACACGTCCGGGCGTTGCAGCACCTCGCGCCCGATCACGAATTTCTGCAGGTTGCCGCCCGACAGTGCGCGCGCGGCGGTTCCGGGGCCGGGGGTGCGCACGTCGAAGCGCGCGATCACCGCCTCGGCAAAGGCGCGGGCCGCGCCCCACCGGATGAGGCCGCGGATAACGAGCCTCTCGCGGTCCGCCCCGGTCAGGAGCGCGTTCTCGGTCAGCGTCATGTCCGGGGCGGCAGCGTGCCCGAGCCGTTGCTCGGGCGCGGCGAGCAGGCCGAGCCGCCGCCGGGCGGCGGGGCCGAGATGACCCGCTGGGGTGCCGCGAAGCCGCACCACCGCAGCCCTTGTCCTGACCTCGCCCGAGAGCGCGGCGAGCAATTCGTCCTGCCCGTTGCCCGCGACACCGCCGACCCCGAGTATCTCGCCATGTCGGAGGGTGAAGCCGATCCCCCGGAGTGCGGTACCGAAGGCCGAGGGCGCGGGCAGCGACAGACCCTCGACCTCGAGCGCCACCTCGCCCGCCTTGCGTGTCGTGCGCCCCGGGACGGCGATGGATGCGCCCACCATCATCTCGGCCATCGCGCGTGCCGGTGTCTCGCGCGGGGTGCAGGTGCCGACCTTGCGCCCCTTCCGCAGGATCGTGGCGTGGTCGCAAAGTGTTCGAATCTCCTCCAGCTTGTGTGAAATGTAGAGGATCGCCACGCCTTCGGAGGTCAGCCTGCGCAGTGTCTCGAACAGGATCCCGACCTCCTGCGGGGTGAGCACCGACGTCGGCTCGTCCATGATCAGCAGCCGCGGCTCCTGCAGCAGGCAGCGAACGATCTCGACGCGCTGCCGCTCGCCGGCCGAGAGATCGCCGGCGAGTCGCCCCGGGTCGAGGGGCAGGCCGTAGGTCTCCGACACATCGCGGATGCGCGCGGCAAGCCGGTGCAGCGGCGGCGGGCGTTCCATCCCCAGTGCCACGTTCTCGGCGACGCTCAGCGCGTCAAAGAGCGAGAAATGCTGGAACACCATCGCCACGCCCGCGGCGCGTGCCGCCGATGGCGAGGCGGGCGCGAATGGGGCGCCGCGCAGGGACATCGCACCGCCGTCGGGCCTGACGAGGCCGTAGATCATCTTGACCAGCGTGGACTTGCCGGCACCGTTCTCGCCCAGCAGCGCGTGGACCTCGCCTTCGCGGATGTCGAAGCTGACCGCGTCATTGGCGATCACGCCCGGGTAGGCCCTCGTCAGGCCCGAAATGCTCAGCAATGGCGCGGTCATGCGGCCTGTCCCTGGCCCGCCTGCGCGGGCGTGTCGTTTGTTCGACCGCAACACTAGACCAGCCCCGGGGGCGGCGGCAATGCGCTGTCGCGCGCAGGCTTCCGTTCGGCGTCCGCCGGGGCTAGGCTGTCTGCATGGTCAGCACGCCCCGATTCATCCACCTGCGCGTTCACACCGAGTATTCGCTGCTGGAGGGCGCGGTGCGGCTCAAGAAGCTGCCCGGTCTGTGCGCGGCTGCCGGGATGCCCGCCGTGGCCGTCACCGACACGAACAACATGTTCGCCGCGTTGGAGTTTTCCGTCTCGGCTCAGGCGGCCGGAGTGCAGCCGATCATGGGCTGTCAGGTCGACCTGGAATACGTGGCCACAAGCCCCGGCGAACGCTCGAGGCCGCCCGCGCCCGTGGTGCTGCTGGCGCAGAACGAGCATGGTTACGAAAGCCTGCTGAAGCTCAATTCCTGCCTCTACCTGCGTGGTGACGGGCAGGTGGCGCATGTCACCCTGGAGGAGCTGGAGCGTCACGCCGAGGGTGTGATCTGCCTGACCGGCGGTCCTGACGGGCCGCTTGGGCGGCTGTTGCAGGGCGGGCAGCGCCCGGCGGCCGAGGCGTTCATGGCGCGGCTCAAGGCGGCGTTCGGTGACCGTCTCTATGTCGAGTTGCAGCGCCACCCGGGCGAGAGCGGCGCACCCGAATCCGAGCGTCAGACCGAGCGCGGTCATGTCGAGATCGCCTATGCGATGGACCTGCCGCTGGTGGCCACCAACGATGTTCATTTCCCCGGATCCGACATGTACGAGGCGCATGACGCGCTCCTGTGCGTGGCGGACGGTGCCTATGTCGATCAGAACGCGCCGCGCCGCCGCCTGACGCCGCAGCACTATTTCAAATCGCAGGACGAGATGGCCGCGCTTTTCGCCGACCTGCCCGAGGCGCTGGAGAATACCGTCGAGATCGCCCGGCGCTGCGCCTTCGGTGCATACAAGCGCGACCCGATCCTGCCGCGTTTCGCCGATGACGAGGTGGACGAGTTGCGCCGTCAGGCGCGGGAGGGCCTGGAAAAGCGCCTCGCGGTCATCCCGCACGCCGCCCCGGTGGAAGAATACGAGAGACGGCTGGAGTTCGAGCTGGGCATCATCGAGGGCATGGGCTTTCCCGGTTATTTCCTTATCGTGGCCGATTTCATCAAATGGGCCAAGGGACAGGATATCCCGGTGGGCCCCGGGCGCGGCTCTGGTGCCGGCAGCCTGGTGGCCTATGCGCTCACCATCACCGACCTTGATCCGCTGCGCTACAAGCTGCTGTTCGAGCGCTTTCTCAATCCCGAACGCGTCTCGATGCCCGATTTCGATATCGATTTCTGCATGGATCGCCGCGAGGAGGTGATCGCCTATGTGCAGGAGAAATACGGCCGCGACAAGGTGGGGCAGATCATCACTTTCGGTGCGCTTCTGTCCAAGGCGGCGGTGCGCGATATCGGCCGCGTCCTGCAGATGCCCTACGGGCAGGTCGATCGCCTGTCAAAGATGATCCCGGTCGAAGGGGTCAAACCGGTCTCGATCGAGAAGGCGCTGGCCGACGAGCCGCGCCTGCGCGAGGCTGCGCAGGCCGAAGAGGTGGTGGACCGGCTCCTGAGCTATGGCCAGCAGGTCGAGGGGCTGTTGCGCAACGCCTCGACCCATGCCGCGGGCGTGGTGATCGGCGACCGGCCGCTGGACGAGCTTGTGCCGCTCTACCAGGACCCGCGCTCCGACATGCCGGCCACGCAGTTCAACATGAAATGGGTGGAGCAGGCGGGGCTGGTGAAGTTCGACTTTCTCGGGCTCAAGACCCTCACGGTCATACAGAACGCGATCGAGCAGATCCACGCCGAGGGGCGCGACCTGCACATCGCCGCCGATGGCAGCACCATCTACCAGCCCTTCGAGGGGGCCGAGAACGATATCGGACAAATCCCGCTCGACGATCCGAAGACGTATGAGCTTTATTCCCGCGCACGGACGGTCGCCGTTTTCCAGGTGGAAAGCTCGGGCATGATGGATGCGCTCAAGCGCATGAAGCCCACCTGCATCGAGGATATCGTGGCGCTCGTCGCGCTCTACCGGCCCGGCCCGATGGAGAACATCCCGAAATATTGCGAGGTCAAGAACGGGCTGTCGGAGCGCGAGTCGATCCACCCGCTGATCGACCACATCCTCGACGAGACTCAGGGCATCATCGTCTACCAGGAACAGGTGATGCAGATCGCGCAGGAGATGGCGGGCTACTCCCTGGGCGGCGCCGATCTGCTGCGCCGCGCGATGGGCAAGAAGATCCAGGAAGCGATGGATGCCGAGCGGCCCAAGTTCATCGCGGGTGCCAAGGCCAACGGCGTCGATGACGCCAAGGCGATCGAGGTTTGGAACCTCCTCGACAAGTTCGCCAATTACGGCTTCAACAAGTCGCACGCCGCCGCCTATGCCGTGGTGAGCTATCAGACCGCCTGGCTCAAGGCCAACCACCCGGTCGAGTTCATGGCCGGCGTCATGAATTGCGATATCCACCTCACCGACAAGCTCGCCGTCTATTTCGAAGAGGTGAAGAAGGGCCTCACGCTCGACTGGGCCGGGCCTTGCGTCAACCGGTCGGACGCTGTGTTCGTGGTACGGGACGGCGTGCTGCATTACGCGCTGGGCGCACTCAAGAACGTGGGCGTCGAGGCGATGAGGCTGATCGTCGAGGGGCGCGGCACGCGTCCCTTCGCCACGCTCTACGATGTCGCGCGACGCGTCGATCTCAAGCGCATCGGCAAGCGCCCGCTGGAAATGCTGGCCCGCGCCGGGGCGTTCGACGCGCTCGACCGCAACCGCCGCCGCGTGTTCGAGAGCGTCGATGCGCTGATGAGCTATTCGGCGGCGATCCAGGAGCAGAAGAATTCCGACCAGGTGTCGCTGTTCGGCGACGCGGGCGAGGACCTGCCCGAGCCGCGCCTCGCCCCGGTCGAGGACTGGCTGCCCGCCGAGCGGCTGACCGAGGAGTTCAGGGCCGTCGGCTTCTACCTCTCGGGCCACCCGCTCGATGATTACATGACCGTGCTGAGGCGGCAGGAGGTCAAGACGCTGGAAGAGGTGATGGCGCGCGCCGAGCGGGGGCCGTTCCTCGCCAGGATGGCCGGGGTCGTGGCCGGGCGGCAGGAGCGAAAATCGGCGCGCGGCAATCGCTTTGCCTTTGCACAACTGAGCGATCCGACCGGCAGCTACGAGGTCACGCTGTTTTCCGAGGTGCTGGAGAAATCCCGTGATTTTCTGGAGGCGGGCGCGCAGGTTGTGGTCACTGCCGAGGCAACGATGGAGGCCGATCAGCTGAAGCTGCTGGGCCGAACGGTGCAGCCCGTGGATGGCATGGTGGCCGATGCCGGGGCGGTGGGGCTGTGCGTGTTCGTCGATCAGGCAGAAGCCATCGGCTCGGTCGCGGCGGTGCTGGACAGCGCGGCGAAATCGGCGCGCGGGGCGCGGCCCGGTCCGATCCGGTTCCGCCTCATGGGCGAGGGCCTCCCCGGCGAGGTCGAGATCGACAGTGGCGCGGAATACCCCGTCAATCCGCAGATCAAGGGCGCGATCCGCAGCCTGACCGGCGTGGTGATGGTCGAGGAGATTTAAGCCGGTGTTAACCGGTGCGGGGCAAGGCTCGGGCATGCGGTGGATCGCGCTTGCACTCCTGGCCCTCTCGGCTGCCTGTTCGCATCCCTCGCCGTCATTTTTCGGCGTGGAGCCGGTGCGCATCGGAATCGGGCCCAGCGTCTTTGACGTGCGGATCGTCGGGCGGCACGCGCAGGCAATCCGGATCAGCAGGGAATGGGTGCCGCGCACCATCACCGTCGCGCCCCGCGCTGCTGCCGCCATTGCCGCCGTCAGCGGCTGCGCGGTGCCCCGGCTCTGGGGCGATCAGGCGATGCTCGAGGCGGTGCTTGCCTGCGGGCCGGATGCGGGCGCGCGGCGCGGCGTGCCGCGCGCGCATGATTGCCGCGTGGTGCCGACACGCCGGCGGTGGACCAAAGTGGCCTGTCAGCCGCGCGCCGGGCCGAGCGCCTTTTCCATGAAGACTGAGCTGCATGCGTCCGGGTAATCGCCGAACGGCCCGCGCCGCTCGAAACCGTGGCGCTCATAGAGCCTTAGCGCCGCCGCCAGCCGGTTGCCGGTCTCGAGCCGCAGGAGGGGCAGGCCGTCAGCCCGCGCCTCGGCCTCGATCCGGGCAAGCAGCGCCTCGGCCACGCCCTGACCCCGCGCCGTTTCGGCCACGAACATGGATTTCACCTCGCCATAGCCGCCGCGCAGGGCGAGCGCGCCGGTGCCCACCGTCTCGCCCCGGCGGTGGGCCGCAAAGAAGCGGATATCGGGCGAGACAAGTGCGTCGATGTCCAGAAAGAAATTGTCCTCGGGCGGGAACAGTCCGCGCATCAGGTCATGCGACTGCCGCAAAAGCGCTGCCGCGCCCGCGTCGCGCGGGTCGCCGGGGGCGATGCTGAGGCCGGAGGTGTCGGTCATGCTGCATGGCATAAGCCGCCCCCCGGCGCAGCGCAAGGGCCGGGCCTGTGCGCGCAATATGGTGTGGATAACTGGGACATGCGCCCTATATCCTGTGTTTCATATTGACAGCGCCACCTGCAGACCAGCAAAGTTCGACATGTTCGGAATCAGCCATCAAGGGGGCGCGCGGGCGTGCAGTTCTCCAAGCTCAGACTGACCGGGTTCAAGAGCTTCGTCGATCCCACCGACCTCGTGATCGCTGATGGCCTTACCGGGGTTGTCGGTCCCAATGGCTGCGGCAAGTCCAACCTGCTGGAGGCGTTGCGCTGGGCGATGGGCGAGAACCGCCCCACCGCGATGCGCGGCGACGGGATGGAAGACGTGATCTTTGCCGGGGCGGCCAGCCGACCGGCGCGCAACTTTGCCGAAGTGGTGATCCATCTCGACAATTCCGACCGGCTTGCGCCCGCAGGCTTCAACGACGCCGACCACCTCGAAATCACCCGTCGCATCACCCGCGACGTCGGTTCGGCCTACAAGCTCAACGGCAAGGACGTGCGCGCGCGCGACGTGCAGATGCTGTTCGCCGACGCCTCGACCGGCGCGCATTCCCCGGCGCTCGTCCGCCAGGGGCAGATCGCCGAGCTCATCAATGCGCGGCCCAAGGCGCGGCGGCGCATCCTGGAAGAGGCGGCGGGGATTTCCGGCCTCTACCAGCGCCGGCACGAGGCCGAACTCAAGCTGCGCGGGGCCGAGGCCAATCTCACCCGCGTCGATGACGTGATCGAGCAACTGTCCCAGCAGCTTGCCCAACTGGCACGGCAGGCGAAACAGGCGGCGCGCTACCGCCGTATTGGCGAGGAACTGCGCCACGCCGAGGGGCTGCTTCTGTGGCGGCGCTGGACCGAGGCCGAAGAGGCCCGCACTGACGCCGAGGCGGCGCTTCGTGAAACCACAACCGAGGCCGCCCGCGCCGAGAGGGCAGCGCGCGAGGCGGCGCGCCTGCGCGCCGAGGCCGATGACGCGCTGCCCGCGCAACGCGAGGAAGAGGCGGTCGCCGCCGCCATCCTGCAGCGGCTCGGGGTGCAGCGCGACACGATCGCCGAACAGGAGACTGCGGCCCGCGAGCGGATCGCCACGCTGGAGGCGCGCATCGCGCAGCTTGACCGCGACATGGAGCGCGAGGCGGCGCTGAACCGCGACGCGCAGCAGAGCGTCGAGCGGCTCGAATGGGAGGCGGCGGAGTTGGCCAAGGCATCGGAGGGTCACGAGGAGCGCCTTGCGGCGGCTGTGGAAGAGGCGCGCGAGGCCGCCCGCATTCTCGAGGCGCGCGAGGCGGACCTGAGCCAGCGCACCGAGGACATGGCCCGCCTCTCCGCCCGGCACCAGTCGGCGCAGCGCCTCATCGACGATAATGCCAAGACCCTGGCACGCAGCGAGGCCGAGGCCGAACGCGCACGCGCCGCTCAGGAACAGGCCCGCGCGTCAGAGCAGGAGGCCGGCGCGAAACACACCGCCGCGCAGGAGGCCGAGAATGGCGCAGTGGCCCGCGCTCAGGCGGCGGAGGCCGCGCTGGCGGCCGCCGACGAGGCGCGCGCCGCCGCGCAGACCCGCGAGGCCGAGGCCCGCGCCGCCCGGTCCGAGGCCGAGGGCGAGCTTGGCGCACTGCGCGCCGAGGCCGCGGCGCTGGCGCGGCTGGTCGAGCGCGACACCGCCGAGGGCGGGCAGATCATGGACGCCCTGCAGGTGGCTCCCGGCTTCGAGAAGGCGCTCGGCGCGGCGCTGGCCGACGATCTGCACGCCCCCGAGGTGCCCGAGGATGGCCCCTCGGGCTGGCGCGACCTGCCCGGATACCCGGCGCCGCAGCCGCTTCCCGAGGGGGTCACGGCGCTCGGCAATCACGTCACCGTGCCGACCGTGCTGGCTCGGCGCATGGCGCAGATCGGCGTCGTCGAGCCCGAGGACGGCCCGCGCCTGCAATCGCTGTTGAAGCCGGGGCAGCGTCTTGTGAGCCGCGAAGGCGATCTGTGGCGCTGGGACGGGTTCCGGACATGGGCCGAGGACGCGCCCTCGGCCGCCGCGCTGCGGCTGGAGCAGCTCAACCGCCTCGAGGAACTCAAGCAACAACTGGAGCTGGCCGAGGCGCGCGCCGATGGCGCGATGCGCGCGCACGAGGCCCTGCGCGCCGAGATGACGGCGCGCACCGAGGAAGACCGCGCCGCCCGGGATGCGCGCCGCACTGCGGATGCTGCCGTAACCGAGGCGAGTCGTGCGCTGAGCCGGGCCGAAGCGGACCGCAACCTCGCCGCGTCTCGGCTCGAATCGCTTGGACTCGCGGC
>Ga0102929_1001902_pt1 | contig 12414 bp, 11 predicted proteins | sample SalPonR1_B_D2_MG_FD_78510 | JGI IMG/M metagenome (GOLD analysis project Ga0102929, IMG submission 78510) | Salt pond soil microbial communities from South San Francisco under conditions of wetland restoration - Salt Pond MetaG R1_B_D2_MG | ecosystem: Environmental > Aquatic > Marine > Intertidal... | reverse complement strand
TGGCCATAGCTCTCGACAAGGAGCCACCCGAGATGATGGATGATTTCGATTTTTAGAATGTTGCTATTATAGTTATAACACAGAGGTACAATAAGCAGCACTGAGTTTCACAAATACTTTGTGTAGCTTATTTTACTCTGTGTAACTCTGTGAGATAGCTTTAACCTTCAGAATTAGTGTTGATGATTATTATATTGGCCAAAAATTGAAATCAATATTTAGCACGTGTTTATAACATTTGAGGGAATAGACGGCAGCGGAAAGACAACACAGATAGAGCTGCTGAAGGAGAAACTGGTTGATGAAGGTCATGAAGTATGCGTATTCCGGGAACCCGGCGGGACTGACATATCTGAAAAAATCCGGGAAATCCTTCTTGATGCCAATCTGGATATCGATCCCGTGACCGAACTGTTGCTCTTCTCAGCCGCCCGCTCGCAGCTGGTTGCAGAAAAGGTAGTCCCCCTCCAGAAATCCGGAACCGTTGTCATCCTCGATCGTTTTTATGACTCTACGACCGCCTACCAGGGGTACGGCAGGAAATCCGTTTCTATAAAAAATATACGACAGATTAATGAGATTGCCAGCCACCGGCACGAACCCGACCTGACCTTCTATATGAAGATAAGCCTGGAAGAAGCCCAAAGGCGGACCCGGGACAAAGAAAAAGACAGGATGGAGCTTTCCGGAGATGAGTTCTATGAAAATGTAATCAAAGGGTTTGACTCCCTGGCTCTATCTGAAAGCCGTTTTGTCACTCTTGATGCAACGGCTCCTCAGCAGAAGGTACATGCTCAAATTTGGGAGCAGGTTTCTGCCCGGCTTTCCTGAAAGAAAATTCAGGACGGATCCAGTAAAAGAGGGAGGGAAGCAGTACCAGGTCAGCCAGCAGTGCCCCGAAAACTGTAAGGCAAACCAGCAGCCCCATATAAACGGTTGAAGAAAACACGCTGGTCATCAGCGTACCGAATCCGGCCAGTAATATCAGGCTCGTCACTACGATGGCCTTACCGGTTTTCTCTGTTGCTATACCCAATGCTTCATCGAGCGTTGCACCCCGCTTCATTTCCACCCTAAGGCGAGCCATATAGTGGATGGAATCATCTACTGCTATTCCAAAAGCGATCGTGAATATCACCGCCGTCGAAGATTTGATATCAATACCGGTGAAACCCATGATGCCTGCTACCATAATCAGGGGCAGTATATTCGGGATAAGTGAGATAAACACCATCCGCACATTTTTAAAGAGAAAGGCCATGATTGCTGATATCAGTGCAAAGGCGAGAGCGATACTTTTGAATAGGGACGAGACAATCTTTCCGTTTAGGTCGGCACTTAAAATGGTGGAACCCGTTATGGTAATTTCCGAATCGGGGAAATTATTCTGCAGGTAAGCCGAAAGTGAATCCCTCATTTGCGTGACGCGGTAGGAACCCGCGTCTTTAATCTGGGCGGCCACCCTTATCTTTTGATAGGAGAAATCGGTCACTCTTTCCAGGAATTCGGTATCGCTGACTTCCAGCAGCAGCAAGTACTGGGCAATGAGCTGCTCACTATCGGGTATCTCATTTGTTTTGGCCTTTTCCGGAGCCATTGTACCGTGCACTTCCTTAAGCAGGGTATTAAATGTAATGGTTCGTTCCACTTCCGGAAAGGACGCCAGGTAGGAGTTGAAGCTTTCCATCTGCTGAAGAAAACCGGGATTCATAATGCCATTCTCCTGCTTTGTGTCAATAATAAATTCCATGGGAAAGGGAGGAGAGAGGTTCTCAGAAAAGAAACGGGCATGCTGAATGGGTTCCGTTTCTTCTCCAAGCTCATCAAAAACTTTGCCGTTCACTCTCAGAAAGTAGGAACCGCTCCCGATTAAAATAGTGCCGATTAAAAACCAGAAAGTAATCTGCTTGTAGTTTCGCTGGTTAAACTCTGATAATTTTTGCAATGACCGGCTGAAGAAATCGAAAATACCCGCACTCTTGTCCTTAAAAATGTTTTTCACATTTATGAGGGTCAGGCTGGAAGGGACAAAGAAGATGGTGACCGCAAAAGCTATCATAACCCCGGCGGCGGTGTAGATGCCGAACCGTTTCATGGGTACGATATCGCTGGTCATGAGCGTACCGAAACCGATCGCTGTGGTGATGCTGGTCAGGAAGGTAGCGTTCCCAAGCGTTAGAAGCATTTCCTTGATGGAGCGAGGTTTGTCCATTCCCTGCAGCCTTGCATCATCATATTTAGATATCATATGAATGGAGTCAGCTATACCCACGCAAAGCAATATCGGGGCAATGGTGCTGGTCATAATCTCAAAATAGCCGCCTGTGAGATGCATGACAGCAAGAGTAAAAAGAATGGTCAGCCAAACAATAAGCATGGGTATGATGATGCCGGTGACGCTTCGGTAAAGCACCCAAAGCAACAGGATGATCAGCACTGACGAAATGGAGATATAGAAAAGAATCTCTTCATTCAGGTACTGTACATACTGGTTACGGTAATAGGGAATGCCGCTTATTTTGAATTCGTAGCTCTTCTGGTATGGCTGCAGCACCCGGCGCAGGTCTGTAATGATCTGGTCTCTTACGCTGTAATTATTCTTGCCGCTCTCTATCTCAAGATAAAATGCCGTTACATCACCCTGATCATTTATTAAAAACCCTTCAGCGAAGGGATCGCTGATCAGGGCTGTTCTAAGTGTATCGGGAAGGGAGTGGAGATTATCGACTTCAATATAGTTGTCAAAGGTAAGCCGTTGTCCATTACGGTTTATCTGCTGGGCTGAAAGTATGCTCCTGACCTCATTGACATTTGCGATAAGTGAAGCCGAATCGGTTATGGCTTTGAGGTCCGAAAGTACGCTTCCTGAAAGCAGTGAGTCTGACTCAAAGCCAACCATAATCACATTATCATCACGGCCGAACTCCTCCTCCAGGTACTGGTAATCTTTGATGGTAGGATCATTTTTTGGGAAGAAGTTCTCGAGGTTGAAATCTGTGCCTATTTGAATGGCAGGGTAAAAAGCAGCCAGGGTAAGGATTAAGAATATCCCCAGGAAGCTCTTTGGGTGTTTTAAGATTATTTCAGCCAGTCTGTTCACTATACCATTGATCCATGTTTTTCAGAGCACTCATAACTACAAGAAACGAAAAGAAATTCCACAGAATCCAAAGTTATTACTTTCAGACCAATTGTTCTTTTGTGCAAAGGGCAAATCAAAATAAATCTGCTTCTCTATTTGCTTCGTAGTGTAACACAGAAGCGATAAAACTTTCATTAATCATAATCAAATCATTTAACCTTATGAAGTTTTCTAAACTTATAATTATAGTTGGAAGCCTGGTGTTATTAGCCACTGCCGGAATTTTTGCTGCGGATCATATTGATGCCCCGGCGGTTGAGGGTACCAGTTCTGATATTACAGATCTTTACGCCTTCAGAAGCCCGGTAAATAACAGCAATCTTGTTTTTGCTGTAAACACACAAGGGCTCCTTTCCCCATCAAATACACAGAACGCTACGTTTGACCCCAATGTCATGATTGAACTAAATATTGACAGTGATGGCGATCTAATCGAAGATCAGGTGATACAGGTAGTCTTTACTCAAGAAGAAGTATTCGCGTACGGACCTGCTTCACCTCAGACCACCGGACTTGATAGCCGGGTGAATCTGGATGCTCCCGAAACTAGAACAAATATTACAGAATTTGGTGAGTCTCCCCAGATCGGTACCAACAATGGTGTCAGCCTTTTCGCCGGGCCGCGTGACGATCCTTTCTACTTCGATTTTGAACGCTTTAACCAGATATTAGCTGGAGAGGAAAGCGAATTTCGCGAACCGGGTGTTGATACTTTTGCGGGCACGAATGTAATGTCACTTGTCATAGAAGTTCCCAAATTAATGCTTGGAAACACTGACGTGCTCAACGTTTGGGCTACAACGAATACCGCACAGTAAATAAATTTAATTTAACTATACCTATTATTATGAATACAATAAAAAATTTTGCCTTATTTGCAGCTGCACTATCACTACTGCTTACAGGTTGCAGTGATGACAACGAACCGGAACCTCCTGTATCACCGAATACTACTTTCAGTCAGAGTGACCAAGTTGGTCGGCCGGCAGTAAATACGGTATTTGTGAGTTCCGGAAACAAGGATGCATTCAATACAACAATACCTAGCAATATGCAGTCGCAATATCAGCAGGCATTCCAGGATCGCCTTCTGGCACTGAACCCTAGTTATTCCCAAAATGCACTGGGCCAGGATGCTGCTACATTCACAACATTGCTTTCAAAAGATGTATTAAATGTTACGACTAGCGGAGTTACTACCTTCTTCGATGGCCAAAATGTGCTGACGGGTAATAATCTTACCGATGATGAAATTGATGTAGAATTGCTGCTTATTTTTGGTGGTCCCGACGGAAGTTCCAATCCAGGACTGACTTCTGATAATGTAGACAGCAATGACCGGGAATACCTGGATACTTTTCCTTATCTCGCACCGGCTCATCAATGATCCTAATCATCTTACCTAAATCAATTTTTTGTAGAATCGGGCGTGCTTAGGCCCGGTTTCTGCAAAATTACTCAAAAAGCATATATCTATGATCAAGCTTTACACGTCAACTATAATGATACTTATTCTCACTCTTGGGATAGCATGCAATAAAGAGACCAAAGAAACTCAAGACGTTGTGCAGGAAACAGAGATAAGCGGCTTTCTTACTGAGCATTCTTTTGGTTCATCAACAGGCCTTGAAAATGCCGAGATGAATATTAAATTCTGGAAAAAGAAATTGGCATCAAGTCCTGAAAGCATGACTTACCATTCAAAATTGGCAGGTGCTTATGCTTCCAGATTCAGTATTATAAAAGATATCAATGATCTTCAAAAAGCTGACAGTCTGTATACGGTCGCTTTCAATCTTGCAGGAGGCAAGAATGTTGATAATCTACAGGCGATGGGTCACCTGGCTATTACCAGGCATAAATTTACAGAAGCCCAACAATGGTGCCTTAAGGCATTGGAAGTCGGGGATAAGAAGACGGCTTCGCATAAGCTTTTATTCGATGCACTGATGGAACGCGGAGATTATGAACTCGCAAAGAAACACCTGAGCAAACTCGAAAATAAGAACAGTTTTGCGTACCTGATTCGTCTATCAAAGTACAAGGATCACGAAGGAAATCTGGATTCAGCTCTTCACTATATGGAAAGGGCAAAGAAACGTATCGGACATAACCATACGCTTAGAGCCTGGTCAGAGAGTAACTTGGGAGACATGTACGGTCACGCTAATCATATCCAAAAATCTTATGACTCATACATGCAAGTTCTTCATGACGAACAAACCGGTGCTTCTTGGTTACACAGTTTAGAAGGAATAGCCTGGATTGCATATGCCCATGATGATAATGCCGATTTGGCTCGACAAATTCTTACTTATGTAGACGATAGAATTCAGTCTCCCGGAGTCAAACTAAAACTTGCAGAGATTGCCGAATACCAAAACAAACCATTGAAGAAAGAACAGTATTTACAAGCCTTTCTTGAAGAAGCAGGAAAGCCGGTCTATCAGGGCATGTATAATGCGAAACTTATTGAGATAGCAGCTACTGAAATGAGCAATTATGACCGGGCCAAGAAACTGGTTGCGGAAGAACTTAGAAATAGGCCCAACCCATCAACTTATAATCTTAAAGCTTTGAACTATCTGGAAATGGGAAAGACCGAAAAAGCCCTTGAAATTATTGAAAGCAAAGTAAAGGACCGAACCTATGAACCGGTTCCTGTACTTAATATGGCGAGAGTGTATAAAGCGAATGGAATGTTTGAGAAAGCGCAAGAATATTTCGAGGAAGCCCTATTAGCAGGTTATGAACTAGGTCCGGTAACTGTCAATAATATCAAAAATGAACTAGAGCAAATGTAGTGAAGCTGTTGAGATGCTTGGATCAAAAATAAGCAGAGATCTTAAAATAGCTGAAGCTATTGGAATCAAAGGAACCAAAAGAAAGGTGACCGTAGAAGGGATCGGGTTCTTTGCCACCGAAGAGCTGAGACCCGATGGAGGCTTCAAAAGAATCAATACCGGCATAGGTCAGTTCCGGGTTGAACCAGAAATCGTCATTGTTGTAGTTATACCTGCCAAAGAAACGAAATCTCAGTTTATCCCGCTGAAAGCTTTTCTGCAGCAGCAATGTGCTGTAGTAGTAGTTTTGTTCCTGTAGTATCTCAGAATCGAACCGGAAGATATGTTCATTTACGAATTGTGTGCTGATTGTGTAATCTAGAAGCTCGTACTGCAGCCCGACCATGGATACCAGAAAGGGTTTTTCTTTTAGGTATCCGTCCTCATTCTGGGCAAATATTTGTGCAATCTGAAGCTGTTCGACCAGGTTAGGATCCTGAATATTCAGTTCTCGCAATTCAGAGGAGAGGTAGTCGAAACTGCGGCGGTTGTAGTAGGCGCTTTCGGAAGTTACCAGCAGCTTGTCGAAAAGCTGAAGGGTACCTGAATAAGCGGCAATGAAGCTTTGAGTAAAGTTTTCGGTCAGCTCCAGCACCCCGCCGGGCTGGTTTAGGCTAATGCTGAGATCCTTAAAGTAGGCCGGGTTCGGGTAGTGCCAATAGAGCAGGTTCAGGTCGAGATCGAAGTTCAGGTTGGATCGCAATCCGAATCTCCCGGCGAATTGAACATCGCTCAGCCCGGGTTCGTCCCCAGGCTCAAGATAACGCGTGTTGATAGTAGTTGGAATGATCTGCCGGGGGAACCACCGGCTTTCCGGTGCGGGAATCCGGTTTGGATTAAAAACGGGGTTTACCACCAGTTGCACAAAATCACTGCCAAAGTAGTGGGTATAGTTCAGTGCCGTGACCCCCTGGCGAATATCCGCGAAATCTTGCGTGAGGAATTCACTCAGGTCAACCGGGGTCAGTAAATCCGTGATAAAAGTGCCCTCGGCTCTTCCCCAAACCAGCATCTGCTTGCCCAGCCTCAGATCACTGTTTTTGAAATAGAGGTCCACATAGGCTTCTCGCAGCGTGAACAGCAGTGAGTCTGACCTTTCACTGTATAGGTTTTGAATATCACCTGAAACGGAGATCTCACCTTTTGAGAAAGCTTTACCCAGGTTCAGGCGAAGCCGGTTTCGACCTATCAGTATTTCATTATCCTGCGTGTGCTGCACGGCGTTATAGTTTCGTATGAATCCGGTGATATTAACCTGGGCCATAGCGGGAGGGAGGAAGGCAAACACAATAAGTGCGGTCAGTATGCCTATCCGGCACAGGTATTTTCGAATGGGAATTAATCTGCTAAATGATACCATAGATACGGGGCGACATATTAAAAAGCTCAAAGACGATCTGTAATTTAATTGCTGATGAAGTAAAATATGTTTATTTTAATTGCATTGTGGGTTATTCCTACTTTCAGAATACAATGGTCCATTTCCATCGTTAAATACGTAATCCTAACCTTTCAATATAGAAGTATAAATAATTATGGCGCACGAAAGAATTGAAGTTGATCTGCCACTTGCCAAAGTTTATGAACATCTAAGTGATCCTTCCTATTTTCCACACTTTTTCGAACGAATTGACAATGTAACCAAAATCAATTCCCAAACGTTTGAATTTTCAGCCAAAATCGGCGGTGTTGATTATCAATGGACAACCAATATCATTGATGATCTGAGAAATACAAGGTTTGCCTGGATTACCATAAACGGCAATTTAAATCAGACCGGTACTATTCGATTCACTCCGCTTGATAACGGGGAACGAACTCGTGTTGACTTCAGCCTTGACTGCCGAACTTTCTTCGGTGAACCCGAAGAAGAACTGGCCAAATACATCCAAGGTTTGCCTGCTCAATTAAAGAAAGATCTTCAGCGTTTCAAAGAAGAGGTTGAAAGCAAGACCTTTAAGCAGAAAGCTGAAGACACAATTGCAGCAGCCGAGGAAAACGAAGAGGAAGAAGACGAGGTAACCGTCTAGCGGTCTTTCCACCTTCACATATTGATTTTAAAATGCGCACTTGCCGGTGCGCATTTTTTTTATATTTCCAATCCTAATTCAACTTTACTAAACCTTATTTTTGTCTAAGTATAAATTATTAGCTGAACAAGTTTAGTAAAGTTATGACGTCAAGTTTGTGAATTTAACCGAATTTAGAAAATCTGAATTCAGTGCCAAGCCTCATTTCCTGCTGTTTGGGAACCCGGTCTCTCATAGCCTGTCACCCCTGATGCATAACACTGCCGCAGCTTATCATGGTATCGATACGGCATACCATGCCATAAGGCTGGAGCAACCTGAACTTGCCACTCTTGCTGCGCATCTTAATGAAGAAACCTTTAGGGGAGCCAACATCACTATTCCCTATAAACAGGTATTAATGGATTATATGGACAGGCTCGATGACACGGCCTCCGATATAGGTGCCATTAATACTGTTGTCAGAGAATCGTACTCACTAACCGGTTACAATACCGACAGCTACGGATTTGCAGTTCCGCTGGAAAACTATGAAGGTGAGCTGGAAGACAGCCGGGCTATTGTATTCGGTACAGGCGGGGCAACCAAGGCAATCGTTTATGCTTTAAAAGGGATGAGTGTAAGTGAAATAGTACTGATTTCTAGAAGTCCGGCCGGCAGAACGGAATTTGATGGTCAAGAGCATGTAAGGGTGGAAGGCTATGACTCCTGGAACGCTTTTGCCGGTGAGGCTTCCCTGATTGTAAATGCAACTCCTCTAGGCATGTTTCCCAAGACAAGTGAAGCCCCGATTCACGAGGATGAAAAGCAAATACTGTCCGGCAAAATATGCTATGATATCGTGTATAACCCTGTTAAAACAAGGTTTCTAAGCCTGGCGGAAGAAGCGGGAGCAAGAACTATCGGCGGACTCGAAATGTTAATGCACCAGGGCAGCCGGTCGTTTGAATTATGGACCGGAAAGCCGTTTCCAATTACCGAAGTAAGAAATAAACTGCATGAAGCCATCCAAGGATAAGCCGGAAATGATACGGCCAAATATTTTTGATGAGGCGCAAGGAATTGAGGCCTGGTTCACCTGCAAGAATGCGGATTTGTATTCCACAGGTCAGAAAATTCCCGGCCTGAATATCGGGTTTAATACCCGGGAGGCGAAAGAGGTTGTCAGGAAGAATCGAAAAAAACTGCTAAACGCCCTGGGCATTCAACCTGAGAAAGTTGCTTTTGCCGAACAGGTACACGGCAACCGGGTTCAGGTTGTAAGTCAGGGCGGTACGTTTGAAAATGTTGATGCCCTGATAACTTCTGTAAAAGGCCTCAGCCTGGCTATTCAGGTAGCCGACTGTGCAGCGGTATTGATGGCCGACTCTAATAATGGAGTTATTGCGGCAGCTCATGCCGGATGGCGAGGAGCTGCAGGTGATATACTGCCTAAAACCGTTGCAGCAATGACATCCCTGGGTGCCGAAACTTCGAATATAAAAGCATTTATCAGTCCCTGTATTTCGAAAGAAAATTTTGAAGTAGGGAAGGAAGTCGCCGAAAAATTTCCGCCTGAGTATGTAGATTATGAGACCTACAATAAGCCGCATGTTGATTTAAAAGGTTTTTTGGAAGATCAGCTGCTAAAGCTCGGGATTGACAGAACGCGTATCGAGGTAAATGAGGGCTGCACCATGGAAGACGCGGAGCGATTTTACTCCTACCGCCGGGAACAGCAGGGAAGTGGAAGGATGTTGGGGCTTATTAGGTATAAGGATATAGGGGCATAAGGTGTGTGTTATTTATGGAATCGCTACAATAATGTGGATAGTCAGTTAAGAATTTTATGCGGATTTTCTGCAAATTAGCTTTTTCGGTCTGCACCGGACTCAGGTAATACAAGGCTCGGTGGAAACGCTATCTGTCGTTTCATAATACCTATACCATATATCCCTATACCTCTACGATGCAGCAATTTAATATAAAACAAAAGATCAATCGTAAGTGAGAGTTTCCTACAGCCCCGGGTACTATGCACCGATACCCCATGAGCACATTTTCCCAATGGGGAAATTTGAGGGCCTATACCGTTACGTGCTTGAAAATAATATGATTGCCGCTTCCGATATTATTGCCCCGTCTATGGTAGATATGCCCAATTTGATTTCAGTACATACTCCGCGCTATGCGGATGGCATCATGACCGGAGACCTGGACCGGAAAGAGCTGCGGAGGCTGGGCTTGCCCTGGTCCAAAAAACTGGCAATACGATCGCGCCTGGCGGTTCAGGGCACCATCAATGCTGCGCTAATGGCACTACAGGATGGTATAGCCGGTAACCTGGCCGGGGGCACGCACCATGCCATGGCTGACCACGGCGAAGGCTTCTGCGTGTTCAATGATGTTGCCGTCGCCATTAAGGTGCTGCAGCAGACGATGTGGGCACGAAAGATACTGGTGATTGACTGTGACGTTCACCAGGGCAACGGCACGGCTGAAATATTTAAGGAGAACAACGATGTGTTTACTTTTTCGATACATGGCGAAAAGAACTATCCCTTCAAGAAACCGCCGTCAAGCATAGACATCGGCATGCCGGACGGTACCTCAGATTCGCAATACCTGGATACCCTGGGCGATGCGCTTGATGAGATATTTAACACTTTTAATCCTGACCTGGTCTTCTACCTCGGGGGAATAGATCCCCTTGAATCGGATCATTTCGGGCGGTTATCGCTGACATTAAACGGACTTTACAATCGGGACCGGATAGTGATCAGGAAGATCATCAGTGAAGACAAGCCTCTGGTATTGCTCTTATCAGGCGGATATGGCCCTACCTTAAATGCAACGGTTGAAGCGCATGCATTGATGTATAAGGCCGCACTGGAATTGTGGAATTAGACATTCCGTTCATAATAATTCAGACAAAAGGTTCCGCGCCTAAACAAACAATTCTTTTTTAATTCTTCGAAGTTAATTCCGATCTTCACAGGTATTTTTAAACAGAGGTAAATCATTTGAAAGAACAGAATCTTGTCATACTCGGGTCAACCGGCTCCATAGGGGAACAGGCACTTGATATTGTTGATGAACATTCTGATCGTTTTAATGTTCTTGCTTTAAGCTGCAATACCAACTGGCGGAAGCTGGCCGAACAGGTAAACCGATTTCACCCACAGTATGCGCTGCTTTGTGATTCTGAAAACTTTCATGATTTTAGCGCTGCACTTACCGTCGATACTGAAATTCTGGTCGGTTCCGATGCGCTCGGCGAGTTGGCTACGCTTGAAAAAGCTGACGTAATTTTAAACAGCCTGGTGGGCTTTTCGGGCTTTGAACCTACCTGTAAGGCCTTGAAAGCCGGAAAGAAAGTGGCACTGGCCAATAAAGAATCCCTTGTAGTAGGTGGAGCCATCATCAACCGCCTGCTTAAAGAATATTCGGGCAGGCTGGTACCGGTAGATTCCGAGCACAGCGCCATGCTGCAGTGTCTGGTGGGAGAGTCGAGTGAAAGCATCAATAAGCTGATTATTACCGCTAGCGGAGGGCCTTTCCGGGAGTGGACTCTCGAGCAAATGAAAGATATTACGGTAAAAGATGCCCTTAACCACCCCAACTGGTCGATGGGTTCGAAAATCACTATTGATTCGGCCACGATGATGAATAAAGGCCTGGAAATTATCGAAGCATACTGGCTCTTTGACCTGCCGCTTTCAAAAATTGAAGCGGTGGTCCATCCGCAAAGCATCGTACATTCGGTCATTGAATTTGTGGATGGGTCTAGCAAAGCCCAGCTGGGGCCGCCAACCATGAAGGTACCTATACTTTACGCATTGACTTATCCCGATCGTATATCAATGAATGCTCCAACTCTTGATTGGAGAGAGGCTTTCGACCTGAATTTTGAACCGGTTGATTACGAGAAGTTTCCCTGCATCAAATTAGCTATTGATGCTATTGAAGAGGGGGGATTCAAGCCTGCCGTGCTCAATGCTGCTAATGAAGTGGCCGTTGAGCGCTTTCTGAATGAAGAAATTCCTTATATTGGCATATCTAATATAATTGAAACCTGTCTTGAACGTTCACACTCCCAAGAGGAGTTAACCATACAGACTTTAAAAGAAATTGATCAAGAAGCCAGAGAACTGGCTTTAACCATTTAAAGAAGCAAGATTTACCCTATGGAATGGATTATTGACATAAGTACAACATTAGGCATCTTTGCCTTAGCCCTGCTCATACTGGTATTCTTCCACGAGCTGGGCCATTTCCTCGCTGCCAAGCTTTTCGGCATGCGGGTAGAGCGTTTTTCCCTGGGTTTTCCGCCCCGCGTATGGGGTTTTGAAAAAGGGGGGACCGATTACTGCATCGGTGCTACCCCGCTCGGTGGATACGTAAAAATATCCGGAATGAT
>Ga0102929_1001901_pt1 | contig 12414 bp, 10 predicted proteins | sample SalPonR1_B_D2_MG_FD_78510 | JGI IMG/M metagenome (GOLD analysis project Ga0102929, IMG submission 78510) | Salt pond soil microbial communities from South San Francisco under conditions of wetland restoration - Salt Pond MetaG R1_B_D2_MG | ecosystem: Environmental > Aquatic > Marine > Intertidal... | reverse complement strand
GATCGTCGGCCGAATTCGACAACCTTCGACACGGCGAAGAGGTACTGGCCTATCTGCCAATGGCATGGGTCGGTGATTTCATCTTCTCGATCGGACAGGCCTATTGGTGCGGTTTCTGCGTCAACTGCCCCGAAAGCGCCGACACAATGCAGACCGATCTGCGCGAGATCGGCCCCACCTATTATTTCGCCCCGCCGCGAGTCTTCGAGAACCAGCTGACCAATGTGATGATCCGCATGGAAGATGCAGGACGGTTCAAGAAATGGCTGTTCGACACGTTCATGGAGCACGCGCGCAAAGTGGGTCCCGATATCCTTGATGGCAACCCGGTAAGCGGCTGGGACCGATTCACATACATGCTTGGCAATCTCCTGGTCTATGGCCCGCTGAAGGACACGCTGGGCCTTGGGCGCGTCCGTGTGGGCTACACCGCCGGCGAAGCGATCGGGCCGGAAATCTTTGATTTTTACCGCTCCTTGGGCATCAACCTCAAGCAGTTGTATGGACAGACCGAAGCCAGCGTGTTCATCACCCTGCAGCCTGACGGCGAGGTCCGAAGTGATACCGTGGGCGTGGCGGCGCCGGGCGTCGAGATCCGGATCAGCGAGGACGGCGAGGTTTTCTATCGCGGGCCGGGTACGTTCGAATACTACTACAAGAACGCCGAGAGCACGAAAAAGACCAAGGACGAGGACGGCTGGGTCGCCACCGGCGATGCAGGTTTCTTCGAAGAGGGATCAGGCCACTTGCGGATCATCGACCGGGCCAAGGATGTCGGAAAGATGGCCGATGGCAAGCTGTTCGCGCCGAAATACGTGGAAAACAAGCTCAAGTTCTTCCCCAACATTCTTGAAGCGGTCGTGTTCGGCAACAACCGCTCCGAATGCACGGCCTTCATCAACATCGATCTCAACGCCGTGGGCAACTGGGCCGAGCGCAACAATATCGGCTATGCCTCCTACCAGGAACTGGCCGGGCATCCCCGTGTCCTGGAAACCATGCGCGAGCATGTCGAGGAGGTGAACCGGAGCCTGGCCGAGGACCCGATGCTGAGCCATTGCCAGGTTCATCGGTTTGCCGTCCTGCACAAGGAACTGGACGCAGACGACGGCGAGATCACCCGCACCCGCAAGGTGCGCCGCGGGGTCGTGGCCGAAAAGTACGAAGACATCATCGCCGCGCTCTATGACGGATCCGACGAGGTGTCGACCACCACCGAGGTGACCTACGAGGACGGGCGCAAGGGCTCGATCAGCGCGACGCTGAAGGTGTGCGATGCACAGGTCGTGCCTGTCGGCCCGGCCCGACAGGAGGCGGCGGAATGAGCACGAGCCTTTACCGTAACTCGTCATGTCATTCGGCGGCATCGGCACACAGACCCATTGCCGTCTTTACAAACCGGCCTTGGCGGAGGGAGAGCAGGTATGCTTGACGCGACAGAAGGATACACCACCGAGGATGGGCGCAAGATCGGCGGCGTGGTGATGGAAATGCACAACATCACTCTGCGCTTCGGCGGGGTGGTGGCGATCAAGGACATCAGCTTCGATATCCGCGAGGGCGAGATCCGCGCCATCATCGGGCCCAACGGGGCCGGCAAGTCCTCGATGCTGAATGTCATATCGGGTTTCTACAATCCTCAGGAAGGCGAAGTCTGGTACAAGGGTGCCAAGCGGCCACCGATGAAGCCATATCAGGTTGCCCGGCAGGGCATCGCCCGCACCTTTCAGAACATCGCGCTGTTCGACGGGATGAGCGTTCTGGACAACATCATGACGGGCCGCATCCGACAGATGCAGGCCGGACTGCTGGCGCAAGCGCTGTGGAAGGGAAAGGCGGAGCAGGAGGAAGTCGAGAATCGCGAAGCGGTGGAAAAAATCATCGACTTCCTCGAAATCCAGTATATCCGCAAGACACCGGTGGGCCGCCTGCCCTATGGCCTGAAAAAACGCGTGGAACTGGCGCGCGCGCTGGCCGCCGAACCTTCAATCCTTCTGCTGGACGAGCCCATGGCCGGCATGAATGTCGAGGAGAAGGAGGACATGAGCCGCTTCATACTCGACGTGAATGACGAGTTCGGCACCACCATCGCCCTGATCGAGCACGACATGGGCGTTGTCATGGACCTTTCCGACCGGGTGGTGGTGATGGATTACGGCAAGAAGATCGGCGACGGAAGCCCCGACGAGGTGCGCAACAACCAGGCGGTCATCGACGCCTATCTGGGGGTCGCTCATGACTGAATTGAAAAGTCCCTTTCCGGGTCCGGCCATGGAACTCGAATTTCGAGCTGTCGCGAACCGGGACGCAGGAACGCAAGAGGAGGCGCATCATGCCTGAGCAGCTGATCTGGGGAATGGAGGTGTTCCTGAACGGTCTCATGGCCGGGGTGCTTTACGCTTTGGTGGCACTGGGCTTCGTGCTGATCTTCAAGGCGTCGGGGATCTTCAATTTCAGCCAGGGTGTGATGGCGCTCTTTGCGGCGCTGACCCTTGTTGGGATCATGGAGGGGCAGGTGCCGTTTTCGCACCTGATCAACGCGGTCTTCGGGACCGAGGTGCACCATTTCGGATGGCACGTGCCTGCTCTCGCGGCGATCCTTCTGACCATGGTGGTGATGGTGGCACTGGCCTGGCTGGTGAACCATTTCATCTTCCGGCATCTGGTCGGCCAGGAACCGATCATCCTCTTCATGGCGACAATTGGCTTGGCCTATTTTCTCGAAGGTTTCGGGGACATGATGTGGGGCAGCGACATCAAGAAGCTCGACGTGGGCCTGCCGCAGGGTATAAACGGCACGATCGACGAAGTGACCTACAATATCTTCGGCTACGGGTTCTTCATCGACAATCTCGACATCATGGCAACCCTGGTCGCCGCACTTCTGGTGGCTGCGCTGGTCGTTTTTGCGCAATACTCGAAACACGGACGCGCCATGCGGGCGGTGGCCGACGATCACCAGGCGGCGCTCAGCGTGGGGATATCGCTGAATTTCATCTGGGTGATGGTCTGGTCGCTGGCCGGGTTCGTGGCGCTGGTCGCGGGCATCATGTGGGGCACGAAATCAGGGGTGCAGTTCTCGCTGTCGCTGATCGCGCTGAAGGCGCTGCCGGTGCTGATGCTGGGCGGCTTCACATCCATCCCCGGCGCCATCGTCGGCGGCCTGATCATCGGGGTGGGTGAGAAGCTTTTCGAATTCATCATCGGGCCGATGGTGGGCGGGGCCACCGAGAACTGGTTCGCCTATGTGCTCGCACTCATCTTCCTCGTGTTCAGGCCGCAGGGTCTGTTCGGCGAAAAGATAATCGAAAGGGTGTGAGGGGATGAAGAAACTCATCGCCATCGTCAACGTCATCGCCTGGGCCGGTTTCTGGGCGTTCGGGTACCTCGCGCTTTCGGCAAGTGTCGAGGATACCGGACAAATGATCACCGCCGCGATCCTCGCTGCCATTGGCGGGGGGTTGGGGATTGCGGCCTATCTCTGGCTGGCGCGTCACTCCGAGGCGACGGGATATGCACGACCTGCCAACCGCGCATCAAAACGCGAGGACGAGGACGATCAGATTCACGGGGAGGTTCTTTAGATGTTCTATCGCGAGGCGGGGGATTTCAAGACCTCCTACGAAGCCGACAGCCAGACCTTCCCGATCAAGTTCGATCGCTATCGCTACTATGCGGTTCTTCTGATCGGGTTTGCGATGGTACCCTTCATTATCAACGATTACTGGGTGAACGCGGTCTTCCTGCCCTTCCTGATCTATTCCATCGCGGCGATCGGGCTCAATATCCTTGTGGGCTATTGCGGGCAGGTCAGCCTTGGTACCGGCGGGTTCATGGCCGTGGGCGCCTATGCCTGCTACAAGTTCATGACCGGCTTGGACATCTGGCTGATGCAGGACGGCGAATGGGTCCGCTACGCGCTGCCCGAGATCAATATATTCTTCTCGGTCATCCTGGCGGGGGTGGTGACAGCCGCCGTCGGCGTTCTGTTCGGACTGCCGTCACTCAGGATCAAGGGGTTCTACCTTGCCGTGGCCACGCTGGCGGCGCAGTTCTTCCTTGTCTGGCTTTTCAACAAGTGGTCGTGGACCTACAACTACTCGGCCTCCGGGCAGATCAGCGCGCCGGAGCGTACGATCATGGGCGTGCCCGTGACCGGGGCGGAAACCGCGCCCTGGGCGGCGTATCTTTTCTGTCTCGTCTTCCTGACGCTGAGCGCGCTGATCGCGCGCAACCTCACCCGTGGCATGGCGGGGCGCAAATGGATGGCGATCCGCGACATGGACATCGCGGCCGAGATCATCGGGGTGAACCCCCTCAAGGCCAAGCTGAGCGCCTTCGCGGTCAGTTCCTTCTTCGTCGGCATCTCCGGGGCGCTTTTCTTCGCGGTCTATCTGGGTGCCGTCGAGGTGGGTGAGGCGTTCGGCATCAACAAGTCCTTCCTCGTGCTCTTCATGGTGATCATCGGCGGGCTCGGCTCTATCTTCGGCTCCTTTGCCGGGGCTGCTTTCCTGGTGCTGCTGCCGGTGCTGCTGAAGAACACGCTGGTGGGCGGCCTGGGTTGGCCCACAGACCTTGCCGCACACCTGGAATTCATCATCGTGGGCGGGCTCATTGTCACCTTCCTCGTGGCCGAGCCGCACGGGCTGGCACAACTCTGGCGGGTGGCAAAGGAGAAACTGAGGCTTTGGCCCTTCCCCCACTAGGGTGCAGGGTGAGAGGTGCGGCGGGTTCAGCGCCCGCCCTACGCGAACATCGGAGAAACCAAGGGAGGATATAAACCGATGAAACAGAAACTACTGACAGCAGTCACCGCCGCCGCGTTGGCCGCGGGGCCTGCCATGGCGGATCTCAAGATCGTCGATACCAGTTACCGAACCGGTCCCTATGCCGCGAACGGCATTCCGTTCTCCGACGGTTACCAGGACTATTTCACGCTGTTAAACGAACGCGACGGCGGCATCGGCGGCGAGATGATCAATCTTGTCGAATGCGAGACCGGCTACAACACCGAGAAGGGCGTGGAATGCTATGAATCGACCAAAGGCGACGAATCGCTCGTTTATCAGCCGCTCAGCACCGGCATCACCTACCAGTTGATTCCCAAGGCGTCGGCTGACGGGATTCCGCTTCATACCATGGGATATGGACGTACGTCAGCCAAGAACGGTGAAGTTTTCAAGTGGGTTTTCAACTATCCTGCCAACTACTGGGACGGGGCGAGTCACGCGGTCACCCATATCCTGAACGAGAATGACGGTGATATCAGCGACAAGACCATCGCGCTGGTCTACCATAACTCGGCCTATGGCAAGGAACCCATTCGCACGCTAGAGAAACTAAGCGAGAAGCATGGCTACGATCTCAGTCTGCTGGCGGTGGATCACCCTGGCCAAGAACAGACATCCCAGTGGCTGCGAATCCGCCGCGAAAAACCGGACTACGTTATCATGTGGGGATGGGGCGTGATGAACCAGGTCGCAATCCAGGAAGCCGTGAATATCCGATTTCCAATGGAGAATTTCATCGGCATCTGGTGGTCCGGTTCTGAAAACGACGTGAAAGCCGCGGGCGAACGGGCCGATGGTTACAAGGCACTTACGTTCCACAATCTGGGTAGTGATTATCCGGTTTATGATGACATTCAGGAGTATGTCGTCGATGCCGGCCTTGCAGCCGGTGCTGGTGACCAGATCGGAAGCGTGCTCTACAACCGTGGGATGTATGCAGCAATGCTGGCCGCCGAGGCGGTAAAAACCGCACAGGAAATACATGGCGTGTCTACCATAACTCCCGAGCAGATGCGCGACGGAATGGAGAATCTCGAGATTACCGAAGAGAAAATGGCCGCGATCGGCCTTCCCAACTTCGGCCCCGAGTTCACTGTTACCTGCGAGAACCACGGCGGCAATGGCCTTGGCGCGGTCTCGCAGTGGGACGCCGAGGCCGGCAAGTTCGAGTTGATCACGGACTATTACCAGTCTGATCAGGAAATCCTCCAAGAGCTGGTCAAGGAGGATTCCATGGCGTTCGCCGAGGAGAACGACATCGAGCTGCGCTGCAACTGATCGCTGCGTGGACAAGCCCGGCCAAGGGACGGGCTTCATGATACCGGGCGCGGCGGTTCCGCCGCCGCGTCACGCCCCACCCCATCGAATTCCAGCGGTCCCGGAAAGGTTCGGGACATGACGGAGATACACCATGCTCGACGCCGGACGTACCGAAGAAAAGCTTCTTCAGGTCAACAATATCGAGGTGATCTACAATCACGTCATCCTGGTTCTGAAGGGAGTCAGCCTCAGCGTCCCCAAAGGCGGGATCACCGCACTTCTGGGTGGCAACGGTGCGGGCAAGACGACGACGCTGAAGGCCATCTCGAACCTCCTGAAATCGGAAAGGGGCGAGGTGACAAAAGGCTCCGTCACGTACCGTGGCGAACGCATCCAGGATCTGGCTCCCTCCGATCTGGTGAAAAAGGGGGTCATACAGGTAATGGAGGGCCGACACTGCTTCGAGCACCTGACGGTCGAGGAAAACCTGCTGACCGGTGCTTATACGCGAAGCGCCTCGAAGGCGGATATCAATACCGACCTGGAGCTTGTCTATTCCTATTTCCCGCGCCTGAAGGAACGTCGGCGAAGCCAGGCCGGCTACACCTCGGGCGGTGAACAGCAGATGCTCGCCATCGGCCGCGCCCTGATGAGCCGGCCCGAGACGATCCTTCTGGACGAACCCTCGATGGGGCTTGCGCCGCAGCTCGTGGAAGAGATCTTCAATATCGTGAAGGGTCTCAACGAGAACGAGGGCGCGACCTTCCTGCTGGCCGAGCAGAACACCAACGTCGCGCTGCGCTTCGCGCATTACGGCTATATCCTCGAATCAGGGCGTGTGGTGATGGACGGACCCGCCGACGATCTCCGCGAGAACCCCGACGTGAAGGAATTCTATCTCGGCATGTCGGATGAGGGCCGCAAGAGCTTCCGCGACGTGCGCAGCTACCGCCGCCGCAAACGCTGGCTGAGCTGATCAGGAGCGCCGCGATGGCCAATCATGCACATTCACAGTCCGGTGCGGGTGTCTTTCGGGCCCGGTACGGGGCATGGCACCCCCGCAACACGGCGCCGAAGCGCCAAACCGGATCATTCGCCGGTAAGGTCCGCGCGCATTTCCTCGATCAAGGAAAGAGCTTCCTTTCTCGTGTTGCGGATATTCGGCCGAAAGCCCTGCGTCTCGGCGCGCAAGCGAATATCCTCTTCAGTCTCCGATCCGGCGGCAAACCGCGCGCTGCCCAAGGAAGCCGCCTCGTTGAGCCGCTTGCCGCGGTGCGCATAACGCACCCAGGCGGCCGGAAGGATCTCGCACCCGTTGAGGTTGACAAGGAAAAACCACTTTCGATCCGTTTCCTTGATCCGCTCTTCAATGAAATCATAAAAATCGTCAACGTCCCGACTGTGGTGGAATACGAAGTGGGAAAAATCCACTTCCATGATCACCGTGTCCTCGTCGAAAGCCAGCCTGCGGACAAAATCGGAAAGAGTGTAGTTCGGATCATGGGTGATCCTTGCGCGCCGCTTGCCGGGCAGTTCCGCGATACGCGCAAGCGCAGCGGCACGGTCAGTGAAAAGATTTGGATCGAAGGCTTCGGTATTCGCCGCGCGTTCGATCTGGCGCCGGGTCACCTCGGACGCATCGAAACGGACCGATCCCATCGAATGGGCAAGGTTGAGTGCCCTGCCGCGGCGCGAATATGCCGTCCATGCGATCGGGTCGATACGTGTCCCGTTGAGGTTGACAAGAAAAAACCAAAGCTCCTCTCCGGTCCGAGATATACGTTCTTCCAGCCGGTCGTAAAAGCGATTCACGATCTCGGAATCGTGGAAATGGAACTCGGAAAAATCCGCTTCCATGATCTGTTCGGCTTCGTGAAAAACGATTCGCGAGTCGATCTCGGCGTCGCTGACGGCGGGGCTGGTTTCTGTCTCTGTCATTCTCGGGCGTCCTCGGGATGGGGCGTTGCTGATCTGTATACTTTTGTATGCAATCGTTTAGACGCGGCCGCGGGCGCCTTCAATCTGTCAAGCTGTCGCGCCCCCGCGACGGAATATCGGTGTTAACATGACCCAATTTTACGACGACCTTGAAACGCGCAGTCCCGAAGTCCGGGAAAAGGCGATAGCAGACGCATTGCCAAAGCAGATCGCCCGGGCGAAGGGACTGCCCGGATACGAGATGTCACTCGCACATGTTGATGCCGCGACAGTCCGGAGCGTTGGTGATCTTGCCGCGCTGCCTGTTCTGCGCAAAACGGATCTGGGGCGGGCGCAGACCGCGGAGTCACCCTTCGGCGGTCTGACCACACGGAATGCCGCGGATTTCACCCACATCTTCCAATCCCCCGGGCCAATTTACGAACCCGGCGGCGGCAGCCGGGACTGGTGGCGCATGGGCCGGTTCCTGCACGCTTGCGGCATCGGGCGCGGTGACATCGTGCAAAACTGCTTTGGGTATCACCTGACACCGGCGGGAATGATTTTCGAGAACGGGGCACGGGCCGTTGGCGCAGCGGTTGTGCCCGCGGGAACCGGACAGAGTGAGCTTCAGGCGCGGGCGGCTGCCGATATCGGCGTGACCGCCTATGCCGGCACACCGGATTACCTGAAGGTCATTCTGGACAAGGCGGACGAGATGGGCCTGTCCCTTTCGATTACGAAGGCTGCCGTCGGTGGCGGTGCGCTGTTTCCTTCGCTGCGGAGGGAATATGCCGATCGTGGCATCGCTTGCCTGCAATGCTACGCCACGGCCGATCTCGGTAACATCGCGTATGAATCCGAGGCTCAGGAAGGCCTTGTGGTGGATGAAGGGGTTATCGTCGAGATCGTGACCCCCGGCACGGGCGAGCCGGTACCGCCGGGCGAGGTGGGAGAGGTCGTTGTGACGACCCTCAATCCCGACTACCCTCTGATCCGTTTCGCAACCGGCGATCTGAGCGCGTCAATGGAGGGGACAAGCCCCTGTGGCCGCACAAACCTGCGCATCAAGGGCTGGATGGGCCGGGCCGACCAAACGACGAAAATCAAGGGCATGTTCGTGCGGCCCGAACAGGTGGCGGCGCTGGTATCGCGTCATGCCGAGATTTCGCGCGCCCGGGTCATTGCCAGCCGCGAGGGCGAAATGGACGTGATGACCGTGAAGATCGAGGCCGAAGACGGCAACGCCGACGCGTTCGCAGGAACCGTGGCCGAAGCGTTGAAGATGAAGGGACGGATCGAGATCGTGGCCAAGGGCAGCCTGCCCAACGACGGCAAGGTCATAGAAGATCAGCGCAGCTACGACTGACTGACCTGTTCGAGCTTGCCCGTATTTCGAGGTCTATGAACCCGCCGGCTTTCGGGCAATATAGCCCCGCCTGGCGCGCAGTGCCACAAGCCGGTGATAAGCGCCAGAACCAGGTCGGTGGCGGTTTTCCACCGCGGTTTCGCAGCGGGCGACTTCGGGCAACCGGGCGATCAGTGGCCGAGGATCTGGCTCAGGAACAGCTTGGTCCGTTCCGATTTGGGGTTGTTGAAGAACTCCTCGGGCTCGTTCTGTTCGACGATCTGCCCCTGATCCATGAAGATCACCCGGTTGGCGACCTGCCGCGCAAAGCCCATCTCGTGGGTGACGCAGAGCATGGTCATGCCTTCCTCCGCCAGCTCGATCATGGTGTCGAGAACTTCCTTGATCATTTCGGGGTCCAGCGCCGATGTCGGCTCGTCAAAAAGCATGATCCGCGGCTTCATGCAAAGCGACCGCGCGATCGCCACCCGTTGCTGCTGGCCGCCCGAAAGCTGGCCGGGATACTTGTCGGCCTGTTCCGGGATCTTGACCTTTTCAAGAAAGTGCATCGCGGTTTCCATCGCTTCCTTGCGCGGTGTCTTGCGAACCCAGATCGGCGCCAGGGTGCAGTTTTCGAGGATCGTCAGATGGGGAAACAGGTTGAAGTGCTGGAACACCATGCCCACTTCCGAGCGGATCTTGTCGATGTTCTTCACGTCATTCGAAAGCTCGGTACCATCCACGACAATGCGGCCCTGCTGATGCTCCTCCAGCGCGTTGAGGCAGCGGATAAGGGTAGACTTGCCAGAGCCCGACGGACCCGCAATCACGATCCGTTCACCTTCATGAACCGTCAGGTTGATGTCACGCAGCACGTGAAAGGCACCGAACCACTTGTTCATGCCGTCTATTTCGATGGCGACCTTGTCGCTCACCTGCATTTTTGAGCGGTCTACATCGCGTTCGAGAGCCAGATCGGACATTGCCGGAATCCTTTCTTATTTGTGGCCGGTCTGAAGCTTTCGCTCCAGCCACATGGAATAACGGGACATGCTGAAGCAGAAGATGAAGAACAGCAGCGCGATGAAGGCGAAAAGCTCCCAGTAGATGCCGTTCCATTCCTGGTTGGCGCGGATACCCTGGCTCAGGCCGATCGGGTCAAGCAGACCGATGATCGACACCAGGGTGGTGTCCTTGAAGACGCCGATGAAGGTGGACACGATGCCGGGGATCGAGATCTTCAGGGCCTGCGGCATGATGATCAGCCGCTGCGCCTGCCAGTAATCAAGGCCCAGGCTGTCGGCGCCCTCGTATTGTCCCTTCGGCAACGCCGCTAGGCCACCGCGCACCACCTCGGCGATATAGGCCGAGGCGAAGACGGTGACCATGATCATCACCCGCATGATGATGTCGAAATTCGTGCCCGGCGGCATGAAGTAGTTGAGCAGCACCGACGCGACAAAAAGAAGTGTGATCAGCGGCACGCCGCGGATGAGTTCGATGAACCCCACGCAGAGCGACTTGACGATAAAGAGGTCGGATTGACGACCGAGCGCCAGCAGGACCCCGATCGGCAGAGACAGCCCGATCGCCACGACACCGAGCAGAAGTGCCAGCATGAACCCGCCGAACTGCCGGCTTTCGACTGTGGGCAAGTTGATCGGCACCACCTGGTCCAGTCCGGAGGTGACATACCCCATGACAAGACCCCACCACAGCAAAGCCGAAACGACACCGGCGATAACAGCCAGCAGAGACCCGAGGCGAACCTGCCCCAGGGTGATGACCAGGTAGAGAATGACGAAGCCGGCGGCGATGCCCAGCGGAAACCATAGTGACCCGCCCCACATCAGCCAGGGCATCAGGAACGGGTAGATCGCGGTCACGATCAGAAGTTTGCGCGGCGCCCTGTCGAAAAGCACCGGCGCAAGCGCGACGAACAGCAATACGAAGGTCAGGTTGGGCCGGAAATACGCCGGAAGCATCGCATCGGGCGGCGGGGCATCGACCGTCGCGTCAGGCGCGAAAGGATAGGGTGCATAGAACCCGTAGAGCAATTGCAACCACCGGTCCTTGATCACCGCCCAACACGCGTGCCCATGGGTTTCGCCCCATGTCGCCTTCATGATCTGGCGGCACTCGTCCAGGGATTCCGCGTTCCAGACCGATTGGAACACCCAGGGGATCAGCCCCGACAGGATGTAGTAGACGAAGGCGATCGACAGCAGCGTGAGGATCGTGTTGAACCACCCCGAGAAGAGGTTTTCCCGCATCCAGCCGATCACACCGGTCTCGGTCGCCGGCGGCTCCTGTTCGGAAATCATCGTCTCGCGGACATAGGAGACGGTTTCTGCATGTGTATCGCTCATCCTACCGCTCCACCAGTTTCACACGATTGTTGTACCAGTTCATGATCGACGAGATGATCAGCGAGATCGTCAGATAGACCAGCATCAGCAGCAGCACGCATTCAAGCTCGCGCCCGGTCTGGTTCATGGTGATCCCGCCCAGGGTCCCGGTGATGTCCATGTATCCCACCGCGATCGCCAGGGACGAGTTCTTGGTCAGGTTCAGGAACTGCGAAATGAGCGGCGGCACGATCACGCGAAGCGCCTGCGGCAGCACCACAAGGTTCATGATCCGGTTGGGCCTGAGCCCGAGCGCCGCGGCGGCCTCGGTCTGGCCGTGGCTGACGGCGAGGATGCCGGCGCGCACGATCTCGGCCACGAAGGCGGCGGTATAGAGCGACAGGGCCAGCCACAGCGCGATCAGCGAATTGCGCATGTGGATCCCGCCCTGGAAGTTGAATCCCCTGAGCTCGGGATACCCCGCATGGAAGCCCAGCGCGATCAGCAGCGCCGCCAGCGGGACGACGATGATACCGAGGTTGATGTACCATGTCGTCGGGCGTTCGCCGGTGGCGTTCTGGATGGCATCGGCCCGCGCCGTGACCTTGCGTGCCGCGAAGATCGACAGGCCGAGGACCAGGATGAAGGCGATCAGGTCCAACGAGACGTCCATTCGCAGGCTCGACTGCCCGAAGAGGTGGAAATCCCCCAGCGACCTGGAGAAGAGGGGCTCGGGAATGTAGAAGCCGCG
>Ga0102929_1001900_pt1 | contig 12415 bp, 11 predicted proteins | sample SalPonR1_B_D2_MG_FD_78510 | JGI IMG/M metagenome (GOLD analysis project Ga0102929, IMG submission 78510) | Salt pond soil microbial communities from South San Francisco under conditions of wetland restoration - Salt Pond MetaG R1_B_D2_MG | ecosystem: Environmental > Aquatic > Marine > Intertidal... | reverse complement strand
GGAGGAGGACACCCGGGAGTCGCCGACGCTGGAGACGCCCGCCGGCGAAGCGCCCGGCGACGAGGTTACCCAGGAGACGCCGACCATAGAGACCTGGGGACTGGGCGAGGACGAGACCACCGAGTTGCCGGCGGGCAGTGAAGAGCAGCAACGCCGCTCCGAGCAGACCGCCGAGATCGATCTGGACGACCTGGGACTCGACCTGCACGGCCTGGAGGAGTCCGGCGAGCGTTCGGCCACCGTGCTTCAGTTCCAGGAGGAAGACCTGGGCGGAGAAGAGTCCGGCGAGGACATGCTCGAGCGCACCGGCGAGACCCAGGTGCTGGGCGACGAGGAGGCCACGATGCTGGCACCGGGCGGCGCCGGCGCCGACGAGCCCGTCGGGACCGACGAGCGCGGCGAAGAGCGTCGCGGCGAGCAGCTCGGCGATGACGATGCCACCACGCTCGCGCCGGTGACGGATCCGGACTTCGCCGAGACCGAGGCGCTGGACGAGGAGTCGGCGGGCACGTCGGACACGGGACGCATGCCCGGCCTGGGCGGCCAGGACGTCGACGTGGACCTGGACGATCTCACCGCCGCCATCAAGCAGAGCGACCTCGGCGACCTGGAGACGCCGCGCGACGAGGACGACACGGTGGAGCAGCCCGGCTCGACGGATGCCACCGGCCGCTTCAGCGCGGCCGTGTTCGAGGACGACGAGCTGGACTCCATCCTCGACCTGGACGTGGGCGAAGACCTGGCCGACGAGGACGATGCGCCGACGGATACCGCGCTGGAGAGCCGCGGCGAGGGCCGCACCCAGACGGAGGTGGGTACCAAGCTCGACCTCGCCCGGGCCTACGTGGACATGGGCGACCCGGAAGGCGCCCGCAGCATCCTGAACGAAGTGCTCGAGGAAGGCGACGAGGGCCAGCGCCAGGAAGCCAACCGGCTGCTGGACGCGCTGCCCGGCTGACGGCCTGAGGCATCGTCCGCGCCCCGGCCCGGGCGGCACCGCCAGCCATGTCCAGCGCAGACGCCACGACCGCCGGCCAGCGTAGCGCTGCGGGCGACGCACAGCGCACCGCCGAGCGGAGAGCCGACCGCATAGCCATGGGCGTCGAGTACGACGGCACCGCCTTCCAGGGCTGGCAGCGCCAGTCCCACGGCCGCGCCGTCCAGAACGTCTTCGAGGCCGCGCTGGCGGCCGTCGCCGATGCGCCGGTGCAGGCGGTCTGCGCCGGGCGCACCGACTCCGGCGTGCACGCCACCGGGCAGGTGATCCACTTCGAGCCCCCGGTGAACCGCCGGCTGCGCAGCTGGCTGCTGGGCACCAACAGCAACCTGCCCGCCGACGTCAGCGTGAGCTGGGCCCGGGTCGTGAGCCCGGACTTCCATGCCCGCTACTCCGCGGTGTCGCGCAGCTACCGCTACCTGATACTGAACCGTCCCGTGCGCTCGGCCCTGCACCGTCACCGGGCCTGCCGGATCCACCAGCCCCTGGACGAAGGGCCGATGGCCGCCGCGGCGCGCCACCTGGTGGGCGAGCACGACTTCTCCGCCTTTCGCGCCGCCGGCTGCCAGTCCCGCTCGCCGCTGCGCAACGTCACGGCCGTGACCGTGACCCGTTGCAGCGAGTGGGTGGCCATCGACGTCACCGCGAACGCATTCCTGCAGCACATGGTGCGCAACATCGCGGGTCTGCTGATCACCATCGGCCGGGGCGAGCGGGGGCCGGACTGGGCCGCGGAGATCCTCGCCGGCCGGAACCGCACCGCCGCCCCCTTCGCCGCGCCCGCCGCCGGCCTGACGCTGGTGGCAGTCGATTACCCGCCGCAGTTCGGGCTGCCGGACGGGCGGGACTTCGCACGCCTGCCGCCGTCCCTGCCGCACGGTCCGCCGGCGGTCTGACAGGGAGCGGACGAGGGGGTATCATCGCCGCATGAGCTGGTTCTCGAAAATCATGCCTTCGCGCATCAGCACGGAGGGTCGCACCCGTTCGGTGCCGGAAGGCATCTGGATCAAGTGCCAGGCCTGCGACGCGCAGCTCTACCGGGCGGAGGTGGAGCGCAACCTGCACGTCTGCCCCAAGTGCGACTACCACATGCGTATCTCCGCGCGGCAGCGCCTGGACGCCTTTCTGGACAGGGACTCCGTCAACGAGCTGGACGCCGCCGTCCAGCCCCGGGACCCGCTGAAGTTTCGCGACAGCAAGCGCTACCGGGACCGCCTGTCCCAGGCCCAGAAACAGACCGGCGAGAAGGATGCGATGGTCACCGCCACCGGCACGCTGCACGGCCGCCCGGTGGTCTGCTCCGCGTTCGAGTTCCGCTTCATGGGCGGCTCCATGGGTTCGGTGGTCGGCGAGCGCTTCGCCCGGGCCGCCGAGCACGCCCGCGAAACCAGCATGCCGCTGATCAATTTCTCGGCCAGCGGCGGTGCCCGCATGCAGGAGGCGCTGTTCTCGCTGATGCAGATGGCCAAGACCAGCGCCGCACTGGCGGCGCTCGCCCGGGACAGGGTGCCGTTTGTCTCGGTCCTGACCGATCCCACCACCGGCGGCGTGTCGGCCAGCCTCGCCATGCTCGGTGACGTGAATATCGGCGAGCCCCGGGCGCTGATCGGTTTCGCCGGGCCCCGGGTGATCGAGCAGACGGTGCGCCAGACGCTGCCGGAGGGCTTCCAGCGCAGCGAGTTCCTGCTGGAGCACGGCGCGCTGGACATGATCGTCGACCGGCGGCGGATGCGCGACATCGTCGCCGATGTCATCGCCATGCTGGAGCGGCGACCCTCGCCCCTGGCGGCCTCTTCCTGATCCGGCCCGCCCCGTGAGCGCCCCCTCCGCAGCATGAGGGACTTCGCCACCCTCGACGAATGGCTCGCCTGGCAGTCCGGGCTCAGCGCGGCCGAGATCGAACTCGGCCTGGAGCGGGTCGCGCATGTCCTCGGCGCCATGGCGCTGGTGCGCCCGGCGCTGGTGATCACGGTGGGCGGCACCAACGGCAAGGGTTCGGCCGTGGCCCTGCTGGAGCACCTGGCGCGCGAGGCAGGGCGCGCGCCGGGCGTCTACACCTCGCCGCATCTCCTGCGCTACAACGAGCGCATCCGCATCGACGGCCGGGAGGCGGACGACGAGGCCATCATGGCGGCCTTTCGCCGGGTGGAGGCGGCGCGGGGCGAGGTGCCGCTGACCTATTTCGAATACGGCACGCTGGCCGCCCTGGCCGCCTTCGAGGCCGCCGGCACGGACTGCGTGCTGCTGGAGGTGGGTCTCGGCGGGCGGCTGGATGCCACCAACGCCGTGGATGCCGACGGCGTGATCATCACCAGCGTCTCGCTGGACCACGAGGAATGGCTGGGCAGCGACGTGGAGTCCATCGGCCGGGAGAAAGCGGGCATCATGCGCCAGGGGCGGCCGGCCGTGTTCGGCGGCAGCGAGCCGCCGGCATCGGTGACGGAGCACGCAGCGGCGGTCGGCGCCGACCTGCGGCTGCCCGGCCGGGATTTCCGCGCGGTGGCCGGCGACGGCGGCACTGCGGATCACTGGGACTGGGAGGGCCGGCGCATCACGCTGGCGCGCCTGCCCCGGCCGGCATACGGGGGGGTGGAGCAGGTGGCCAACGCCGCCGCGGTGCTGGCCCTGCTGGAGGCCCTCGGCCGGGACGACTGGCTGCAGCCGGCGGCGGTGGCGAGGGCGCTCGCGCGGCCGGGGCCGGCCGGGCGCCAGCAGCGGCTTCATGCCGGCGCCGACTGGTGGCTGGACGTGGCCCACAACGGCGCTGCGGCCCGGGCGCTGGCGGACCGGCTGGCCGCCGAACCCGCCGCCGGTACCACCTTCGCAGTGGTCGGACTGCTCACAGACAAGGATCCGGTGGAATTCGCCGCCGCGCTCGACGGCGTGGTGGACGAGTGGCTGGCGGTGCCGCTGGATACGCCCCGGGGCATGCCGGTTCACGCCCTCGCCAGCGTCATCGCGAACACCACCGGCCGTCCCTGCCGCATCGAGTCCTCGGTGGCCGCCGCGGTCGCGCGGGTGCGAAGCCTTGCCGGTGCAGAGGACCGGGCGGTGGCCGCCGGCTCCTTTCATCTGGTCGGCCCCGCGCTGGAGGCGCTTCGGCTATACTCGCCGCCTTCATCTGTTGCGCAGGATGCCGCGGCAACCAACCGCCCGGCGGGCAGAATCGAGGTTTAGTTTCCGGCTGCCATGGATCGATCGACCAAAGAACGCCTGACGGGAGCCATCGTGCTCGTTGCCGTGGCCTGGCTGGTCATTCCGGTGTTTCTGGACGGCCCGGAGGAAGACGGCGAGACCGTCCGTCAGGCCGTGGACCTGCCGGGTCAGGAAGGCCAGCCCACCCGCACCCGTCGTATCGTGCTGGAACCCCGGCCCGGCCGGGACGAGAAGATCACCGATCCGCCCCCGGCCACCCGTCAGCTGCCGGCACCGTCCGGCGACGGCGGTGCGGCGGCCGGGGCGCAGGAGACGCCGGCCAGCGGCCCCGAAATCCGGGCGGCGGAGTCCGAAACCGCATCGGGGCCGGAATCCGAACCGGAGCCGGAACCCGTGGCGCAGGACGAAGTCTCAGCCATGCCCGAGCCCGAGCCCGAGCCCGAGCCCGAGCAGCCGGCCGCAGCCGGCTCGTTGTGGGCGGTGCAGCTCGGCAGCTTCTCGAACGAGGACAACGCCGAGGGCCTGGCCGCCGACTTGCGCGATGAGGGCTTCGCGGCGTTCCTGAGCCGGGTGGAGAGCGGCGGGCGCACGCTGCACCGGGTGCGGGTCGGGCCCCAGGGCAGCCGCGAAGAGGCGGAGAAGGTGGCCGCGGCGCTCGCGCGAGCCGGTCAGCGCGGCCAGGTCGTGAGCCACCCGTGAGGCAGTCGACAGTCTGTTAAACTGAGGGCGGCATGGCGCAGCAGCGGCGCCGTCCCGAGCGAAAACACCCTATGGTCCCCGTCGCAGATATCGCCATCGCCGTGCTGGTCCTGATCTCGATGATCGTCGGGGCCTGGCGCGGATTCTTCAAGGAGGCCGTCTCCGTCCTCTCCCTGGTGGTCGCCATCTGGCTGGCGTTCCAGCTCGCACCGCTGGGCGCCGGCGTGGTGGAGACGGTGGCCGGCGACTGGGTGGGCTCGGCGGCACTGCAGGCCTGGCTCGGGCGCGCGCTCGTGTTCGTCGCCGTGCTGCTGATCGGCGGCCTCGTGGGCTGGCTTATCTCGATGCTCGTCGAGGCCACCGGCCTCAGCGGCACCGACCGCTTCCTCGGACTCGGTTTCGGTTTCGGCCGCGGCGCGCTGCTGGCCGGCGTGCTGGCGCTCTCGGGTGGTTACCTCGGTTTCTCCCAGGACCAGTGGTGGCAGGAGTCCCGGCTGATGCCCTATGCCGAGCGCATCGGTAACGGCATCCGGGTGCTGGCGCCCCGGGCGCTGGAGGTCATCGACGGGGCGGGCGTCATTGACGGTGCGGAGGGGCCGGATGCAACGCGCACCTGAGGCGCCCGGGAGGAGCCGATGTGCGGCGTAGTCGGCATCGCGGGCACGAGCCCGGTCAACCAGGCCATCTATGATGCCCTGACGGTGCTCCAGCACCGGGGACAGGATGCCGCCGGCATCGTCACCTGGGACGGTCACCGGTTGCACGTGCGCAAGAGCAACGGACTGGTGCGCGACGTCTTCCAGCAGCGCCACATGCTGCGCCTGAAGGGCAACCTGGGCATCGGCCACGTGCGCTATCCCACGGCGGGATGCTCGAGTTCCTCCGAGGCCCAGCCCTTCTACGTGAATTCTCCCTACGGCATCTGCCTGGGTCACAACGGCAACCTGACCAACGCCGCCGAGCTGTCCGAGCTGCTGCGGCGCGAGGACCGGCGCCATCTCAACACCGGCTCCGACTCCGAGGTGCTGCTGAACGTCTTCGCCCACGAGCTGCAGCAGCGCGCCGACGGCGGGCTCACGCCGGACGTGGTCTTCGACTCCGTCGCCGCCGTGCACGAGCGCTGCCGCGGCGGCTATGCCGTGACCGCGCTCATCATCGGCCAGGGCATGCTCGCGTTCCGCGACCCCTGGGGCATCCGCCCGCTGGTGCTCGGCAGCCGCGAGACACCGACCGGCACCGAATACATGGTGGCCTCGGAGAGCGTGGCGCTGGACGCGCTGGGCTTCCGCCTGGTGCGCGACGTGCTGCCCGGCGAGGCGGTATTCGTGGACACGGCGGGCCGGCTGCACATGCGCTCCTGTGCCGAGCGGCGCGCCTATGCGCCGTGCATCTTCGAGTTCGTCTACTTCGCCCGCCCGGACACCATCATCGACCGGCTGAGCGTCTACAAGACCCGGCTGCGCATGGGCGAGACCCTGGCCGAGCAGATCCTGGCCAAGCGCCCGGACCATGACATCGACGTGGTCATCCCCATCCCGGACACCAGCCGCACGGCGGCGGTGCAGGTGGCCCACAACCTGGGCGTGAAGTACCGGGAGGGCTTCATCAAGAACCGCTACATCGGCCGCACCTTCATCATGCCGGGGCAGGCCATGCGCGAGCGCTCCGTGCGGCGCAAGCTGAACGCCATCGACCTCGAGTTCCGCGGCAAGAACGTGCTGCTGGTGGACGACTCCATCGTGCGCGGCACCACCTCCCAGCAGATCATCCGCATGGCCCGGGAGGCCGGCGCGCGCAAGGTCTACTTCGCCTCCGCGGCGCCGCCGGTGCGCTACCCCAACGTCTACGGTATCGACATGCCGGCGGCCGGCGAGCTGGTGGCACACGGCCGCTCCGCGGAAGAGGTGGAGAAGCTGATTGGCGCGGACTGGCTCATCTACCAGGATCTCGACGACCTGGTGCGGGCGGTGCAGCACGACGACGCCGAGATCAACCGGTTCGACACCTCCTGCTTCTCGGGCGAGTACGTCACCGGCGACATCACCGAGGAGTACCTGCAGCAGATCGAGAGCCAGCGCTCCGACGAGGCCAAGCAGCTCTTCCTCGGGCTGGAGGGCGGCGTGGGCGGGGCTGCGGCCGGGGACGAAGATACCGAAGACAGCGATGCGGCCATGAGCACCGTCTGAATCCGCGCGGCGGGGTCCCCGGATGAGCCACAGATTCATGATCATCGATGCCCATCCGGAATTCCGCACGCTGTTGATGCATCACATCACCACGGTCTGGCGCGACGCCGTCATCACCGAATACGACCCCCACGTCTCCGGCGCCCTGTCCGACACCTTCGGTGGCGCCAGCCACGACGTGGTCCTGCTCGGCCACCGCCTCGGCAGCATGGACGGGCTGAAGGCCCTGCGCCGCTGGTGTCCGCGGCCCTCGTTCCCGCCGGCCATCTTCTTCACCGCCAGCCGGGATCCGGCCGCCGGCGCCCGGGCGCTGCAATACGGCGCGCAGAGCTTCTTCCACAAAACGGACATCGGCCATGCCGCGCTGATCGCCGCGCTGCGCCGGGCGCTGGCTTCACGCCGCAGCCTCGCCTCCACCGACAGCCTGTTCTTCGGCGAGGCCGGCGGGCGGGGCAGTGCGCGGGGCTACCGGCTGAAGCGCAAGATCGCCTCCGGCGAGGGCTCGGCGGTGTATCTTACCGAGCACGAGGCCACCGGCCGGGAAGTGGTGCTGAAGATCCTGCGCGAGGTGCCGGACGCCGGCGACGAAGACGAGAACGCGCTGAACCGCTTCCTGCAGGAGTTCGAGGTGATCGCCGAACTCGACAACCCGAACATCGTGCGCATCCACGATCTCGGCATCGGCGACGACCACGCCTACATTGCCATGGAGTATTTCCCCGCCGGCGACCTGCGCACGCGCATCCGCGCCGGCATGGACGCCGACGAGGCGCTGGACGTCACGCGCCAGATCGCGGGCGCCCTGAAGTCCATGCATGCCGTCGGCATCCTGCACCGGGACCTGAAGCCCGGCAACATCATGCTGCGCGAGGACGGCAGTATCGCGCTGATCGACTTCGGCCTGGCCAAGCGGCTGCGGCTGCGCGCCGAGATCACCGGCACCGGCGAGATCTTCGGCACGCCCTATTACATGAGTCCGGAGCAGGGCCACGGCCGGCCCACCGACGAGCGCTCGGATCTCTACAGCCTCGGCATCATCCTCTACGAGATGCTGACCGGCGAGAAGCCGTTCACCGCCGACTCGGCCATGGGCCTCATCTACAAGCACGGCCGGGAGGAACCGCCCCGCCTGCCGGCGGCGTATGCGCCACTGCAGCCCCTGGTTGACAGCCTGCTGGCCAAGGATCCCGCGGACCGCTTGCCGGGTGCGGACGAGGTGCTGGAATGGCAGCCCTGAGCCCCGGCGACCCGCGTCCGCCACCGGCTGCCGCTGCGCCAAGCGTCCCGGAGGCGATACGCCGGTTCCTGGGCGCGGCCACGCCGTCCGCCTGGGTGGACGCGGCGGCGGTGCAACCCGGGCTGATCCTCGTCGACCATGCCAACTGCGAGCTGAAGGCGGCCTCCACCGCCATGAACCTCATCTACCGCTATCCCGAGCGCACCGACCTCGGCTGGCAGATGTCGCGGCTGGCCCGGGAGGAGCTGCGCCACTACGAGCAGGTGCAGCGGCTGATGCAGGCGCTGGGCGTCGTGCCGCGGCCGCTCAGTGCCTCGCGCTACGCCGCGGGCCTGCGCGGCGCCGCCCGCCGCCGCGAGCCGGGCCGGCTCACCGACCTGCTGCTGATCGGCGCCCTCATCGAGGCCCGCTCCTGCGAGCGCTTCGCGCTGCTGGCACCCCGCCTGGCGCGGCCCATGGCCGGCCTCTACGCCGGCCTGCTGGCCTCCGAGGCCCGCCACTTCGAGAACTATCTGGCGCTGGCCGGGGCAGGGGAGGAGGACGACGCGCTCGAGGCGCGGCTGGCCGAACTCCGCGCCGTGGAGAACGACCTGGCCACGTCACCGGACACCGAGCTGCGCTTCCATTCCGGCCCGCCGACGGCGGCCACGTAGCAGGGCCTGAAGGCCCTCCTACAGGATCTTCCAGCGGTAGTCGTAGCCCTCGGGGGTCCAGCGCAGCACGGTGCCTTGCTGGTACCAGTCGCCGAGAACGATGCGGGTGGCGGGGCTGCGGTCGACGTCGAACTCGTGTACCGCCGGGCGGTGGGTGTGGCCGTGCACCAGGGTGGTCACGCCGGCGTCGCGCAGGGCAGCGGCGACGGCCTCGGCGTTCACGTCCATGATGTCCTCGGCCTTGTCCACCATCGCCGCCTGACTCTCGGCGCGGACCTTGCCGGCCAGAGCGCGGCGCTGCTCGATGGGCAGCGCCAGCACCTGCTGCTGCCAGGCCGGGTCACGGGACTGGCGGCGGAAGGCCTGGTAGTCCACGTCGTCGGTGCAGTAGGCATCGCCGTGGCTGAGTAGTACCGGCGTGCCGTAGAGGTCGTGCAGCACGGGGTCGTCGAGCAGGGTAAAGCCGGTTCGCTCGGCGAACGCCGCACCGATGAGAAAATCCCGGTTGCCGTGCATGAAGTAGCCGGCGACTCCCGCGTCGGTGAGCCGGCGCATGGCCGCCTGCACCTCCCGGCTGTGCTCGTCGGGGTCGTCGTCGCCGATCCAGGCCTCGAACAGGTCGCCCAGGATGTACAGTGCCTCGGCCTGCGCCGCCTCGGTTTCGAGAAACCGGAAGAAGCGCTCGGTGATGTCCGGCCGGGCCCCCTGCAGGTGCAGATCGGAGATGAACAGCGTGGTCATGGGCGGGCCCGCGTCATTCCGGCGGCGTGTAGCCCGACGGGTGATAGATCATGTCCTCGATGATCACCGGCATGGTCGGCACCTCGGCCGGGAACGGCCCGCCCGCGGCGGTGGGCGTGCTGCCGATGGCGTCCACCACGTCCATGCCATGGATCACCGAGCCGAACACCGCATAGCCCCAGCGGTCCGACTGCGGGTCCAGCTTCTGGCTGTTGTCCACCAGGTTGATGAAGAACTGGGTGTTGGCGGAATGGGGATCGCCGGTGCGGGCCATGGCAATGGTGCCCCGCTCGTTGCCGAGGCCGTTGCCGGACTCGTTCGGGATGGTGTTGTCCGGCTCCTTCAGCTCGTACTTCGGCGTGTAGCCGCCGCCCTGGATGACGAAGTCCGGCACGATGCGGTGGAACACCAGCCCGTCGTAGAAATCGGCCTCCACCAGTGCGAGGAAGTGGGCCACGGTCAGCGGCGCGCGCTTGCCGTTCAGTTCCAGCACGAAGGAGCCCTCCGTGGTGCGCACCTCCACCTGGGGGTAGGAGGGCACGTCGGCGGCGCCGGCGGTCCCGGCGGCCAGTGCGAGGCCGGCGGCGACGCCGGCGCAGAATCTCGTGATGGATCCGGTCGGTCTCGTTGCTCTCATCGGTCTTCTCGGTCTCCTCGGTGTCACGGAATTCATCCTGTCTCGTCGGATGGCGGCGGCGGACGGCGGCGGTTCCGGCGTTGCGTCAATCGTCGGCGGCCTCGGCGGCCGCCAGCGTGTTGTAGATCAGCATGGCCACGGTCATCGGACCGACGCCGCCGGGCACCGGCGTGATCCAGGCGGCGCGCTCGCGCGCGGCGTCGAAGCCGACGTCGCCCACCAGCCGGCCGTCTTCCTGGCGGTTGATGCCCACGTCGATCACGATGGAGCCCTCGGGCGCCCACTCGCCCGGGATCAGGCCGGGCTTGCCGACGGCCACCACCAGCACCTCGGCCCGCGCCACGTGCTCGCGCAGGTTGCGGGTGAAGCGATGGCAGACGGTGACCGTGGAGCCCATCAGCAGGAACTCCAGCGCCAGCGGCCGGCCCACGTGATTCGAGGCGCCGACGATCACCACGTGCTTGCCCTTCGGGTCCACGCCGATGCGGCCGAGCAGCGTGACGATGCCGAACGGCGTGCAGGGACGCAGCGTCGGGATGCGCTGGGCCAGCCGGCCGACGGTATACGGGTGGAAGCCGTCCACGTCCTTGGCCGGGTCGATGCGCTCGATGACTTTCACCGCATCGATCTGGTGGGGCAGGGGCAGCTGCACCAGGATGCCGTGCACGCTCTCGTCCGCGTTCAACTCGTCGATGAGCTCCAGCAGTGCCGCCTCGGTGGTCGTCGAGGGCAGGTCGAAGTCCACCGAGCGCATGCCGGCGGCGTCGCAGGCCCTGCGCTTGTTGCGCACGTAGATCTGGGAGGCGGCGTCGTGGCCCACCAGGATCATGGCCAGCGACGGCTGGGGCCTGCCCCGCGCCACCCGCTTGTCGACCCGCTGCCGGACCTCTTCGCGGATCTCCTCCGCGATGCCCTTGCCGTCGATGATCTTCGCCGCCATGCCCGCAGTTTACCCGCTAATTCCGGGGACAGTTAACTCGATTGGGCGTCCAATCCGGCGTTCCCGGAATTGGTTTCCGTCTCCGCGGTGGCGTATTATCGGCGGCCCGGCGGGGCATGGCGCAGTCTGGTAGCGCATCTGCTTTGGGAGCAGAGGGTCGGCGGTTCGAATCCGTCTGCCCCGACCAATGTTCGTGTTGCGGAGAGTGATTTATCGAGAAAACGACGCGCCCGTAGCTCAATCGGATAGAGCATCGGCCTTTGAGTGAGGAGCCTGCAGCGGGAAACGGAACCGCTGCAGTGGACCGCACCGTAACGGGGAAACCTTAACAGGTAGTGCTGATGGCAATCCCGTGGAAACCTGCAAAGCTGCGTATCGCAGGGCTCCGTAGAGACTATACGTGCGGCGCCTGAGATGGCGAAGAGATAGTCCAGACCACAAACCCGCGCTGCGGGGCCGCGAAAGCGGTAGCTGGTAAGCTAAGCCGAGGGTTGCAGGTTCGAGTCCTGCCGGGCGCGCCAAATCTCGAATTCCGGGTTATAATACCCGGCTGGAACAATGGTGGGCGTAGCTCAGATGGTAGAGCCCCGGGTTGTGATCCCGGTCGTCGTGGGTTCGAGTCCCATCGTCCACCCCAATCCGCCCACTCCGTTTCGCCGGGCGCTGGCGGCTGCCGCGGATTGATCTTCAGTGCCTGGCCGGCCCTCGAGGTCGACCAGCCTGAGCCCTACAAACTGGCGTACGGGCCGTTAGCTCAATTGGCAGAGCAGTGGACTCTTAATCCATTGGTTGTAGGTTCGATTCCTACACGGCCCACCATCCTCCCGAATCCCCACCTCCTCTCGCAGGAGGGCCTTCAGGCCCGATTCCTTCCTGCCCGACCCCTTCTATTGTGGCCGCCCTACGGGGGTATCCACCTTGCTCCCGACAAAAGGTCGCGGCGATGGATAGCCCCGATGGCGGGCCAACGTTGATAGAACGTGGGGTCGAGGCTGGCAGGGTCGGGCCTGAAGGCCCTCCTACACGCGTATGCCCGCTTGCGTTATAATTGCCTGTTCGGTGAGCGCGCTCCCGAGACCGGGCGAAAGTGGCGGAATTGGTAGACGCGCAGGATTTAGGATCCTGTGGGGCAACCCGTGAGAGTTCGAGTCTCTCCTTTCGCACCACTC
>Ga0102929_1001897_pt1 | contig 12422 bp, 11 predicted proteins | sample SalPonR1_B_D2_MG_FD_78510 | JGI IMG/M metagenome (GOLD analysis project Ga0102929, IMG submission 78510) | Salt pond soil microbial communities from South San Francisco under conditions of wetland restoration - Salt Pond MetaG R1_B_D2_MG | ecosystem: Environmental > Aquatic > Marine > Intertidal... | reverse complement strand
GACGTCAACGCGCGCCTCGAGGCCATCCACCGGCTTCTGGGGCAGCTCGTCGGACCCGGGATCGCACTCGACCTCGATCCCGGTGCCTCGTGTCCCGCCGTCCGGATGGACCCCGTTCACCTCGACCAGCTGGTCACCAATCTCGTGCTGAACGCCCGCGACGCCCTGGGGGACGGCGGACGGATCTCGGTCGGCACCCGGGCGATGTCGACCCCGAACGGCGAGTCGGGGACCCTGATTACCGTATCCGATACCGGCCACGGCATGGACGAGGAGACCCTCGGGAAGGCATTTCAGCCCTTCTTCTCCACCAAGGAGATCGAGGCGGGCACCGGGCTCGGGCTCGCCACGGTGCAGCGCATCGTGACCGAGAGCGGCGGACAGATCGCCATCGAGAGCGCGGTCGGCGAGGGCACCACGGTCAGGGTCTGGTTTCCGAAGGCGGACGAGACCTCGGGCGGCGGGACTCCGCCGAGGGATCCCGCGGACGCCCCGGCTCCGGACTCGGTCGGCACGATCCTGGTGGTCGAGGACGAGCGTCCGATCCGTACACTCCTTCGGCGCACCCTCGAGCGTGCGGGATACGACGTCCGGACGGCCGCGGACGGGGACGAAGGGCTCAGGGTGGCGCGGGAGCTGGGCGACGAACTCGCCCTCATCATCTCGGATGTCGTGCTGCCCCATCGGAGCGGTCCGGATGTGATCGCCGCGATCCGCGAGACGCGGAACGTGCCCGCGCTTCTCATCACCGGGTACATCGGGAACGAGCAGATCGGGAGCCGTATCGACGAACTCGGGGTCCCCGTCCTCAGGAAACCGTTCAGTACGTCGACGCTTCTGGAGCTGGCTCTCGAGCAACTCGCATCCCGCTCGGAGCACGACGCGGAGGAGTAGCCTCGGATGGCGGAGGGGTAGCCTCGAGGGGCTCTCAGCGCGTCTCCGCGCCCCGCGTACGTGCGGTCACCATTCCGAAGCCCTGCCAGAGGCGCTCGAGCTTCACCGGGAACTTGAGCACGCCGTGCTCGAGCACACCCAGCCCCACGAGCGCGATCACCGCCGCCCACCCGAACCGTGCCGGCCCGGCGCTGATCCAGAAGGCCCAGCCGACCGACGCGAGCGCCACGAAGTGCGCGATCAGCGTGACGTCGAGGAACCGCCGGGCGGGGGCCGGTTCCATGTACGGCTGAAGATGCGCGAGGTGCTCGGGAAGCAGCTCCCGGAAGGGGTGCGGCACGCCCACGAGCACGTTGAGGCGGGCCGCCTCGTGCAGCACCCAGAACGCGATGTAGATCCCCAGCGCCCAGCGATTCGGGCCGGGGCTCCAGGCGAAGATGCCGAGCCCCAGGAGCGGGATCACCAGTTCGTGCCAGAGACACGCCCGGAAGGCGTGCTCGAACCGCACGCGAAGGCTCGCCCCCTCGGGCGGCACGTCCGTGCTGGGCCCCACGACGAACCCCGTGTAGAACGAGAGCTCGACCCACGCCCACACGCCGAAGCCGGCGAGGAGCGCCCAGCAGATCCCGACCGCCGACGTACCGTACGAAATCGACGGCAGGGCCAGGAAGAGCGGTACCAGCGCGACGGTCGCCGCTCCGAACGCCAGGCGGCGCGCGGTCCGGGGCAGCCTTCCGCAGAGGAAGACCGCCCCGGTCCCGGCCCACCAGGCCAGGAGCATGACCGTCACCGCCAGCCCGGTGCTCATGATCGGAATTCCACCGACCTCAGTTCGCCGTGGCGGTGTCGCCCGGCGCGCTGTTCTCGTGCGGGTACCCGATCTGGGTGATCGCGGGCCAGCCCGTCGCCCAGGTGTACTCGGCGTTGTACTGCGGCCTGTATGCACCGTTGTGGCAGCTCGCGCACGACAGCTTGGGACCGTCGCCGAGCGGACCGAGGCGATTCTCGGGCCACACGTCCTGGAGCGGGACGAGGTGCTGCATGTTCTGCTCCCGGATCATCCGGAGCCCACGAAGGGCGCTCACGCGCTGCGGCGTGCTCTCGTCCCAGTCGGCGAAGCGCGCCGAGTTGTGGCAGTACGTGCAGTTCACGCCCAGCGAGTTCGACATGTGCATCATCAGCGAGTACGTGTACTCGGCCTGCTTGATCGACTGCCGGTTGTCACCCTCTCCCGTGAGGGCCGTCGTGCCCTGCACGCGCGCGCCCTCGACGTCGACGTAGTTCCGGAGCGGATCGCCCGGCCCGTCGAAGAAGAAGTAGTTGTTCGGGACGGGCTGACCCTGGTGACAGGTCATGCAGTTCACGCCCCGGTCCTCTCGCACGTGAGACGACCAGTTCTGGTTGATCTCCTGGGTCATCTGGAACATCCGCCGCGACACCACCTTGGTGTAGATCGCGTCCGAGGCGTAGTTCGGCTGCCCCGTCTCCGGATCGACGTAGTGGCAGTAGTTGCAGCCCTGTTCCGGCGACACCCACTGGGTGATCGCCGTCATCGTCCGATTGAACTCGCCCTGGCTGAGATGCCCGAGCACCTGGACGTTCTGATACGTCCCCGGAGGCGCCGGGTCACCACCGATCAGTGGAATGATCCCCTGCTGCGGTTCACGTTCGACAACGGCGTTGACCGAATCCTGCAACTCACGCGGGTTGTCGACGTGCTGCATGCCGACGCCCCGGAAGCCCAGGTTCACGACCTCGACCGGAGGACGTTCACATGCGCTGGAGAAGACCATGACCGCGGCGAGCGCGGCTCCTGTCGTCAGTCGCTTCGGCGTCAGGCGGCTCATCGTCCCATCTCCGCGTCGTAGGTGAGGACCTGATCGAGACCCGGAACCGGGATCGACACGTCCATCATCATCTCCGGAGCCGGACCGGTGCCTTCCATCGTCCCGATACCGGGCAATGGATCACTCGAGGGAGCACCGAGATACGGCGCATCCAGCTCGCCCGGCTGAACCGGAACCAGCGGCTGTTCGTACACGTCCGGATACTGTGGCACGAGGCCGTGCTTCTGACCCCAGAGGTACCAGTTGTCGACCACGGGTCCCGTGATCAGGATGCCGATTCCACCCGTGAAGGTGGTCAGCACCGCGAACCACCAGGCCCAGCGGTGGATCGACTCCATGTTGGCGTTGAAGCCCATCGTCCAGCGCCAGAAGATCATGGTCCGCTCCGCGGCGGTGCCGGGATCGGTGATCTGATCGATCTCGCGCTCACCGCCCATCTTGGCGGTCGCGAGGATCGTGGCGGCGTGCATCGCGAACAGCAGCGCCGACCCGTAGAGGAAGACGATCGACAGCATGTGGAACGGGTTGTAGAACAGGTTCCCGTACCGCAGCGAGAAGGCCGCCGTCCAGTCGAGGTGCGACAGGATGCCGAAGGGCACCGCTTCACCCCAGCTCCCCATCAGGATCGGGCGGAAGAAGCCCAGCACCAGGTAGAGGAAGATGGCGCTCGCGAAGGCCCACGCGACGTGCGTGCCCATCTTGAGCTGCTTGGCGCGACGGTACATGCGGTACCACCACAGCAGGATCGAAACCGTCAGGAAGAACCCCGCCAGGAGCCACATGGCCCCCTGCCCGTAGGCCGGGATCGAGAGCCCGACCTCCGGCGGCGGCGGATCGAGCGACAGCCAGGGCAGCTGACGGATGAACTCGACGACGTCCCAGTTCACCGACGCCAGCATGCTGAAGCCGATGATCTCGAAGGCCGCGAACCCGAACAGCAGCGAGAGGATGCCCAGCCACCCCAGATAGAACGGACCGATCTGCGCATCGCCGATCTTTCCGAGGAGGTAGTTCATCCCGCCCGGCTTGAAAATCCGGTTCTTGTCGGAGTGCTCCGACTCCACGCCGGGATCCGGCGGCCCATGTACCTGAATCGGGGTCAGGAGATTCTGAAACTCAGCCATGATCGTCTCCTAGAACCAGATTGGAAGGTTGAGCCACCAGTTCCACCATTCCGGCCACCCTCGAGTCCAGAACGGGCCGGAGATCACGATGCAGATCGCGCTCCAGAGGCCTGCGTTCAGGGCGAGGAAGAGCCCGAGACGGTGGATTCCGATCGCGCCGATCGAGTAGCCGAGAGCGTCCCTGAAGTAGGTGTTCTCATGCTCACTCGTCTTCACCGACTCACCCTTCTGCGGGTTCGTCACGGAGAGGATGAGCCCTCCGTGCATCGCCAGCGCCAGACACGTCGTGAAGAAGAAGGTGATCGCGATCATGTGGGCCGGATTGTAGTGGAAGTGGAGGTACTGATACCCCACGTTCGACACCCAATCCAGATGACTGATGATCCCGTACGGGAAGCCGTGTCCCCACGCGCCCAGCAGAAGCGGGCGGATCACCACGAGGGTGACGTAGGCGAGCACGGCGACGCTGTACGCGACCGGGACGTGATATCCCATGCCGAGCTTGCGCGAGATCTCCGCCTGGCGGAGAACCCAGCTCACGAAAGCGCCGATGGCACAGAACGTGACGATCTGCCATAGGCCTCCTTCATACAGTGGCGCGATGGCGAGACCGTACTCGAGCGGAGGCGGCGCGATGCTGATCTGCCAGAGATTCCACGTCTGGCCGGCGAGTCCTTCGCCGATCGCGGCCCCCCACACCAGGAGCGCAGTACCCAGCAGGGAGAAGAAGATTGTGGTCACGCCGAAGAAGCCTACGTAGAAGGGTCCGACCCAGAAGTCGAACAGGTCCCCTCCAAGCAGCGTTCCTCCGCGGACTCGGTATTTTTTTTCAAAACTCAGCATCGCCATCGGCTGCTCCGAAGCGCGGCGTTACAGTGTCGGATGGACCACCACGGGCCACCCGTTCCCATAAGGGCCGGACCTCATGCGAGGCCCGACCCCCACAGGGCTTCCAAGCGGTCTCAGCGTCCCGGCGGCAACGGAGAAATCTCCGCTGCGCTCATCGCCGCGCTGGCCTCGCCCGAGATCCAGTTCCACTCGGGTGTGCTCAGAAGGATGAAGTGGATAGTGAACGCCAATACGCCCAGGAAACCGAATAGGGCAATCAGCGCTCTACGAGGATCGAACAGTGTCCAGATCTGGTGCATGACGGTTGCCTCCTTAGAGCCACGGACGCCACATCCACACAAGCACATGTGCGATGACGGCGACGAATGTGAACCCCATGAAGGAACTCATGAATACCTTGTGGAATCCACGAGCCTGGTCTTCCGTCAGCCCTGTTGGCTGCGACATGTAAGACCTCCTTGAGGTGAAACACCTTCCCGGAGCGGACCCCCCGCTCGCGGGTCGGACCTGCGTTGAACGCTGGCCCTTCCTCCAGTTTCCGGGGTCATCCCCGAACCCTGAGAGTTTCAGATTGAACAGCCTCGAATCCGAACGACTCCGTTGGGAGTCCCACGGGCCCGAGTGGCCCAATCGTCATCTGTCCCGATTCGTCACCGCCGGAGACGTGCGTTTCCACGTCCAGGTCGCCGGTGACGGACCGGATCTTCTGCTGCTGCACGGTGCGGCCGGGTCGACCCACTCCTGGGCCCGCATCCTGCCGCGCCTCGCGCAGTCCTATCGTGTCGTGGCACCGGATCTCCCGGGTCACGCCTTCTCTTCGGCCCTTCCGCCGGAGCGGTCCGGGCCCGTCGAGCTGACCACCGCGGTCACTCGCCTCCTGGACGCCGTCGCAATCCAGCCGACGGGGATCGTCGCCCATTCGGCAGGCGCCGCGGTGGCCGTCAGTCTTGTCGAGGACCTGCAGACGGCCCCACACACGGAAGGGGCGGTGAAGCCCGAGCGGTGCGTGTTCCTGGCGCCGTCCCTCTCCCGTCCGCCCCGGACGGTCCCCCCCTTTCTGCAGAAGCTCATCGCCCCTCTCCTGCGAACCGATCGAGTGGCCGAACTGGCCGCCCTTCTCGGCAGGTCCTTCATCACGAAGGCCCTTCTCGAATCCACCGGCTCGAGCGTTCCCGCCGAATCGGCCTCGATCTATCGCCGTCTGACCGGCAATCCGGCACACATCGGCGCCGTGCTTCGCCTGCTGTCGCAGTGGGATCCGGAGGGCGTCGAGGCCCTGCTTCCCGGCTTCTCCGTGCCCACCCTGGTGCTGGTGGGGGCGGAGGACCGCTGGATTCCCACATCGATGATCGAGCGGACCCTGGCGGAACTCCCGAACGCCGAACTCCGGGTCCTGGAGGGCCTCGGCCATCTGGCCCACGAGGAGGCTCCGGACCGTGTCCTGGGAGAACTTCTCCCGTGGCTGGAGGGTCATTAGGCGGCCCTCCCACCGAAGGCGCTGAGTGCTTCGCGCACACGGCTCGGCGTCACGCGCTCTTCGTCGGCCTCGAGCGCCTTCGACTCGGCGAGGTCCCGGAGTCGCTTGGCGGTCGAGATGCGGACCAGCGGCTCGACCTTCTCGAGCTGCTCGTCCAGGAGTCGCTGGGCTTCCTCGTCCCACGGCAGGCTCGGACCGCGATCCGGTGCGAGCGTCGCCTCCACCGCGTCCATCTCGGTGGACAGCGGGAGGATGTGGAAGAGGGCGTCGAACAGGGCGTTGCAGACCTCCTGCACCAGGTAGGTCACGCCCGAATAGCCCATGAACGGCGTCCCGATGTGGCGGCGGATGATCGCGCCGGGGAAGGACGCCGGGATGTACCGGGAGCGAAGCCCCTGCTCTGCCGCGTACATCCGCTCGTTGTAGCTGCCGAAGAGGAGCGTCGGCGGGCTCTCGCCGAGACGTTCGCGCACGTCGGCGTGATCCGTCTTCTCGCCCGGCTTCCGCGCCACGGAGAGGACGCAGGGCATGCCCATGTCCTCCTCGAGGAAGAAGCGGAGGCCTTCCGCGTAGGTCTTGTTCGCGACCACCGCGAAGGAGGTCGTCGGAAAGAAGTCCTGCGTGACGCTGCGATAGAGGTCCCAGACCGCCTTCAGCGTCGTGTGCTTCTCCTTCTCGATGAACGGCTGCGGGTCGATGCCCGTCGCCTCGCCGACCTCCTCGAGGAACCGCGTGGTGTTGGTCAGACCCATCGGGGCCCGGATCCACGGGGTGTCGAGCGTGTCGGCCAGCTCCGTGCAGAGCGCCGCACCGAACTCCTGGTACATGCAGATGTTGAGGTCCGCGTCGGCCAGCTGCTTCGTGTCGTCGAGGTGCGAGCCGAGCGGGAAGACCATGTTGATCTCGCAGCCCACGCCCTCCAGAAGGCGCCGGATCTCGGCCAGGTCGGACGGCATGTTGAAGGTGCCGTAGATCGGGCCGATGATGTTCACCAGCGGCGGTGCGTCCGGGCCGCGATCGGGCTTCTTCCGGTTCCGGGCCTTCTTCGCGCCGAACTCGGTCCAGAGCCACTTCATCGCGCGGTCCGCGCTCTCCCACTGGTCCTCGTCGATCGTCCGGGGGAGGAAGCGCTTCAGGTTCGTGCCCTCGGGCGTCACGCCGCCGCCGATCATCTCGGCGATCGAGCCCGTCACCACCACGGACGGGGTGTCCGGGTCCAGGGTCGACCACGCCTGCTTCATGTTCGCCTCGGTCCCGCTCATCGAGAGCTCGTCCTCGGAGAGGCCGGTCACGACGATCGGGAGCTCGTGCGGCGGGAGCGCGTCCGTGTAGTGGAGCACGCTCGTCACGGGCAGGTTTTCGCAGCCCACGGGTCCGTCGATGACCACCTGCAGCCCGCGAATCGCCGTGAAGGCGTAGACGGAGCCCCAGTAGCCACCGGCGCGGTCGTGATCCAGAACGAGCATCAGTCCGCGCCTCCAGCCGTCGCCGCGACCGCTTCGTCCGCGGTGCTGTCGCCCGCGCTGCTGTCGCCCGCGCTGCTGTCGGAGGACTTCGCGGCCGCGTCCTTCTTCGGGGCACGCTTCGCGCTCCCCTTGGCCGCAGCGCTCTGCTTGATCCGGTCCTTCGTACGGATGGAGGGCTTGTTGTCGCGCTCCTTCGTCTCGTCGGCCGCGCCCTCGTGGTCCTTGCCGACCGCGAGCTCGGAGTGCTTGCCGGCGCCGGTCGTGGCCTTTCCGCCACGGGCCCGGGCGTTGCGCTCCTTCGCGCTGAGCTTCTTCTCGGGCACCTCGGTCCAGCCGTAGCCGACCGCGTGCCCCGTTCCGACGCCGTCGAAGAACTCCTTCATCTTCCCGAGACGCTCGCGGCCCTTCATCGCGCCCTGCAGAACGGGTGCGAGCGACCCTGCGCCGGCCGGCCCGAAGATCGGGCGGGCCGAGACCAGGTTCGTGAAGTAGAGCCCCGGCACGCCGTTCTCCTTGGCCTCCTGGACCACCGGCGTCGTGCCGATGACCAGGTCGGGGCTCGTCTCCTTGAAGGCCTCGATGTCCTGCTCGAGCGAGGCCCGGAACTGGACGTGCGTGCCCTGGGCCTCCAGCCACTCGTAGTCGGTCTGGCTCCACTTCGACCTCGGGAGCGCGGTCCCGACGTACGGGACGTCCGCGCCGGCCTCGATCAGCACCCGGGCGACGAGAAGCTCGGAGCCCTCGTAGCCGGAGACCTGCACGCGACCCTTCAGAGGTGCCGAGGCGATGGCGCCGGCGATCATCTTGCGGGCACGATCGATGGCGGCGCCCGTCTTCTCGGCGGAGATGCCGGCGGCGTCCCCGATCGACTTCAGCCAGGCGGCGGTGCCTTCGACGCCGACCGGGCCGGACCCGACCACGCGCCGTCCCGCCTTCTGGAACTGCTCGGCGGCGCGTACGTAGTGCGGATGGATCGCGGCACAGACGTCGGAGTCGAGGGCGGCGTAGAGTTCACGCCACTCGCGCACCGGAACGACCGGTCCGAGGGCCAGGCCCATCGGGTCGATCAGGGAGCCGATGCCCATCGGATCCGCCGGGAAGAGTTCTCCCAGCAGCGACACGGTGGGGCGGTCGTCGACGAGGTCCTTCGGGCGGGCCACCGGGCCGGCTTCGGCCTCGAGGCGGGCGCGCTTGAGCACCGCGCCGGACAGGACGTCCTTCGCCTCCGCGTGCGTAGGAACGCCGAACCCGGGGACGTCGATGCCCACGATGCGGACGCCGTTGATCTCCTTCGGCAGCATGTCGAGCGGCACACCCGATGCGGTCGGGATGCACAGGTTCGTCATGATGATCGCGTCGTAGTCTTCCGGGTCCGCCAGGTCGTGCATCGCCTGCTTGATGTCCTCGTAGAGGGCACCGGTGACGAGCGACTCGGAGTTGAACGGGACGTAGCCGACCGTCCTGCGCGCACCGTAGAAGTGCGAGGTGAAGGTCAGTCCGTAGACACAGCACGCGGATCCCGAAAGCACCGTGGCGGTGCGCCGCATCCGGAGCCCCACGCGGAGCGATCCGAAGGCCGGGCACATCCCCTGGGGCTGCTCGTGCGGCCCCAGCGGGTAGTCCTCCATGAGCTGCTTCAGCGCGTCCGAGTCGGCCATGTCGCGGGCCTTCTCGCGGGCGTCGCCGTGGCAGCCCACATCGGAGATCTCGGGTGCGCCGCCCGCGCTGCCGGACGCCCGGCCAGCGGAGGCGCCGTTCGGGGAGGCACCGTTCGGGGAGGCGGCCTTCGCCCCGGCTCCCTTGCCGCCGCAGCCGCAGCTTCCGCCGCCGCTCATCCCACCCATCACACGCGCGGCCTCCTCCGCGGACAGCTTCCGGCCGTCCGCCGGAGCCGCGCCGTGACCACCGCCGCCACATCCGCACGATCCACCCCCCATGACAGGGAGAGACATGCTCTGCTTCTGCGGGCCGGAGGTAGAGGAGTCAGACACGGGTCACACTGCCTGGTAGACGATTTCCAGAGATTCCTTCTCGACGAAGTCGACGCCCCGCATGTCCGCCTGGGTCGCCGGCTGCAGCACCACGTCGCGTCCCACCTCGTCGCCCTTGAACAGGTCGAGGAGCTGGTCGTGATCGAGGGGCTTCGGCTTCTGCGGAGGCGCACTCGCCACCTGCTCGCCGAGCTGCTCGAAGAGCGGCGCCCACCGTCCGCCGGGCTTCCCGACGATCTCGTAGTTGGCGCTCTTGCGACGGATGTCGTCGTCCTGCGGGATGGCGGCGAGCACGGGGATGTCCACGGCCTCCGCGAAGGCGGCCGCCTCACCCGAGCCGTCGTCCTTGTTCACGACGAGGCCTGCGACGCCGACGTTGCCGCCGAGCTTCTGGAAGTATTCGACGGCGCTGCAGACGTTGTTGGCCACGTAGAGCGACTGGAGGTCGTTCGAGCCGACGACGATGACCTTCTGGCACATGTCGCGGGCGATCGGAAGACCGAAGCCGCCGCACACCACGTCGCCCAGGAAATCGAGCAGCACGTAGTCGAAGCCCCACTCGTGGAAACCGAGCTTCTCGAGCAGTTCGAAGCCGTGGATGATTCCACGGCCGCCGCAGCCCCGGCCGACTTCCGGTCCGCCGAGTTCCATGGCGAAGACGCCGTCCCGGACGAAGCAGACGTCGCCGATCTCCACATCCTCACCCGCGAGCCGCTTCTCGGCCGACGTGGCGATGATCGTGGGACAGGACCGACCCCCGAACAGCAGCGAGGTCGTGTCCGACTTCGGGTCACACCCGATCAGCAGGACCTTCTTGCCCTGCTGCGCCATCATGTAGGAGAGGTTCGAGAGCGTGAAGCTCTTGCCGATCCCGCCCTTTCCGTAGATGGCGATGATCTGGGTTTCCGACTCGGTCATGCGGTGTTCCTCCAATCGAGGATCATCTTCAGGCATTCGTGATCCTCGAATGCCCGTGTAAAGGCCGTCCTCGCATCCTCCGCCGGAGCGGTGTGCGTGATCAGACCCGTCAGATCGAGACGTCCCTGCGCAACCATCAGCAGGACGGTGTCCAGATCCTCCCGCGTCCATTCCGCCGCGATGCGGATGCGCGCCTCGCGCTGAAACGCCGGGGGAAAGAGGAAGCGCACCGGCTCGGAGTAGAAGCCGGCGAGGGTGACCTGACCGTGCCGCGCGAGGCGCGGGATGGCCTGGTCGAGAATTCCGGGGTCCCCGGAGACGTCGCAGACGCGGACATAGTCGGAGCGGGCGTCGTCGTCGGGATGCAGGACCTCGTAGCCGATCGCCCCGCCCATGCGGATGGGGTTGGTCTCCCACACGCGGGGCGGAAGTCCGCCGAGCGCGATGGCGAGTCGGGCGACGAGGCGCCCGAGGACGCCGTGGCCGATCACCAACTCCGGAAGGCCGTCCTGCCGGACGGCGTGGTGTGCGGTGGCCGCGAGGGCGAGCAGAGCGCCGGTCGGACCCTCGAGATGGTCCTGCAGCGGGATCAGACGATCCATCGGGGTGACGACGCGCATGGCGTCGGCCCCGAACAGACCCTTTGCGCCGATGAAGCCGCTCGAGCCGGGCACGAAGACACGATCCCCGACCTTCAGCGGACCGTCCCCGGTCACGTGGCTGATCCGCCCGACTCCCTCGTATCCGGGCACGAGCGGGTATCCCATGCCCGGGAATTCGGGCATGCGTCCATCCCAAAGCAGACGCTCCGTTCCCGTGCTGATGCCCGAGAACTCCATCTGCACCACAGCGTCTCCGGCCTCGGGTTCCTTCAACCCGACGGACCGTACCGAGACGGTGCGTGGTTCATCCAGGACGACCGCGAGGGTCTCCAAGCGCTGAAATCCTCCGCGTTGGGAAGCTCGGCTCCCTGCCCTTCAGGGTGCGCGACAGGTGTATCATTTGGTTTACAGTTCCGAATGTCAAGTAAACTGTACACCGTGAAATGTGAAGCGCTTGGCACAGGGGGCGTGAATGGGTCGTCAACCGTTGTGTGCCGGGGGCTCCCGACACGATCCGCTCGGAGCGGGGTCAGGGCGCGCGCGCCACCAGGAGCGTCGCGAGCACGGGTGCGCGCGAGCGCAAACGGCGTACTCCCCGGAATCCGGCCTCGACGAGGAAGTCGCTCAGCTCGTCCGGCGTTCGGGGTCGGCCCTTCCCCATCGCCAGCAGGTAGAGCGAGAAGTAGGCCGGGCCGACGGACCCGGCCCCCGGCACACCGGACATCGGCTCCGCCACGACGAGGCGGCCGCCGGGGCGCAGCGCATCGCGCACCCTGGGCAGAAGGTGACGGACGTCTTCGTCGTCGTGGTCGTGCAGGATCCGGACGAGGGTCACCACGTCGAAGCCGCTCGGCAGCGGGTCTTCGAAGAAGTCTCCCCCGTGCACCTCGATCCGGTCGCCGTGGCCGGACTCGCTCACACGTGTCCGCGCATGCTCGGCGACGCCGGGGAGGTCGAACACCGCCAGCTCGAGGTCCGGATATCTTTCCGCGGCTCCCAGCACGAAGGCACCCATGCCGCCGCCGACGTCGAGCAGGCGCTCCCCTGCCTCGAAGTCGACGGCGTCCAGGATCTCGGAGGTGATCGCGGGCTGCGATTTCGCCATGAGCTCCGAATACTCGCGCACGCGCTCGGCGTCGATGTTTCTCGGATCCCGCGTCTTCGCGTACGGCCAGTAGGAGGAAAGGTCCGTCTCGACCTCGCCCCTGAGGAGACCGACGGGGTCGGCCAGGTCTCTGTAGAAGAGGGCGTTGT
>Ga0102929_1001894_pt1 | contig 12432 bp, 12 predicted proteins | sample SalPonR1_B_D2_MG_FD_78510 | JGI IMG/M metagenome (GOLD analysis project Ga0102929, IMG submission 78510) | Salt pond soil microbial communities from South San Francisco under conditions of wetland restoration - Salt Pond MetaG R1_B_D2_MG | ecosystem: Environmental > Aquatic > Marine > Intertidal... | reverse complement strand
GTCCTCTCAGGTTGTCATTGTTTCGGGCGCAGGGTATCTTCCCCGCGGCGCTACATGCAATCGCAACCTGCCTTCACGCGTCCCCGGGCCGCAGCGGAGTCCGGCCGTCCTTCGTCAGCAGACAGCAATCGTTCCCCTCGAAAACCGCCGGCACAAGAGGTCGCCCGAAACCGGCCCCGCCGTCCAGGTCCACCCGGTTTCCGAAATGCGCAGGATGGTGCAGCGGCGTGTGCCCGTGCACAACCAGCCACGGGTGCGGGCCGCGCCAACTCAGGAAAGGTTCGCGGATCCAGATCAGGTCATCCTTCGCCTGATGTTCCAAAGCCACGCCCGGCGCGATCCCGGCATGCACGAACAACAACCCGTCATCCACGTGATGGAATGGCAGGCCCGACAGGAAATCATGATGCGCCCGCGGGATCGCGGCGCGTGCCGCAGCCGGATCGATGGTTCCGGCCCGGGCCGTGACCCCGTAGGAGGCGATCGTTTCGGACCCGCCCAGGTTTTCGCCCATCCAGCCCCGACCGTCGCTATGGCCGTCGAGAAAATCCAGGAACATCTGATCGTGATTGCCGCGCAGCACGATCCAGTTGCGCCCCGCAGCACGGCCCGAGCGCAAGGTCTCGATCACACCGCGGCTGTCGGGACCACGGTCCACGAGGTCGCCAAGGAAAACCACCGGTGCGTTGCGCCCTGCATCGTCGTCCTCGATCCGGGCCAGCGCGTCGTCCAGCATCGTCTTTTGGCCATGTATGTCTCCGACGGCATAGATCGGTCGCGTCATCGCCTTTCCTTTCGGTGCTCACGCGGTCCCGGTCACACCGGTGAGTCGGGTTCATCGTGAGCGCGAACCTCGCCACACCCCGGATGCCCGATCAAAACCTGTGTACACGATCTTCGGCGTGGTCAAAACGCCGGGGCGCTCAGGCCGCGGTGCGTGCGGCTTCTGCAGCCTCGCGGATGGTGCGTATGTTCGCCCCGTAAGGTGCGGGATCGTTCACGCTTCCCCCCTTGAAGACACCTGATCCGGCGACCAGAACATCCGCCCCCGCCTCGGCCATCAGCGGTGCAGTGTCCGCCGTGATGCCGCCGTCGATTTCGATGTGTATCGGCCGGTCCCCGATCAGGCTACGCAGCTCGCGGACCTTCGCAATTTGGCTGTGGATGAATTTTTGCCCGCCAAAACCCGGATTTACAGTCATCACGCAGATCAGGTCAACCATATCAAGAAGATGCTCTACATCGCAAAGGCCCGTTCCGGGATTAAGCGCCAGACCGGCCTTGCACCCCGCGCCGCGGATCGCTTGCAGTGTGCGATGCACATGTGGCCCGGCTTCCAGATGCGCCGTCAGGATATCCGCCCCGGCCTCTGCGAAAGCGTCAACAAATTGGTCTACCGGGGAAATCATCAGGTGCACATCCATGACCGTTTGAATATGCGGTCGGATCGCTGCACAGAGCGGGGGCCCGAAAGTCAGGTTCGGCACGAAATGCCCGTCCATCACATCGACATGGATCCAATCCGCGCCCTGCGCTTCGACGCATTGAATTTCCTGACCGAAATTGGCGAAATCGGCGCTTAGGATGGAGGGTGCGATCTTGATCGAACGGTCAATGGTCATGGGCGTTTCTCCTGAACTGGCCGAGATTGAACCGGCCCCGGCTTTGTGCAAATTATGTAGGCTCATGTCCACAGGATCCGAAGGCCCGGCGGGCGTAGGGCGACCGGATGCGCCGCCCATCCAGCAACATTGACATCCCGGCTTCCAATGACGCTTCGGGAAAAATCCGGTGATCTTGTGTTGACCCATCTCGGGGAGGAAAGAAAGTGAACGATACGGAACTCGACACCGCTGCCATTTCGAAATGGCTGAACGGGCAGCTGGAGGGATTTGATGGTCCGGTGAAGGCCGTCAAGTTCAGCGGCGGGCAATCGAATCCGACCTACCGGCTGGAAACCGCGGCCGGCAACTACGTTCTGCGCCGCAAGCCGCCGGGGATCCTGCTGAAATCGGCACACGCGGTAGAGCGGGAATACCGGGTCCAGAAGGCGCTGGCCACCGGTGAAGTTCCCGTGGCTCCGGTGCATGCGCTTTGCGAGGATGACGCAGTGATCGGGTCGGCTTTCTACATCATGGACGAAGTGGCGGGCCGGATTTTCGACGATCCCAGGCTGCCCGGCCTTGACCCTTCCGAGCGTGACGCCCTGATGGACGAGATGAACCGTGTTCTGGCCTCGATTCACAACGTGGATCTGGCAGCGGCTGGATTGTCGGATTACGGCCCGCCTGGAAATTACTATCGCCGCCAACTTGACCGCTGGCGGCAGCAATACGAGACAACGAAAACAGATGATCTGCCCGATATGGAGACGTTGATTCTCTGGCTTGACGAAAACATGCCGGCGGATGACGGGCAGTGCACGCTGGTACATGGCGATTATCGGCTGGATAATCTCATCTTCGCACATGACGGCGCCGGATGCCGTGCGGTCCTGGATTGGGAGCTCTCCACGTTGGGGCACCCTTATGCCGATCTGGCGGCGGTCGTGATGCAGTGGTCCATGCCGACCGGGCGCGAGGGCCGCGGCCTTGCCGGGGTTGACCGTGCCGCGGCGGGGTTGTGGAGTGACGAGAGGTTCATCGATATGTACTGCCACCGCCGGGGGCTGGGTTCGATCGACGGGTTCGGCTATTACTTGGCGTTTTCCTACTTCCGCATGGCGGCGATCCTGCAAGGGGTGAAAAAGCGCGCGCTCGACGGCAATGCCGCCGATCCTGAACGTGGGTTGAAATTGGGCACACATGTACCGGAATTTGCCAGACAGGGACTTGCAACAGCGCGGTCCAGCCGATGAACGGCGCCGGCAGAGATCCGGTTGGCGGCGACGACGGTGTCGCGATGTTGCAGCACCTGGGCGCCCGGATGACCGATTGGAGAGAGGATTTCGCCCAGCTTCAACTGCCTTTCCGGGCACATCTGATGAACCGTCAGGGATTGCCGCACGGGGGTGTGTACGCCACCCTCCTCGATAGTGCGATGGGCTTCGCCGGGTGCTTCGACAGTGATCCTGCAAGGCCGCGTTTGGCGCTTACCCTGACGCTGACCGTGAACTACCTTGCCCAGCCTCGGGGCACGGTTCTCATCGCTGAAGCCTGGCGCACCGGAGGAGGGCGGCGCAGTTTCTTCGCCGACGGCAGGGTCGTGGACGAAATCGGCACATCGGTGGCCAGTGGCAGCGGCGTGTTCCGGTATCGCGGTGACGCCTGAGCGGTTACAGTTCGCGGCCGGCCTTCCATTCTCCCCACCGCATGACGGCATTGGCGGCCAGATATGTCAACGGTCCGGGCGGCAGCCGTTTCGGGTCGGGCTGATCCATCACCTCGCGGAGCAATGCGCTGTCCCGACCGGAGGCAAGATCGGCCGTAAGCATTCCGTGGAGCGTTCCTTTTGCGGTGCCCAGCCCGTTCTGACAGCAGGCCGAAAACAATCTCTCCTCGACCTCGCCAAGCGCCGGAACGCCGTTCCAGCTCAAGCAGAGCCGTCCGCCCCAGCGATGTTCCATGTCAACGCTGTCCAGCATGGGAAAGCGCGCGGCAAAGGCCCTGTCGTGATCACGTGCCACGCGGGTGATCCGCCGTGCGCCGACCTCCATCGACGGATCGAATGTGAAACGGTTGCGCACCACGATCCGGTGCCCGCCGGAGCCCGAAATCCGCCGAACGGTGGTGCCCATGGGATCAGCCGGAGTCACCCCCCACGATGATGCACCGCCAAGGCGGCGGCATTCATCGGAGGACAAGGCACGCGTCATGGAGGCATAGGTAAAGACATGCAGAAGGCGGCCCCGGAAATGTCCGAAACTCTCTGCGTGGCCATTCACTGCCAGGATGACTCTTGGGGCCGTGACGCCCCCCCGGGGGGTTGTCGCCGTCCAGTCGCCTTTGCGGTTCAGGGCGGTCACAGGGCTCATTTCATGGATATGCACGCGGTTGGATCGCAGCGCCGCGGCGACCCCGCGCACGAACATTGCCGGCTGGATCATCGCCGTGCCGGGCGTGTAAAGGCCGCTGCGATAATAGTCCGTGCCCGTCATCTCACGCATGCGACTGCCATCCAGCAACTCGAAGGGCTCGCCCATCTGCCCGAGATGCCGCGCATAGGCAATATTGTGCAGATGGCCCTTTTCCGTGGCTGCGGCATTGGTCTTGCCGGATTGCGAAAACGCCTCTTCGGGAAGTTGGAACTCCGCGGCCATATCCGCGGCGAAATCGATCGCTGCCCGATTGGCCCGCGTCTGTGCCTGATCCGCGGCAACGGCGCCGCCATAATCCTCGGATGCCAGATCGTGGGGCAGGTCGATCATGAACCCGGTATTGCGTCCGGCGGGGCCTTCACCGATGCGGCGCGCCTCCAGAAGGACGATCCGGGCGTCCGGGTGGAGCTGCGCCAGGCGCCTGACCGCGGCGAGCCCGGCAAATCCGCCACCGATGACAAGCCAGTCCGCATTCCGGTGGCCGGACAGGACATCGGCGGCGGGTGGTTCAGGCAGGATGGCGCTCCAGGCCGCCGGTCCGGGATCCACTGGCAAGCGTGTGATGTTCATGGCCGGAAGATCATCCATGCTCGCTGATCCAGCGGATGCATCTCAATACTCCTGATTGAGCGCGTCGGCGGCGGGGATTTCCCTCTCGCGGCGGGTGATGAAATCGCGCAGTTCCTCATCGACGCCAGGGTCGAGTTTCGGTTCCTCGTACGCTTCCAGGAGGGCGCGGGCATAGTTGCGGGCGCGTTCCGGCGTTTCAATGGCCCCTTCCGCCTGCCATTGCTCGATCGCGTTGTTGTCGAAAAGATCCGGCATGAAGAAAGCCCTCTGAAAATTGGCCAGCGTATGCGGGTGGCCGAGGTAGTGGCCCCCCGGCCCTATGTCGGCGACCGCGGCGACCGCCTCGTCGAAATCGTCCCAGCGGATTCCCTCGGCCATACGGTAGGCCATCGCGCATTGCTCGGCATCGACCACGAACTTTGCCATCGAACAGTGCATCCCCGCCTCATTCCAGCCGGCCGCATGCCACATGTAGTTGGTACCGGCCATCTGTAGGGCCATCAGCGTGCTGGCGCTTTCATAACCGGCCTGTGCGTCGAGTGTCTTGGCGCCGCCAAGACTTGTCGAAGAGCGCCAGGGAACACCGTAGAAGCGCGCCATCTGGCCGACCATCAGGTTCATCAGACTGATCTCGGGCGTTCCTGCCATTGGCGCGCCCGATTTCATGCTGACCGTGGAAAGGTAATGTCCGTAGATCGCCGGTGCACCCTTGCGAATGACCTGGGTATAGGCCAGGGCGCTCAGGGCCTCGGCATTGAGCTGTGCGACGGTGGGCGCCACGCTCGCGGGGGTGTTGGCGCCGCCCAGAACGAAGGGGCTGCACAGGACGGGCTGGTTGCGGCGGCAAAAGGCCCGCATCGCCCCAAGCATGGTTTCATCCCAAACGAGCGGCGAGTTCCCGTTGCAATTGCCGGTGGTGACCGGATGATCCTCCAGATAGTCCTCGCCAAAAAGGATGGCGCACATCTGCATCACGTCTTCGGCATTGCGCGGGCTCGTTGTCATGCCCATGAAGGTCTTGTCGGAATGCTTCATCGACGAATAGGTGATGCGCAGGTGCCGCTGGCTGATCGGGTGGTCGTAGGGTTCCACGATGTGATGCGCCGAGGAATGCATTGCCGGAAGCATGTGCGCCAGCTTGTGAAAGCTGGCCAGATCCTCCAGCATCGGATTGCGGCGCACGTCATCAAGATCGCGCAGGTAAGGCGCCCCCGTCATCGGTACGAACATTGCGTGATCGCGGCCGAATGGCAGATTGTTTTCGGGATTGCGCGCATGATAGGTAAAGGTTTCGGGGATCGTTCCGATCAGTTCGCGCACATGGTCACGGTCAAGATAGACCGTTTCACCCTCGACCCTGGCACCGGCCGTGCGCCAATCGGCGAGTGCTGTTTCATCCCGGAAAACGACGCCAACGGTTTCCAGGATGTTCATGCTGGCCGCGTCTATCCGCGCGACCTGCTCGGCATCCATGGGCTCTGTCAGTGGCAGGCTGCGCCTGAGCGCAGGCAACATGGTCATGTCAAGGGTCTGTCGGACGGCTTTGCGGGCACCACGTCCGCGGCGGGCTGCACGCTTCTCCACAACTTCGCTCATTCCACGTTATCCCCGTCCGCCGGATCCGTCAGGTCGATCCAGATCGTTTTCAGTTCGGTGAACTGGTCATGCGCGTGGATGCCGTTGTCGCGTCCGCCGAAACCCGATTGTTTCATGCCACCGAACGGGGTCGAGATATCGCCCTCACCGTAGCAGTTCACGGTGACTGTGCCGGCGCGGATGCCACGGGCGGCGCGTAGGGCGGTTCGGGTGTTGGCCGAAAACACACTTGCCGTCAGGCCGTAGTCTGTGCTGTTGGCCACCTCGATTGCCTCTTCGGCACTGCTGACCCCGATCACCGAAAGTATCGGGCCAAAGATCTCGTCTCTTGCCCTGGGATCGTCCCTTGAAACCTCGTATATCGTCGGTTCCACGAAATTGCCCGCCACCTTGCCCCCCGCAACAGCGGTACCGCCGAGGTAGCCTTCGACCTTTTTGCAGTGATTGCCGTCGATCAGGGCACCAAGGTGATTGGCCGGGTCCAGCGGATCACCGGTTTTCCAGTCGCGCAGCCGCGCCACGAGTCTTTCCATCAGGGGGGTCTTGACCGCCTCGTGCACGATCAGGCGGCTGTTGGCTGAACAATTCTCGCCCATGTTCCAGAAGGCGGCGTTGACCACGTGTTCGGCCACGTGATCGAGGTTCTCGGCATCTTCCAGAACCACCGCCGGATTCTTGCCGCCGCATTCGAGCGTGACCTTCTTCAGGTTGCTGTCAGCGGAATAGCGCAGGAAACGCCGGCCGGTTTCCGTGGACCCGGTGAAGCTGACCATGTCCACATCAGGATGCAGGCCAAGGGTTTTGCCCACGCCTGGCCCGTCGCCCGGCAGAACCTGCAGGACGCCGCGCGGCACACCGGCCATGTGCGCCACCTCGGCAAGGCGCAGTGCCGTCATGGAAGTCTGTTCGGCGGGTTTCACGATCACGGAGTTGCCGGCGGCTAGCGCCGGGCCGATCTTCCATGCCATCATCATGAGCGGGAAATTCCAGGGCAGAACGGCGGCGACAACGCCGACCGGCTCACGCAGGATCATCGAAATCGCGGCATCCCCGGAAGGACCGACCTTGTCGTAGATCTTGTCGATCAACTCGGCATGCCACTTGATGGTGTTGATCGTCTCCGGGATGTCCACCAGTTCGCAATCCCGGATCGCCTTGCCGGAATCGAGGCTTTCCATCACCGCGAATTCCCGCCTCCGCCGCGTTATCAGCTTGCAGAGCCGGATCAGAACATCCTTGCGCTCGGACGGGTGCGCGCGGGCCCATTCCCCCCGCTCGTAGGCTTCGCGGGCCTTGGCAACGGCGAAACCCACGTCCCCCGAATCGGCAGTGCTGACCGTTGTCAGGATGTTTCCGGTGGCGGGGTTGACGGTCTCCATGGCGGTGCCACCGCCCTTGCGGAACTTTCCGTCGACAAACGGCGCGGCAGGCAGATCAAGGTCGGCGGCGATCGCGGTGTACTCGTCTCGTGTCAGCAGATCGCTCATTTGCCCGTCTCCTCGATTGCGGCGATGGCCGTGTTCATGGTCCGGATGACTTGTTCGAGGGCGCGTTTGTCATCCTTGTTCAGCGGGTGCAGGGGCTTGCGCGGCGGGCCGGCGGGAATGCCCCTCATCGTCACGCCGTGCTTTATGCATTGAATGAACTTTCCTCCCTGCTCCAGCACCCGCATCAGCGGCATCATTGCAGACATGATGGCGCGGCCCTTGCTGAAATCCCCTTCCTCCACGCAGGCGCGATACAGCGCGATATGGGCCTCGGGGGCAAAATTGGAGCCGGCGCAGACCCAGCCGCGCGCGCCCCATGCGAAAAACTCCAGTGCCTGATCGTCCATGCCGCAAAGCAGGCCAAGATGCGGATAATCCCGTGCGATGAGGTGAAGGCGGTTTATGTCACCGCTGCTTTCCTTGATACCGCAGAAGTTCGGGCTGCGCCCCAGCCGGTCAAGCGTGTCCTCGTCCATGTTGACGCCCATGCGCCCCGGGTAATTGTAGAGCATGACCGGCATGTTCACCGCACGGTCAATGGCAAGCGCGTGCAGTGCGATCTCGCGACCCGTGGGCATCGAGTAGGGGGGTGTCGCGACAAGGATCGCATCGGCACCGATATCCCTGGCCGCCTTGGCATATTCCACGCTGTCTTCGGTCCTCAGGGCGCCGGTGCCCACCACCAGAGGCACCCGCCCGTCGATCAGTTTCTTGATCCGCTTGGCAAGGTGAATGCGTTCCTCGAAGGACTGCGCATAGTATTCGCCGGTTGTCCCGGCCGAGATGATGCCGTGAACCCCCTTCCCGACGAGGAATTCGACGGTGTCTTCCAGAGCGGACTCCGCAATTTCGAAATCCTTGGTGCAGGGTGTGACGATCGGGGTCCATATCCCTTCAAAGCGCATGTGAATGATCCTTCATTGAAACCACGTCGACGGGCAGTGGATCCGGGGAAACGAAACGTTCCAGCCGGTCGCGCGAAAGATCCCAATGTTCGAGGGTCAGTTCGACGGCGAGGCCGGCCTCCTGCCGTTCAATGGCCACGATCATCGCGTCATGCTGGTCACAGGCCTTGGTGACACGAACCTTTTCATCGGCGGAGGCGGGGCGATAGAATGTCTGGCTAAGCCGGGTGTGGTCGATCAGCATGCGGTTCAGGCTCGGCAAAAGATAGGGGTTGTGTGCCATCTCTCCGATCCGGGCGTGAAACCGATGATTCAGGAGCGCGGCTTCACCGGCCCGTCCGGCCTGCGTGGCGTTGCGGAAAGCCGCCTGCGTTTCCTTCAACGGTTCAATCTGATCGCTGCGCCTGTTCTCGGCCGCGAGCCGGGCGATGTTGGCATAGACCACCGGTGCAGTGCGGAAAAACATCCGCATCATCGTGAGGTCCATCGAGGCCACCTTGGCAGTTCGATTCTGTTCGAGATGCAAATAACCTTCGCCGTTCAAGCGCTGGAAGATCTCGCGCATCGGAGTGCGCGACACTCCGTAATGAGTACAGAGCGTTGCCTCCTCCAGGTCGCTGCCTGGGGCGATATCCTGTGTAAGGATGCGCATCCGGAGATCTTCCAGGCATTGGGTTTTCTTGTCTGCCGGCATTGGAAATCCTTTTTGAACACACGGTGTATACAATAAATAATACGACTTGTCGACAGTTTCACAGACGGAAAACCGCCGGTCCCGAGTTTCTGATCCCATGGTTTGATAGTGCGATCCTCTCTATGGAATGGAAGGAAGCCATATGGGACAAGCTCGTCACGGTATCGCCACGATCACGTAAGCCGTCAGAGTAGCAATACAGCGATCGCAAGCTTCGACCGCGGCGCTGAGCCGGGAGTTTGGGATCAACCCCAAGACGGTAGCGAAGTGGCGCAAGCGCGCCACAACCGACGACCATAAGACCGGCACAAGGAACCTCGCCCCACTGTTCCGAGCGAGGCAGAAGAGGCGATAGTGGTTGCCTTTCTGCGTCACACGCTGCTGCCGCTGGACGGCTGTCACTATGCGCTTCAGACCACGATCCCGCGTTTGACGCGCTCGGCATTACATCGGTGCCTGCAACGGCATGGCCTCTCGCGCCTGCCGGACGTCGCAGGCGACAAGCCGAAGCGCCAGAAGTTCAAGCGCTACCCGATCGGCTTCTTCCACATCGTCGACGTGCAGACCGACGAGGGAAAGCTCTATCTCTTCGTCGGCATTGACCGCACAAGCAAGTTCGCCGTAACCCACCTCCTCGTCGACAAGGCTGACAGGAAGACGGCGCGGGAGTTCCTACAGCAGGAACTGGAGGCGGTGCCCTACAGGGTCCGCACAATTCTTACGGATCATGGCATTCAGTTCGCAGAGCAGTCCCGGAACCGTAGCACAGCATATTCATGGCAGATGGTCTCGCGCCGCTGCCCGCGGCGGCGGACGAATCATGGTCCACACCTTATGGCGAGATCGTCTATCATTCCGAGGATCGTGGCGCGGCGATACAGCAGTGCGACATTGCCGACGGCAACAAGGAGATGCTGGTGAGCCGTGAGCTGGCAAGCACGTGCGCCAAGCGCGGGGCGCCCGGGGGATTTCGGGACCGTCAGAAAAAACGGCGACGCCCGGGAGGAGGATGGGCGCCGCCGCAATTTCGTGACCAAGCCCAGGGAGGAGGAAAGGGCCTGACCACGGTCTTTTCGGGGACAAGGCCCCGGTCGTTCCCGGCAACGGCATCAGGGAGGAGGAGAGATGCCGCCGCCGTCGTGTCAGGAGCCCCAGGGAGGAGGAGAGGGGCACCTGAGCCTTGAGGTCTCAGCCACGTGGGCCGTAGACCGATTCCTTCGCCACGCGGGCAATTTCGCTGCGATGCAGGCCGATATCGGCCAGATCGCTGTTGGACAGCGCCGCGAGCTCGTTCAGGGTGCGGCGATAGGCACGGTGGCGTTCGAGGCGTTGCTCGACCTTCCGCAACGCGCTGTTTGCCAGCGTCCCGAAGCCGCCTCGTGTCGAGTGCGCGAAATCTGCGAATGCCATCTTTCCGTTTCCTTGCGTCAGCGTTCGTAATTTGCCGGCTTGTCCGCCTGCGTTGGAATTTAAGATAGTTCAATGCTGCGTCTGCACAATCCCTTGCGTATTCAATGCTGCTATGCAGCAAATGCATAAGGGTAATTGACCTAAAGTTAGGCAATTCAGGGATTTTTTGGGCAGTACCGCGGCCGGCCTTGCCTCTGCCGTGCAAAGGCGCCACCTAATGCGGCGAAGCTGATGGGAGATGGGGCATGGCGCTGACAAGGGCAAGGATCGAAGAAGAGCTCAGGCGGCTTGATCTGCCCGATGGTGGTGATCTGATTTCGCGCGACATGGTCCGTGCGCTGACGATCGAAGATGGGGAAGTGCGATTCGTCATCGAGGCTCCAACTCCGGAAAGCGCCCGAAAGATGGGGCCGCTGCGCGACGCCGCCGAGCGCCTGATCGATAGTTTGCCGGAGGTCACCAAGGCAACGGTTGCGCTGACGGCGCATGGTTCTTCGCAACCGGCCGGATCGTCATCCGGTCCCGCGCGCGGCCCAGAAGCGGGGGGCAATTCCAAGACACAGGACGCGCCGCTGAGGCCGGCGAGCGTGAAATCCATCCTCGCCGTCGCCTCGGGCAAAGGGGGGGTCGGAAAGTCCACCGTTTCGGCCAACCTGGCCGTGGCACTGGCCCGGCGGGGGCGGCGCACGGGTCTGCTGGATGCGGATTTGTACGGCCCCAGCCAGCCGCGGATGATGGGCGTGTCGAGACGACCACTCAGTCCCGACGGCAAGAATATCGAACCGCTGCACGCGCATGGTGTGACCATGATGTCGATCGGATTGATGCTGGAGCCCGACAAGGCGGTCGTGTGGCGCGGTCCGATGCTCATGGGGGCAATGCAGCAGATGATCGGCCAGGTGAACTGGGGCGAGCTGGACGTTCTGATCGTGGATCTTCCGCCTGGCACCGGCGATGTTCAGTTGACGCTGTGCCAGAAGGCCGAACCGACAGGCGCGCTGGTCGTCTCGACCCCGCAGGACGTGGCGCTTCTGGATGCGCGCCGGGCGATGGACATGTTCACGACGCTCAAGACCCCGGTGCTGGGCCTGATCGAGAACATGTCCACATATGTCTGCCCCGGTTGTGGGCACGAGGCGCATCTGTTCGGTCACGGCGGAGTCCGGGCGGAGGCCGAAAATTTGGGCCTGCCCTTTCTTGGGGCGTTGCCGATCGACCTTGAAACCCGGCTTTCGGGTGACAGTGGCACCCCGATCGCCGCCGGTGACGGGCCGATGGCGCAATCCTATGCGCAGATTGCCGACCGCCTGGTCGAGGGCGGCATGGCCTGAACGTGGCAATGTGACGGGCTTGCGCGGGCAGGGCAATTGCAGAGGGCCGGCCCTTTCCCAAGGCAGGCCCCGGCCCGTCATGCAGACAACGACGGCTTCGCGCCCAATGTCCCGAATCCCGCGGACAGCGCTTGTGGCCCCTATGCGCAGGGAGGGGAGTTTACAAAGTGGCACCGTAGTTGACCTGTTGCGGGATGGAGCAGACGTCGGATAAAGCCGCGCATTGCCGACGCGCGCGGTGGCGAAGCTACGATGGGGCTGGGCACTTTGTGTCAGCCAAATCCGAACGAAATCAGAGCGATGCGTCCAGCCTCGCCAAATCGCCGCCGCGTGGGGGGCGCGTCGGCGATGCGCGGCGGGCTTCACCCTCGATTCCGCGCAGGAGCTTCGCATTCGCACGACC
>Ga0102929_1001893_pt1 | contig 12434 bp, 13 predicted proteins | sample SalPonR1_B_D2_MG_FD_78510 | JGI IMG/M metagenome (GOLD analysis project Ga0102929, IMG submission 78510) | Salt pond soil microbial communities from South San Francisco under conditions of wetland restoration - Salt Pond MetaG R1_B_D2_MG | ecosystem: Environmental > Aquatic > Marine > Intertidal... | reverse complement strand
TGCCCGGATAAACTAAACTTCTCAAACTGAAAATCCAGTAAATGTTGTTGATAGTGCTGGATGCTGAGATCCATTTTTTTTAATTCAAAGTGTGCATAATCTACAGCGTCATTATACTCATATTGAAAGGGTTCTTGATAATTGTTGAAGATAAAACCTGAGTTGCAGAACAATACATCGGACAATTCCAAAGTGAGGTAAGTCCACTCTGGATCACGGGGACCATATTCGGCGGCCCGATTGTCAAGTGGATATTTTCTGAATGTACCTTGTAATCCATCTGCAAAAGAATGCTCCAAATGCAGGTGATTCTTAATGTTCTTATAGGACAAATTTTGCACTTGAAGCAAATCTGCACAGATATCTATTCGTTGTGCCATGTTTTCATCCTCAAGAATGAAACAGAAATCCCTGGCGACTACGTCTTTAAAAAACAAATTTAGGTCATTGCGATCCGTACTAAACTCCCTCTCAGGGTTAATGGAAAGGGTCATGTTTGGCAGAGTGTCACCGAGATGAATTTTTTGATGATAAAACCCACCGATTAAATGGATGTTACTAAAATGATATCGCTTTGCGAGAATACCAAAAGGCCCAATATTGACATCAAGCTGCATGGTGTCGAGGCTAATAAGCGTATCCTGGCAATAGCCAACCATATTGAAATCAATAAGAGAAATTTGTTTTCCTCTGATATGAATTCCCTCGTAAGTCAGCTCTCCATCAAATTCTTCGTTGAGTCTTTCAATTAGTTTAGTACTAACTGATTTTTGAAAGGTAGGTAAGACAAAAAAACTTACAGTAAACAGCAACAGTGAGAAAAAAAGAAGGACAGGAAGAAAGCGAAGCCATTCTATGCCGATATGATGATCTGTCTTCTTATTTTCTGTCATTCAATAAATTAGACCTTGTAGTCAATCAAACGAAGAAAGCCAACCCTTAGTTTTTATTACCGGGTTTTTTTGGTTTCCCTAATAAATTTATTTCAATTCCAGAAAATAGATCCCGGCATTTTAGCAATCACCGTAAATTCATTTCCTTTATCTGCCATGGCTTTTGGCCAAACTTTCTTAAGCTTTGTCTTGAATAGGTAGTTTAAGTCCAATTTTGATTGCATCCAGGTACCTTGTTCAAACTCTTCCTCTAACTGACCCGGAGACCAACCACTGTAACCTAAATAAAAACGGATACCCTCAGCTTGTATCATTTTTTGCCTGATCAATGCTTTCAATTGTGCAAAATCTCCGCCCCAATAAAGGTTTTTCATGACTTGCAAGCTGTCTTTCAGGACATCTCCATAGGTGTGCACATAATGAAGATTGTCTGTTTGAACGGGCCCTCCGTAAAGTAGTTCCAGCTCTATTTCTGGAAAATCCTCCACTACTTCGTTCATACTCAACTTCAGGGTCTTATTAATGATAAAACCCACCGTACCGTTCTCTTTTGAGTGTTCTGTAATCAAAATGACGGCATCCTTGAAATGCGGATTTTCCATGAAAGGCTCAGCAAGAATAATGTCGCCCTTTTCTATTTTGAAATCTGTCATTTTAGACTATATGATTTTCACCTCTACTGCCCGATCAATCTTTCTGATCAGACCAGCCAGAACATTGCCTTTACCTCCAATTTCTGCAAAATGGGTAAAACCGTCGGCTACCATATTTTTTACTGTTTGAGTCCAAAGAACAGGGGAAACCAATTGTCTTTTGAGATTTGAGGAGATGATGAAGGGATCTTTTGACGGTTTGGCATCAAAATTTTGATAGATGGGTTTATCTGGAATGGCAAAGTCAGTAGCGTCAATCGCATCGTTCAGTCTTAGGCTTGCAGGTTCCATATACGGACTGTGGAATGCGCCGCCCACCTTAAGCTCCAAAACCCTTTTGGCACCTATGTCACGCAATTTTTGGCTCGCCTCAGTTACGCCTGATTTACTTCCTGATATGACCACCTGCCCAGGACAATTATAATTGGCTGCAACTACTTCTTTGCCAAATTCCGATAGTATTCCTTCAATACTTCTATTGTCGAGCCCCAGCACAGCTGCCATTGTTGATTCTGCTTTCTGACAAGCATCCTGCATGGCAAAAGCTCTTTCTTTAACAAGTGTTAGGCCTTCTTCAAAGCCAAGGCAGCCACTGGCTACTATAGCGGTTATTTCACCGAGGGAATGACCAGTGTAAGCTTCTATCTTCAGGTCCTTCTTATGTAACTGAAATTTGATAAAAGAATGCAGAAAAACAGCGGGCTGGGTAACTTTGGTTTGTTTTAAATCCTCTTCATTGCCATTGATCATGACATCTAAAATATCAAAACCGAGAATTTTTTTGGCCCTATTAAAATAATCTTGGGCCAGATCTGTCTCTTGTAACTCCTCACCCATACCTGGATATTGACTACCCTGTCCCGGAAAAACCACTGCATATATCATTCTTCAAAATTTATGGAGGAAAATTAAAGAATATATGGATATCACCCAAATCAAATATGCGATCAAAGCATCTAAACTTTATCTCAGCTTGTTGGTGATGAGCTTTAAAAACTCTGATCGAGTCTCCTGCCTATTGAATTCTCCTGTAAAAGCAGAAGTCGTAGTGGAACTGTTTTGCTTTTCCACCCCTCGGATCATCATACACATGTGCTGGGCCTCAATCACTACTGCAACACCAAGAGGACTCAATGCTTCTTCCAGGCAGTCTCTAATTTCCAGTGTCAATCTTTCCTGAACCTGTAACTTTCTGCTAAATGCATCTACCACCCTGGGTATTTTGCTCAAACCGCATATTTTCCCGTTGGGAATGTAGGCTACGTGCGCTTTACCAAAAAAAGGTAATATATGATGTTCGCACAAAGAATAGAGCTCAATATCCTTCACCACAACCATTTCCTTGTAGTCCTCATCGAAAATAGCCTTTTGGATGATTTCCCTGGCATCCATTCTGTACCCCTGAGTCAGAAATTGTATGGCTTTTGAGGCCCTTTCAGGGGTTTTAATCAATCCCTGCCGCTTCACATCTTCTCCTAGGTGTATCAATACCTCTGAGTAATTGTCTGCTATTTTCCCTGTTACCTCGTCGTCGTAAGAATCAATTCTTTCAAAACTCATGATTTCCCTTTTTCATAAAATCCTAAAATTAAGCAATTGTTCACATTGCTTAAACAGTGATACTTGAAGTAACTGTGGATAAGTAATTGACTTTAATGCAGTTTCCCCTTTCGAATATTTATATTTTTGCTTTAGGAATTCCATTTTTTAGAAAATGAATAGAAAAGTAGTCTGGTTGATCAGTTTGCTCACAATTTGGATGGCTGCAGCTGTTCTGTGGATGGGTTTTACCTTGCCAGCAATGACAGGAGTTACGCCTATTGAAAATCATTTGGTGGGTAGCGCTACAGGCAGAAATCCTTTATCACAAAAAGCAGAGCAACAATTCGTTGCCGAGTCTACCCCCCCTACCTTGAAGAGTTTGGTTAATTCCGATGAACTGCTCATTGATGATGAAATAATTAAATCCTGGCAGCACTGGGTGGCTAATAAAAGCCAAGGTGCCCCTGTTAGACTTGTTGTTACCGGCTATCAATTGAGTGAAGAAGATGATCATACTGCTTTGGGAAGGGCAAAGTCTTTTAAACTGGCGATTGAGAAAGAAGAATTCATGGATTTTGTTCTAGTAGAAGAGTTCAGGGACAATTTGCCAAAGAAGGATGACATCATTCAAGATGTTGTTGGTGTGTCAATAGTTAGATATACGCCCGGGGAAAACAATAATTTTTTTATTGAAACAAGTCCTGAACTTCTGAATGGAGAAATAAACAAGCTCCAAAGAATGGCGAATGTCATTCAATCTTCTAGGGGACTTTTCATGGAATTGACCTATTGTACCAAAGACGCATATGAGTCTCTTGAAAAAAACAGGAATAAAATCCGGGAGCTTAAGGACGAATTGAAAAAATTCGGAATACCGAGGCATAAAATAATAGGAAACTTGCAGAAATGTGATGCAGATACAGCTAAAATCATTTTGGAATTAAAATAATATGGCTTAATGATATTGTACATTCTATCCATCATTGTCTTTATAGCCATCGCCAGCCTCATTGGCTTTTTTTTAGGCAGGGCGAGTGTTGGCAAACGTTTGAAGCGAATGGAAAAAGACATGGACTCACTTCAATTTCGAGATGAAGAAATGGATCGTAATTATAGTGAACTGTTAGATCAGTTAAAAATTCAGGGACATGAACTGGAGCGGTCTAAAATCAGGGAACAAAAACTAGACGAAATTCTTCAAAAACTGGCCCAGGAAAAAAAGCTTCTGGCAGCGGAAAGTAATGAAACTAAAGATGACATTAAGCATCTGAGAAAGCGTCAGGATGATTTAGGTGACAAGTTAGCTGTTACTGAGACTCGTGAACGCGAAGCTCTTCGCTGGAGGAATGAATACGTGCGACTCAATTATACCCTTGAAGATAAGCTAAGAAGACTTGAATTGCAGCTGGAAAAGATGAAAGAGATTTCAACCGTTAGTGAACCTGCTGCCTTGAGTATTGGTCAACACCACGATAACTTGCCACATCAACAAGTTGTTGAGAGAGAAGAAAAGGAATCGAAGCCCAAGCAAGATGAATTGGAATCTCTGAAAAATGAGATGACGGAATTACAAATTAAGACCAAACGCCAGGAGCATATTATCAGAGCTTTGAGAATGCAATTAAAAAACCTGAACATTGAAAAAATAAGACAGACGAATACTGAAGATTTAGAGCAACAGGTTGAAAAGGAGTTTGATGAAAGTGAGGGGGTAGACATAACAGACTATCATGAAGATGTGGTCTTGGAAAATGACTTTAGTGAAGCTATTGATGAAATTGTTGGTCAACCTGATGAGTTGTTCCCGGAATCTTTGAGTTTTAAAGAACAAAAACTACGAAAAACAGGTAATGAGGTACTCGATTTCACAAAAGTTCATCGGCGTGTAAACCAAATGCAATCCAAGACAGAAGATTCAGGTGATGGCGTAGAAGAAGGGGAATCTTTTTCCAGTGATGTCAATTGGAAGAAATTGCTTGGCGGGCCTTCACAAAATGCCTCCAATTTGAGTCTTATATTCAATATGAATTCCAGAACAGCCAAATCTTTGCAAGCACTTGGCATCAATAGTTTTGAACAATTGTCACGACTTGACACGCAACACCACGCTTCACTCGAGACTGCATTGAAACTACCGCCTGGCACCATTGCTAATGAGAAATGGGTTAAACAGGCTGGAAACTTGTGTAGCGAAGAAAATATCAACAGTATTTTCTTGCGCACAAGATCAAATCCTGTGCAAGAAGGACCTGTGGAAGAAAAAATAGATTTGACCAGGATTCGCGGCATAGGCAGGACCTACAAGAAAAGACTGGAGGGGGCAGGAATTACATCTATCCAAAACCTTGCTGATTGGGAGGATGGAAATTTAGAGGAATTGGCAGTTTTAATTTCTGTTCCAGCAGAGAAAATCCGAAGAGAGCGATGGCTGCATCAGGCGCGGCAGTTGTCCAGCATGGAAACTCAATCAGAAGAATAAGCGCCTGCACTTCTCGGAACAGGTCTTTTTTCACTATTTTGCGGCCTCAATTCATCAAGCCTAAAATTGAATTTAATGAAATATAACCTTATTGTTCTCGGTTCAGGACCGGGTGGATATGTTGCAGCGATAAGAGCTTCACAACTGGGTATGAAGGTAGCCGTTGTTGAGCGAGAATCGGTAGGTGGAATTTGCCTAAATTGGGGATGTATTCCAACCAAGGCATTGCTTAAAAGTGCTCAGGTTTTTGATTACATCAATCACGCCTCGGACTACGGTATTGATATTTCGGATGCTAAGGCGGATTTTAATAAGGTGGTGAAGCGCAGTCGAGATGTCGCCAACGGTATGAGTAAAGGCGTGAACTTTCTATTCAGAAAGAATAAAATTGATTTGCTTGAAGGAAACGGCAAATTGGTCAGAGGAAAGAAAATTGAAATCACCGACAAGGACGGAAAATCTGAAACCTACGAAGCAGATCATATTATTATAGCAACTGGGGCGCGAGCGAAGGAATTGCCCATGTTGCCCATAGATGGCAATCAGGTAATTGAATACAGAAAAGCTATGTCTCTGGATAAACAACCTAAGAAAATGGTCGTTGTTGGTGCGGGAGCCATCGGAACTGAGTTCGCGTATTTCTATCACACGATGAATACTGAGGTAACGGTTATTGAATACATGAAACAGGGTCTGGTTCCTAGAGAAGACAAGGATGTATCTAAAGAATTGAATAAGGTTTATAAGAAACGAGGCATGAAGGTTTTACCTGACACGGCCGTGCAAAAGATAGAAAAATCCAAGAAAGGGGTTAAAGTATATTATCAGAAAAACGGGTCGGATAAAACCGAGAGTATGGAGTGTGATGTGGTCTTATCAGCCGCAGGCGTAGTTCCCAATACTGAAAATATTGGCCTGGAAGAGCTTGGCATTAAAACCAATAAATCCGGGCATATTGAAGTGGACGCTTATTATCGTACAGGGGTTCCGGGAATTTATGCTATAGGTGATTGTGTTCCTGGACCAGCCTTGGCACACGTTGCGAGCGCAGAAGGTATTGTATGCGTGGAGAAAATAAATGGTATGGATGTTGAGCCAATCAACTACAATAATGTGCCTTCTTGCACCTCTTGCAAGCCAGAGGTGGCTTCCGTTGGTTACACAGAAGAACAGGCGAAGGAAGCCGGTTTTGAGTTAAAAGTGGGTAAATTTCCCTTCTCAGCAAGCGGTAAGGCAAGTGCCTCTGGATCTAAGGAAGGCTTTGTAAAGGTTATTTTTGATGCTAAATACGGTGAGTTTCTGGGTGCCCATTTCATAGGTGATAATGTCACAGAAATGATCGCAGAGGTCGTAACGGCCCGAAAACTGGAAACTACAGGGCATGAAATCATTAAGGCGATACATCCTCACCCTACTATGAGTGAGGCGGTGATGGAAGCAGCGGCAGCTGCCTACGATGAAGTAATCCATTTGTAAGGGGGCGCTGATTTCTGTTTTGAAAGAAATTGGAATTGAGTGATATTCTTATTTATAATGTTTGGATTTAGAACGCTTTAACGTTTCAACAGAGTAGATAAATGTGTATATTTCAGCATATTTATATTCATATTATTTTTAAATAAACACATATACCAATGAGCAAATTTGATGACGCAATTGCCACGTATGAGAATACCTTGAGTGATACGCTAGGCATTAAAGATTATGATAGCGACCTTTTAAAGTCTGTAGCCAAGGGCTTGGGACCATCTATTTACAATACAGATTCTTCTAAGGTTTCTTGTGGTGACGACAAAGAATTAGAAACGGTGAAAAATAATTTTCTTGTCAAAAAATTAGGACTAGACGACAGAGAAGCTTTGATGGAAGCGATCAAAGAAGTCTGCGAACAAATGGGAAGTTCCAACAGAAATAAATATCGAGCAGTTTTTTATTATTTGCTTGTGAAGAAATTCAATAAAGAATCAGTTTACGCTTAACGACTGATTCTTTCAATTAAAACCTGCTTTTTCATTGAGAAAGCAGGTTTTTTCGTTTAAAGCACTCCGAAAATTTTGGCGTATTTCATCATGGTTCCCGTGTTGCTGACTTTCATCTTGCCAGTCATAAGGGCCATCATGGGATTCAGTTTGCCATTCAGTACCTGAAGGAAATTTTCACTTTTGCCAGAGATGACACACTCTGGCTCTCCCTGCAGACCTTCTTGTATCTCTAGTTTTTGATCTCTGATAATGACTGTGTGTGCTCCGTCTTCTTCTCCGGAAAAATTGAAATGAAAAACCGTCTCCATTCCCTCAATGGCCTCAGGTGATACTTTCTCGGGTAGTTTATTGAAAAACTCTTTGATACTATTCATCTTACTTATTCATTTGTTTCTATAAAATCGAGCGCAATTCCATTGATGCAATACCTCAAACCCGTAGGTTTTGGCCCGTCTGCGAAAACATGACCCAGATGCCCCTGGCAGCGCCTGCAAACAACTTCTGTGCGGTTCATTCCGTTAGACCGATCTACTTTTTCCTGCACGTGGTTTCCGACAATGTCGTAAAAGCTGGGCCAGCCAGTACCGGATTTATATTTGGTTTTGCTTTCGAAGAGAGGTAACTGGCATGCTGCACAAACAAAAAGCCCCTCGCTTTGCTCCTTTAAAAGTGCACTAGAATACCTTGGTTCTGTTCCTTTCTCACGCAGAATATAATATTCTTTATCGGTTAATTCCTTTGACCACTCTTCTTCTGATTTCTCAATATAGCTTATGTTATTAAGGTGAAGCTCAGATAAGATTTTTTCCTTATCAAGCTCTTTATCCTCCTCTCTGTCGGCTTGTGCCTGGCAAGACATAAGCGTCATCATGAGCAGGAGAGTAATTGAATATATAATCTTGGTCTTTGAATTAATGATCTTCATATCTTTTTTGAATCTTACTTTTGTGTTTTTTTGACCATTCTACAACGGTAATAACAAGAGAAATAATACCCGTAAATACGAAGAAGCATATAATCAATACGATGTATATGTCTGAATAACTACCCACTTCGAAAACGGTCTTTCCTGTAAACAGAAACCCTAAGAGTAAATTCGCCGCGGTTAAAACGAACATGGCTGCTATGGAACGCAACTGGTATTTGATGTAGGCTGAGGATGAGAATGAGAAAAGACAATTGACTAGAATGAAGAAAAGAAAAAAAGCAGAAAGAGATAGGTAACTGATATTTCCTTCAATTGGCACAATGAAATTCAGTAAAGTCAAAATCAGGATAAATACAAGCGCCAGCGCGATTGAACCCAACACCTGTTTAAATGGATCAAGTTCGATGTTGAAAATGGACATTTCCTTATTCATTCATCACAATTTTACCGTGTAAATCATAAATCTCTGCATCCGTAATTTCTACTTGTGCGAAGTCCCCTACCCTGGCAAAATACTTTTGAGCATCAATTTTGACTTCATTGTCCACTTCAGGGGAATCATATTCTGTTCGCCCAATAAAATACCCGGATTCCTTTCTGTCAAACAAGACTTTCATTTGCTGACCTATCAGTGCATTATTTTTAAGGTGAGAGATATGGCTTTGTATTTCCATCAATTGGTTACTCCTTCTCACTTTGACCTCGGAAGGAACATCATCTTCGTATTCCCATGCTCTTGTACCTTCTTCATGAGAATATTGAAAAACACCCAATCGATCGAACTGAAGTTCCTGGACCTGGTCCTTCAAGTACTGAAAATCCTCTTCAGTTTCACCTGGAAACCCAAGAAGGAAGGTGGTTCGAATACGAATTTCTGGCACAATACTTCTGATGTCGCGAATGAGTTGCTCCTGGTATTGCGCTGTGGTCTGTCTTCTCATGCGTTTCAGCATTCGATCTGAAGCGTGCTGAAAAGGTATATCCAAATAATTACATATTTCAGGACGCTCCGCCATTGCTTCAATGATTTCCATGGGGAATTTCGTAGGATATGCATAGTGCAACCGAATCCATTCAATGCCTTCTACATCTGCCAATGCATGTAAAAGTTCCGGGAGTGCCCTTTTCTTATACAGATCAAGACCATAGTAAGTCAGCTCTTGTGCGATCAACATTAATTCCTTGACACCTAGTTTAGCAAGATTTTGAGCTTCCTTAACCAGCGAGTCTATAGATCTTGATATATGCTTACCGCGCATCAAAGGGATCGCACAAAAAGAACAGGTGCGATTGCATCCTTCTGATATTTTAAGAAAAGCGTAATGTGGTGGCGTGGAGTGCTGACGTTCTCCTATCAAATCTTGTTTGTAGTCTACATCAAATTTGGACAATAATGCAGGCAATTCCATCGTCCCGAAAAAAGCGTCTACTTCAGGAATGTTTTCTTCCAGGTCATTTTTGTAGCGATGAGAAAGGCAGCCAGTGACATAAAGCTTTTCAATGTTTCCCTTCTTCTTTTCATCAGAGTAGTGCAGAATGGTATCAATGGATTCCTCTTTGGCCAAATCTATAAAACCACAGGTATTCACAACGATGATGTTTGCATCTCTTCGGTCATTGTGTCTAACATGGTCATACTTAGATCTTAGCTGAGTAATAATGTTTTCAGAGTCCACTGTATTCTTAGAACACCCCAGCGTGATGACTGCTATTTTATTTTGGTCTGTACTTTTTGTCCTCAAAAGCCTATTTTCTACCTTTAATTAAACAATTTAAATATGAAATTAAGAGGAATTGTTCTCATCTTCAGTTTTTGCTTCCTCTTTTTTGGTCTCAATGCACAAGTGGCATTGAATGCATGGTACCACGTTGAAAGCATGGAGGTCATTACACTTCAAGATGGCACTCAATTACAAGGCCCAGATTTGAACTCGTTGAATATGGCTTTTTCTTATGAATGGGCTTTGGAAGATTATCGTGTTCAATTTCATCCTTCCTTGTACTATGGACAATCTGTTTCGAAAGTGGAAATTACAGAAGACCTCCAAATAGATCAGGTTTTTCTGGGTGTTGCTCTACCCGTGCGTTTTTACCTTTTGGATTTTGAAGGAGATTGTAACTGTCCTACTTTTAGCAAGTCAAGCAATTTCTTTTCAAAGGGCTTTTTCTTCGAAGCTGCCGGTTTTTATCAATTGGTCAAACAAAATCTTAATGTATCCGGAGGAGAACAAGATCTCCAAAATTTTGGGGCCAGTATTGGACTCGGATTGGACATTGGTTTGTCGGATCACTGGACAGTAACATTTCATGCCCGCACCGGTCAATGGTTTAAGTCCTCCGTCACGGATGAAAATATAGATCTGCTATCTTTTGAAGACGCCTCCACTGGATTCTATCAAATAGGGCTATCCCTTACCTATTACTGGACGCACTATTATTAAATTTTTGATGAAAATGTATGGTTAATTGCTCATTGCTGGATATTTTATTAAATTTTGTAACAGCATCAATCAGTAATGTCAAAAAGCGACAGTAACCAGGATTCCATTCTCTTCAGGTCTCTTGAATTCATCAACCCAAGGAACCTTGTTTATCTTTCTGAGGGCTTTTTAGAATTGGTGAGATCCAGGCTTTGGTTGAAAATACTTTTGGCTATGGCACTTGGCGTGCTTACTGGATTTCTGCTCGGTCCTTCCCTGGGATGGCTGGATGAGGATACCTCAGAAATCATTGGTGCATGGATTGCGCTCCCGGGCTATTTCTTCCTCGCTGTGATCCAAATGATTATCATACCACTTGTTTTCTCCTCAGTGGTCAGGGGTTTAGCGTCGAATGAAAATATGGAGCAATTAAGAAAAACGGGGTTGTGGCTGGTTATTTATTTGCTTTTCACCACTTCTTTGGCTGTATGTATCGGTGTAATGGTTGGTCAGTTCGTCCAACCAGGTAATTTTATTGACCCGGACTACAAAAGACAAATGCAGGAAGAACTCAAGATATCAGAATTAGGAAAAAAGACAACTGCTCCGGATGCCCATTTTGACTTAAAAACCATACCTGAAAATTTAGTCAACATATTGCCCACTAACCCCCTCCAGTCCATGACCAATGCGGAAATGCTCCAGGTGGTTATTTTTGCCATAGCCTTTGGATTAGCTCTGATTTCCATGCCAAGAAAAAATGCAGAACCCATGATGGATTTTTTATCTTCTTTGGAAGAAATCTGCATGACCATTGTGCGTTGGATAATGCTTATTGTACCTCTTGCCGTTTTCGGGCTAATAGCTCAGGCAACTTTAAAGACCGGAATTGAGGTATTACAAAGTCTTGGTGTTTATGTTTTGACGGTGATGTTTGCTTTTTTGATATTGTTAGTGATGTATCTGATCATTGTGACGATACTCGGTAAACGGAACCCAATTCAGTTTCTTAGACATATTCGCGATCCAATGCTTGTGGCTTTTTCAACTAATTCATCGGCTGCCACCATGCCGGTTTCCATCCAAACAGCCGAAGAAAAACTCCATGTGCGTCCAAGCACGGCCCGCTTTATTATCCCCATAGGAGCAACCATTAATATGGATGCCTCTGCGTTATATCAAGGTTTGGCAACCATTTTTATTGCACAACTTTATGGGATTGATCTAAGCATTGGTGCCCAGGTCGCCATTGTCCTGACAGCAGTTGGGGCCTCCATTGGGACTCCAGCTACTCCAGGTGTAGGTATCATTATTTTATCTTCCGTATTGGTAAGCGTTGGAATACCGGTGGAGGGACTTACCTTGCTCATTGGAATTGATCGAATACTGGAGTTGTTTCGGTCTAGTCTCAATGTGGCGGGCGACCTTGTTGCAACGACTGTTATGGATAGATTTTTAAAAAAAGTTTGATCTGATTGCAGTGATTGTCGCTCTCGATCTTTTCAACTTATAAAATGAGGTATATGAAGAATATTTT
>Ga0102929_1001891_pt1 | contig 12450 bp, 10 predicted proteins | sample SalPonR1_B_D2_MG_FD_78510 | JGI IMG/M metagenome (GOLD analysis project Ga0102929, IMG submission 78510) | Salt pond soil microbial communities from South San Francisco under conditions of wetland restoration - Salt Pond MetaG R1_B_D2_MG | ecosystem: Environmental > Aquatic > Marine > Intertidal... | reverse complement strand
ATATCATATTATTTTTTATCAACCAATAAAGAAATTTATGCATGAACCGAGTAATACCAAGAGAAATTGAAATCGAAGAACATCTTCAAAAAGGAAAGGTTCTCATTATTTATGGGGCACGGCAGGTTGGCAAAACTACACTACTAAAGTTGTTCCTGGAACAATCTGACCTAAAACATCAATTTTACACAGGAGATGATTTATCCTTTTCGGCAGATTTTGCTAAATGTGAACTGCGGTTAATTAAACAAATGGTATCGGGGCTTGACTTACTGGTTATTGATGAAGCTCAAAAAGTTGAAAATATCGGAACAGCACTAAAACTGGTAGTTGATCATTTTCCCGATAAATATGTGATTGTCACCGGTTCATCCTCGTTCGATCTTGCCAATTCTACCGAGGAACCGCTAACCGGAAGAAAAAACGTGGTTACGTTATATCCAATCAGTATAAAAGAGCTTGGGAAGAGCTCTACACCTTATGAGTTGGATCAACAGATTGAACAACTCATGATCTACGGATCCTACCCGGAAGTTGTAACATTAAGCGATAATGGAGCGAAAGAGGATAGAATCACAGAAATTAAAAATTCCTATCTGATTAAAGATATTCTAGAGTTTCAAAGGCTAAAACGTCCGGCCGTAATCCTTGACTTGTTAAAGCTGATTGCTTTCCAGGTGGGCAACCAGGTATCTACCGTTGAGCTTGGAAAACAACTTGGTCTAGACAAAAAAACCGTTCAGCGATACCTGGACCTATTAGAAAAATCATTTGTCTTGATTTCCCTCGGGGGTTTTTCAAGGAATCTCAGAAAAGAAGTTTCAAAAATGAAGATGTATTACTTTATGGATCTGGGTATTCGCAATGCAGTTATAGCAAATTTCAATCCTTTAAACCTCAGAAATGATGTTGGGCAACTTTGGGGAAATTTTATGTTGGTAGAACGAATGAAACGCAACGCATTTAAAGGCCAACATGCCAATTATTACTACTGGCGAACATACGATCAAAAAGAGATCGACCTGATTGAGGAGAGCGGCGGTAAATTGAGAGGGTATGAATTCAAGTGGAATCCCCACCGGAAAATTAAACCGCCAAAAGAGTGGTTGAAAACCTACGAAAATGCTGAGTTTGAAGTCGTTTCACATAAAAACTATCAAGAGTTTGTCATTTAGTTTTGGTGCTGATCCAAATAACCACTGCCGTCATCATATCAACTGTTCTATTAACGTTTAGCTAAATTAATAACTGCATTCATGGACCCTCTTGCACACACCCTCTTGGGCGCAACTATGGCCGAAGCCGGCTTGAAACGTAAAACTGCCCTTGCAACAGCCACTTTACTCATCGGTGCCAATATCCCCGATATTGATGCCGCTGCCATGTTTATCAGTTCCGATTTTTCTTTGCTGGTCCGAAGAGGGTGGACCCACGGAATTCTGGCTCTGTTAATCTGGCCCTTTCTGCTAACCGGCATCATGCTTGGAATCGACCGTTTGATAGATAATTGGTTTTCCGCCCGAAAACGGCAAGAGCAAGTCCCTCCAATGAAACCAGTGATACTGCTCGGGATTTCATTCCTGGCAGTTTGGAGTCATCCGCTACTGGATTTGCTGAACACCTACGGGATACGTCTGCTGATGCCATTCAGCGGAGCCTGGTTTTACGGTGACACCCTCTTTATCATTGACCCGTGGTTCTGGCTCCTTGCCGGAGCGGGCGTGGTGCTGGCACGATCAAAATCGTGGTTTGGGATCAGCGGATGGATTCTGCTAGGAGCGGCTGTCACGGCACTGATTACCACCACCGATGTGGTTCCTTTTACCATGAAAATCATCTGGCTGACAGGCCTCGCTGTGATTATAGTTGTCCGCTGGTCGGGCTGGCATCGCGGAGCCAACCGGCCAATTGCACTTTCACTGCTTTTAACTTTGGTCCTTTATATCGCTTTTATGTTCACCGGATCAAAGTTAACCGCATCGCATGCAAAATCTCATCTCACCAATCAGGGAATTGATGTTCAGCAAGTGATGCCCAACCCTCTTCCGGCGCGTCCTCTTCTCCGGTCGGGTGTAGCTGTTTCAGAGTCCAATTACTATCGTTTCAGAATAAACTGGTTGCGCCCTGATAGTTTTGAGCTCTCCGGTGAGCCAATTCCCATCGTGGAACCCGATCGTATCATAAAAGCGGCACTCAATTCACCAGACATTCAAGGGCTCCGTAACTGGATCCGTTTTCCCTATTACGAAGTGCAGCCGTTAGACGGTGGCTGGAAAGTAATTATCCGGGATCTGCGATATGTTCACCCCGAACAGGAGTCAGCAACAGGTATAGGTATGGCAGTGGTAGTTTTGGATGATGATTTAGAAATACAGAGCGTACGCCAGTAACGCCATTTCAGTCACTCTTCAAAATCATAAGCGATACATTAAAAACCATCTGATAATGAAAAGATGGGGATTCTAAAACTATAAACAAGCATATAGTACCCCTAAAACGCTTTAATCATCTATATATTAGAATGATATGAGGCTAATGTCAGTTATTTAAGAGCACACTAAATAATTAACAACTCATGTATCATTACAAAGAAGTACTCAGCGAAATTGAAGAACAAAACCCTCATCAGGAGGAATTCCTGCAGGCGGTCAAAGAAGTTTACACTGATGTTGTTCCGTATATAAATGATGAAAAGGTAGAGGCGTATCGGGAATCAGCAATTCTGGAACGGATGGCAGAGCCGGATCGCATTATTCGGTTTCGCGTTACCTGGAAAGATGATGAAGGAAAAGTGCATGTTAACAGAGCCTGGAGGGTCCAATTTAACAACTCAACCGGACCCTATAAAGGAGGGATGAGGTTTCATCCAACCGTAAATGAAAGTATTCTGAAGTTTCTTGGGTTTGAACAATGCTTTAAAAATGCACTCACCAATCTTCCGATGGGCGGTGCCAAAGGGGGATCAGATTTTGATCCCAAAGGAAAAAGCGATGATGAAGTTTTTCGTTTCTGCAGTAGTATGATGCTTGAATTGCATCGCTACATTGGAGTGGATACGGATGTGCCCGCCGGAGATATCGGAGTAGGAAACCGGGAGATCAGCTATCTATTTGGTCAGTATAAAAAGATGACCAATAAGTTTACCGGAACCCTCACCGGAAAAGGGATAGACTTTGGCGGTAGTCTCATTCGGACCGAGGCCACCGGTTATGGATTGGTGTATTTTACAGATTTTATGCTGCAGGAAGTAGACGAAGATCTGGAAGGGAAAAAAGTTCTGATATCAGGAAGTGGCAACGTAGCACTTTATGCATGTGAAAAAGCGATAGAGAAGGGAGCCAAGGTAATCAGTATGTCAGATTCTGACGGTACGATTTATGATAAAGATGGTATAGATGAAGAAAAATTGAAATTCATCAAGGATCTCAAGAAAGTGCGTCGAGGACGAATTTCAGAATTTGCAGATGAGTACGACTGCACATATATGGAAGGTAAAAAACCATGGTCAATTGAAGCCGACATCGCCCTGCCATGTGCCACACAGAATGAAATCAATAAAGAGGACGCCAATAATTTGATTCAAAACGGAGTCATGCTTCTTGCTGAAGGTGCTAATATGCCCTGTACCTCAGAAGCAACGAAGTTATTCAGAGAATCGGATATTTTATATGCTCCCGGTAAAGCATCAAATGCCGGTGGTGTTGCTGTTTCCGGACTTGAGATTGCGCAAAACAACATCCGTCTCAATTGGTCGGCAGACAAAGTAAATGACAGACTCAAGGAGATCATGAAAGACATTCATGACAGATGCATCAAGTATGGAGAAAACGGTGATGGAACCATCAGTTATGCTAAGGGAGCAAATATTGCCGGATTTAAGAAAGTGGCTGACTCCATGCTTGCTTTTGGACCGGTTTAGAGATGGAAGATGATAATTATTGATATGATGAGTATTGTGCAGCTTGGGATAGTGCATAAAAGTGATTTGGAGTGAGTTCTAAAGATTTTACACACCTCCCTCCGCAAGCGAAGTACTCTCCTCAAGGGGAGATGCAGACGCTACTTTTCAACTTAAAAAGATCTGATACCATGAATATTCAAGATAAAGCAGCCATTGTTACAGGAGCCAGCCGGGGGATCGGGCTGGCCATTTCAAAAGCTCTTGTTGAAGATGGAGTTACCGTAGCCGGCTGGAGCCGGACGCCACCTGATTCGTTTAATCACGATCGCTTTCATCACATAAAAGCTGATCTCACAATTGAAAATTCAGTAAATGAAGCCTTTCAGGAGACAATAAACAAACTGGGAGACTCCATCCCCATTCTCATTAACAACGCGGGTATGGGATACCGTGGACCTATGGAAGAGATGCCAAGCGACAAATGGCGACAGCTGTTTGATCTGAATGTTCATGGTATTTTTTATACAACCAAGAGAGTCATTCCTCAGATGAAAAGTGAGAATCAGGGCCATATCATAAACATAGGATCCGGGGCGGGCACAAACGGTATTGCAGGAATGAGCGCCTACTGCGGAACCAAATATGCTGTGGTGGGGATCACGGAATCACTGCACCAGGAGCTTCGGGATTTTGGTGTGAAAGTCAGCTGCCTCTCTCCCGGATCAGTGGATACCGGATTCTCGGAATCAGATAAAAATAAACTACTGCCGGAGGATCTCGCCGCGTCGGTGGTACACATGCTCAGATGTCCGAAAAACTTCCACTACACGGATGTTCAGGTGCGGCCGTTGCAGCCTTGATCCGGTTTAGGTGGAACACGGTTGAAAGATTAAAGTATCCGGTGTTCGACCTTGCCCCGGATTTTAAGTCATAACACTCTGGCAGCATGCTTCGGGCTTATAAAAAGCTGAAAGCGTAAGATGTCAGATTTATACACCGCCACTTTATCTTCTGCCGGCAAATGAGTTCATCTCCTTTAGTTTGGTTGAAAACAGCAGGGCTCAGATCAATTACAATATACCGCTGAACTGAATTCCCTTTCATTTATGTGATTCACTTCTGCTTTCCGTTTCCGGCAAAAAAAGCTCAAATACATGAAATGACAGCAAGGAGACACCTAAATGTCGTCTAAATAACATATTTTTCTTGGTAGTTTGGCTTCACGCAAACAGCCGAAACTTAATTTTAAGACTTTGGAAAATTACTCAATTGCCAGAAACCTAAAATATCATCGGAAAAAGAAAGGATATACCCAGTCCGAGCTTTCAGAAAAGACCAATGTCACCAAACGAACTATTCAGCGGATAGAGAACAACGAGGTTAGTCCTCACCTGAAAACTGTAAAGCTACTGGCCACCGCCCTTGATATTGAAGTGGATGATCTTTTAGAGCTGGATAATCCCAAACAAGAAACCATTCAAAAGAAATGGCTTTTGTTGCTTCATGGAACCCCTCTTTTGGGATTAACCATCCCGTTTTTCAATATTCTCATTCCACTTTTTCTTTGGATCCACAAGCGGGAAGACAATCCGGTTTATGAGCAACATGGACGAAAAATTATCAATTTTCATGTTACAATGACGATATTGCTTGCATTGGCATTGGTAACCTTATTGGCGGTTAAAGACTACGGTTTTTACTTTTTTATTCTTGTTATTCCATACACCATCATTGTTACGCTGATTAATATAATCACGGCACTCAACTACCGGAAATCCTATTATCCGCTGGCAATCCCTTTTCTAAGATCCGGCAAATCGAAAGTCGTGAAATCGGCTACATTATTGGCGATTGCCATTTTATTAAATTTAGCGGGACTGGAAGCAGTATGGTCTCAATCGGCTGGCATAAAACAAATATCCGATCTGCAGACTGAGGAATTCGCTGCTGAATTGGATTCACTCCGAAAAGCCCACCATATTCCAGGGCTCGCTGCTGCCGTGATAAAAGATCAAGAGCTCATATGGTCGGAAGGATTTGGCAGCTCACATTTTGATGTCGAGGATGGCACCATGTTTAAAGCGGTCACTCCTGATACTCCCTTCTGGATCGCGTCGGTAACTAAACCATTTCTGGGTCTTCTATTTCTACAACTTGACGAACAGGGGAAGATCGACCTGAATAGTCATATCAATGAGATGCCCGGCTGGGATAGCTTTTGCGGCTGGCTTGCCCAATCAAAGATTGTATTCGGTAAAAATCTGCATTGCGATAAACCGATTACAATCCAAAATGTACTTAATCATACTGTAAACGGTGAGCCTGGTACCCGTTTTTTTTACAACCCCATAATGTATTCAAGGCTCTCCAGATACATTGAATATGTTTACGGCAATCCGGCTTCAGCCGCTGAAGGTCGGCATAATACCATGGCCCAACTCGTCCAGGAAAACATATTGGGGCCCGCAAATATGGAACGGACAATGGCCGGTATGTGGCAGCGTGAAAAGGCTCCGGTATTTTTCGATATGTCTCAAGGATATGAGTATAACAATGGAAATTATGAGAGGAAAAGACATATCGAACGTCATTTTGCAGGCGGCGCAGGTATTGTCTCAACCGTAAATGATCTTGCCAAGTACGATATTGCACTTGACACCGGAAAGCTGGCTTCAAATTCAACAATGAAAAAACTCTATACCCCGGCTGTTGCTCAAAATGGACGCAGTCTCCCTTACGCTTTTGGCTGGTATGTGCAAGAGTATAAAGGTGAAAACCTCATCTGGCACGCAGGATGGGACGAAAAGGCAGGATTTACTGCTCTTTACCTGAAAGTACCTGAGCGAAACCTGACCCTGATTTTACTGGCAAACAGCGAAGGAATGTGGTGGGGGAATCCTTTGGATAAGGCTGAAGTTGAAAAATCGGTCTTCGCGCAATCATTCCTTAATCATTTTATTTTCGGGCCAGGATAAAATATCAACGGCTTACAATATACAGACCGACATACCCTGATTATCAACACAAATTACGACCAGATCTAATGATGAACATACCGGAACCGGACCAGACCTATCCTCTTAAAGACTATAAGAACCTCTGCTTTCTCAAGAATGTCATCACCAATCCCAATATTATCGTTGGTCAGTATACCTATTACGATGACTTTGAGGATGTGAAGAATTTTGAGAAGAACGTGAAGTATCATTTTGATTTTATCGGTGACAAACTGATCATCGGTAAATTCTGTATGATCGCTTCTGATGTAGTGTTCATCATGAATGGGGCCAATCATCTGACAAAGTCCATCAGTTCGTATCCATTTGCCATTTTCGGCAAGGATTGGTCAGATGCCATGAACGGGAAAACCTATCCCAACAAGGGAAATACTACGGTTGGCAATGATGTATGGATCGGTTATAGATCAACCATCATGCCGGGTGTATCCATTGGGGATGGCGCCATTATTGCGTCAAATTCGACTGTCATCAACGATGTAGATCCATACACTATTGTTGGAGGTAATCCGGCCCGGCCGATAAAAAAACGATTTTCTGATTCAACCATTGAAAAACTGATATCTATAAAGTGGTGGGACTGGGATATCAAAAAGATCACGGATAATATCCAAAATCTGACAAGCGGCAATATTGCCGATATTACGTAAAATGCATCAGTTTTCATCTGCAATGCAGACTTAAAAATTATCTCTAAAAGCACAATTATTCATTCGCCCAAAACGAATCCTCGGTTTTCAAGGTAGAATCTTCCTGGGATTTATATGAAAATAAAGCTCGGGTTATCTGTTTAAGTTTGAAGATCATAAGTATTCCCCCAATCCCTACCTTTACCCTGTGCTCGAAAAACTCACGGAAAAAGTATATCCAGAATAAATTGAACATCCGGCGGCCGGTTATTATAACGAACCGGCCGTCTTATAAACTCCACACTTCCAGTTGCGAGTTTGGCCGTCCTGATATTTTTATCGGCCAATCTACAGTAATGATGAACACCCCGAGTAAAAACCAATCGATTCTGCGCCAAATTCTGGAAAATTTAGAACCCCTAAATGGAATGATCTGGGTATAAATGCAGAACACTACCATCCGGGAGAAAAGTGGAATCCGACATATCCTCCCTTTTCAGGCCGCTGAAAGGGCACCGCGTAATAGATCTCAGCGATCAGGTAACCCAGGATATTAACACGTAAACTTGCACCTGCACTGAAAACCGGAACTCGTTCGGTTGTCTGTGTTTCCCATTTTAAGTCAGGCAGATCACTCGGGGTCCAGCTTACGCCCCCGTCAAAAAAAGTGGTGAACGTAGTTGGAATCACACGGGAGCGAAACAGAGCAAACTCCTCCGGGCCGAGCAGCGGGTACCTCAGCTCCAGATTGGAAATCGCCATGCTGCTGCCAATCAGCCGGTTTAATTCTGCACAATTTGTATCCGTCCCGGACACCTGCGTACACTCCTGGGGGCTAAACGACGCATAATTATAACCCCTTATCAGGCTCTCATACCCGAGAAAATTTGGACTCAGCCGGTCATTATTGGCATCCTGTCCGTAACGGCCGGTATGAAGGGCCCTGAAAGCAATTGTAACCGGTCGGAAAAAGAAATACCGGCGGTAGTCGGCCAGTGTACTCACATAATTCAATGAACCGGTAGTTGGGGTTACCTCCAGCCGTAACCGCTGTCCATCCACCGGGCCGGTAAGAGCCGGCACGGAACTGTCCTGAACATAAGCCAGTGAAGTGTTATACAAATTCAGCGGAGAGGGGGTGTCAAAACCTGATGTCTCCCGTTCGAACGGGGTGCCGAACTGGTTAAAAAATGTGGTTACCAGTTCCACATCGTACCAAATGTGCGAAAAGCCCGCACTGGCTTCCAGGCGCTGGGTGGTAGACAGTGGGTAGATCGCCAAGGCTGAAATACGTTCGTAAAAAGTTCTTCGGTTTATTCGCTGCAGTGCAGGTGCAACCACCTGCTCGCCGTCAACGGTTGTTGTATCTTCGGTAAAAACGGCCCGGCTGGTACGAAACGGAATATGAGATACGGAACCTCCCCATATCAAACGATTGTCACGGTTCAGATAGACTGCCTGACCGCCGAGGTCTTTATACGTACCCTGGATGCGCAGGGAAGTAATCAGTTCGTGCTGATTCAGAAGATCACTGAATTGCAGGGTAATTCCTCCCGCAGCGCCGAGACCAAGCCGGTTGGATACTCCTATCCCCCCTCTTCCTCCAATATAGTTGAGGCTCAATTTAGGCTGATAATCACTTGTTGTGAATGAGGTGTCAGATGGGACATCTTGTCCTGTTTCCGATAACAGCCCCGGTATCAGGTTTTGCCCCCTTCGTCCGTCCTGCAGAAGTTGATCGGTGCCGGCTTGCGGGCGGTTAAGCTGAACCAACTCTCCCTCTGTCTGGTTCTCCTCCAGTGTTCTGAACAGATAGTTTGACTCTTTAAATGTCGTAAACATCATATCTCCGGAATTTCTGGCCACACTCATAGATGGAGAGTATTTGCTGATACCGCTTACCCCCGTGCTCACATCCGTCACTTGGTAGATATCATTGTTCCGCAAGTCATATCGATAAACATTATTCACTCCCCCGAAATCGGATAGAAAAAACAGAGAATGTCCATCGGTCCCGAATTGTGGATTAATGTGTTTAGCATCTTCAAAAGGTGGCAGGACAGTCAGTTCTCCTGTTTCCCTATCCATCAGAGTGAGTACCATTTCACCAAACTCCAGGTTTTCCAGATTTGTATCAGGTCCACGATCCGACACAAATGCCAGCGTCTGTCCATCGGGCGACCAGACAGGCTGCAGTTCGGAATGACGGTCGTCGGTGAGCTGCTCCAGTGAGTCTTCTTCCACATGATACAACCAGAGATTACTATACCCGTCTCCGGAGCCCGAGAACACGATTTTTTCACCATCTGGAGACCACGCCGGGTTCGTCATTGCATCCACTTCCTCGAATCCAATCTCCCGGGTGATTTCGCCTGAATGAGGATCGATGATAATGATTTGATTATCACCTTTCCTGAAAACCACTGCAGCAAATTGTTCTCCATCCGGCGACCAGCTCCCGGAAGATTCGATAAACCGTAGTGCATTTAAGTGGGGATCAGACACTGTATTTGTCAGGCTGCGAATAACCTCTCCGGTTTCCGCATCCGCAAGATACCATTCCAGGGAAAAGAGTTCTTCATTTGAGATATAAACGATATAATCCCCGTCCGGGCTTAATGCAGGAGAGCTTCTCAAGAAATCAGAATCATCATCAAAAACCGGTTCGCCGACTTCATCAGGAGGTGTGGCTCGCTCCACATCGTCCTGGTAAGCCGATTTTATTGCTGAATGCCACATACCGGAAAGTGAATCAGAGGAAACTTTTAGCGTGTCCTGAAATGTATTTTCAAGACCCCTCTTCGCAACGGATACGTAGAGGGGCAGTATTATCTGATCTCCATACATCCCCGTCATAAAGCTCCAAAGTGAATGCCCGTAACGATACGGGAAATATTCCCGGCTGTTGGACAGCTGCTTTATGGTGGGCAGATTATCGTGCAACACAGCATCGCGCATCCACATGGCGGTCTGCGCATCGTCAGGTCCCAGTGAAAGGTACTCCGCCATTCCCTCAATGAACCACAATGGAATGCCGGCTGTTGCCCGCACGCCTCCTATGCTTCCCTGTTTTGCAATCCTATACTGAAATGCATGCACTAGTTCGTGCCCCAGCACGTGATCTGTACTCCTGTTTGTTTCGGCAAGAGGCATGATGACCCGGTTTCGCAGCCCCTCTGTAACGCCGCCGGTACCTACTCCAACATTGGGCACAATATTGTTTTGCTGGAAATCGGCATGATTGGCATATAGAATCAGAGGATTTTTATCGGAGAAAGTAAACCTGAAAACCTGTGAATGGCGATCATGCCATTGTTCGGAAAGAATTGCCAGCTGCCGGATTGCATCTCCCACCTGAGGATAATGGTAAATATCAAAATTCGGTGAATGCAATACTTCAAAATCAAAGTCTTCGTACTGTACCTTGTTCCTGCCAAAATACTGGGCTTGCAAAACTTCAGGAAGAATCAGGGCTAAAAGACAGGCCCAAATCAGAAAATAATTTTTATCGAATGTGTCCATACTCAAATGATTGATTAAAAAAACCACTCAAATCCTCAACTAAATAATTCTGTCGCAAAAGATTATAATAACTAAATGGAAATTTTGGCCTGAATGTTCCGGGTGCACATTTCTATTTATCAAAACCGGAAGCACAGATTTAAACAGAATAAATCTCTATGTAGGATAACTGCCAACCTGTTTTCAATAAGAACTTGCCTTTACGACAAGCGCCGTCGGGAAAAAATTCAACCGGAACAAAACCAATAAAATATTGCTGTTACACAAATGGACTTACATTACTTTTTAAATGAAACGTAGAATATTCAGGATGTGCTTGTTTCCATCATTGGCATTCCGCTGCCAAAAAAATGATAACCGAACCTCAATTTTGAGGATGAATCAGAAATCAGTTTATTTATCTATCCTGTCGAATTAAGTGTACTTTATGCTTGCTTCACAGTTAACTAAAAAAATTAAAATCCAACCTTTGTTATGAATCAATTCAAAATTTTTTCATTACTCGCGTTTCTTTTTTTAGCAATCTCCGCTTGCGGGGACGACACCAGCGTTGTAGAATCCGGAACCTATACAGGTACCATTCAAGAAGTGAATGCAGAGGAAACCGAAATCTACGTAAATCTTGATGACAGCGGTAAAGTAATTGAGCTTTACTTTACCGACGAAACTACCCTGACAAGTGATGGAGAAGATGTTCCATTTTCCACTATTCAGGTTGATGACCGCGTGGAAGTTACGGTTGAGAAAACCGGTCAGAGGCTCGATCCCGTAAGTGTTGTACTACTTAACTGATGAACGAACTTCCGGGTATTTGGCGAACTGAACTATGGCACCCAATGGTAGTGCATTTCCCAATTGTACTGCTGCTGGGTGCAGCGATTTTAAGAATTGTATCAAAATTTTTTGTTGATGAAAAAAGAGCCTTCCTCAAAAATGTAAGCCGACTGAGTTTACATCTTGGTGTCGTTACCGCATGGATTGCGATCTACACCGGTTCACTGGCAGATGCTATCGTGGTTCGGGAGCTTTGCGACCCAACCGTGCTGGAAGACCACGAAAATGCAGCATACACACTTGGAATTATATTCACGATCGCCGCACTTCTTGATTCTCTGAATTTCTTCTCTTGGGATAAACTATCATTTCTTAAAAAGCCAATTAAAGAGTGGGCTATCATCAGCTTGCTGTTAGCAGGTAGTGTGTATCTTGGTTACACCGCACACCTCGGGGCCAGTCTAGTCTACCAACAAGGTGCAGCTGTATACCAGCCAACGGAAAGCTGCGTTGAATTCGAATAAGACAATATGTTGGATTCTTATTTTAAGAGGATGCTTGATTAATTTTCTGGAGATAATTTCAGGTCAGGAATTGTACTGTATAT
>Ga0102929_1001890_pt1 | contig 12456 bp, 11 predicted proteins | sample SalPonR1_B_D2_MG_FD_78510 | JGI IMG/M metagenome (GOLD analysis project Ga0102929, IMG submission 78510) | Salt pond soil microbial communities from South San Francisco under conditions of wetland restoration - Salt Pond MetaG R1_B_D2_MG | ecosystem: Environmental > Aquatic > Marine > Intertidal... | reverse complement strand
GGTCGTCGCGATCGGCGAGGTGCCGGTGGACGGCATCGGGGACGTCGAGCCCGAACCCGAACCGACGCCGGTCGAGCTGTCGGAGCCGAAGCGGGTGAAGACGCCGGACGAGCTGCTGCCGGATCCCACGGACCCGCGGGACCTGGAGGGGGGCGAGCTGCCGAGCGACGAACTGCTCACCTGGGAGGGCTCGGAGGATCGCGCCAAGATGGAGGCGGACCTCGATCGCCTGGGCGAGATCCTGGTCGAGAAGCTCAAGACCTTCAAGGTCGACTGCAGCCTCGGCGGCCGGACCACCGGGCCGATGGTCACGCAGTTCGAGGTGATCCCGGCCCCCGGCGTGAAGGTCAACAAGATCGCGAACCTCGAGGCCGACCTCGCGCTGGCGATGAAGGCGCCCAGCATCCGGATCGTGGCCCCGATTCCGGGCAAGGGCGCGGTCGGCGTCGAGATCCCGAATCCGCAGCCGCAGATCGTCTACCTGCGGGAGATCCTGGAGTCGTCCGAGTACCGGAAGGCGAAGGGTACGCTCCCGCTGGCGCTCGGGAAGGACCTCACGGGCCGCTGCTACGTCGCGGATCTGGCGAAGATGCCGCACATGCTGATCGCCGGGGCGACCGGCTCCGGAAAGTCCGTGTGCATCAACACCATCATCACGTCGCTGATCTACAAGCACACGCCCGAGACGCTGCGGATGCTGATGGTCGACCCGAAGATGGTCGAGCTCAGCGCCTACGCGGATCTGCCGCATCTGCGGCACCCGGTGATCACCGACCCGCAGGAGGCCGCGGGTGTGCTGAAGTGGGCGGTCATGGAGATGGAGCGCCGCTACCAGCTCCTCAGCGTGAACGGTGTGCGGTCGATCGCCGAGTTCAATCAGCGGGTCCGGGGTGGACTCACCATGCGTCGCCCGGAGCCCGAGGGCGACGAGGGGGACCCGGATCGGCACATCTACGACGACGGCGCGCTGCCGTACATCGTGGTCATCATCGACGAGCTGGCGGACCTGATGATGCAGGTCCAGAACGACGTCGAGAGGCCGCTCGCCCAGCTGGCGCAGAAGGCGCGGGCCATCGGGATCCATCTGATCGTAGCGACGCAGCGCCCCTCCGTGAACGTCATCACGGGCCTCATCAAGGCGAACTTCCCGACGCGCGTCGCCTTCCGGGTCGCCTCCAAGACGGACTCCCGCACGATCCTCGACCAGAACGGCGCGGAGGCGCTGCTCGGCAACGGGGACATGCTCTTCCTGCCGCCCGGGCAGAACGACGGGGTCCGAATCCAGGGTGCCTTCCTCTCCACCGAGGACACCGACCGGCTGCTCGGCTGGTACCGCAAGATGGCGGATCAGCGGACTGCCCTCGAACTCAAGCAGGCGCTCGACGAGATCGACATCCTCGAGGAGCTGCAGAGTCTGCAGATGGCCGAGGCGGGCGCGGTGCAGGAGGCGATCGCCACCGAGTGGGACGAGCTCTTCCGCGCCGCCGCGGAGGTGTGCATCTCCAACGGCGGCGGCTCGACGTCGCTGCTCCAGCGGAAGCTGAGCATCGGATACGGACGTGCCGCCCGCATCACCGACCAGCTCGAAGACGCCGGGGTCGTCGGTCCGCAGGACGGGTCCAAGCCGCGCGACATTCTCATCACCATGGACGAGCTCGACCAGCTCTTCCCGGGCACGTGAGGCGGCCCCGTACGTCGAGGGAGGAACGGTGTCCGCCCCACGAGCGTACCGTTCCCATGCGCTCTCCACTCGGTACCCCGATTCTCTCCGCCCTCGTCGCGGCAGGCTTCGCCGTCCTGTCGACGGGGCTCCTCCCGGGCGACGTGCGTGCCCAGCAGTCGAAGGCGACCGCGGCCATCGCCGCCGCGGCCGACCGCTACACCGAGATCTCGGCCCTCTGCGCGGACTTCGAGCAGTCGCTCGTGTCGGGCGTACTGGGCCGGGAAACACGGAGCGAGGGTCGGCTCTGCCAGGCCCGCCCGAATCTGTTCGAGATGGATTTCTCCGACCCCGAGGGCGACCGGATCGTCGTGGACGGCGAGCACGTCTGGGTCTGGTACCGGTCGATCAATCCGGAAACCGTCCTTCGCGTGGCGCTCGATCCCACGAGGGGGGGCTTCGATTTCTACCGCGAGTTCCTCTCGGATCCGCTTCAGAAGTACGAGGTGTCCGGAGGAAACGACGAACGGATCGGCGGTGTCGAGACGGTCCGTGTGTCGCTCGAGCCTCGGGAGTCACGCGGGTACGAGGGCGCCGAGGTGTGGATCGACCCGGAGACCGACCTCATCCGCCGCATCGCGATCCGCGAGGAGAACGGGAACGTGCGTACCGTGACGCTCAGCGACATCGACCTCGCACCCGCGATTCCGGACCGTACGTTCGTCTTCGAGGTGCCGGAGGGCGTGAGTGTCGCGGGTCCGCGGGGTGGCGTGCGATGATGCGATCTTCGAGGGAGGGAGCGGGGCGATGAAGTCGAGAGAGCTCCCGGTGTTCCCGGTGACGTCCGAGCCGGTGCGCGACGAGGTGTCGCCGCACGTCCTCCCGATGCATCGGGATCTCGGGGAGGCGGGCCCTCGGGGAGGTCCGCGAATCGCCCTCATCACCCTCGGATGCGACAAGAACACCGTCGACTCGGAGCGGATGATGGCGGCGCTGGTCGGCAACGGCGCGCACGTATCCGCCGATGTCGAAAACGCGGACGTCGTGATCGTGAACACCTGTGGCTTCATCGAGGCCGCCAAGGAGCAGTCGATCGAGACGATCCTCGCCGCCTGCGACCTGAAGGAGACCGGCGACCTGAAGGCGGTCGTCGCCGTCGGCTGCATGGTGCAGCGCTACAAGGACGAGCTTTCGACCGAGATCCCCGAGGTCGACCTCTTCATGGGGCTCACCGACCTCCAGGGGCTCGTCCCGGAGCTTCGGAGGCGGGATCTGCTTCCTCCCGAGGAGGCGGTATCGACCATGGAGCGGCCGCTGCGCATCCTGTCGACGGAGGGGGCGCACACCTCCTTCCTGAAGATCAGCGAGGGGTGCGACCACACCTGTGCGTTCTGTGCCATCCCGCTCATGCGCGGGCTGCACCGGTCCCATCCGCTGGAAGAACTCGTGCTCGAGGCGCAGGGGCTCGCGGCCAGCGGCGTGCGCGAGGTCAACATCATCTCGCAGGACACGACCTGGTACGGCCGCGACCTGCGACGCCGGGACCGCGAGGCACCGATGTTGCCGGACCTTCTCCGCGCACTTCTCGACCGCACCACGGTGGACTGGTATCGGCTGTTCTACATGTACCCGTCCGGAACCACGCGCGAGATCGTGGATCTCATCGCGGAGGGGACCGCACGCACCGAGGGGCCGCGCATCGTGCCCTACCTCGACATGCCGCTCCAGCACGGGAGCGACCGAATCCTGACGGCCATGCGTCGCCCGGAGCGTCGCGATACCATTCGCGAGCGGGTACGGTGGCTGCGGGAGGCGATCCCCGACCTGACGCTGCGCACGACCGTCATCGTGGGATTTCCGGGCGAGACCGAGGACGACTTCGAGGAGCTGCTCGACCTGCTGGAGGAGATGCGCTTCGACCGCGTCGGCGCCTTCACCTACTCGGTGGAGGAGGGGACGCGGGCGGCGGAGATGGAGGAGAACGTTCCGGAGTCGCTGGCTCGCGAACGGCTGGAGCGACTCATGGACGCGCAGCGCGCGATCTCGTACGAGCTGAACGAGGACCGGATCGGTGAGGTCCTGCCGGCGCTGATCGACGAGACCCACGAGCGCGACGAACTGGGCTTCGAGGGCGTCGCCCGGACCGAGGCGCAGGCGGTGGATGTGGATGGCGTCACGCGCCTCGTGGCCCGGGGAGCGGCGACGCCCGGTGACATGGTCCGCGTCGAGATCGTCGATGCGGAGGAGTACGACCTGATCGGGAGGGTGGTGGAATGAAGACGAGGAACGGGATGGGGAGCGTCGCACGGTGCATGCGGGCGGTCACGATGGGGGTGGCCCTGGGCGTGCTCTCGCTGACGATCGCGACTCCCGCGAGTGCGCAGGGGCTGGCGGACTACGACTACGATCAGCTCTCCTTTCGGGGCATCGGGGCCTGGGTAGGGGGCAACTGGCCCACGCGCGTCGAGTCGGCCGCCACCTTCGGGGTGCGAGCCGACTTCGGCTACGCCGGGCCGGGGCTGCGGATCTCGCCCCACGTGGGGTACTGGTCGTCGACCATGAAGGCCTCCGAGGTGGACGAGCTGACGACCCGGGTCGAGGAGCTGCTTCTGCAGCAGGACCCGCCGATCGTCGCGGACGTCGATCTCGGCTCGATCGACTGGGCGGATCTGGTGATCGGACTGGACGCGCACTTCGTGTGGGCGGTCCCGTACGACTTCCTCACCTATGCGGGTGCCGGCTTCAGCGCCCACGTCACGAACGGCTCGGGGCGGGGCATCGAGGGCACCTTCGTCGAGGACCTGATCGACTCCTTCGCGGCCGGAGTAAACGTTCACGGGGGTGTGGAGTACCTCGCGACGGATCGCCTGCGTGTGTTCGCGGAGGCGCGGTACGAACTCCAGGCCGATCTTCGGTACCCGGAGCTGCGGACCGGATTTTCGATCTATCTTTCGGAACCCGCTTCGGGAGAAGAGCGCGGTCGATGAGTTCAGGGGACCCAATCCGCATCGGCGTGGTCGGTGGTGGCGCCATGGCACAGCTGGTGCACCTGCCGCTGCTGTCCGACCGCTCGGACGTCGAGATCCACGCCCTCGCCGATCCCGACGAGGTCAAGCTCAAGGCGCTCGGGGAGCGTTTCTCCGTCCCCAACCTGGTGGACGACGAGACTCTGCTCGGGGACGCGTCGATCGACATCGTCCTCATCCACACGCCGAACCACCGTCATGCCGAACTCACTCGGCGCGCGCTCGAGGCCGGAAAGCACGTCCTCACCGAGAGCCCGCTCGGGATGTCGTCCAGCGAGGCGCGTGATCTGGTGGAGCTCGCCGACGAACGGGAACTCAATCTCGGCGTGGGCTTCGGGCACCGGTTCCGCCCCGACGTGTCCGCGCTCCGGGCGTTCGTGCACGAGGGTCGGGCGGGGCACATCTACGCCGCCCGTGTCGCGTGGATGAACCGTTCGACGCTCCGTCGCCGAAACTTCTGGCGCTCGAGCGGCGACACGCTGGCCGCCGGAGCGCTGGCGGACCTGGGGCTGCGTGCGCTCGACCTGCTGATGTGGGTCCTGGACGATCCCGAGGTCTCGTCCGTCTACGCGATCCGGTCGAGCGCCGGCGAGGAGCCGGAGGACGCCGCGACCGTCGTCATGAAGACGCCCGACGGCGCAGCGCTCTCCCTCGAGGTCAGCTGGTCGCTCTTCGCGTCGGAGGACCGCCACTACGCCCGTGTCCTGGGTACCGAGGGCTCCGGACAGATCGAGCCCCTGGAACTCTTCCACTGCGTCGGTGGCCGGCCGATGGACGTCACGCCCGACCAGTCGTACGGGAAGCGGAAGGGGAATCGCTTCCTGAACGCGCAGCGCCGCGAGCACGACCACTTCCTGCGGGCGGTACGCGGCTACGGCCCCCGGGTCCGCCACCCCGAGCAGATTCGTCACCTCGCGATCCTCGAGGCGGCGTACACCTCGGCGGCGGAGCACCGGAGTGTCGACGTCTAGCCCCCTCCGGGCAGCGACCGCTCTCCTCGCCGTCACGATCGCTCTCGGCCCGGGGCAGGACGCGGCCGCGCAGACCGTCCCCCCGGACGGGGCAGGTGCGCGGAACGTCACCGCGCAGGCGGGCAGCTTCGACCGCTACACGGTCCACCTCGTCACGATGTCTCCCGGCGAGGCCGTATGGGAGCGCTTCGGCCACAACGGCCTGTGGGTCGAGGACCATCTGACCGGCACCGACACCTTCTTCGAGTGGGGTGTCTTCAGCTTCCAGCAGGTCAACTTCGTCGCGCGCCTGATTCGGGGCGAGATGCTGTACAGCATGGATGTGGCGCCCCTCGCCGCGAAGCTCTCGCGGTACGGAACGCGGACCGTCTGGGCGGACGAACTGGCGCTCACGCCCGACCAGGAGGCCGCACTGGTGGCGGCGATGGTCGAGAACGCCCGGCCCGAGAACGCCGAGTACATCTACGACTACTACGACGACAACTGCTCCACGCGTGTCCGGGACATGCTGGACCGCGCGGGCGTGCTCGACGGGGCGCTTTTCGCGACCGTCGCCGACGAGCCGACCGACCGGTCGTGGCGCTGGCACACCCTGCGACTGCTCCAGAGTCAGCCGTGGGCGTACTACGGTATCCACATCGCCTTCGGGCAGCCCGCCGATCGGACGATCGACCGGTGGGAGTCGACCTTCCTGCCGCTGAAGCTCCGCGACATCGTGCGGGAAGCGCAGGTGCCGGATGGTGCGGGGGAGGCGCGACCGCTGGTGGTCCGCGAGCGGGTACTCGTCGAGGCGGGATCGCTCCCGCCGGCGTCGAAGCCGGCGTGGCTCCTCCCGGCGGCGCTGCTCGGTCTCGCGCTGGGTGGCGCGCTGTTCCTGCTCGGCGGGTGGGCCCGCCGTGCGGCCGCGGGTCGGGCGGTGCTCGGCGTCGTCGGATTCGCCGTGTCCGCGGCCCTCGGCGTTGCGGGCACCGTGATGCTGGGCCTCTGGTTCTTCACCGACCACGATCCGGCCGCCTGGAACGAGGGGGTCCTGCAGGCCACACCCTTTCACTTCATTCTGGCGATTCTGCTGCTGCCGCTGCTGATCGGTCGCCGACCGGGGGACCTCACCGTCCGCATCGCGCGGTGGCTGTCGGCGCTCGCCCTGCTGGGGCTTCTGCTCAAGGTCTTCCCGATGTTCTCGCAGGTGAACCTGGAGCTGCTCGTGCTCACGATTCCGATCCAGCTGGGCCTTGCCGGCGCGGTCGCTCGGGCCGGTCTGGCACCGGGAACCGTTGATCGGTCCTGATCGCCTTTGTAGCTTTCGAGGCTACGAAATCAGCGCGTCCGTCCGGCAGGGCGCGTTCCTTCGGGTCCCGGAGCCTGTTCCCCAGGTCCGCGGCCCGTTTCGGTTCCGACGGGAGAGGGAATCATGAAGCAGGGCATCCATCCAGAGTACATCGACGCGACGATCATCTGCGGCTGCGGCAACCGGATCGAGACCCGGTCCACCCAGGCGGAGATCCACGTCGAGATCTGCTCGGTGTGCCACCCGTTCTACACGGGCAAGCAGCGCCTCGTCGATACGGCGGGTCGCGTCGAGCGGTTCAACCGGAAGTACGGGAAGACCGGCGAGGACAAGGCCGAGACCCCCGACCTGCCGGAAGGCGAGCCGGAGCCCGCAGAGGCACCGGTCGCGGAAGAAGAGAAGGCCGAGCCGGCCGAAGCCTGACGGAGACCGGACCGGTTGACCGGTCCATCCGTTCGGCGCGGGGTCCGTGAGCATGTCCGGAGAGGATATCGACCCGAAGTTGCTTGAGCGTCTCGACGAGGCGGAGCAGCGCTTCGCCGACCTCGACGAACAGCTCGCGGACCCCGCCGTGCTTTCAGAGCCCGACCGTCTTCGCCAGCTGGGGCAGGAACGCACACGTCTGGACGAGGTCGTGACGGTGGGGCGCGCATTCCGGAAGCTCCTCGAGGAGCGGGCCGGAGCCCGCGAGATCGTTGAGTCGACCGACGACGAGGAGATGCGTGAGCTGGCCGAGACGGAATTCGCCTCGCTCGACGCGAGGATTCCATCCATGGCGGAGAAGCTGCGGGAGCTGCTGCTTCCGCGGGATCCGCTGGACGACCGCCCCGCGGTCGTCGAGATCCGCGCCGGCACCGGGGGTGACGAGGCCGGTCTGTTCGCCGCCGACCTCGCCCGCATGTACCAGCGGTACGCGGAGCGTCAGGGGTGGCGGGTCGAGATGGTGAGCGTGTCCGAGGGAATCCCCGGGGCGTTCAAGGAGGTCATCTTCACGGTCCACGGCCCGGGCGTGTACGGACGGCTCCGCTTCGAATCCGGCGTCCATCGCGTGCAGCGCGTGCCGGCGACGGAGAGTCAGGGCCGGATCCACACCTCCGCAGCGACGGTGGCCGTGCTTCCCGAGGCCGAGGAGGTCGACGTCGACATCGACCCCAACGACCTCCGGATCGACGTCTTCCGCTCGTCCGGTCCGGGGGGACAGTCGGTCAACACCACCGACTCCGCCGTCCGCATCACGCACGAGCCGACCGGCCTCGTCGTGAGCTGCCAGGACGAGAAGTCCCAGCACAAGAACAAGGCGAAGGCGCTGAAGGTCCTCCGGAGCCGTCTCCTCGACCGTGAGCTCGCCGAGCGCGACGCGGCCCGCGCCGCCGAGCGGAAGAGCCAGATCGGGTCCGGCGACCGTTCGGCGAAGATCCGTACCTACAACTTCCCGCAGTCGCGCGTGACCGACCATCGCATCGGGCTCAGTTCCTACAACCTCGATGCGGTGATCGACGGCGACCTCGACGAGTTCGTGCGCGCCCTGCGGCTCGCGGAAGAGGCGGAGCGGCTCGAGGCGGACTCGTGACCGGGGCCGCCGGGAGCGGGGTCGAGACGGATCGCTGGACCGTGCTGCGCCTGATCCGCTGGTCGGCCGACTATCTCGAGGGGAAGGGGATCGAACAGGGGCGCCTGGACGCCGAACATCTCCTCGCGCATGCGCTCGATGTGGGCCGCCTCCAGCTGTACCTCCAGTACGACCGGCCCCTCGTGCCGGAGGAGCTCGACCGGTTCCGCCCGCTGCTCCGCCGCCGCGCGCGCCGGGAGCCCCTCCAGCACGTGATCGGCCGCACCGCGTTCCGGGACCTCGAACTCAAGACCGACGCCCGGGCCCTCGTACCGCGCCCCGAGACGGAGCTTCTGGTCCAGCTGGTGCTCGACTGGGCGCGGGGTCGGGGAGCCCTGACCGCCATCGACGTCGGCACCGGGTCGGGATGCATCGCCCTCGCGCTCGCGTCGGAGGGACCCTTCGAGCGTGTCTGGGGCATCGATATTTCCGCGGATGCCCTCGCACTGGCGCGGGAGAACGCCGAGGTCCACGACCCGGACGGGCGCGTGGTTTGGCGGGAAGGTCATGGACTGCGGAACGTGCCGGAAGCGCGGGTGGACGTGGTCGTGTCGAACCCGCCGTACATCGCCCGCGGAGAGGCGCCGGAACTCGAGCCGGAGGTGCGCGAGTTCGAGCCGGAGATGGCACTCTACGCGGGCGACGACGGACGTGAGATGCTGCACGAACTCATCCGCTCGGCGCCGACCGCGCTCGTTCCCGGTGGATTGCTGGCGCTCGAGGTCGGCCTCGGTCAGGCACTCTCCATCCGGGACACGCTGATGGCGCACGGCGGATGGAGCGATCCGACCGTGCACGAGGACTACACCGGCCGCGAGCGGTTCGTGACCGCGATGCGCCGCGACGACTGATACGAAGACGGATACTCGAACCCCCAGTCAGGGAGAAAACGATGTCAGGCATCATGGATCAGGCGAGGCAGCTCGGAAACGCGCTCGCCCGGACGGACGAATACCAGGCGCTCAAGCGTGCCATCGAGGCGGCCGACGACGATCGCGAGATCGCGGAGCTGCGCTCGGAGCTCGAGAAGCTGGAGGGCACCATCTCGACGGCGCTGCGTGCGCAGCAGGAGCCGACGGAAGAGGATGCGGAGGCCTACGAGGCGGCGGTTCAGAAGCTTCAGGCCAGTTCGACGTACCAGCGCCTCGTGGCGGCGCAGTCCAACTTCGACAAGGTCCTGCAGAAGGTGAACCAGACCATCTCGCAGGGGATCCAGGAAGGACAGGACAGCAGGATCATTCTGACCTCCTGAATCGGATCGGCACGGCCCTCCCGCGGAACCCCCGTTTCACATAGCTTCAGGGTCTGTGCCGCGCCTGTGAAAACCTGCGCCGACCCCCCTCCGAACGCTCGAGGAAACACGTGAAGGATACCCCCACAATCCAGTCTTCCGCCGGCAAGCTCGGCGTTCTCCTGCCCGGCTTCGGCGCCGTGGCCACGACCTTCGTGGCCGGTGTCGAGAACATCCGGCGTGGCAACGCCGCTCCCGTGGGCAGCGTGTCGCAGATGCAGACGATCCGGCTCGGCAAGCGCACCGATGATCGCACGCCGAAGATCAAGGATTTCGTCGACCTCACACCGCTCGACAACCTCGTGTTCGGTGCGTGGGATCCGATCGCGGACAACGGGTACGAGAGCGCCGTCAACGCCGGCGTGCTCGACAGGCACGAGCACATCGAGCCGATCGGCGACTTCCTGAAGACGATCGAGCCGATGCCGGCGGCCTTCGACACGAACTACGTGAAGAAGCTGGACGGCCCGAACGTGAAGACGGCGGCGAACAAGAAGGAGCTCGCGGAGCAGATCCGCGAGGACATCCGCCGCTTCCGTGAGGAGCAGGGCTGCGACCGCCTGGTGATGGTGTGGTGCGGCTCGACCGAGATCTTCCTCCGTTCGGGCGCGGCACACGAGTCGATCGAGGCGTTCGAGGCGGCGATGGAGGCCAACGACGACCAGATCGCTCCGTCGATGCTGTATGCGTATGCGGCCATCATGGAGGACGTCCCCTACGCCAACGGTGCCCCGAACCTCTCGGCCGACATCCCGGCGCTCGAGCAGCTCGCGAAGGAGCGCGGCGTCCCGATCGCGGGGAAGGACTTCAAGACGGGTCAGACCCTGATGAAGACCATCCTGGCGCCCGGCTTCAAGACGCGTATGCTCGGGATCAACGGGTGGTTCTCGACGAACATCCTCGGGAACCGGGACGGCGAGGTGCTGGACGACCCCGCATCCTTCAAGACGAAGGAGGAGTCGAAGCTCGGCGCGCTCGATCACATCCTGCAGCCGAAGATGTATCCCGAGCTGTACAAGGACCTCTACCACAAGGTGCGGATCAACTACTACCCGCCGCGTGGGGACAACAAGGAGGGGTGGGACAACATCGACATCTTCGGGTGGCTCGGCTATCCGATGCAGATCAAGGTCGACTTCCTCTGCCGGGACTCGATCCTCGCAGCCCCCATCGTGCTCGATCTGGCGCTCTTCCTCGACCTGGCGTCCCGGTGCGGGATGAGCGGGATCCAGGAGTGGCTGTCCTTCTACTTCAAGGCGCCGCAGACGCAGCCCGGTCTGTACCCGGAGCACGACATCTTCATCCAGCACTGGAAGCTCAAGAACACGCTCCGGTGGATGATGGGTGAGGACCAGGTCACGCACCTCGGACTCGACTACGACGACTGATCGCCCGTAGTGTGAGGGGGCGGGTGGCCTGGAGGTCGCTCGCCCCCTTTTTTCGTTTCGTCCCTCCACCGCATCTCCCCCGCGTCGCCCATGAGCCGGTTCATCGTCCTGGAAGGAGTCGAGGGGGCGGGCAAGTCCACGCAGGTCCGCCTGCTCGGGGCGTGGCTGACGGCTGCGGGCATTCCCTGGGTCGCGGCCCGGGAGCCCGGCGGAACGCCGGTGGGCGAGGCCATCCGCAGCGTCCTCCTCGACGCTCGGGATCTCGACGTCCCGGCCGAGACCGAACTCTTCCTGATGCTCGGGGCCCGGGCGGCCTTCGTCCGGGATGTGGTGCGCCCCGCACTCGAACGGGGGGAGGTCGTCATCGCCGACCGGTTCGACTTCTCGACGTTCGCCTATCAGGGGTACGGACGGGGTCTGGCGCTGGACGATGTCGTGCGCGTCAACGAGGTGGCCACGGGGGGGCTTCGTCCCGACGCGTACGTGGTGCTCGACGTACCCGTGGACGAGGGCGTCGCCCGCCAGGCGGCCGAGGGGGGCATTCCCGACCGGATCGAGTCTGCGGGCCGGGAGTTCCTCGATCGAGTCCGCTCGGGCTACATGGAGCTGGCGGAGGAGTACGGGAACGCGCACGCACTCGACGGGCGTGGTGACGCCGAGAAGGTTCACGGCCGGATCCGCAGCTTGCTCGAGAGCCTCTTCCCCGAAACCTTCGCCTCCTGACCGGGTTACGGACATACTCCCCGGCCGAGGCCCCGTACGCACCGGATTGAGATGAGTCGACGTCGCGCCACCCTCCTACCGATCGCCATTCTCGGCGGCTCCTTCCTGCTCGGAGGATTCTTCCTGCAGGAGGGCGTCACCCGCGAGCAGAACGTCTACACGCAGGTCCGCGTCTTCCAGCAGGTCGTCGACCACATCTCGAGCGACTTCATCGAGGAGATCGACGAGAAGACGCTCTACGAGAACGCCATCCAGGGCCTCGCGGATCGTCTCGACGACCCGCACTCCTCCTACATCGCCGCCTCCGAGTACGAGGACTTCGCCATCCAGGCGACGGAGGGCGAGTATGGCGGCGTCGGTCTCGAGGTCATCGAGCGGAACGGCTACGTCACGGTCGTGGGCCCGATCCCCGGTACGCCCGGCGAGCGTGCGGGAGTCCGTGCGGGCGACTGGTTCATCGAGATCGATGGCGTGGATGGCCAGGGGATGGCCGTGGATCG
>Ga0102929_1001888_pt1 | contig 12459 bp, 8 predicted proteins | sample SalPonR1_B_D2_MG_FD_78510 | JGI IMG/M metagenome (GOLD analysis project Ga0102929, IMG submission 78510) | Salt pond soil microbial communities from South San Francisco under conditions of wetland restoration - Salt Pond MetaG R1_B_D2_MG | ecosystem: Environmental > Aquatic > Marine > Intertidal... | reverse complement strand
GCGAGTTTTGAGCGGTCCGGCCGGGGCGCGGCTGGCGGAGGGGACCCGTTGTCCGGTTTCTGGACAACGGGCATCGGCATCGGGCACCTTGGGGGGTCCAGGGGGACCGGGGTGAGCGGTCCCCCTGGTCGCCGTCCGGGGGCGAGTCCCCGGGTTGGCGGCAAAAAAGTTGCGGAACCGGCAATCACGCTTCATGGCTTCCCGGAAATTTCCAGGTAGCCTTTTTGGGGGGATTTTCCGTCAAGTTAGCGTTCTGTTCACCGGATCCGTTTCACTGTTTCCCGGAAGGCTCGAATGGCGGTTTTTACGGGTAGCGGGGTGGGAAGGTATCGAGGTGATTCCGGATATAGTCGTGGAAGGAAATGCCTTGTTTGTTGTCATCCTCGATATAGCGACCCAGCAGGTTCTTGATCTGCTCCCGGGTCTTGCCGAATTTTTGGGCATAGCGGCGGATGGTGAGCAGGATCAGGCTGAAGACCACCAGGTTGAGGGCCAGGGCGATCAGGGTCAGATGCAGGAAGAGGTTCCATTTGTACAGCAGCAGTGCAATCAGGTTGGCGAGCACCAGAATGTAAATGGAGTTCTTTAATAGGTAGGCATCCACTTTATGCATGAGTTCTCCTGCAGAAGGCAGCTGCTGACTCAAAGCAAGGATTAAAGGACCGTAAAGCTTACCCGGCAATCTTTGGTGGAAACCGGTTGGACGCCGTGACCTTTTCGATTTGGAGACGATGAGTTTTTCGTCGTGGCAAGGAAATCAAGAGTCTGCGTGGAGGCGTACATCGGTACGCCGCACAAGCAAGCCCGTCGATTGACGCCGCCATGGCGAAAAAAGGACCGTTCCCGGACGAAAGCTAATCTAAACGGAGCCGCGGCAGGATGCAAGTTTAAGACGAACGGCTGGAAAGATCCAATGATTTTACCCCGCGCTGTTTCCGGGAATTTTTCTTCACTGAAAGAAGGTCAACGAAAGAAAAACCGGAGGCAGGACCCTGTGGGGGCTGTTGCTGCAGGTGCTCGGGATTGACGTAGAAATTTTCTACCTCCAGAAGTAGCTTCAGGCCCATTGCTAAAGATCGGTCAGCCGATAACCTGTAAAGGAGTTCTTGTTAGGAATTTATAACGATGATCGAAAATTTCGGTTTGCTTGCACTTGGGAGACTGTCGGACGATCCATGAACTGGCTGCAAATCCAATCCTTCGGCCCATATTTCAGCTCCTTTTTGGCCCATAGCTACGGCTATGAGCCTGCAAACGAGCTAAAATCTGTTCTCGAAGCCTCGAATTTTCGCTTCAGTCCGTATCGTCCGACAGACTCCTGGGTAGAAAAGGAGAGAGAAAATGAAGTCATTAAAAATGTTCGGAATGTCAGGTCTGTGTCTAGCGCTGCTGTTTCCTGCGCTGGCGGCGTTTGCATCGAGCCACGACGGCGGGAAGAAAATGACCGAGGCAAAGGTTTCCGGTTATGAAAGTCATGAAAAAATGGGTATCCCGGAAGGGGTTGACCCGATTCATGAAACATATCTGCCCGTCATGCCGGGCAAGAGTTTCAAATCCATTATGCAGAAAGACGTGCAGGACAAGCCGAAATACATGGAACGCCAAAAAGAGCTTCTGAACCACCGCTACGATTTGAGCGACCGACCCTCTGACGTCATGATGTCGGCCGGCCGGAAAGCTGTCCAGGAAGGTGTCCGGGTAAAATTGCCAGAGGACGTCAGCTGGGCGGATTTGAATGCCATGACCCCTGCCGAGATCAAAAATAAAGGATTGTTTCCCGGTGGTTTCCTGCCCTTGCCGCATGCCAAGCATGAGACGGGCGGGCAAGTTTTTCCGCAGACCCAGATCGATGAAATCAAAAAACTTGAGCAGCGCTCACTGAAGCGCTTTGATGTTGAATTCGACCTGCCGCAGCATCTGCTGCCAGAATTTCCACCACCGGTTTTCCTGGCCTCGCGCCCCGGTCTCGGCGATGTCTCCCAGGGCAAGCTGCTGTCGATCGACAATTATTACGAGATCATGCACGGCCTGCTGACACCAGTACAAATGGAAGGACTGCGTCTGCTGTTGACCCCTTTTCCACAGCAGCAGTTCAACCAGACCGAGGACCGCAAGGTAGAAGACCCGAGTTTGGGCGTGGCTTGCCTGGATTGTCATGCCAACGGCCATACCAACGCAGCCTTCCATCTCAACCCCGACACCCGCCCCCATGTGGCCCGTTTCCGCCTCGACACGGTTAGTCTGCGGGGCATGTTCAACCAGCAGATTCATGGTTCCAAACGTTCCCTGCGCTCGGTGGAGGACTTCACCGAATTTGAACAGCGAACCGCCTACTTCGACGGCGACCATGTAACGGCAGCGAAAAAGGGCGTCAACCTGCCGGACCGCACCAGCCAGGTGGCCATGATGGCGCAGATGCAGAACATGTTCGATTTTCCGCCGGCACCCAAACTGGATCGCTTCGGAAAATTGGACCCGGCCAAGGCGACTAAACTCGAACTCAAAGGCCAGGAGGTCTTCTTCGGCAAAGGTCGCTGCGGCGAATGCCACCCGGCGCCCTTCTACCTGGACGACAAGATGCACGACCTGAAGGTCGAGGAGTTCTATGAACCACAAATGATCAGCGGACAATGGATCCACGCCGAAGGCCCGATCAAGACCTTCACGTTGCGCGGCATCAAGGATTCCCCACCCTATATGCATGACGGTCGCTTGCTGACCCTGGAAGATACCGTGGAATTCTTCAATGTCGTAACGAATCTGGACCTTACCCCGGATGAGAAGAAGGCCTTGGTCGCTTTCATGCGAACTCTGTAAAAAAATCTACTCAGCTGTCGTCAATAAGCTCCCCTCCGTTGTATAAATGAAAGGAGGGGAGCTGTTTTTTCAATGGGCCACAGCCTCCCGGAACTTTCTCCCTTATTGACAAAAAGGTTTCATGTCAGCCGTGGTCTCTGCAAAAAAACGTTGTGCCTGGTGCGGCAACGACCCGCTTTACCTTGCCTACCACGACCTGGAATGGGGCGTCCCCGTCCATAACGACAGGCACCTGTTCGAAATGCTGATCCTCGAGGGAGCCCAGGCCGGCCTCAGTTGGCTGACCATCCTCAGAAGGCGCGAGCAATATCGGCGGGCCTTCGACAACTTTGATGCCGAGAAAGTGGCCCGCTATACGGAACGCGACCTGGCACGCCTGCAGTCCGATGCCGGGATCGTGCGCAACCGCCGCAAAATCGAAGCCGCTATCGGCAATGCCCGGTGCGTGTTGCGGATTCGCCAGGAATACGGCTCGCTCGACGCCTACCTGTGGCGATTCGTCGATGGCCAGCCGCTGCAAAACGCCTGGCGCAGTCTGGCCGAAGTGCCGGCGGCGACGGGTATTTCCACGGTCATGTCCAGGGATTTGAAGCAGCGCGGCTTCGGTTTTGTCGGGCCGATCATCTGCTACGCGTTCATGCAGGCCGTCGGCATGGTCAATGACCATGTGGTTGGTTGCTTCCGCCATGCGGTTGTGCAGAAGGCAGGGGAGGCCTAAAATACCAGATGAGCGGTTGTTTTGCTATCTGTCAGGTGGTCAGAAGGGCGTTTGTGCGAAATGGCGCTTGGTGGCATCCTGGAATTTTGCGACGGCTTGAAAGGCCTCCCTTAACAGGTCCTGCTCGGCTTTACTGAGAGCAGAGGGATCGATAAAGTGGCTGGGTAAATCACCTTGTTCGACCAGCGTGATTTCGTGACGCAGCCGCAAAAAGAGGAGGGCCTCGAAGGCGGCACGCAGATGCTCGGCCGTGCCTTCCGCCAGAACATTTTCCCGAACCAGTACATTGATCCGGTCCAGGGTTGAAATTTGGGTGATGCCCCTCTCCAGCGCGAACATGCGCACACAATCGACGACATAAACGCTGCCCCCGTATTTCAGTGACAGCTTGCCGGCCTGCGGGCCTTCCTTTTCGACAATGAACCGCCCGAGCAGGCCGAGCGGCACCTTGTAGCGCAGGTCGAGTGTCATCATGTGATAGAGAAAAGCCGGGAAGTTGCTGATCTCCACCTGGATGATATCGTGCAGTTCATTCGCCAGCGCAGCGTCACCCACCAGTGGGATGAAATCGAAAAAAATCGAGGAATTGCGGACATGGGTCGGCTCAGGCTCCCGTACCCACTCGCTGATCCGTTCCCGCCATTCATTCAGCCGGCCGCGCCAGGCGGGGTTGCTGACCATGACCCTGCCTTTGCAGAGGGGATAGCCGACCTGGTCGAGCGCGCGGGTCAGCCGGTCGCTGAAGGGTGCGAAGAAGGCTTCCACTTCCGGTTGCAGGGCATCTTCGAAGTCCTCGAAGATAAAGCCGTTGTCCTGGTCCGGATTGAGCAGCATCTCCCGGCGGCCGCCGCTGCCCATGATCAGGAAGCAGAATCGGATCCCGGGCGGTTGGCAGCCTTCGGTCTGCATTTCCTCCAGGCAGATTTCGTAAGTCCGCCGGATAACGGCGTGATGGATGTGGGACAGGATTTCGATGACTTCCGGGGTGCTGCGGGTCTCCGCCAGCAGGCTGCGCGCCGCCTTGACGATTTCCCGGTGGATCCCTGCCAGGCCGGTCAGGGTCGTCTCCTCCTGGATGTTGCCCAGCAGCATGTGGGCTTTCTGGCAGCGATAGCGCATCAGGCTGTGGGCCGTGACGCTGCCGACCAGTTCGCCCCGGTCGACCACTGCCAGATGGTTGAGTTGATGGCGTGTCATGTAGGCCATGACTTCGTACATATAGGTCTCGGGCGCCATGGCGTGCGGGCGGAGCCGCATGATGTCGCCGGCGGTCCCCGGTTCCCGGCCGGACGGTTCGGCAACGATCAGCTTTTCGACCAGGTCCTGCTGCGTGACAATGCCACTGAGTCGGCCTTCTTCGGTCACATAAATGCCGCTGACACCGCGTTCGATCATCTGCCGGGCCACCTCCCTGACCGGAGTCGAGGCCTGACAGGTCGCAGCAGGAGATTCCATGATTTCGGCCAGATGTTTCTTGAAAGGGAAGGCCTCCATCAGGCTTGCCGGCGCTTCGCTGTCTGCCGAGACGATCTCCGAATAAAGGTTGCGAATCCTCGACATGACGACCTGAGTAAAGTAGCGGCCGATCTGCGGATGGTCTTTCTGAAGTTCGTGCAGGACGTTTTCGGGAATCAGATAGCATTCGGTCGGCTTGACGGTTCGGGCACCGCCGGCATAGGGCTCGCCGGTAAAAATCGGCGTACCACCGAACATTTGACCTTCCCGTCGATAATCGACCACCATGTCGATACCACCGGGCGAAACCACCGTAATGGCGACCAGTCCCTCCTTGATCACGTAGAGAAAGCCGGTCGGAACATCATCCTGCTTGAAGATTTCCTCGTCCTCAGGATATTCGACGGTGGTCGACGTCTGGCGCAGCTGCTGAAAAGCGCTTTCCGGCAAGGTGCTGAAAGGTTCGGTTTCCCTGAGTCTTTTGATGAGCGGCATGCTGAATCACAGGATGGATGACGCGAAGAAAAATCGAATCGGCTGAAAATCTGCTTTCGGGATGAATTTACCACCGAGCTCACATGGGGGCAACCGCTTTCTCGGCAGGCTTAATGCGGGTGTGCGGGAAGGCCGGGCTTGGGTATTATCGCGAGGAATAATGGTCATGCCATCCCAGTTTCAGGGAGACGACCCGGCAAGCTTCCAGCAGTTGGGGAATCACCCGGTACCGAAGGGTTGCTTCCGGAAGCCGGTAGGTCGGACCGACCAGACAGAGGGCTCCCTGGGGCTTGCCGCCGCTGCCGAGAACGGGTGCGGCCGCACTGGCAATCCCTTCGCCGAGGGTTTCGGCATCGCTGATATACCCTTGATGCTGTGCCGCCATGATCTCGGCATTGGTCAGGGCCACCGGGCTCTGGCTCTCATTGACGGACTGTTTCTGAAATGCGAGCAGAACGCGACCGGCTGCAGTTGTTTCCAGTGGATAGCGCCTGCCGGTCAGGGAAACAATCTTGACCTGTTGACCGACATCCGCCACGTCAAGAAAAAGGGCCTCTTGATTGCTGCGCAAAACCAGGTAAACCACTTCATTACATTCTCTGGCCAGCTGATCCATAATCGGGCGGGCCTGGCGCAGCAGAACCATCCGGGATAAAAATTTCTGGCCAATCTCGTAGGCTGACAGTCCCAGGCGGTATTTGCCGGAATCGGCTTCCCTTTCGACATAGCCGCGACCTTCGAGGGTCGCCAGCAGGCGGAAAACACTGGTTTTGTTCATGGCCAGTCGTTCGCTGAGCTGGCTGATGCGCACTTCTTCCTCCCCTTCACTGAGAGCCTCCAGCAGGTCGAGAGCGTTTTCTACGGCCTGGATCGAGTAGGAACCCTTGTTTCGGGAAGGCAAGGCCAACTCCTTGGCAAAGACATAACACAATGGGGCAGGGAAATTGTGAGGAGTTAAAAATAATACAATGTTTTATTTCTGTCAACGATTGGTTTCAGTTTCTGGTAAAATTCATTGAGATAAAAATAACTTATAACGGACAGGCATTTGCGGGTTTTTGGCCGAATATTTTTGGGTAGATTCTCTTTGCCCGAAAAATTCCATGAATAATAGGTAGTGAATTTTTTCTGAAATTTGAGAAATTATGTTTTATGAAAGGCGCCAGGCTCTACCGCGGATGGTCGGGAAGCAGACTCTGCAAGGTTCTGCAATTTTTCGATCAGGGGTAGATCAGCCGGCAGCATCGGATAGGTGTCCAGCTGTTCAGAGGTCACCCAACGGTGTTCGGCAACCCCCAGGTTGCGTATGGGCCCGTCCAGCAGCCGGCAGTTGTATGCCAGCAGCAGAATATTGCCCCATGGATATTTATGGAACGTCGAACCGAAGACGTCGCCTACGGCTGCCCTCACTCCCAATTCCTCGAAGATTTCGCGCTCCAGACACTGCTCCGGGGATTCGTTTTCCTCGATTTTGCCGCCGGGAAACTCCCAGAGGCCGGCATAGCGGGAACCTTCAGGGCGGAGGGTGATCAAGATCAGGTTTTTCTGCCGGATGATTGCGGCCGTAACCAGAAGGGGCGGCATGGTTTCTTCCAGAGGCCCGCAGATGATGCGAACCGGGTAAGGGTGGCGAAGTTTTTTCTGGCAGAGCGACACACTCTATGTTACATAAATTTCCGGTCTTCACGGCAGAAAACAATTTTTCCACGGGGTTTAATCTGGCCCATCATGGATAACCATCAATATGGAGCAGTTAACCGAAAAGGGCCGCGGCATTCGCGAGATGTTCGACCGCATCGCCCCTCGCTATGATCTCTTGAATCGCGTATTGTCGCTGGGCATCGATCGCAAGTGGCGGCGTTTCGCCGTCGGTCAGCTACAGGTCCCTCCTGACGGTCTGATTCTGGATATTGCGACCGGCACCGGCGACGTAGCCCTCGAAGCGGCCCGCCAGACCCACCCTTCGGTGAAGATCATCGGCTCCGACTTTACCCAGGGGATGCTGGTCCTCGGCAGGCAGAAGATCCGCCGGTCTTCCTACCATGACCGGATTCTCCTGGTCAATGCTCCCTGTGAATCCCTGCCGCACCCGGACATGGTGTTCGACGGTGTCACGATTGCCTTCGGAATCCGCAACGTGGTGGACAGGCAGCAGGGTCTGGAAGAGATGGCCAGGGTTCTCAAGCCGGGTGGCCGCGCGGTCATCCTTGAATTCGCAACCCCCCTGAACGGTTTTTTCCGCAAACTCTACTACTTCTACTTTCTTAAGGTTCTGCCCTGGCTGGGCGGTCTGCTGTCCCAGCGCAGCGCCTACCAGTACCTGCCTGATTCGGTCCTTGAATTTCCACACCGGCAAGAATTTTCCGCCATGCTGGAAAAAGCCGGCTTCGGGGATGTCCGCATTCACAACCTGACCGGCGGCATTGTTGCGATCCACGTGGCCACCAAACCCAGTTGAGGATCGCCGGCCCGTCGCTTATTGCTTTTCTTCGTCCGGAATACCCAGGAGCTCGGATGGATCGGTGACCAGCTTCATCGGCAGACCGAGGGTGCGGCGAATCAGGCCCAGGGTTTTCTCGGAAACCGACGTGACAGGCTCCATATCCACGTCCGGAGTCGGCAGTTGTCCCTCGACGGAGAAATGGGTGGTGATCAGGGCTTTCTCTTTGCCGGTCAAAAGCCAGCCGGCGACAGGGATCCTGGAAAGGACCTTGTCCACGGTTCCCAGTGGCTGCACGGCGACCTTGAAATTCACCGTTTTGTCGACCAGATCCATCCGGCCGATATAGGATTGATTCATCGCCTCGCTTTTGACCAAAAGGTTTTCCGTGCTGAGCACACCCTGGTCCATGGTCAGGCTACCGCTGATGCTGTCAAACGGCATGCCTTCGGTGTCCATGTCCGGCAACTCCAGGGCAAGGATCTGCGAAACATTCAGCAGCGAAAATATCTTGCTGAGAACGTGGAATTTGCGCAGCACACCCTCCCTGACTTCAATGTCGAAGTTGCCGAATGAACTGGAGAGATAGTTTTTGCCAAGCTCTCCCTGCAGGTAGAAATCGCCCCGCAGGCTGCCGCGCAGAACACTGTCCTGGTCGAGCAGCTCGTTGTAGATGCGGTGGGCATCGATCTCCTCGGTGTGTCCAGAAACCCGCAAAAGCGGCTGGGCCGGCGACCGGAAGTCGACGATGACCTGGGCCAGGGCGTGTCCGCCGTCGACCCGGAAATTCAGGGGGTGGATCAACAGTTGCCCGGGTTGATGGCCGATGGTCGCGGCAGCACTCTCGAAATGCATGCCATAAAGGTCTCCCTGTTCCGCCTGCGCCTGAATCTCCAGCCGATGAGGTTGCCGGGGTTTGCCCGGCTTTTCCCTCTTTCTGGCGTTCCATTTCTGGCGTGCCTCGGGGGACATTCGGGTCCAGAGTCCGATAACCTCGCGGACATTGGCAAACTCCGAAGTAATGTCGAGGTCGACCTGAAGGTTGGGCCGGCCGGTGGCTGTGCCTTCGATTCTGGCCCGGGTACCATCCGGCAGGCGCACTCTGATCGGGGCGAAGGCAACTCGTTCCGGGGTGATCCTGAGCTGCCCTCGCAAGTCGAGGAGGTGCATCTGGTCGGCAGGGAAAATCAGGTCGTCGGCGTTCACCCGGTCGGCCTGGATGTCGAGGAGCAACTCGGGAGCGCTGAAATCTTTCAGTCGGGCCGTGAAGGAAACGGCGGAGTCGCCGATGCGGGCGAGCATTTTTTCCGACGCAAAGCCTTCCTCTGTCAATTGCGGCCTGCCCTGCAGCCGCGAGATAGGGGCGGTCACACCCCGGGTTGAAAAGCCGATATCCCCGAGCGACAGCATGGCTGTACGGCGGGGGTCTGTCAGGGGGCCGGCCAGGGTGAATTCTAGATTGGCCCGGCCGGAGATATCATAAGGCTTCAGCGCGGGCAGGAGGTCCTCAAGCTTTGCCGCCTGGCTGAGTTCGACGCGGCCTTCGATGTCGATTTCCGTCTGCCGGGTCCAGTCGACCCACCCTGAAGCCTTGACGGTGAAAGGCGGTCGCTGCAGCTGGACATGCTCGATTTGCAGCGCTGTGTTTTGCAGTTTGCCGTGCAGATTCAATTGGCTTCCCGGCTCCGGCGGCAGTCGCCGGCCGGCCGGCAGCGTGCCCTCGACAGCGGAAAGATCGGCATCGATATCCAGGTTGATTTGTCCGGGGCTGCCGCTCAACCGGGTGCGGAAGGAAAGAGGACCGGAGACTTTTGCGGGGTCGTCCGGGTCGTCCCCGGCCAGGGCGAAAATCTCAGTGATCGACGTTGTGCCCGCAAAGCCTAGATCGAGCGCCGGTGCCGGCTTGGCAGAAAAATCGAGCTGGCCTTCCAGGGCCACCGAGATCGGCCCTAGAGATCCTTGTCCCCGGGAGAGGGTCCAGACCTGCTTACGCCCCTGGATATCGGCTCCGCTCACTGTCAACCGCAGCGAAGGATTCATCTGCCAGGCCAGATCGTGGAGGGCAGCATCGACATCGAACCGCTCGACGCTGATGTTCTTTCCCTGCGGTCCGGAGAAGGACAAGGCGACATTCCCCTGTTTGATCCGGAAGCTTCCTTCCTTATCGATCAACGCAAAACGGCTGGTGCGTTCGGGGAGCAACTCCGCCAGACTGGCGAAGGGAATGATCCCTTGGGAAATTTCCGCTTCCAGTTTCGAACCCGCGCTGCTCTCATACCAGACAGTTTCACCGTTCAGCTGCATTTCGTTGAGACTGATCACCATGTTGCGGAGTCGACCCCGCTGATCATCCCAGGTGAAGACGCCGGTGGTCTCGAAATGCTGAACCGCATAAGCGTCCGGCAGAGCGCGGTCTGCAAAGGTGAGATCCTTCCCTTGCAGCTTGACGCTGACTGTCAACCCTTCTGCGGCAGATCCTGAAAATTGCGACGTCAGATTGGCAGCCCCTGCGATCTTTGCCGTCGGCAAAGCCGGCAAAAGCAGTCGATCCAAAGTTGTGCCATTCAGGTCTGTCAGGTCAATGGTGAGATCGAGGGTCGATTTTTGCCAGGAGACGAGGTCGTGAGGGACTTCGACGTTGCCCTTGAGGTTCAGGGTAGCGGTCTCTCCTTGACCGGGAACCGTGGCGGTGACATTGAGCCCGACGGCCTGGCCCCGGGCCAGGTCGGTTAAATTGGCCCCCATTTGACGCAATTCGACCGTGCGCGATTGGCCATTGCTGGCCGGCAGCTCCAGCTGCAGGCGGCCCTCGCTGATTTCCAGGGATTTGATGCTGAAATCACTCAACAGCGCCCCGTCGATCAGGAGGGGCTCGAAAGAGTTCCGTGCGGCTTCCGAATCGAAACTTCCGGGCGGAATGGTGATGCGCAGATCCGGTTGCCGCATGCCGATCTTACTGAAATCGAGCTGCTGCCGGAGCAGGGCCGACCATTCGAGCATCAGCCAGAGATCGCTGGTTTCAAGAGCCAGAAAAGTTGTTTCATCGCCGATGGAGACATCGGTGAAGCTGATGGCGGGGCCGGCACCGCGCAGCTTCACGCTGGCGTTGCCCAGGTGGACGGGCAATGAGAGGTGGCTGCTGAGTCTGTCCTGAAGCTGTTGGCGATAATCGTTGAGGTCGAATGTGTAAAAAAAATAACCGATCCACGAGATCAAAAGGAGCAGCAGGAAAACCGTCCCCGAAAAAACCGGATGTTTTTTCATGCTGTCGGCGAGGCCCATAATCTTTATTCCTGAGAAGACTTCCCATCCGCATAGCTTGGCAGCTCCACATAAAAGCGGCTGCCCCGACCGGGTTCGCTTTCGACCCAGACCTGTCCGCCATGCAGTTCGACGGTCTCCCTGACCAGGCTCAGACCCAGGCCCGCGCCACTGGTTCGCCGCCGGTCGCCGCGGTCCAGCCGATGGAAATGTTCGAAAATTTTCTTGTGCTCCTCGACCGGAATGCCGATGCCGGAATCCCGGAAACAAAGCAGGACACGATCTTTTTCCCGGCGGACATCGAGCGAGACGGGCCCTCCCGCGGGTGAGAAGCGACAGGCGTTGGAAAGCAGTTTGGCGACAACCTGAACCAATTCCTTGCGGTTCCCGAAGACCTTCAGCTCCGGCGGGCATTGAATGTTGAGATCATGACGTTCGGAGCAGTCCGCCGATCTCCGGATGCCCTGCTCGAGAAGCTCGCGCACGGTCAGGAGCTCATAATCCACCCGCGAACGATCGGCCTTGAGGCGACGCAACTCAAGAAAGGTGTTGACGAGGTCCGTCATCTTCTCGGCCTCGGCAAGGATGGTCTGCAAATGCCGTTTGACGCCGGCCGGCAGTCCCTCCTCTTCAAGCAGCAGTTCGGTGAAGCCGGTAATGGCCGTCAGCGGGGTGCGCATCTCATGGCTGACCGCAGAAAGCATCTCCTCTTTGGTTTGTTCCATCTCCTTGGTCGGGGTAATGTCGAGAGCGATTTCCAGCCGGACCAGGCGACCGTCGGTCCAGCGGATGCATTTGTCCAGACATTGATACCATTGGTTGTTCCTGGAGTTGCGAAATTCCCAGATGACCGGTGGCCCCGGCTCGCCATCGACCAGCAGCGATGAGTTGGTGCAGAAGGCGCAGGCCTCTTCAAGGCCGTTCTGGAGATAAGCATAGCATGGCCGATGGCGCCAGTCCTTGCCGAACTGCTCTTCCATGAACCGGTTGACGTAGAGCAGTTCGTAGGTCTCCATGTCGGCGACGTAAATCCCGGCATTCAGCGAGTCGAAAACCGTGGCGAGCTGATTGAAATATTCCCGGTTGCGCCGTTCGCTGCGCAGCCGGCCGAGTTCGCTCGCGGCGCGGGCGGCGAATGCCTGCAGGATATCCATGGTCCTGCCGGGCTGCTTGAGGTGCGTCTCCGAGTAGGTGCCCAGCAGACCGATAACTTCTCCCGATGGGGTTACCAGGGGCACACCGAAAAAATGGCTGATTCCATCTCGAAAGCCAT